>Ga0136600_1000574_pt1 | contig 19492 bp, 16 predicted proteins | sample AntRauMFilla2698_FD_104634 | JGI IMG/M metagenome (GOLD analysis project Ga0136600, IMG submission 104634) | Saline lake microbial communities from Rauer Islands, Antarctica - Metagenome Filla 2 #698 | ecosystem: Environmental > Aquatic > Non-marine Saline and Alkaline > Saline | place...
GCAGCTCGTCGTCGACGAACCGGGGAACAGCCACGTGATCCCACTCCAGGCCCTTGGCTCCGTGGATCGTGAGCACTTGCACCTTTCCGGGTTCGGGCTCCTCGGCGCGCGGTGAGAGATTGTCGCGCCACTCGGCCTCGCGCAACCAGCCGAGGAATCCGCCGAGGGTCGCGTGGTCGGCAAGCCCCAGGTAGCCGTCGAGCGCGTCGAGGAAGGCGGCGCGCGGCGCGTCGCCGAGCACGCGATACGGGTTCGCGGCGACCTCGATGTCGAGCAGCAATTCGTGCTCGACGGCGACCACGAGGTCGGGCAGGGCGAGTGAGGTGCGCGAGCGCAGGGTCGCGAACACGCGACCCGCCTCGCGGAGTCGAGCGAGGCCTTCCGCGCTGAAGCGCTGCAGTTGCCCGTGGGTCTCGCGGGCGGTCGCGACGACGTCGAGGGCGTCCACGAGCGAGACACCGTCGCCGGCCGCGACGGAGGAGCGCAGCGCCTCGACGACCTCGGGCGCGAGGGGCTGCTGGGCGAGGTCGCGGTCGCGCAGCCAGCTCGCTACGCGCGAGAGGGCGTGCAGGTCGGCGACACCGATGCGCCAACGCGGCCCCGCGAGCAAGCGCACGAGCTCGGTCCCGGCGGAGGGGTCGTGCAGCACCGCGAGCGCGCTTACGAGGTCGGCAATTTCGGGCTCTTCGAGCAGCCCGCCGATGCCGAGCACGTGGAACGGCACGCCGGCCTCGCGCAGGGCGGCGAGGAACACGGGCTGAGTGGCGCGATTGCGCATGAGAAGGGCCGCACTCGGTCGCACGGGCCGCCCCTGGTCGTCGGTCGCCGCTGCGCTGCCGCCGGCCGTCGGTTCGGCGAGCCGCTCGGCGAACCAGCGCGCGACCGCCGCCGCCTCCTCCTGCAGCTCTTCTTCGAACACGCTCTCGACGGGGTGTGCGCTCGCTCCCGTACCGCTCGTGAGCCGAGCAACGGCGACTCCCCCGCGCGCGGTGAGCGGTTCGACGAGCGCAGCGGCGACGTCGAGGATGCGCTCGCCGTTGCGCCAGCTGATGCTGAGCGAGAACCGATCGACCGGCGTACCGTCGCTGCCGCTGAACCGGGTCGCGAAGTCGTCGAGCCCGGCCGCGCTCGCCCCCCGCCAGCCGTAGATCGACTGGTGCGGGTCGCCGACCGCCATGACGGGCGTGCCGGCGAACAGCTCGGCGAGCAGCCAGGTCTGGGCGACGTTGGTGTCTTGGTACTCGTCGAGAAGCACGACCCGGTAGCGACCGCGCAGCGTGCTCGCGACCTCCGGATGCGCGCGCACGATGCGCAGAGCAAGGGTCACCTGATCGGCAAACGCGACGTAGCCCTCGCGCTGCTTCGCGCGCTCGAACTGCTCGACGAGGTCGCTGAGCGGCAGCGCGGTTTCGAGGGTCGTGGCGAGCTGGTCGACGGCGGCGCGCGCGTGCCGGTCGGGGCTGGGCAGCTCGCGCACGCGCACGACCTCGGCGGTGAGGGCGCGCAGGTCGTCGACGCTCGCGTGGTGCTCGGCGAGCCCGTGGGCGAGCCGCAGCACGGCCTCGGTCGCTTTGTCGACAGAGAGGTCGAGGTCGGCGAGCCGGGCATCCGTCGCGGAGGCCACGATGTCGCGCGCGAGCTGCCACGCGCCCGCCTCCCCCAGCACGACGCCGTCGGGGTCGCGGCCGATCAGCACGGCGTGGTCGCGGTAGAGACTCGAGGCGAAGGAGTTGTAGGTGGCCACCGTCGGCTGCGTGAAGGCGTCGATCGTGACAGCACCGCCGAGCGGGTCGCCGTCGGGGCCGGTAGGCAGCAGGCCGCTCGCCCCCAGCGCGACGAGGCGTGAGCGGATGCGCGCGGCCAACTCTCCGGCCGCCTTGCGCGTGAACGTGAGCCCGAGCACGCCCTCGGGTGCGACGTGGCCGTTGGCGACGAGCCACAGCACCCGTGCCGCCATGGTCTCGGTCTTGCCCGAGCCCGCCCCCGCGACGACGAGGGCGGGGCCGAGCGGCGCTTCGATGACGGCGCGCTGCTCGGCGGTCGGGCGGTGGCGCCCGAGCGCGTCGGCGATCTCGTCGGCGCTGATCACGCGGTGCTGAGTCGTCGTGGGCTCGCTCATCCGTCTGCTCCCGTCACGGGGGGCACGCGGTGGACGCGGTGTGCGAGGGAGCCGTAGTCGTACCGGCCGACGCTCGTGGGCCCGGACAGCTGGTCGACGGTAATCGCGGCGAGGGCGAGGCGCAGGCGGTCACGGAAGGCATCGAGCGCCTCGTCGTCGAACACGGCCTGCACGGCTTCGCGGTACTGCTCATCGCCCTTGCCCTCGCGCACGTAGAGCAGCACCGCGCCACCCGGTCGCGCCTCGCTCGCCGCAGGCTCGGTGCCGCGACGCAGGCCACCGAGTGCCTGCTCGAGCACCTCATCGAAGGCGCCCTCGGAGAGGGCGAGCTGGTAGGCGCCGAGCTGCGCGTTCGCGGCGATCTTCGCGGCGTTCGTCTCGGGCTTGCCCGTCTTGAGGTCGATGATGCGCACCGCGCCGTCGTCGGTGAGTTCGATGCGGTCGACGATGCCACGCACCGCGACGCGGTCAACCGGCACGCTGAAGCGCTGCTCGGCGGCCACGGCCGTGCGGCCTTGCGCTGCGGCGTCGTGCAGGTAGTCGGCGAGTCCGCGCGCGTACCGGTGGGCGAGTCGCTGCTGCTGTTCGGCGAGCCATGGCGATTCGAAGTTCAGCTCGGCCCAGCGCGCTTCGATGGCCGCCCACACGTCGTCGACGGTCGCCTCCCCCTCGACCGCGTCCCGGGTGAGTGACTCGAGCGCTCCGTGCACGATCGTGCCGATGCCCATCGCGGGGGTGCCCTCACCGGGGGCGATGAGGTCGAGGAACCAGTCGAGCGGCGAGCGCTCGATGCTCTCAATTTTGCTCGGCGAGAGCCCCACCGAGTCGTCGCCGTCGAACAGTGGCGCACGGGTCGTCACGTCGTGCAGGCCCCACCACTGCTGTGGGTCGGCACCGGCCACGTCGCGGGCGGCGAGGCGAGCGAGGGCAGTGGCGGCCTCGGCGCGTCGGTCGTGCGACTCGCTCGGGTCGGTGAGCACGCGGCGCAACTGCCCGACGAGGCGTCGCAAGGAGCGCGCGCGCACGAGGCGGGGAGCGCGCTCGGGGGTGCTGCTGCGGCCGGCTCCGCTGGGAGCCGTGCGCGCCACCTCGGCGGCGCGCGCTCGGTCGGCGACGAGTTCGTGCAGTGCGCTCGGCTGTTCGTCTTCTCCCGCGCTCGCGGTCACGATGACCTGCCGTCGGGCGCGCGAGACGGCGAGCACAAACATCCGCAGCTCGTCGTCGAGCACGAAACGACGCTCATCGAGGTCGGCGGTCGGCAGCCCGCGCGCCCGGCGGCTGAGCAGAGGGGCGTGCAACAGTCCGCCGCGCAGGCGCAGGTCGGGCCACACGCCGTCGAGCACGCTCGCGATGATGACGACGTCGGCCTCGATGCCCGCCGCGGCCGCCGGGGTCGTGACGAGCACCGCCTCCCTCGTGCGCACGGGCGCGAGCAGGTCGTCGGCGACGTCGCTGTCGAGCACGCGCGCGAGGAAGGTCTCGACGGTGGCCTCGGGCACGGTGTCGACGATGACGGTCGCGGTCGTGAACACGGCCACGACGGCGTCGAGCGCGCGGTCGGCTTCGGCCGCCGTCACTCCGGTGCCGATCGCCTCGCGCTGCCACCGCTCGACGACACGCGCGTCGTCCCACGCGATCCACAGCAGTTCGTCAACGGTCGCGCCCGCCGCGTGCCGCTCACCGATTTTTGCCAGCGTGCGGGCGAGTCGGGCGGCGCGCCGGGCGACCCGGTGGTCGATCGTCTCAAGCCGATCGGGCGCGGCGAGCGCCTCGACGAGCAGCTCGTCCGCCATGCGGGTTCCCTCGCCCGACAGCTCTTCAGCGCGCAGGGCGCGGCGGAGGCGGCGAAGGTCGACCCGGTCGAGACCGCCGAGCGGACCCAGCAGTAGCTCGGTCGCCCCGTCTGCGGTGAGCGCCGACCGGCCGACGCCGAGGTCGACGCACCGAATGAGGGCGCGCGCCGCCGGATGCTCCCGCAGCGGTCGCCCGCTCGTCGTGCTGCGCACGGGCACCTCGGCGAGCGCGAGAGCCCTCAGGAGGGGCGGCACGAGCGCCCCGCTGCGCACGATCACGGCCATGCGCGACCACGGAATGCCGTCGAGCAGGTGGCGCTCGCGCAACAGGTCGGCAACAAGGGTGCGCTCGCGGGCGGGGCTCGTCGCGGTGAGCGCGAGCAACGGCCCGCCGAGTTCGGCCGCTTCGTCTTCCGGCGCGGCCTCGGCCGCCGCGCCGTCGGGTGCACCGTCGGCGGTGTCGACACTGTGACCCGCGCGAGCGCGCCGCTGAGCGCCCGCCGCGGCCGCGCCGATGCGGCCCGAGAGTTGTGCGGTGAGGGCCCGCAACTCGGGGCCCTGACGGTGGGCCACGTCGAGCACGAGGGTCGGCAGGCCCGCGAATCGGGTGAGGGACTCTGGCTCGGCGCCGCGAAACGTGTTGGTCGCCACATCGGGATCGCCCAGAACGATCACGGTCGCCCCGCGCGCGGCGAGAGCGTGCAACAGGTCAAAACCGCTGGGGGTCGCGTCGTGCGCGTCGTCGAGAATGACGAGCTGGGGTGGCGCGGGCGCATCCGGGGCGGGGTCGGCGATGAGCCCGACGGCGGAGCGCACGAGCTCGGTCGGGTCCTGCTGCCCCAGTCGCGCGCCGCCCAGGCTGTCGCGGTACTCGTCGACGAAGTCGGCGACGGCACCCCACTCGGGCCGATCGAGCTCACCGGTCTCGGCACGCAACCGATCGGTGCTCCAGCCGTGCTCCGACAGGCGCGCCATGAGGTCGCGCAGCTCGGTGCGAAACGCCGTGAGCCCCCGCACGTCGGGGCCCAGGTGCTCGGGCCACTGCGGGCCCGCCGCGGCCGCAGCCTCCACGCCCAGCACCGCCTCGAGCGCGCCGCGGTCGAGTAGCTCGGCAATGTCGGAATCCTGATCGGCACCGCTGAGCAGCCGCGGCTCGGGCGCACCGGTGAGCCGGGCATCCGCGCGCACGACCGCGAAAGCGTAGGAGGCGATCGACCGCGCGAGCGGGCCGGGCAGCACGGTCTCACGAGCGGCAGTGTCGCCCGTGGCGGTGTCGCCCGTGGCGGTGTCGCCGGCAGCAAGATCGCCGGCAGCAGGGTCGCCAGCACCGTCGACCTCAGCGTGCGCGAGCCGTAGCGCGAGCCGGTCGCGCAGGGTCGTCGCGGTGCGCCGAGACGGCGTGAGCACGAGCACCCGCTCGGGGTCGAGACCGTCGACACGGATCGCCCGGGCCACAAGTTCGACCACGGTCGACGTCTTACCCGTGCCGGGGGCACCGAGCACGATCGCGCCCGACCCGTGCCGGGCATCCAGCACCGCCTCTTGCGAGGCGTCGAGAACGACCGGTCGCCCACTCACCACGGGAGGTGAGGCGTCGAGAGCGGTCATGCCCCCACGCTACTGGCGGGCACCGACGCGACACGGCCCGAGAGTCCGCCATCAGTGAACGTGCCGCCCAGCCCAGGATCAGCCGGGTACGCTGACGATGTGGACATTCGTATCGGAATTCTCAACAGCCCCCGCGAGCTCTCGTTCGAGTCGTCGGAGCCCGCCGCCGACATTCAGAAGGCCGTGACCGCCGCCATCGAGAAGGGTGCCCCGGTGCTGCAGCTCACCGACAACAAGGGCAAGCACTACCTGGTTCCGACCACCGCGATCGGCTACGTCGAGATCGGCTCCGACTCCGCTCGGCGCGTCGGCTTCGTCGGCTAGGAACCCACCGTGGAACTGCTCTTCGTCACCGTCCTCGGAGCCGCACTGTCGCTCGGAGCGCGCTACGGCGTGCCGGGGCGCCAGACCCACGGCCTGCTCCTCGTGCCCGCCGTCGGCGCTGCGGCAACCGCCGCGGTCTGGGCGATCTGCGTGTGGTTCGGCCTGACCTTCGACGGTGGCTGGATCTGGGTCATCTCGCTCGTGCTCGGACCCATCGCGGCCTTCGTGGTGGCCATCGTGCTGCCGAAGCGCCGTGACGCCGCCGACGCAGCGCAGCTCGAACGGCTCATGAAGCCGACGGCCGCCGTCTAGAACGGCCGTCGAGAACGGCCGTCGAGAACCGCAGACCGAGAAGTTAGAGCAGGCTCGGCAGCGACAGCACGCTCAGCACGGTCGCGATGATCGTGACGATGAGCAGAATGAGCGAGCGGTCCTTGTTGCGGGTGATCGCGATCCAGCCCATGATCGCCGCGATGATGAGCAGTACTGTCGCGCCCGCGTTGAGCACGTAGTAGATGAGCCCGCCCACGGTGCCGAGCGGCACGAGCACGGGGGCGAGGAACGGCACGACCGCGCCCGCCGCGATCGCAATAATGGCGAGGATGCCCGAGCGACGCCCGAGCTCAGACTCAGGCATTTGCGGCCTGGGGCCATCGGAGTACGACATCAGGCGGTGAGCCCCAACCTGTCCATGCGGCGCGTGTGGGCGGCGATCAGCTCGGTGAAGACCGGCTCGATCTGCGCCTCCTCACGCGCGTGGTCGCCGTGCATGACGAGCGCCGTGCGCGCCTGCAACATCGTGTCGCCGACGAGACGGCGACACCACAGCGCGAGCCGAGACGACAACCGCGGATTCGCCGCGATCTGGCCCTCGATGATGCGGTGCAGGGGCGTCTGCAGGTCGCCGATCGCGAGGGCCGCCTGTACTGCTTCGCGCGACGACGTCGGCAGGCCGCCGGCGAGGCGCATCCAGAAGTCGGTGAGAAAGCCGATCGTGACGTGTGCGCTCGCGACCTGCTCGTGCCAGTCGGCACCCTGCGTGCGGCGCTCAAACTCTTCGACGCTCATCAGGTGCGGTTCCATGAGGTCGGTGCGATCGAGCTTGTGGCGCTCGAGCTCAGCGACGAGGGCGAGGTAGCGGCGCAACGAGACCTCGCACGCGCGCGCGAGGGCGTCCTTATCGGCGATGCGGGGCGCGTTCGCGGCCGCGTGGCTGAGCGACTCGAAGAAAGTCATATGCAGTGCGGCGCATTGACCGAGAAAACGCTCGAGCGGCGGAGTCAGCTCGGCCAGATCGACCCGGAGCGCGGCGACGGCCGCATCGCGCGGAGTGAGGCGCGGAGCCTCAGCGCGCGGGCGAGAACGTCTCAACCACGAAGCCACCCGCTCAGCCTAAGCGATGCCCGCGACCGCGGGTCGCCGCGGCGGCTAAACTGTACTCACTCATCTATATAAGACAGGCGATACACCCACGTGACTTTCACCGAACTGGGCATCGAGGCCGACATGGTCGAAGCCCTCGCAGCCAAGGGCATTCTGGCCCCCTTCCCCATCCAGACGCAGACCATTCCGCTCGCGCTCAGCGGGCAAGACATCATCGGCCAGGCCAAGACCGGCACGGGCAAGACCTTCGGCTTCGGGCTTCCGCTCATCCAGCGCCTCGGCCTGCACCCCGAGCCCGGTGTCAAGGCGCTCGTCGTCGTGCCCACGCGCGAACTGTGCGTGCAGGTCACCGAAGACCTCGAATTGGCCGCCTCCAACCGCGACGTGAAGATCGTCTCGATCTACGGCGGCAAGGCCTACGAGGGTCAGATCGAGCAGCTCAAGGCGGGCGCGCAGATCGTCGTCGGCACCCCCGGCCGCCTGCTCGACCTCGCGAGCCAGCGCTTGCTGTCGTTCACCGACGTGCAGGTCATGGTGCTCGACGAGGCCGACAAGATGCTCGACCTGGGCTTCTTGCCCGACATCGAGAAGCTCTTCTCGCAGACCAAGCCCACGCGCCACACCATGCTGTTCTCGGCCACCATGCCGGGCCCCATCGTGGCCCTCGCACGCCGCTTCATGACGCGGCCGATCCACATTCGGGCGACCGACCCCGACGAGGGCCTGTGGCAGTCGAACATCAAGCACGTCGTCTACCGCGCGCACGCGCTCGACAAAGACGAGGTCATCGGGCGCATCTTGCAGGCCGAGGGCCGCGGCAAGACCGTCGTCTTCACGCGCACCAAGCGTGCGGCAGCGAAGATCGTTGAAGAGCTCAACGACCGCGGCTTCAACGCCGGCGCCGTGCACGGTGACATGACGCAAGAGGCACGCGAACGCTCCATGGCAGCCTTCAAGGCTGGCAAGAAAGACATTCTCATCGCGACGGAGGTTGCCGCGCGCGGCATCGACGTCAACGACGTCACGCACGTCATCAATCACACGGTGCCCGACGACCACGACGCCTACCTGCACCGCGTGGGCCGCACGGGCCGCGCCGGCAAGACCGGCATCGCCGTGACCTTCGTCGACTGGGCCGACATGCACAAGTGGGCGCTCATCAACCGCGCGCTCGACATGGGCCAGCCCGACCCCGTCGAGACCTACTCGTCCTCCCCACACCTCTTCACCGACCTCGACATTCCCGAAGGCTCCAAGGGTCGCCTCAAGGCGACGCCGATCCCGCGCGTCGAGCGCGAGGCGTCGCGGCCCCCGCGCGAGCGTGGGCGTGGCGGGTCCGGTGGCGGCTCGGGCGGCGGCGGTCAGCGCTCCGGCGGCTCCGGCGGTCGTGGTTCGGGCGGCGGCCGTGGCGGTGCGTCATCCGAGGGCTCGAGCGCAGCATCCTCGTCGGGTGAGGGCGGCGCTCCTCGTCGTCGTCGGCGGCGTCGCAGTGGCGGCTCCGGTGGACAGGGCTCAGGCGGCCAGGGCTCAGGCGGTCACAACTCAGGCGGGAATGCCGCGGCCTCCTCATAGGTTGAGCGCTCCATGACCACTCCGTCGACCGGACGCAGCGCTTCGCCTCGCGCTGCCGCCAGCGCAGCCACCACGCTGGATGCCCGGGACGGGCTGGTCATCTCGCTCCTGCTCGTCTCCGCCTTCGTGGTGATCTTGAACGAGACGCTGTTCGGCGTCGCGATTCCCGAACTCATCGCCGACCTCGGCGTCACGGCGGCGATGGCGCAGTGGCTCACGACGGCGTTCATGCTGACCCTCGCCGTCGTGATCCCCATCACGGGGTTCCTGCTGCAGCGCTTCCAGACCCGGCCCATGTTCATCGTCGCGATGAGTCTGTTCAGCCTCGGCACGCTGCTCGGCGCGCTGGCGCCCGGCTTCGAGATGCTGCTCGTCGCGCGCATCGTGCAGGCGAGCGGCACGGCCATCATGATGCCGCTGCTGTTCACGACCGTGTTCGCGCTCGTACCGCCGCAGATTCGCGGACGCATCGTGGGGCGCATCTCGATCGTCATCGCCGTCGCGCCCGCACTGGGTCCGGCGGTGTCGGGCCTCATCCTCGACTCGCTCGGCTGGCGCTGGCTCTTCATCGTCATGCTGCCCATCGCGCTCGCGGCCCTCGCGCTCGGCGCGGTACGCGTCGTCAACGTCGGCGAGCCGCAGCCGGGTCGCCTCGACGTGCTCTCGGTGCCGCTCTCGGCAATCGGCTTCGGCGGGTTCGTCTACGGGCTCAGCCTGCTCGGCGAGGCTGGGCAGAGTGGTGAGGCGGGCAGCGGTGAGGCCACCACGGTGGCTGGTGCGGCCATCGGCATCGGCCTACTCGGGCTCGCCCTGTTCGTCTGGCGGCAGCTCGTACTGCAGCGACGTGGCGAGCGCGCGCTGCTCGACCTGCGCACCTTCCAGGCTCGGCAGTTCACCCTCTCGATCCTGACCGTGTCGATTGCCTCCATGGCCCTCTTCGGCGCGATCATCCTCATCCCCCTCTACGTGCAGCAGGTGCTCGACCAGAGCCCGCTCGTCTCGGGGCTGCTCATCTTGCCCGGCGCGCTGCTGCAGGGCCTCATCGCGCCGCTCATCGGGCGCCGCTACGACGCCGTCGGGCCGCGCGGGCTGGCCCTCAGCGGAGCGATCCTGCTGAGCGTGGCCATGTGGGGCATGACGTTCCTGTCGGCGACGACACCGCTGTGGCTCATCACGAGCGCGCACATCGGGCTCAGCATGGGGCTCGCGCTGCTGTTCACGCCCCTGCTCACGAACGGGCTCTCAGCAATTCGCCCCGAACTCAACTCGTATGGCTCGGCAATCGTCGGCACCATTCAGCAGGTCTCCGGTGCCGCGGGCATCGCCCTGTTCATCTCGGTCGCGGCTGCCGCCGGTGGGGCGGGCAGCGTCGCGAGCGAGGTCTCGGCCCCGGGCATCCAGCTCGCGTTCACGGTCGGTGCGATCATCGCGACGCTCGCGATCCCCATCGTGTTGCTCGTGCGCCGCGTGCCCCAGGAGGAGCCGCCCGCCACGACCGGGCAGCTTGCCGCGCAGACCCCGCTGCTCACCGAGACGGAGCGGGCGAGCTAGCCGCGTGTGCGCACGAACTGTTCGCAGTCGCCTTCAGGGGCCCGGGCCGGTGGAGAGTCCTGGAGGCACTGTCCGATGCCCGGCGTATGCTGGGCCCAGCGCGGAGAGGAGCACCGCATGTCTGAGACTCGAGCAACGCCTGACGTTGAGGTTGAACGCCTCGCAGCACTGAGCGCGGCGATCCAGGCTGGCATTGATGATGTTGCGGCAGGAAACAGCGAGGTAGTCGACAACCCCGACGCGTGGGTTGAGGATATCGCCAAGACCGTCACCACTCAGTCCGTCGCGTAGGTGACGAACTACCGCCTCAGCGTTTCCGCTCTTGCACGATCGGACGTGCGGGAAGCGTTGCAGTACAGCTCGTTCCGCTTCGGGCCAGCCGCGAAGGCGCGATATGCAGCGCTCATCGCCCGCACTCTCGCCGATGTGGCAGCCGATCCTCTAGGAGCCGGTAGCCACGCGCGGCCTGACCTCGGCGACGGCATCGTCGCCCGGCACCTTACTTCGAGCGCGAAAGACAGCGGGGTGAACGACCCACGACACATCGTTTTCTTCCGGATCGTCGGGGTTCACGTAGATGTTCTTCGAGTGTTGCACGACGCCCGAGACGTGCCACAGCACCTCTAGCCATCCACGTGGTCAGGAGCGCACGGGCGGCACGCCACGCGTGAGTGCGATGAGACGCGCGAAGGCCTCGGGCTCCGTCGTGTTCTCAGCGAGCCGGTTGGGCTTGCCGGTGCCGTGGTAGTCGCTTGACCCCGTCACGATGAGCTCGTGCTCGGCGGCGAGCTCGAGCAGCCGCTCGCGGCCCTCGGGTGTGTTCTCGCGATGGCCGACCTCGAGGCCGGCGAGACCGGCATCCACGAGCATCCGGATGCCCTCCTCATCGACGACCGCCTCGCGCCCGCGCGTCGCCGGGTGGGCGAGCACCGCGGCGCCGCCCGCTTGCGTGATCATGCGCACCCCATCCAGCACCGTGGGAGCCTCGTGCGGCAGATAGTAGCCGCCCGTGAAGTGCAGGATCGAGGCGAACGCCTCACTGCGGGTGCGCACGATGCCGCGCTGCACGAGCGCGTCGGCGATGTGCGGGCGGCCGATACTGACTCCCCCGCTTTGGGCGAGCACGTCCTCCCACGTCACGTCATAGTCCTGCGCGATGTTCGACACCATGCGCTCGGCACGGTTGAGGCGGTCATCGCGAATGCGCGCCGTCTCGGCCACGAGCTCGCCGTTGTTCGGGTCGAAGAGGTAGCCGAGCACGTGCACGCTGCGCCACTCGTACCGCGTGCTCAGTTCGATGCCGCGGATGACCTGGAGTCCTGTGCCGGCCGCGGCGGTGAGCGCCTCATCCCACCCGGCCGTCGAGTCGTGGTCGGTGATCGCGATCGTGTCGAGACCCGCCGCAAGTGCGGCGCGCATCAGTTGGGTGGGTGTCTCGGTGCCGTCGCTGACGCTGCTGTGCGTGTGCAGGTCGATGGGGCCGCGGGGCATGAGGTCAATCGTAGGCGGCAGAGCGGGAGGCACCGGCGGCGTGTGCGCTACGACAGGATGCTCTTCGACGCGAAGCGGCCGTAGGCGAGACTGCCGAACACGGCGATGTAGGCGAGCTGCAGCAGAGCGTTGCTGCCGAACGACGACCACTCGATCGGATTACGCAGCAGGTCGGCGAAGTCGAGCCAGTAGTGCGTGAGCAGATACGGGTGCAGCCACTCGAGCTGCGGCAGGGCGTCGAGAATCTGGCTGACCACCGAGACGATGACGGTGGCTGCCATGGCGCCCACCGGTACATCGGTGAGCGTCGAGATAAACAGTCCAATCGCCGAGAGCCCCATGAGCGAGACGCTCACGTAGACCGCCACGAGCAGTGATCGCAGCAGCGCCTCGGGCACATCGATGACGTCGCCCGACAGCAGCGTGACGGGCCCGACCGGAAAGAGCAGGCTGCCGATGATCGCACCCGACAGCATGAGGGTAAACGCCGCGGCGAGCGACCAGGCCACCGTGCCGACGTACTTGACGAGCAGCAGTCGCACGCGGCCGGCCGGTGCCACGAGCAGGTAGCGCAGCGTGCCGTGCGCTGCTTCGCCCGCGATCGTGTCGCCCGCGACGACCCCGACCGTGAGTGGCAGAAACAGCGGGATACCGACGATCATGGCCGCGAAGCCGACGAACAGGCCGTTCTGCGTCACGCTGTCCAAGAACGGCGGGCCCTGCCCGGGCTCGAGCGACCGGGTCGACAGTGCGACCGCCACGGCGAGCAGGATCGGGATCAGCGCAATCGCGACGAGCATCGCGATCGACCGGCGACGTCGAAACAGCACCGCGAGTTCAGAACCCACCAGATCGACACCCACGAGGCGGCGACGACGGATGCCCGGCTCAGGCGACGACATCGAATCCCTCCCCCGTCAGCGCGACAAAGCGATCCTCGAGCGTGGGCTCCTCGAGCGTGAAGCCGCGCACCCGCACGCCACCGGCGACGAGCGACGCGACAAGCGAGTCGACCTCGACCCGCGACCGGTCGATCGCCGCCGTGATGCGGTGACCGCCGTGGTCGAGCGCGACCGAGACCGGGGTCAGGCCGAGCGCGCGCAACACCGATTGCGCGGCGTCGGTGTCGGGCGTGAGCACCGCGACCGTCGTCGCGTCGGGGCCGCGCATCTCGTCGAGGGTGCCCTGGGCGACGAGCGAGCCCGCGCTCATGACGGCGACGTGGCTGCACAGCTGCTCAACCTCGGCGAGCAAGTGGCTCGAGACGAACACCGTGGTGCCGTCGGCCGCGAAGGAGCGGATGAGACTGCGCACCTCACGGGTCCCCTGCGGGTCCAGGCCGTTCGTGGGCTCGTCGAGCACGAGCAACTCGCGCGGCCGCAGCAGGGCGTTGGCGAGCCCGAGCCGCTGCTTCATGCCGAGCGAGTAGGCCTTGACCGGCTTGCCGGCGGCGGGTGAGAGTCCCACCCGGGCGAGGGCAGCCTCGACGCGCGTGCGACGGGTGCGCCGGTCGCTGTCGCGGTCGGCGGCATCGAACCGCATGAGGTTCGCCGTACCCGAAAGGTAGGGCGCGAAGGCGGGACCCTCGACGAGGGCGCCCACCCGGGGCAGCACCGAGCGCCAGCTGCGCGGCATTGACTCGCCCAGCACGAGTGACTCCCCCGCGGTCGGCTCGATCAGGCCGAGGAGCATGCGGATCGTCGTCGTCTTGCCACTGCCGTTCGGGCCAAGAAAGCCGAACACCGAGCCTTGGGGGACGGCGAGATCGATCTGCGACACCGCAGACTGCGCCCCGAAACGACGCGTGAGACCGCGGGTCTCGATGGCGAGATCGACCATGTCAGCTCAGCAGTCGGGAGATGGAGGGGGTCGCTCAGCGCGCCGCGGCTGCCTGCAGCACGGCCAGAGGCACCGTGCCGACGAGCACCCGGCCGTCGTCGGTGACGAAGACCGTTGCGAGCGCGGTGCTCAGCGCGAAGCCTCCGTCGACGCTCACGCCGACCTGCTCGAGAAGTGCGGCATCGCCGAACTCGGCGGGCATCGCATCCGCCGGCACCTCGATGATCGTCGCCCATCCGCTCTGCAGAACCGTCGGGTTGGGAACGTCGTCGCGGTCGGGCTTCTCCGTCGCGTCGTCTGAGTCAGCGGACGGCCACTCGGGCATCGGCGCCTCCTCAACCGTCGCACCGGGGGGCGGCGTGAACGCGAAGAGCGCGGCATCAGGCGTCGCGAGGTCGAGCTGGGTGATGGCGAGCGAGAAGGCGGGAGCATCCTGACCCGCGGCCTCGACGAGCACCCGCAGCGGCAGGCCCGTCTCGGCGTCCACCGCGATCGCCACCGACCCGATCAGTGTCTCGTCATCGTCGGGCGTGACGCGCACCTGATAGGCGTCGCGATCGGCGACGCGCACGTTCTCGGCCAGAGAAATGGTCGAAGTTTCGTCGAGAGTGTCGAGCACATACTGCGCGGCCTCGGCCGGCGTCGAGATGTCGGCGGGCACGCGGCTCTCAAGGTCGGCGAGACGGTTGTCGAGCTCAGACTTCTGCGCGTCCGTGAGCTCGACCGGCTCGGGCGCGACGACACGCGTGGCCGTGTTCGTCGACGAATCGTAGAGCCACGCTTCGTCGGCGTTGACGATGACGTTGCGCTCGTCGAGGCGGTCCAGGACCTGCATGCGGAACCCGACCTCGGGGTCGATCATGACGCGAGCCGTGTGCTCACCGCTGACCAACTCGAGGGCAGACGCCATCATGGCGCCGGACGACGAATCCGCAGCGTCGCCCTCTGACGACTCGTCGGCAGGGTCGGCGCCATCAGGCATTGCGGCACTGGGCATGGCAAAGCCCGCGGGCAGCGCGGGAACGCCGAGGTTGGCCACCTTCTCGACCGTCGCCGAGTACGCCAGGTCGTCGCTCTCAGCGATCATGGCGATGACCTCGGCGGGAGTCTTCTCCGGCAGCGAAACGGCGCCAGCAGCCATGGGGGCGACGACGACACCCGTCACGACGAGTGCGGAAACGGCGAGTGCCGGGATCCAGGCCTGAACGGCCCGAGTGCGCGGTGCGGAAACGATGCTCATGTCCTTGAGGGTACGCCGTTCTGCTTTGAACCGGCCTTGAATGAGTGACGCGACGTCGAACGGCTCGACAAGGCGCACCCATCGTGCCGGGATAGGCTCGCCACGTCATGATTCGCCGCGTAGTCTCCGCCGCCGTGCTGCTCGGCGTCGGTGCCGCGTTGCTCGTCATCGCGTGGCCTGCTCTGTTCGGGCTCTCTGAAGCGCCCGTCGTCGCGCAGCTCGTCTCGGTGCGCGCACTTAGTGCCGCTCTCGCCATTCTCGGCGCCCTCACTCTCGCGCTCATCGCCATGCTGTGGCCCGCCGCGCGTCGCTTTCTCGCCTCCCTCGCGCTGCTCGCGCTCGTCTTCGCCGCCATCAACGTCGCCGTACTGTCGACGCGCGGGTTCGGCAATGAGTCGTTCCCCACGCGCGCACCCGCCGAACTCTCGGTGCTCACCTGGAACACCCTCGGCGACGCGCCCGGCGTCGACCGCATCGCCGACCTCGTCCTCGACGAGCAGGCCGACATCATCGTGCTGCCCGAGACGAGCCAAGAAACCGGCGTCGACATCGCCCTGCGCCTGCGCGACGAAGGCCGCCCCATGTGGGTGTACTCGGTCGCCTTCGACTACATCGCCAAAGCACGCTCCACGACCGTGCTCGTCTCCGTCGACGTCGGTGAGTACATCGTCGACGAGACCGTCGGCAACACGACCGTGCTGCCCAGCATGGTGCTGCGCCCCGTCGGCCACGACGGCCCCACCATCATCGGCGTGCACCCCGTCGCCCCCCTGCCCAGCCAGCTCGCCAACTGGCGCGCCGACCTCGACTGGATCGAGGGCGTCTGCCGCGGCGAGCAGGTGATCCTCGCCGGCGACCTCAACGCGACCGCCGACCACTTTCGCACCATCCCCGGCGGCTCAGGCTCGGCGCTGCGCCTCGGGCTCGGCGACTGCATCGACGCCGCCCTCATCACCGGCAACGGAGCCGTCGGCACCTGGCCCACGCGCCTACCGCCCATCCTGGGTGCGCCCATCGACCACATCATGGTGAGCGGTGACATCACCGTCACCGGCTTCCGCGTCATCACCACCGAGGATGGCCAAGGCAGCGATCACCGCCCCATCGTCGCACGCATCATTCTCTGAGGCGGCCGCGGCGGCGCTGGGGATAGCGCGAACAGGTCGAGGGATGCTCCGGGCCGGCCCTGAGCATCCGGTGCCAGAATGGGCGCATGAGCGACACCGACCGCGCGACCACCAGCCTGACCGACGACACCACTGCCGCCGACTCCGACGCGACTGACAGCACTGACAGCGCTGACAGCACTGGCGCCACTGACAGCACCGACACCTCGCGCGCGACCGAGAACCGGTCGACGACGCCGCGCTCTACCGCCTTTCAGCAGTACATCTCGACCGGGTGGGCCGAGCGCGCACCCGGAGTCGGTGGGCCGCGCGAGCACGCTGCCTTCGCAGCGGCACGACGGGCTCCGCTGAGTGCGATGTACCCGGGCGTGCGCATCCTGCTGCCCGCCGGTGACGCTCGCCAGCGCTCCAACGACACCGACTACCCGTACCGCGCCCACAGCGCCTTCGCGCACCTCACCGGATGGGGCAGCGATGCCGTGCCGGGCAGTGTGCTCGTGCTCGAGCCGGGCTCGGACGACGGCGGGGCCGGCGGCGGCCACGAGGCGGTGCTGTACTTTCGCGAGGCGGCCGGGCGCGACTCCGACGAGTTCTACGCCAACCCCGCGGTCGGCGAATTCTGGACGGGCCCGCGTCCCTCGGTGGACGATGTCGCCGTCGACCTCGGCGTGCGGGCGCAGCCGCTGAGCGCGCTCGATGACCTGTGGGATGCGCTCGATGCTGACGGCCCCGAGACCCTCATTGTGCGCGAGGCGGAACCCTCCCTCACCGACCGACTGGATGCTGCGCGCCTGATGCACGCCGGCGCCGAGCCCGGCACTGCCGAAGTGGATACCGCGCGCGACGACGAGCTCGCCCGCGACCTCAGCGAGCTGCGGCTCGTGAAAGACGCGTTCGAGCTCGCAGAGCTGCGCCGCGCCGTCGACGCCACCCACGTCGGCTTCGACGACATCATCGCCGACCTGCCGCAGATCGTGGCGCACCCCCGCGGCGAGCGCCTCGTCGAAGGCACCTTCAACCGGCGCGCGCGGGCCGACGGCAACACGGTCGGCTACGACACGATCGCGGCGAGCGGACCCCACGCGTGCGTGCTGCACTGGACCCGCAACGACGGGCCCGTCGTGCCCGGCGACCTCATCCTCATCGACGCGGGCGTCGAGCTCGACAGCTACTACACGGCCGACATCACCCGCACCCTTCCCGTCTCGGGTGAATTCACCGAGGTGCAGCGGCGAGTGTATGAGGCCGTGCGTGAGGCGGCCGACGCGGCGTTCGCGATCGTGCGGCCGGGCATCCAATTTAAGGATGTTCATGCCGAGGCGATGCGCGTGATTGCGCGCGTCACCGCCGAGTGGGGGCTGCTGCCCGTGAGCGCGGAGGAGTCACTGTCGCCGGAGGCCGGGTACCACCGGCGGTACATGGTGCACGGAACCTCCCACCACCTGGGGCTCGACGTGCACGACTGCGCGCAGGCCAGGCGCGAGCTGTACCTCGAGGGCGTGCTCGAAGAGGGCATGGTGTTCACCATCGAGCCGGGGCTGTACTTTCAGCCCGACGACCTGACCGTGCCCGAGGAGTTGCGGGGTATTGGCGTGCGCATCGAGGACGACGTCGTCGTGACGGCGGACGGGGTCGAGAGTCTGTCGGCGGGGATTCCGCGGACGGCGGATGAGGTCGAGGCGTGGATGCGCTCGCTCTCGCCTCTCCCTCCTCGTTGACCCCCCTCGCCGCCCCACCTCTCCTTCACAGTGCGCGCAGCGCGGGAGTTATCCCAAGATTCCCTCATGCCTCTTGTTCGAACATATGTTCGATGCGAACATTGATGCATGACCTCCCCAGCGCCCCTTGAGCACCTCGCCACCGTCGTGGCCGAGCTCGAGCGCGCGCCGCTCCACGCTGAGTCACTGCGCGGGCTCGGCGACGACGATCTACTCGCCCTGACCGATCTGGGCGCCTCCGCGCGCCGCCTGCTGGATGCCCGCACTTCCCTCGTCGCCGGCGAACTTGCCCGCCGCTCGCGCCCCGAGCTCGCGCACGACGGCCTTGCACAGCGGCTCGGGCACCGCACGGTCGAAGAGCTTGTGCGTGTCACCACGGGCGAGTCGCGGCGTGATGCGGTGACGACGGTGAACGCCGGGCGGTTGCTCGTCGCGCCCGAGCAGGCCGACGTGACCGTGGTCGATGCCCTGCCCGCGGTGGCGCCGCACCTTCTACCGGCGCTCGAGGCCGTGCGTGCTGGGCAGCTGAGCATCGCGGTACTCGACGCGATTCGGGCCGCACTCGGTGAGCCGAGCGAGCGGGTGTCCACGACGGCGTTACGCAGCGCCTGCGAGCAGCTGGTCGTGGCCGCGGCGCGGCTCGACGTCGATCGACTGCACCGGCTCGCGCGGCAGCTGCGCGAGGGGCTGGATTCCGAGGCGATCGCCGACCGCGAGCGCGCTCAGCGCGAGGCGCGGTCGTTCCGACTCACGGCGCTGCCCGACGGCATGACACGCGCCACCTGGTTGCTCGACCCGGAGTCAGCGGCGCAGGTGCGCGAGCTCTACGATCGCGCGACCTCCCCCAAGCGCCGCACCGTGCAGTTTCACGACCCCGACGAGGCCGCCACGGCCGAGCGCATTGCCGACGACGAGCGCACGCCCGAGCAATACGCCTCCGACGCGCTCCTGCACCTCCTCGCGGCCGGGGCCGACGCCGACTCGAGCATGATGCTCGGCACCGGCGCCCCGCAGGTGCGCGTGCTCGTCACGGCGAGCGACCTTCTGAGGGGTGACGGTTCAGCGTCGCTCGAGGCGTCGCCCGGTGAGCCCGAGGGCGCGGTGATCACTCTTCCCACCGTGCAGCGACTGCTGTGCGGCGGCACCCAGACCCCGATACTCATGGGGTCGACCGGTCAGCCCCTCGATGTGGGCCGGTCGCAACGGTTGTTCACGCCGCGCCAGCGGGTCGCCCTCGCCGCGCGCGACGGCGGCTGCCGGTGGCCGGGCTGCGAACGCCCGCCCAGCTGGTGTGAAGCCCATCATGTGAACGAGTGGCAGCGAGATCGCGGGCGTACCGACGTCGACGTGGGAATCCTGCTCTGCCGACACCATCACCTCCTCCTGCACGATCACGGTTGGCAGATCACTCGCGTCGGGCGATCACCCGACTACGAGTTGGTGCCACCACCGAGCGTCGACGCACAGCAACGACCGCGCGTGATGCCCAGCAGGAGTCGAGAGTGGCAGCGCGCCCGGGCCGGGTGACGTACGCCGGGTGACGTGGGCCCGGTGACGTGCGCCGGGTGACGTACGCCGGGTGACGTGGGCCCGGTGACGTGCGCCGGGTGACGTACGCCGGATGATGCACACCCGCGCCCGGCACAGCGCGCTAGTCGCTCTTCTCGGCAGCAGCCGGCTTGTCGGCGGCGGCAGGCTCGTCCGCAGACGCAGGCTCGTCCGCAGAC
>Ga0136600_1000576_pt1 | contig 19476 bp, 20 predicted proteins | sample AntRauMFilla2698_FD_104634 | JGI IMG/M metagenome (GOLD analysis project Ga0136600, IMG submission 104634) | Saline lake microbial communities from Rauer Islands, Antarctica - Metagenome Filla 2 #698 | ecosystem: Environmental > Aquatic > Non-marine Saline and Alkaline > Saline | place...
AGTTTGCCATGAATGACTGCTTCTTGAAGGGCGGTGATACCGAGAACGGCATCCATCATCGCCGCAATTGCTCCACCATGGGAGACTCCTGGACGGCTTAGGTGGCGCTTATCGACCTCCATTTTATAAGATAAATGACTGTCGTCTCTCATAAAGAGAGTTAAGCCTAAGGTTTGGTCGAGTTTACAGATTTTTGTAAAGAGCTTTTGCAGCTGTTCTGGGCTGAGTTTCATTTTTTTGCCTTATTAAAATATCTCAATAAGATGGCCGGTGTTGCCTTTTGAAACACCTGGCCGGATGGAGAGTCCTTCTCCAATGCTCTTACCAAGTGCTTGTGATTTTGGGCAAGCCTTAGATTGGCCAGCTGATTGGCGTGAAAGTCTGGGAAAAGCCATCTCGACTTGTCTTTGCAAGGCTTGATTGAGAATAATTAAGTCGTTGGAGTTTCTTCCTTTAAAAAGGAGGTCTCTCTCTTTTTTTAATTTAAGGGTAAAGCCCTGACCGAGACCACGAATGAAGCTATTTTTCATCGTTTGCCCTTTGAGTTCTGGGGATTTCTTTTTTTGTAAAAGCCAGAGACGTTCAAACTCTTTATCTAGAAAAGCGGCCACATAATCAGCGGTGTCTGCATTGAGTCTATTGCCCACCACATCGAGGCTTACAGAGCCATTTGCCCTATTGAAAACTGGTTGGACATAGAAATACTGAAGAATGTCATAGAGAGCATTCAGTTTCGCATTCATTCTTTTAGCGGTAAGAATTGTTTTGACGACAGCTTCCTCGCATTCACTATTTTCAAGACTTAGGGCCGAATGGGTAAGGTTATATTTGAGAAGATAGTCATTTGCTTTAAGTGTTGCCAACTCTGCTTCATGGGGATTATCACTAGAACTTAAAGCCAGAAGCTTTACAATTTTCTCTCTTACTTTTTCAAATTCCAGATTGGGAGCGGCCAGTGCATTATCTTCTTCTATATTTGAATAGGCACGACTTACTTCCGTTGCCCAGCCAAACTTCTGACAGACTTCTTGGAACTCTGAACCATGGGCAGCAAGGCCGTTAAAGCGTTCGCCTTGAGTTAGGAAAGTGTAAAGGTGGGCAAGTTCGTGGCGAATGATATTTTCAATGACCTCATCTTTGGCCAAATACATTAACTTCTTATGAAGACCTAATTGATAATTGTGAGAGTTAAAGTATCCTAGTTTTTTAGGGTCTTCAAAGACGACGAAGTGAAGAGGGTAGAGGTAGCCACGCCACTTAAAGCGTGTTGTCTTAAATTCAAGGCCCATTTCATTATTTAAAATGAAACGGGCCATTGTTTTTACTTTCTTTAAAAACGTCACTGACGTTTTGGAGTAAATCAGCACCTTTTGAACTCTCTTTTTAGATATCTAGAGTTTTGAGGAGATCGCTGATTTAAGGAATTCTCTATTCATACGCGCGATATTGGTAATCTCAATTCCTTTTGGACAGGAGGCTTCGCATTCCGCTTCATTAGTACAGTTGCCAAAACCCAGCTCATCCATCTTCTCAACCATGGAGAGAGCTCTCTGTTCAGCTTCAAGCTCACCTTGAGGCAAGAGGGCCATCTGGGAAATCTTGGCAGAGACAAAGAGCATCGCAGAAGCATTCTTACAGCTGGCCACACAAGCTCCACAACCAATGCAGGATGCAGCATCCATGGCCAAGTCAGCATCATTCTTAGGAATAAGAATCTCATTAGCGTCTGGCGCATTTCCAGTGTTAACATTAACGAAACCACCAGCTTTAATGATCTCATCAAAGGAGCCACGATCAACCATAAGGTCTTTAACAACTGGGAAGGCCCTAGCTCGCCATGGTTCGATGACAATGGTGTCACCATCATTAAATTTTCTCATATGGAGCTGACAAGTTGTAGTTTGTGCTTCTGGTCCATGAGCTTGGCCATTGATCATTAACGAGCACATACCGCAAATTCCTTCACGACAGTCATGATCAAAGGCAATAGGGTCATGGTTTTCACCAATGAGTTTTTCATTGAGTTGGTCAAGCATCTCTAGAAAAGATGAATCAGTTGAAACCCCTTCTAGGGTGTAATCAACCATTTGGCCTTTGTCTTCACTATTTGTTTGGCGCCAAATTTTAAGATTCAGAGTCAATGTTTTTTCTTCTGAGCTCATGGTTATCTCCTATTTGTACGATCTTTGGGTAAGAGGTACATTTTCAAATTGTAGTTCTTCAATATTTCTTTGGGGAGTGGCTTCATCACCAAGGTATTCCCACGCCGCGACGTGAGAGTAATCCTCGTCATTTCTTAGGGCTTCGTTTTCCTCAGTTTGGGACTCTTCACGGAAGTGACCACCACATGATTCCTTCCTTTCAAGAGCATCTCTTGCCATTAACTCCCCAAGCTCTAAGAAGTCAGCGACTCTATTGGCTTTTTCAAGCTCAATATTAAGACCAACGTCAGTACCGGTAACCTTAACGTCTCTCCAGAACTCAGCACGTAGTTCAGTTATTTCAGCTATCGCTTTTTTCAACCTTTCTTCGTTACGGCTCATTCCGACTCTCTCCCACATAATATGACCAAGCTCACGGTGAAAACTATCGACAGAACGAGTTCCCTTTATATTTAGGAGGCGGTTGAAGCGATCTTTTGATTCATTCATACACTTATCAAATTCTGGATGATCATCCGTCACTTTGTCAGTCATGAGTCCTTCTGAAGCGAGGTAGTTTCCTAATGTATAAGGAATAACAAAGTATCCATCGGCAAGACCTTGCATAAGGGCTGAAGCACCAAGACGGTTAGCACCGTGATCAGAGAAGTTAGCTTCGCCAAGGGCAAAGGTTCCAGGAACTGTCGTCTGAAGGTTGTAATCAACCCATAGTCCACCCATCGTGTAGTGAACAGCTGGAAAAATTCTCATGGGAACTTTATAAGGATCTTCATCGGTAATACGGTTATACATTTCAAAGAGGTTACCGTAGCGATCACGAATGGCTTGCTCGCCATCTCTTTCTATTGCGTCAGAGAAATCAAGATAAACAGCAACGCCAGTTTTCCCAACGCCCTTTCCTTCATCAACAGATTCTTTCGCTCTTCGTGAAGCAACATCTCTTGGAACGAGGTTCCCAAAGGAAGGATAAATCCTCTCGAGGTAGTAGTCTCTCTCTTCTTCTGGGATGTCATTTGGTTTACGTTTGTCGCCTTTATTTTTTGGTACCCAAACGCGGCCGTCATTTCTGAGGGACTCGGACATAAGAGTTAGTTTTGATTGGTTTTCACCATGAACAGGAATGCACGTCGGGTGGATTTGAGTAAAGCAAGGATTACCGAACATGGCACCTTTCTTATAAGCTTTCCAAGCTGCCGAGCCATTTGATCCCATCGCATTGGTAGAGAGAAAGTAAACATTTCCATAACCACCTGTACAAAGAAGAACGGCGTCTGCTGCCCACTTTTCAAATTCACCTGTTACGATATTTCTGGTGACTATTCCGCGTGTTCTACCTTCGACAACAACAAGGTCAACCATTTCGCGGCGAGTGTGGATATTAATTTTACCTTTAGAAGCTTCTTTCATCATGGCTGAGTAAGCGCCAAGAAGAAGCTGTTGTCCTGTTTGCCCTCGAGCATAGAAAGTTCGAGAAACCTGGGCACCACCAAAAGATCTATTCGATAAAGTTCCACCGTATTCGCGTGCGAAAGGAACCCCTTGAGCAGCACACTGGTCAATGATGTTATTAGAAACTTGAGCGAGGCGATATACATTGGCTTCACGAGCTCTATAGTCGCCACCTTTTACTGTGTCATAGAATAGTCGCCATACAGAATCACCGTCATTAGGGTAGTTCTTTGCAGCGTTGATTCCACCTTGGGCGGCAATAGAGTGAGCCCTTCGCGGGGAATCTTGAATACAGAAAGCATCTACATTATAGCCAAGCTCAGACAGAGTTGCAGAAGCTGCAGCTCCCGCAAGTCCCGTTCCAACAACGATGACTTTGAACTTTCTTTTATTTGAAGGATTTACCAGCTTCATTTTAAAGCGGTGGTTGTCCCACTTTTCCTGGACTGGTCCTTCGGGGACTTTTGAGTCGAGTTTCTTTGTCATTATTTGACTCCTTGTAGATAACAGTAAATGGGGAGGGATGAGAATCCCACAAACATGGCCACTCCATAGAGTTTAGAAAGTAATTGAAGAGCTGGCATGTACTTGGGATGATTAAAACCAAGTGATTGAAAAGCGCTCCAAAACCCATGGCTCACGTGAAGTCCTAAGGCCATCATACAAAAAATATACCAGGCGCATGCTAGAGGACTTGAAAAGTACTCAATGAGTAGCCTGTAAAGGTCCCTCATTTCAACGCCACTATGAGTGATGTCGTAAACAGGACCGAATTTAAATTGCCAAATATGCAACACTAAAAATAATAGGATGATAAATCCAGTAATAGGCATCGTTGAAGATGCGAAGGTGGATCCTCTACCCGTTGGTTGCTTCATATAATAACCCGTTGGACGGGCCATTTTATTTTCAATTGTTAGACGAACTGCCAGTCCAATGTGTGTCAAGAAGATGGCCAACAAAACCGCCTCTGCCACATAAATCAAAGGATTTGATGTCAGCGTATAGGCATAGGTGTTGAAGGCTTCAGGACCTACAAAAATGAGGAAGTTGCCTGCAAGGTGAGTAACCAAGAAACCACAAAGCATTAGCCCGGTGATCCCCATAATCTGCTTCTTCACGACCGAAGAAGTGAGAGTTCTCATTAAACTTTGAAACATGAGTAAACACTCCTTAAAAGGGTTGAATGAGTTGTTAAATATAATGTGATAACGGTTACATAGTACCCTAAGGCAATCACTAAGATAAGGAATTTTCTTTAATAATTAGTTCTGCCTAGAGATTGTTTTCGGATTGAGTCTTCTCAATTACCTTTTGAAAATAAGTCAAAATTTGACCTTAATATATTTTATAGTGAGAAGCCTTTTGCAAAAGGCTCATCTGGCTTTAACATAAGGGAGTTCAAATTTAAGAGAGGAATTTATGCTGCCTAATGCCAATGATTTGCACTTCTTTTTAGAAGTCGCCAAAGTGGGAAATATGAGCCGCGCTGCTGAGCGTTTAGGTGTGACTCAACCGGCACTAAGCCAGTCTGTGAAGCGCTTGGAGACTGCTTTTGAAAATCAACTTCTCTTAAGATCCAAGTCTGGAGTTGTTCTTACCAAAGCAGGAGAAAAGCTGAGCTTAGAAGCACGGGCACTTCTTGAGCAGTGGCAACATTTAAAAGATGAATCGTTAAAAGATGCTGAACAGGTGAGGGGAACCTATAGTCTTGGTATCCATACTTCCGTTGGTCTCTATACTCTTCACCACTTCATGCCGAGCCTACTGAATAAATTTAGTGCTCTAGAAATAAAGCTTGATCATGACCTATCTCGAAAAATTACTGAAAAGGTCATCTCGTTTAAGTTGGACTACGGAATTGTCGTTAACCCTGTTAGTCACCCCGATCTTGTTATTAAGGAGCTCTTCTTAGATGAAGTAGGCTTTTATCAGGCTAAGAAAATGAAAGAGGCCAATAAAGAAATTCTTATTACCGAACCTGATCTGACTCAAACACAGGAACTTCTTGGCAAGATCCAAAAGAAGAATGTTACTTTTAAGCGCACCATTACTTCTTCAAATCTGGAAATCATCAAGTCCTTGGTTGTGAGTGGAGCAGGTATTGGGATTTTACCTGGGAAGGTTGTTGGTGAAAATAATAAGAAGGTTGAACTAATAAAGGATTATCCTATTTTTAAGGATAGAATCTGCCTTATTTTTCGCCATGATATGCAAAAGTCTCTTGCGGCCAGGACGCTAGCTGGAGAGATTTATCAACATCTCGCTGAAAAGTAGGCTGCCGCATGACTGATCAATTTTCCCTCGAAATCGACTTTCAAAATCCATTGAATAAAGAAACTACTACGTTAAAGTGGCGCATTGTAGATCGCAACTATGCTCTTATTTGGATTAAGCTTTTAGGAATACACTTTAAAAGGCAGGGGGAAGCCTACGCGCGCTTCACGGGCTTTGAGTTGGCGACGAAGACACTTGCTTCATTGTCTAAAGAACTCAATACCGCTGCTGAATTAATTAATGAAGAAGGGCATTATCATATTAAAGAAAAAGCCGATGGTACTTTCTCTCAAGAGTTTGCCAATGTCATTCACCATCACTTTGAAGTCCTCTACGGTGATGCTCATGATCCGAGTGAGTACTTTCGAAAAAGTTCTGCCTTTTGCCAAAGTGCAATCACAAGAATCAATCACTGTATTCATGATATGGAGAGCCTTAGTCGCGTGAAGGAAAACCCCCGCTCTTTTCGCGCGGTAGTTTTTGAGTTTCTAGAAAGAGAGCAGATGTACTTATCTTCTGAGGACCTTGAATACTTCACCCTCGATACAGACTTTGGCGATGTGGTGGTTCACTATGGAATCGTCGGAAAGACTTGGCTTGAAGTTTATCTGGATGAAGACGAGGAAATTTTTGAAAGCGGTATTCGCCCTTTAAATATTATGTCGGGAGAGTTTGATATTTTCTTTGGCAAGCTCTCCTTAAGCAATACAGAGAAAGAAGAACTTTATGAACTTCTGAGGTCTCGAGGGAAGGACCCCAAAAATAAGAAGCACGCCCTCGGCTTCTTGCCCTTGGCAAAGTTGGATTACCCAAGTGACAAAGTTGGGCCTGCTCTCGAAGAAGAGGTGTGCCAGCTTGTGACGGAGCATTCGGTAATCAAAAATATACGTATTCTCAAAAACGGTGTTCACTTCATATCTTCTGATTTTGAAGAAAGCGATACTATCGACTATGGCTTCTTCCCCATTCGGGAGACCGTCGAAATTGAACAGGGCGGCAAAATTCCGCTACTCACAGCCCCCGTTCAATTTATACCGGTAAGAGGGAAGGGGGGCCCGGTTACGATCAGCTCTATCCCATTTAGTGGCGGCTACCCCGAAAAGGCTCATTTGGTTACCCTCAAGGGAGTTTCTGACGATTGCCCTGTGACTTTAATTCCAGGGGAGGAGTTCAAGGGACTAAAAGTGCCAAGTTCGACAACATTGAAAAATGGAGACTTCCTTCATTTGTCCTATGATGGAGAATCGGGATATTATCCTGTTAAGAAAAAGTAGCTAATGATCCTGGAGGATATATGAAAAAGCTTTTATCTACACTGCTTATGCTTGCCCTTTCTTTCAATATTTACGCACACTGTGGCTCTTGTGGAGTTGGCGGTAGCTCGGACGATCACGCTGAGGAAGAGGATAAAGCTCATCATGAAAAAGATGCTCGATATGAAGAAGCGAAAAGGCATAAAGAAGAAATGCTCGAAGAATCGATGGATAATGACAGTGATGATGATGAGTAAAGGTAACTAATAAAGATAATGAATAAATAAAGGTAGCGAATAAAGATGAAAGTTCAAGAGTTCTACGATGAAGCCACAAACACCCTTACCTACATTGTCTGGGATGAGTCATCTAAGGATGGAGTTATTATTGACTCTGTCCTTGATTATGATCATCACTCTGGAGGCTACTCATATGGGTCAGCTGATAGAGTTCTTGATTTCTGTTCTTCGGAGAACCTCAAAATTCATTATATTCTTGAGACGCATGCTCACGCTGACCACCTCAGTGCTTCGGTCTATTTAAAAGAAAAGCTTCCAGGCGCTTTGGTGGGGATTGGCAAAAATATTACTCTTGTTCAAGATGTCTTCAGAAAGGTTTTTCACCTAGAGATCCCTGCAGACGGTTCTCAATTCGATGAACTTTTCTCTGATGGCCAAGAGGTTCACGCCGGAACTCTTTCTTTTAAAGTAATATTTACGCCAGGTCATACCCCAGCTTGCACCAGCCTCTCTTTTGAGGGAGCCATTTTCACTGGAGATGCACTCTTTATGCCTGATTATGGTACAGGAAGATGTGATTTTCCCAAGGGCTCCGCAGAAGACCTCTACCAATCGATCACTGAAAAGCTCTACACTCTACCTGATGAAACTGTCTTTTATACGGGTCATGACTATCAGCCAGGTGGCCGAGAGCTGCGCTTTAAAAGCACGATAGGCGAATCAAAGAAAGATAATATTCGTCTAAAGAGCACGACTACTAAAGAGGAGTTTATTAAATTTAGAAGTGATAGAGATGCTACTCTTAGTGCCCCGAAACTTTTACTTCCTAGTATTCAAGTCAATATCGACGCTGGCCACCTGCCACCTATTGATGGCGAAGGTGTCTCCTTTTTGAAAATTCCTCTAACAAAGAAAAGTTAAAATAAAGGCTTAGGTCTCTTATTCTTAATTCCTGCTAAACCAAAGGGAAGGTTTACGTTGAGTCCAATGGCATAGCTTGGACCCTTGGCTTGACCGAGGACGAGGGAGAGATTCCATGGTTTCTTATTTTTCACAACCTTTCTTAACAGGTTCTCATATAAGTTGACTCGCCAACGAAAATCCTCTGAGCCATTGAGAAAGAGGGAGGCATCAAGTTCTCCATCTGTTTCATGAAAGAGTCCTGTTACAAAGCGACCTTTTTGCTTGAGGGGGTTGGTGAGGCTTATGCCCATGGCGACTGTCACATCTGATATTTGAGTATAACGATAACTGGCGCCCGCCATGGTTTGCATGCCAAGGAAGTAGAGCGGTTTTAACTTTCCATCAAGCATATGAGCAATCTTTGGACGAAAAACATAGTTTAAACCTGTATTAAAAAAATCCTCACTATCAATGTCAAACATAGGATTGAAGGGCCAGGCTTTCATCCCCATATCATCGACCAGATATTTCATAGCCGTTGGTGATGTGGCCAAAAAGAAAGCGGCAAGGTCAAAAATATAGATATCCGCTATGTGATCATGAGAGGAGATCTCATCACTCGTTACCTCGAGGGCTTCGTTGCCAAAATGAGAAGCATAGGTCATCAGAAAGGCCCAAAATCTAGGAGCAGGGTAATCATAGTGGCGAAAGTATTCAGTGAGCCAAAGAGTATCATAAGCACCACCTAGAAAGTGGAGACCAAGGTTGGGAAGCACTCGAGATGAGAAGAACTCGTCTTGAAAAAACTTTTTATAGCCACCATCTTTTTTGATATTTTCATTTGGTCTTCTCACTCGCTTCCAAACAATGCTGAGCTTTTCTGAGTAATCATCCTGGTTAAACCAATAAGGATTTTGAACAACATCAAATGTGCCGTTAATTACATAGGTGGCAGGAAGCCACATAGAGTCGCGAGACTCTTTGTAGATTATCGTCTCAGCATCAGCAGAGAAAGAAAAACCTCCCATAAAAATGGCAAGGAGGGGGAAGAATACTTTTTTCATGAGAGGTTTTATAAACTTTTTGATGAGTAATGTCTTGTGTCACTATACTTTTAGGCATTTTTTTAATTAAATAGGGGGCTCATGTTTAAAATTTTTATACTCTCTATATTTTGTTTAACGGTAAAGGCGTTTAATCCTCAGCGCGACCACCCCTATTATATCCCCTCCTTCTTAGGCGGAGCTGTTAAGGTTGGGGGAGGTAGTGGTCATCGAGAAATAGAATATGAGTCCAATAAAGTTATCGTGGACCAGCAAGTCTATAAGTATAACGACCTTAACCTTGAGGCGATGATTTCTCCTTGGGAACATTTTGTTATAGGTTTCTCGGGGGCTTATGATCCGGATCGTGAGTATGAAATAAAATTTGGTCCAGGTTCATCTCGGTCTGAGGATGAGCAATACTCATCATCCTCTTCTGGCTTTTTGGATCCAGAAGTTTTTCTTATCTATCAAATTAAATCAGGTAAAGACTCTTGGAATCAGCAGATAAAGCTGCAAGGGAATCCATTTGATATAAAAGAAAAGCCTCGTAAGATTTATCGTGGTGGACACGATATTTTCTTGGATTATCGCTTTAGTCATCAATACGATAATGGTGCGCTCTTTGGTACTTTGTTTTCTCACTACTTTGGTAAGAAAAACTTCTATCAACCAGGAGATCCTCGTCTCTCTATTAGTGATCCTTATACTGAAGTGGGAATAGATTTAGGATATCTTCTTAGGTTTAATAAGAGGTGGTCACTAAAAGTACAAGGAACCTTTGGCCTTATTTCTGACTACGTGGTGCGAACTCCAGAAGTAACAAGAAGTGCTGATAAGGGCTATATGCTACAGGGTCTCCTAGGCTTGAACTTTAGAGTTAACCCAAACAATATATTGAGTGTTGAAGGTCATAGGGGCTCTCGCATTTTTAATGCTACTAATGAAGAAATTAATCGAGATATTGAGTATGAAATTGAGAATGACTTCCTTCTATTTAAATGGAGTTATTTTTGGGAGGGAATGAAATGAAAAAGATTCTCTCTCTCTTGATGTGCTTCTCCTTAATCATGACTTCTATGGCAGATGAAGCAGTGGTCGATCAAAGGCAAAACAAAGACAAAGAGCTAAGCTTTGGTTCTCAATTCCTAAAAGAACTTGCTGTGCCTTTCACAACAAATGCTCGCTATATTTTTGGTGGAGCCGTGGCCAGTGCGGGTATGGTTTATTTGAATAAGGGCAGAAGACGCTATAACAAACGTGAGACTTTTGCTGATGCCAAACCACTTGGTGACTATGGTGTAATTGGAGAACTCGTTGGTTGGGGTTACCTGAATGCGCTCTATACGCTGGGACACTTTAGCTATGGTTACTTTGCCGAAAATGAAGAAAGCCTGCGCGCCAGTGAGCACATGTTTAAGGCGAGCTTTTACACTTTACTTATGACGACAACGCTAAAAACTTTTGTTCAAGAGAGAAGGCCTGGTTATCCAGAGGATAGAACAAGCTTTCCTTCAGGCCACTCGGCTTTTTCTTTTGCCTTCGCTTCAGTTGTAGCCGCACGCCACGGTTGGGCCTATGGCTCCCTTGCTTATGGAGCGGCAACGTATATTTCAGTGAGTAGAATTAATGATGACTGGCACTACTTGCATGATGTGCTCTTTGGCATGGGGATTGGCGCCGCTTATGGTTGGGGTCTAAAGTATGCCTTTGATGAAGGGCTCCCTTATCAAATTTCTGTACTTCCGATGAGTGGAGGAGGAGCGGCAACAGTGAGCTGGGATTATTAAGAAAGTCGTTTTAGGTCTAGCCTAAGAAAACAGATGAATTCTTGTAAAGAATAAAAATTCCCATAAAGATGAGGAAGACGCCGAAGCTTTTTTTAAGAGTTCGTTGTGGGACATACTGAACAAGGGCGCTACCAATTAAAATGCCGACAATAGAGCAAGCACTGAATTTAAAAAGAAATGGCCAATCAACAGTGACCATATCGAGGTAGCCCAGAAAACCACTAAGAGAATTAAAAGCAATAATCAATAGAGATGTTCCGACAGACTTTCTCATGGACAGTCCTGTTAGGAGAACCAGCGCCGGAACGATGAGAAAACCTCCGCCCACTCCTACGAGCCCAGTGACGATACCTACAACTATACCTTGGATGGCGAGAAGGGGGATATTGACCTTTTTTTCGTTTTCACTTTCACCTTGGTCTTTACGACCACGAATCATAAGAACAGAGGCCATGAGCATAATGACGGCGAAGAGAATCAACTGAACTTCACCACTCATAAGGGCTGAAAGTTTTGCCCCTAGGAAAGTACCTACCATGGCAAAAGGAGCAAAGAGAAAGGCAACCTTTAATTCTACATTTCCAGCGCGGAAGTGGTTGATCACACCAACGATACTAGTCAGTCCGACGATAGCCAGGCTCAACGCAATAGAAACCTTTGGGTCCATTTTGAGAACATAAACAAGAATGGGAACTGTGAGGATAGAGCCACCGCCACCCATGAGTCCTAAACTAAGACCAATGAGTGTAGCAAGAAGGTAGCCCAGCACTAGTTGTTACAGCCTTTGACTTTTTGCTTAACAGTGAGAGTGACATGGCTCCATGTCTTTCCCTCGTGAAGCGCGTAACAAGCCTTATTAATGGCAGCTAAACCATCCATAAGTTCGAAATCAAGAATATCAAGGTGACCGTTTAGGGTCATCTCACTTCCTTTAAGATTAACTTCTAGAGGTATGTCTTTCTTTATCTTATTAAAGTTAAGCTCCATCGTGACTGAACTCTTTGAAGCTTTTTTAAATTTGGCTGTGAATTTTTTTTCAGCGAGTGCTCCAAAGAAGAACTTCACTATTTTCTTATCCCTTGCAGGGTTCTTGGTGGAGATCTCTGTTGAATCAATGGTGACCATTTGAGATTCAAGAAGGGAGCTAAGAGTGTCGGCTCTACTATCACCTTTACGGGTAACAGAGGTGAAAGTTCCTGGAACACCAACTTTCTTCGGGGTCTTAAAAGCCGTCCAAGTGATGGTAGGTTCACCGACCAAAGAACAGGCCAGGGAGCTGGAGGAGTAAAGGGCAATGAGTATCGTGGTTTGGATTAGTTTTTTCATGGCCTCATTAAAGACCATTTCCTATGTTTTAGCAATAAAACCAAGCTCTTATGAGCAAGTTCTTCCTTAAAATACCTTGGACAGGCTGAAATCTTTTCATAGAGAGAGAAGAATCTTCTAAAGTGAGATAATGTGACGCACAATTGCCTTTGGAGTTTTCAATGTCTGCTATTTCAGGAAGGTGTGTCTTTATCACCCTCGTTGCCATTATTTCACTTCTAAGCACCATTAAGGTGAGCGCTAAAAAACATCAGATTAACTTCTCGCAATCAGAAGTTCTGGCTCACTTCTATGAAAGTGCAAAAGAGGGACAAAGTTACTATGAAGTTGAGCTTATTGAATTAAAAGAGAAGCAAATCATTGTCTTTCATGGTGGTTTTGGTAATCCAAGCTTTAAGCCAGCTAAGAAATTCCTTAAGTCTATTAAAGAGGGAAAGGATATTCACTTCTACATTGGTCGTGGACTTGGTGGTTCTGTTAGGGAACATAAGAAGTTTATCCATGGGATAATGGATAAATGTAAGAAAGGAAGAAAGGTGACTTGCAAGGTGACGACTTACCTTGATGGTCAATGCTCTTCCATGTGCACAACTCTTTTTCTCTATGGTAATTATCGAATCGCTAGAGATGACTCTTGGGCCAATCTTGGCTTTCATAAAACAACGATGGAATTTGCCGGTAGAAGAATTCCGATTCAAAGCCCATCGCGCATGGCCCGATACTTTTCAAAATTTGATATCAATCAGGACTACTTGGAGGAGAATAAAGAACTCATCTTTGGAGTGCCTGATAATGGTTTTTATCGCATGATTGGCGCTGAACTTATTGAAAGCGGATTTGCTCATCAACTTAATGCTTCTTTAGACGGAACTATTTTTTCATTTCTCAGAAATATTCATGGTATTCAAATTGAACTCTAGAACTAAGTTTAGTAGGTTCAGCGCATGAATAATTCAAAAGCGACTTATCCGAGTGAGCACTTTGTCCCCATTGAAGGCCAAGAGTTCTTGCTAGGGCGCCTGACTCTTAACAAGGCCCATGATGGTCTGACCATGGAAATTGATATTGTTCAAAAGGATAGCCGAAAAATTTGGCGTTCAGTTGACCGTCTTTATCGGTTACAAGAAGATGATGAGGCCATCTACCTTGGTGTTCAGAGATTATCTGATTATCTTAAGACAAAAATATGACGGTAAGACGCCCCGAGTCGGTTAGCTAATTGACAGAGCGCAGGACTCGGTGACTGACCCTTCTTATATTATTACAGATACTTAATGCTTTGCGATAGAGGTGTGAAAAGTTGGCACACTACTTGCTTATATATAAGTGTGTGTGTGTAGGAGCTACGAAAAAAGGATTTTTTCCAACTCCATCTAAATGTCTCTCGAAAAGCCCAGTTGGTAACAACTGGGCTTTTTGTCTTTAGGGCCTTCGCTTTTATTTAATAGTTATTTATTGAAGAACTAAGGGAAGAATATTGGTGAGCAAACCAATAAGAGTCGCACCCATAAAGATTTTGTAGTGCTTCTTTAGTCCTGCTAGCAGCACGAAGCCGGAGAAGAGCACTAAGAATAAACCAATACCGAAAGCAATTTGTAAATTCTTGAGAAGCTTAGGGCCATGGCCGAAGTGAAGCTCTTGGAGACTTTTAACCCAATTGGGCCTTAGCCAGTAGTAACTCATACCATCATCAGTGAATTCAACCTGAATATGATCCCTAGTGCTAGGCCTGAGTATGATCTTGTCACCTTTGTCTTTAATAGATTCAAATCTGTAATCAATATTCTTTTGTTTGAGAGTAGAACGAATAACCTCAGCATCCCTACTTACTTTCTCGCTTTCAAAAATAAGTTCTTTCTTTATTTCGCCTTTAATACCAAGCAGGTAGAGGGTTCCAGATAAAGGAATGATAACAAATAGGGGCAGAAATAAACCTACTAGAGCAACGTGAATTTGGATTAAACGGTTACGCGTCATTTTTCCTCCTGTGTGATTCTTATTAAGTAATTCTTTAAGCTGATTAGGTCAACCCTCTCATTATTCGTTTCAAGCGCACTTATAGTGCTCTTATTATGAATTTGTTGGGCGCTGGAGATCATACTGTTGAGACTGTCGAGATTGAGGTCATCTTGAGGAGAGGGCTGCTCTTGAACAAAGTTCAAAGGGCACCAGTCTCTCATAGGCGTGCCATCATCGCTCCAACGCATGCTCATACCTTGAGTCCGACATATGATTGGTCTTTGCTCATATATTGAACAGCTGCCACTAGAGAGGAAGGCGCAGGGGAGAGCATCTCTACCTTCAACGTTGGTAAAAGGCTCAGGTGCTTGGTTCCAAATTTTTTTTAGTTCGGCCTTTTTCTGCTTTGGTAAGGATATAAACCATTTAACAATTAAGTCAGCCTCCCAGCTAAAGACACTTAAGCCTGCAATACAGCAGTGGGAGCAACCTTTTGCACATTGCATTTGGGAAGCCCACTTCTTGTGAAACTGATCGAAGAATTTCTCAGCCTTATTTTGAATGGGACTGAGGTCTTCCATGGGTAATTTTCCTTAAAGGAGAAAGCGGTAACAAAGGTCCGCTAAATAGCGAGCACTAACACCAGTTGTAGAGTCAAGAAGAGGGTTATACTCATAAAGACCTAAGAAGGGTCTCTTTTTATGGAGCTCCCAATACTTTTTACAAACGATAAGAACCTGCTCCATTTCATCTTTGGTTAGCCCGTGGTGGTTAGGAGCACTTACGGCAGGCATATAGGAGCCATCGAGACCATCACAGTCAACACTGAGAATTAGCTCATGATTCGGGTGTTTCTCAATTTGCCCTTCTAGGAATTGGGAAAAACCACCAGCAATATCTCTAACCTCCCTGCCATGTAGTACTGTCATATCTTTGATGCCACTATAGTTATCACTATGGTTGGCATAGGAGTGGATACCAATTTGAATAAGAGAAAGTCTATTATTTAACTTATTGGCAATTTGCCTAAAAGGAGTACCAGAGTGAAAAAATTGGTCATTGCGAGTATCTAAGTGAGCATCAATATTAATCACCAAAACTTCTTTAGCATTGTCTTCAAAGAGCCCACTGAGAAAAGGGAAGATATGGTCGTGGCCACCACCAAGGTGAAGGATGGGAGCACTAGTAGGAATATTCTTGTTCAGACTCTTCCACTGATTTATCAATTGACTTTGGTGCTCATCAAATTCTTCAGGCTTTAAAAGATTGGACTGGACGAGCTCCTGGAAGGTGAGGTGATGGAGCTTATGTACTGGATGAGTGATATTAAGTTTCTTAAGTTGATACATGATTGCTTTGGGACCAAATTTTGTGCCTTTAATACCACCATTTCGTATGACGCCGATATCGCTAGCGGTACTTATAACTGCAGCACCTGTATTTTTTATGCTTCCTTCAGTAATTAAGTCGCCAATCACTGACTTTGGTCTTTCTAATAGATTTTTTTCCCAATTTTCCATGACCATTCCTCAAATGGGTTTCTTAGTAAGAGTATTTTTTAAACATTATAACCAAGATAGACAACTATTCTTGTAGGGAAGCAGTGTCCAGTATAAAATTAATACAGTAATGATAGAAAAGCACTGGTTCATATTTAGAGGGGATCATCACCTCGGTCCTTTCAGCTTCGATGAAATTTTAGGCAAAGTTAAACTTGCCGAGCTTAACGATGAAGAATTGGTCTGGCGTGAAGGAGACCAAAACTGGCTCCCAGTGAGTGAGCAACCAGATATTAGGTCGGCGCTTGATAAGGAAAATGCTGAAATTATCCAGCAAGAAAAGACAGAGCAAGCGAGAAGGCTAACTCTAGAGAAAGAAAAGCAAGAAAAACTTATTGCAAAGCAAAGGGCCATTGAAGAAAATAACCAGAGAGAGAGAGAAGCAAAGAAAAAACGTGAAGAGCAAGTTAGAAAGAAGCTAGAAGAAGACGCGCGTGCACGAGAAGAGGCGCGAGCTCAAGCTCAAGCTCAAGCTCAAGCTCAAGCTCAAGAAGAAGAGCGAAAAAGAGAAGAGCTTAGAAAAGAAGAACCGCCACCACTACCACCGCTTCCACCAGAAGCCTTCTCAGATAAGAGTGATAGTGAAAATGAAAATGAAAATAAATATCAAGACGAGCTTGAGGAAGAACAAAGTACTGTCGAAGGCACAGGTTCTTTTGAAATTTTAGATAAAGACCTTGGAGGGGAAACCACTGAATATGAAATCGAAGGCGAACTGAAAGGTGAATTTGAAGAAGTTAATGAGGTTTCAGGCACAAAGGTTTATGTCAGTATTGGACTAACAATTATTGGTGTAGTTTGTTTAATCATTTTTATGATGGGCTTTCTACCGGGAGAAAGACCGCTCTCTGGATTAAGTACAGGCAATAAAGACGCCTTAGAAAACGTGCGCTCGAGAAAGTATAGAGGGCGTGCCGACCATCGCCTAAGGCCATCTTTAAAACTCAATGCTCTTTGGCTGGCGAGTAACTTTCCGGGAGAGGCCGCCGTTTTTTTGAAATTGACCTCTATCCCCGGAAGATTTTTAGGTGGGGAAAATTTAGAGGTACAAAGTCATGCGGTTTTAAGAGGCGGGGCAGCTCTCTTTGATGAGCTAGAGTTTTTAACTGGTGATAAGCTTGCTATCGGTGAGTACCGCTATGAGATTCGTGGCAAGAGGATTGGCTTAATTGGAAAGTTTGCCAAAGCCTTTGGAGATAAGCCTGTCATAAGTGAGCTTAAGGTCACTAAAGAAAGTAATCAGGAGTTTGTTTTTAAAGGAGACTTTTTACTGGCACCTTATACCAAAGAAACTTTTGCAGCTGAGCTCACAAAGTATAAAAGCGTGGTTAATAAGACAGTTATCAAGCCCCTTAAAGATCGTCTAGAACGTTACAAAACCTTCTTAGGACTTCTCGAGAGAGTTAATAATATCTACAGCGCGGTTATGAGAAGAATTACCAAGGGACGCTCCATTTACCTCTTTGAAAATCAGTATAATGAAGAAGTAGGGCCTTTTCTACGGGACCTCATTATTGATAGTAACCGTATGCATATTTCCCTCATCAACCTAAAACCAAAAGAGTCCAAAGCCTACGAGGATCTTATGAACTACGGTAAGGATATCGGTATCGTGGCCAGTGATATGGTGACCAAGACAAGAAGGTATAAAAAGCTTGGCAAGGAGAGAACAGAGTCTCTTCTTAAGGCTTTTGAGCAAAAGGTTCAAGGCCTTAGAAGCCAGGGGCTTTCAAAGGTGAAGGCACTCAAAGGAGACCTCGCTCCTTTTTTGGATATCTCTCAGTTATAAGTTCTAGATGGTATAAGCGAGTTCGTGTGGGCAGGGGAATTTGTCACCAGCGCTCAGGCGTCCCTTTTCATCGCGAATTAATTGAGACCCCCAATAATTAGGGTCATGTTCAAAAATCAATTTGAGATTTCTTTGTTCAATAAAGGAGAGGAACTTTTCCTTATCCTGCGTTGTAACTCCTGGAGCAATATCGTAGCCCATTACCCAAGGAATGTGGATGTGATTACTGGTCGGGATGAGATCGGCAAGGTAGATAAACTCACTTGTATAAGGATGCATAAGCCAAGGAGTGTGGCCATGTGAGCACTTAAAGCGAAGAGTCTCCTGACTTTCTCTTCCTAATGAAAAGAGTTCGCCCTCCTCACCCTCATAAAAGTAGAGAGCATCACTATCTTTATAGTACTTAATAATAGGATCAAAGTTTTGGGTGTGAAAAGAGCCCCGATCTCTTGCCGTAGCGTTATGGGCATAATGATGGTGACTTTTATGGAGGTGGAGTTTGGCGTTTTTAAAGGTTGGCTGCCACTGGTCTTGTTTATCTTTATCCTTAACTTTAACTCCGATTCCCCCAACATGATCAAAGTGAAGGTGGGTGAGGACGAGATCGGTGACGTCATCACAGGTGAGGCTTAGTTTGGATAAAGCTTGCTCAATAGGGCCTTGGTCAGAGCGCACATCAAAGAGCTTATTAAATTTATCATCGTGATAATCACCGATACCGGTGTCAACAACCACAACCTTTTCTTCACTACGAATTACCCACAGGCGAAGGGCGAGGTCGACGCGATTGCTTTCGTCAGCAGGGTGAACTTTATTCCAAAGGGGTTTAGGGATAATGCCATACATGGCACCGCCATCGAGCTTAAAGCGTGCGGGTTCAATAATGTGGTATCCGAGTTCTTTAGTCATAAGCTTCTCTTTATAATCTGTTAGTTCTTGCTATGGCGCTCAGCATTTTAAGGCCATTTGAGGCCCAAAGAAAATCACTTTTATTGAAGTTAAAAAGAGCTGTGCATTATCACTAATAAATTTGAAGAAAATCAAGTGATTGTAGTGCATTGCTCCTAGAGTAAAGCAGCCCTTCCCACTATTATGGGTCAAATTAGTAATACGCCTAGGTGTTGGAAATTGTTTCCATCACCCCAATTTAAAATGAACTCAATTTGGGAGTCTCGATTATGAATGTTCATGAGTACCAAGCGAAATCATTGATGGGTCAATTCAACATCAATACGCTTAAAGGTAAAGTTGCCAAGTCTGTAGATGAAGCTGTAGCAGCTGCTAAAGAACTTGGTGGAAGTGTATGGGTTGTTAAGGCCCAAATCCACGCCGGTGGTAGAGGAAAAGCTGGGGGAGTTAAGCTTGCTAAGAGTCTCGATGAAGTCAAGGCCCATGCAGATGACATCCTAGGAAAAACTCTAGTCACTCACCAAACTGGTCCTGAAGGCAAGAAAGTTCTTACTCTTCTTGTTGAAGAAGGTTGTGAGATTGAACATGAGTACTATGCAGGACTAGTTCTTGATCGTGCCACTGGAAAGATTACTTTCATGGCTTCAATTGAAGGTGGAGTAGAGATTGAGAAAGTCGCTGCTGAAACTCCTGAGAAGATTATAAAGGTAGCTGTTGACCCAGCAACTGGCTTCACTCCTTTTATGGGAAGAAAGCTTGCTTATGGTATTGGTCTTAAAGATAAAGACCTTGTTAAGAAAGCTGCTGCATTTTTTCAT
>Ga0136600_1000577_pt1 | contig 19468 bp, 20 predicted proteins | sample AntRauMFilla2698_FD_104634 | JGI IMG/M metagenome (GOLD analysis project Ga0136600, IMG submission 104634) | Saline lake microbial communities from Rauer Islands, Antarctica - Metagenome Filla 2 #698 | ecosystem: Environmental > Aquatic > Non-marine Saline and Alkaline > Saline | place...
GCCTCACACGAACGAATTAATGACTTTAATTTATTGAAAGAAAAGGAGAAAACCAAATGAGATCTCTCGATATCGGCGCAACAGGCATGATGGCCCAGCAAATGAATGTGGATGTTATTTCAAACAACATCGCCAACATGACGACCACCGGATATAAAGGCCTCCGCGCCGCTTTTCAGGATTTGATTTATCAAAATATTGACCGCCCCGGCTCGACCTCCTCTGACTCGGGGACACTTGTTCCCTCGGGCTTGCAGCTTGGTCTTGGTGTTCGCGGCGCGGGTGTTTACCGTATGCACACACAAGGCACGATCCAGCAAACAGGTAATGATCTGGATCTGGCCCTTACCGGCAACGGATTCTTTCAAATTCAACTGCCAAGCGGCGAAACAGGCTATACGCGTGATGGAACATTCCAGATTAACGAAAATGGCGAGATTGTAACCATACAGGGTTATATCGTTGAGCCGGGCATCTCTATTCCCGATGATTCAACCAGTATAGACATTAATCTGAACGGCGAAGTCATCGCCACCATCGCCGGACAAACTGCAAGCAGCAATTTGGGGCAATTACAATTAGCAGACTTTATCAACCCCGCCGGTCTTGATGCGATTGGTGATAACCTCTTGCTGGAGACAGATGCTTCGGGCGCGCCCACAACGGGCGTTGGAAATCAGGAAGATTTCGGCGCGATCCGTCAGGGCTCACTTGAGCTCTCCAACGTGAATGTGGTCGAAGAAATTACCAAGCTGATTTCGGCGCAACGGGCCTATGAAATGAACTCGAACGTCATCTCGACCAGCGATGAAATGATGCAAACAGCCTCACAGCTCAGATAAGAGCCGAGGGAAGGAAAGCGTAAAATGAGAACTGCAAAACGTAAATCAATCAACAGCTATACCGTCATTATGACGTTACTTGCCCTGCTCAGCGCTTTGGCGCTGGGTGTGGTGCTGAGCAAAGGCGCCTATGCGATGAGCCTGAAGCAAAACACCGTTATTGAGGGCAATGTTATTACGCTGGGTGATGTGTTTTACGACCTGCCCCGTGATGAAGACCGCGTCTTGGGCGCGGCTCCGCGTCCGGGTCAGGATATGGTTCTCAATGCGCGCACATTAATGCGCATTGCCGTGGCGCTGGATCTGCCATGGCGGCCCTCCAGCACGGCGGATTACGTATCGCTGAGGCGGGCTGCAACGATTATCAATAACGGTGATATTGAGAGCAGACTTCAAGACGAACTCGCGGCGCAAGATCATCCGGGTAAATATGAAATTGATCTGCCCGCGCAAACCAGCCAGATTATTTTACCCGCCAACACGCCCGCCACCTTTGATATTACGGATATGAATGTGGATATGGAGCATGGCTGGTTCGAGGCCTCGATTGCCGCGCCCTCCACCAACAACCCCATACAGCGCCTGCAAATTTCAGGAAAAATCCACCGGCTCACGCCTGTACCGATCTTAAAGCGCGCTTTGCGTAACGGCGATATAATCCGCGCGCGTGATTTGAATATAATCGAAATGCGCAGCGCCCGCATTAATCAAGGCACGGTCTTGAGCGTAGATGATTTGGTCGGCATGACACCGCGCCGCATGATTTTGGACGGCCAGCCCGTGATGGTTAATGAGGTCGAAGCACCGCGCATCGTAGGCCGCGGCGAGAGCGTAACGCTGATTTTCAAAAGCGGGCAGCTACTTCTGAGCGCGCAGGGCAAAGCACTTGAAGCGGGCTCCAAAGGCGATATTGTCCGCGTCGTCAATGCCTCGTCATCACGCGCCGTCGAGGGCATCGTCACCGGCGAACGCGAAGTCAGCGTACAGACTTTTTAGTCATATTTGAAAAAGGTTAAACAATGAAACGTAACATACTGATATTTATAAGCATATTTGCTCTCACCGGATGTAGCGCCGCCGAACGCATTGCCGCCATCGGCGAGGAGCCGCAAATGACGCAAATCTCCAACCCGACAACCCAGCGCGGTTACCAGCCCGTCAGCCTGCCTATGCCCGCCCCGGAGCAAGTCAATATCGAGAAAAACTCGCTATGGACGCATAGCCGCACAACATTTTTCAAAGACCAGCGCGCCACAAATGTCGGCGATATTATAACGGTTCTGGTCGATATCGAAGATGAAGCGGGGATGGAAAATGAAACATCGCGCTCGCGCTCTAATAGTGAAGATGCGGATTTAAATGCCTTTTTGGGGCTGGAAAGCCAGTTGAATAAAGTGCTGCCCGAAGGCACAACCGGCAGCGATATTATCGGGCTTGGCTCAAACTCTAACAGTACAGGCAGCGGCTCTATCGAACGCGAGGAAGAAATTACCGTACGTCTGGCCGCGCTGGTGACGCAAATTTTGCCCAACGGCAATATGGTGCTCCATGGCCGTCAGGAAGTGCGCGTGAATTTCGAAAAACGTATTTTGCAAATTAATGGCGTCATCCGCCCCGAAGATATTTCGGTGAATAACACAATTTCATATGATCAGATTGCCGAGGCCCGCATTGCCTATGGCGGCGAAGGACACCTCATGGATGTCCAGCAGCCCCGCTACGGCCAGCAGCTCTATGACATTATTATGCCGTTCTAACTCTTAGTGTCATCGCCGCGCATGCGGGGATCCGGATAAATAAAACAAATAGATTCCTGCCTTCGCAGGAATGACGAAAAATTCAGCTTTACCCACAAACTCAAAATCCGGTGATTCCCTCGTGAACACCGGTTTTTTTGTTTAAGAATTTTCTATCTTACTCACGACAAACGCAACAATGCCGCCCGCCAGCAATCCAATCACAGCAGACAAGACAATTAAATCTGTCACGCCGTTAATGTTGGCATAAATGGAAAGCGGTGTACCTAAAGTGATACCGGTAAGAATACCTAAGAAAGCACCATTAGCTGTGAGTCCCTTCCAGAATAACGCCAGAATGACCGGAATAAACATGCTTGCCGCTAATGCACCGTATATAAGGAATACCCATAAAAGCTTGGGCTGTAGCAAGGCGATCGCAACGCCCAACACGGCAAAAATAACCATCCCTGCTCTGGCAATAAAAACAGGGTCTTTCTTTGCTAAATTTTTGTTGTTCTGCGCCACATCAGCCGATACCAGAGACGCAATAGCACAAAAAGCAGAGTCTAGTGTCGAGGTTAAGCCAGCGAATGCCATGACGGCAAAAGCCATCAAAGCCCATGTAGGAAGATAATTAGCAACAACTTGTGCTCCCACCATTTGCGGATCGCTCACGACTATATACCCCGCATTCATGGCCTCAGCCCCTACAAAACCAAGCAAAGATAATGTAATTGGAACCACGCCAAAAAGAATACCGCCCCAGATAAAGATAGGCTTTATCGCATCTTTTCGTGCCGCATGGGCACGCTGGGAAAACATTTGGTCTGCTACGGGGCCAGAAATTAGCCCTATCGTCATAGCTATCCCAAAAGCATAAGCAACGCCGGGGTCAAAAATATTCGAATATTCCCCTGTTACACCGCCCAAATTATTAGTGACAGAAGACAAACCACCGCTTTCAAAAATAACCCACGGCACAATCAAAAATGCGATTCCCAAGATCATAATCATTTGTGCAACGTCAGAAATGACACTAGCCCTAAGACCGGAAATCAAAGCATAAGAAAGCGAAACGCTTACCATAAGCAAAACGCCTGTGGAATAAGAGATACCCGTCAAAAGGCCAATAAGAGTTGCACCCGCAATGCAATTAATAATAATCGCGCCTAGCTGATAGCCGAAAGTGACTATCAATGCAGCATGGTGCGGCTTTTGTGTCTTTTTGAAGCGATGCCGAAATATTTGTGAAATGGTGTAGCCCTTAGGCATAACCTGCCGCAATTTCAACGCAATGGGTACAAAAACGAAAAAACATAAAATGTTGGGCACGGTGAACCAGAAAATTCCAGGCAGCCCTTGGTTAAAGGCTTGCATGGAGCAAATAAAAACAGCGGGAGCCCAAATCCACGACACAGCCATGCTTAGCGAACCACGAAAAACACCAAGATCACGGCGCATCAGCAAAAAATCATCCGCGTCGGTTTTATTTTTATGTCTTAAAAAATAGACGAGCGCGATTATAAAGGCGCTGTAGGCTAAGAATAAAAGGATACCTTGGGATTGTGATAGCATCGCTTCCATACAAAATTGCCTTTATAATTAAGAATCTCTTTGGGTTTTTTCCATCCGCTCGTGGCGTTCTTGCGCTTCGATGCTTAGCGTGGCAATCGGGCGGGCCTTGAGACGCGCCAAAGAAATCGGCTCGCCGGTTTCCTCGCAATAGCCGTACTCGTCATCATCAACACGCACCAGCGCCTTATTGATCTTGGAGATCAGCTTGCGCTCGCGGTCGCGTGTGCGCAGCTCAAGCGCGTGATCGGTTTCGGCAGAGGCGCGGTCGGCGATATCGGGCTTTTGCAGCTCGGTGCTTTGCAGCGTTTTGGAAACCGTATCTTGCGATTCTTTCAACAAATCCGTGCGCCACGCAATTAGTTGCTGGCGGAAATATTCCTTCATGACAGGGTTCATGAAAGCACCCTTGTCTTTTTCGGGTTCGTAATCCTGGGGAACGATAACACTACTGGGGTTTGCCATTTTTTATTCCTTGTTTGAAAAAGAAGGAGAATATAAGGCGGCGCGGCAAAAGACTCAAGATTTTATTTGAAGGCCGTCTTGATAAGTTATGATTAGTTTTCTTTTTTGCTGCCCGTGGCCACACGCATTTTGGCCAATTCAACCTGCGCGCGCAGGTCAATTTCATCCATAATAGAGGTAAGGCCGGGGTCGGAAATGCGCTCGCGGTGGGAGGCAACAACATCGGCAATATCAACCATATGCCCGATGGTTAAATCCCCGCGCAACATGGCCATACGTACGTCATCAAGCGCATCGAGAATTTTATCCGATCGTATCCGCGACCGCTTGCGCGCCGCGCGTTCGGTGGGGTTATCCGCGCCTTGTACCGCCAATAATGTGTCCACCTGCGCGATAGATTGCGTCATGGGCGTTTTGGCAGATTCTTGCGGTGCAGAGCTGACCATATCGCCAAAGCTGCTATCGGCCTCGGCGGCCTTATCTGACTTTTTGGTCTTTGATGGGGCTTTTGTATTGCCCGGTCCTTGTATCTTCATAATTTCATTATAGCCCTTATCGGCGCAAAGCTGCAACGGCAATAGCCATATCAAAGGGAAAATATTTCCCCCCGTCCCTATATAGAGCCTGCAAGGCAAAATTTTCCCGCCTGTTATCCCCAAATAGGACATAAGCACCACCAATGGCGGTCAAAAACTGGCACGCGGTTCGCATATATATTCACACATAAGAGGAGCGCAATGAATTTGCCCCGCTTAAAACATGAAAGATAAACACGATAAAAAGCACAAAATGATGCACAAAGACAAAATCAATAAAACCAATCATATCGTGGGTAACAACCGACCTTGCACCCCCGCACCCCACTCCCCTGCCCCCCTACTGGCGGGCCGTGCAAGGTTCGGTTCTTTTTTCCTGTTTCTATTTTTCGTGGCAATCACCCTTCTTAGCACGGGATTGAATGCACAAGCCAAAACAACACGTATTAAAGATATTGTGAATATCGAAGGTGTTCGCGAAAACCAGCTTATTGGTTACGGCCTTGTTGTCGGCCTTAACGGCACGGGTGACGGGCTTGGTAACTCGCCCTTCACGCAGCAATCCCTGATCGCGATGTTAGAGCGCCTGGGCGTGAATGTACGCGGTGAAAACCTGAATACAGGTAACGTCGCCGCCGTAATGGTAACCGCCGATTTGCCGCCTTTTACCAATCAAGGTTCGCGCATTGATGTCAATGTATCCACGATGGGCGATGCCTCGTCTTTACTGGGCGGTACATTATTGGTAACCCCCCTTCTGGCCGCCGATGGTGAAGTTTACGCCGTGGCGCAAGGCCCGGTCAGCATTTCCGGTTTTTCCGCCGATGGCGATGCCGCCACGCTTGTGCGCAATGTCCCGACCTCGGGGCGCATAGCTGGCGGCGCCATTGTCGAGCGCGAGATCGACTTTAATCTGGCAGACCTACAAGAAGTGCGCCTTGCCCTGCGTAACCCCGATTTCACAACATCGCGCCGCATTGCCAATGCCATTAACGGCTTTACGTCGGCCAAACTGGCCATGGCAGAAAACTCGGCCAGTGTCGTTTTGAAACGCCCCGCAGGTTATGACGGCACCATTGTTGATTTGATTACAGATATAGAGCAACTGCCTATACAGCCAGACCAGCCCGCACGCGTGGTGATTTCCGAGCGCTCCGGCGTGATCGTGATGGGCGCGGATGTCCGCATCAGTGATGTAGCGATTGCCCAGAGCAATTTAACCATCCGCATTACCGAAACACCGCAAGTATCCCAAGCCAATCCGTTTGCCGATCAGGGCCAGACCGTTACGGTTCCGCGCACTGATCTGGAAGTAAACCAGGGCGATGACGTGAAGCTGGCGACGCTGCAAACCGGCGTGACATTGCAAGATCTTGTCACGGGCCTAAACAAGCTGGGTATGCAACCGCGCGATATTATTACCATTTTGCAAGCCATCAAAGCCGCCGGCGCGTTGCAGGCAGAGATCGAGCTGATGTAATGACCGGAGAGATGACACCGCAAACAACTTTGGCGCTGATGCAGGCTTCGCAAGGAGCCAATGCGAGCACGACCGATAAAATCAATAATGCCCGCAATCAGGAAAAAGCCCAGGAAGCAGCCAAAGAGTTCGAGGCAATGTTTATTGCCGAAATGATGAAGCCCATGTTCGAGGGCATTAAAACAGACGGCGCATTTGGCGGCGGCAAGGGCGAAGAAGTCTTCCGCGGTATGCTTGTTCAGGAATACGGCAAGCTTATTGCAGAGACAGGACAGGTCGGCATGTCTGACCATGTGAAACAAGAGTTAATCAAAATGCAGGAGAAAATCGATGCAAACTAACCAAGAGAAAACCACTATCGCAAATGATGTCACGAAATTGCCAAGCGACCCTAATGCGGCGCTGCGCTCTTTGATTAAGATCACGCAAAATCTGGCCCATCTGGCCGAGCGCGAGCATCACGCCTTGAGCGTCAATGACATGATGAGCTTTGCCATTATGCAGGATGAAAAATCCGTTACCGCCGAGCGTTATGCGCAGATGGCCGCCAATTTCCGCAAGAGACTGGAAGAGTTCCGCAGCGCGGACCAGGGTCTTTTGAACAAGCTGGAAGGCACACAAAACAGATTAGGCGCGCAAAGCCGCATCAATAACAAAATGATCGGCGACATGACCGCCCGCGCCCGCCAGACAACCGAAGGCACATTATTCAGTGCGCAGGAAATGGCGCAAAAGCACCATGTTGTTTTCCCGCAAGATGCCGCTAACGCTGATAACACAGCCCATAGTTCAGAGGAATAATATGTCCCGCAAACAAGTAGAAAATTCTGCACCGGAAAAAACTGCCGCTCATCACCGCACGCAGGCCGCGATTAATCCCGCCATCCTTATTGACGAGATGATCGATAGCGTGCGCCGTTTGCGCGGCGTGTATGAACATGAAACCGAAGCGCTGAGCCAGTGTGATGCAAAGACGTTTTTATCCTTGCAGGATCAAAAGCTTGATGCGGCGCGTGATTATCAGGAAAAAGCCCACCGCATTATGGCGCGCAAAAACGAGCTGAAAGACATCGACCCTGCCCTGAAAGCGCGGCTTGAGGAAACGCATGCGGATTTCTCTGTCTTGATGGGCAAGAACCGTGAAGCGCTGGAGCGGATGCAACGCACGAATGAGCGACTGGGCAACACAATACGCAGCGCCGCCAAAAAAGCCATGCAGCGCGAACGCGCGGTTAGCTATGGCGAGAGCGGCAAGATGGACACTGAAAAACGCAAAATCATCTCGACCGGAATGATCGAGACAGCCTGATAAGAAAGAATTTCTTCATATGGATATTAGTTTATTTTTGACATCGCAAAATCTGAACAACAAAGCGGGAACACAAAATGACCCCGCCGCGAATGCCGCGAACGCACAGGGCAATGCCCTGAACGCGTCGGGGTTTTTCGGGTTTTTGGTTGATCAACTTGGTGACAATCTTAAGACAAAAGAGACAGCTCAGATAAATACCCAGGCAAATACCCAGGCAAATACCCAGGCTACGACAATCGGCACAACCCTTAATGTGGGGCAGAATGCGGCCAAAAATGATAACGCCGCTGTCCCTGCCAACGGCCCCCTATTGGCGATGAGCGGCGAAGAATTGCTGGCGCTGTTGAAAAACACCACATCGGCAGACGAGCAGGAGAAAATTGAAGTTCTTCAAAAAGGTGAAAGCAGCCTGACAATTAGTATTCAGGCCGAAAAAGGCACCGAGGCCGTGCCGTTTGTTTTGAACGGCTTCCTTGTGCGCGCGCCCCAAAACACAGCGGACTCCGAGACCTATTTGCAAGATTATAAAGCACAGCTTTCCGAAGGCTTCCGCGCGTTTTTGGCACAAGCGCAGGATATGGTGAGCGCCCGCGCTGAGGCCGGAGCGATTTTAACCGGTTACACGCCCGAACAAATTACCGCTATTGGCGATGAAATTGCGGCGCTGATCACCGAGCTTGCCGCAAGCAGCTATGGCAAGGATAAAGATGAAAGCCCGAAAGAGGCGCTAAACGGCAATGAAAGCAGTGTTTTTGCAGACAAGCCTGTTCTTGGCGAAAATCTGATTAAAGATATTGTGCAATCCGATGGCGGGCAGGCAAAAGCCGAGCTGTTGAAGCTAGAGATTGAAAACGGGCAAGCCCATAGCCAGAGCGGCGACCCTGCCCTTTTGGCGCAGGAGCACACCGAAAAAATAAAAGAGCTGGTGCAAGGCTTTATTAGTCTGGTTGCCCCGCAAGAGCGCGGCAAAGCCGCCAATGATTCTCAAGGCGTTATGAATGCAGGAAATGTCGTAAATGGCACCGCCAACCCGGCACAATCTGCCGCTTCTTCGCAAGGGGCAATTCCTGCCACAGGCCATACGCAATATCGCTTGGCCGGAACAGAGAAAGCCGCGCCTCAGGGCGAGCAAACATCAATGCCTAATGCCAAAGCAGCGGATAACGCCGCCGCGCAAGGTAAACAAAACGCGGTTAATTCAGCCAATGTTGGAAATCAAGGCGCCGCGCCACCGCCCTTCGCCCAGACAGCGGCCGCCGTAAATGGCTTGTTCGGCAGTTTGCTAACCCCCGCTACATATAGTGAAGGCTCTTTGGAGCAAATGGGCCTAAGCCTTAATGGCGCTACGCCCGCAGGCACAGCGGGGCTTACAGCCAATCTTGTAAGCGCGCAGAGCGCCGCGCATCCCCATGCGGCCACGCAAATGGTGTCGGCCACAATGCAAAAAGCAGCACAAGGCGGCGAGAACAAAGCCGTGACCATTAAACTTGATCCGCCCGAGCTGGGCCGTGTCGAGATCAAGATGAGCTTTGGCAAAGATAACGCTGTAAAGGCCGTCTTAAGTGTGGAAAAACCCGAAACATTTCTCATGCTTCAGCGCGATGCAGGCAATTTGGAACGCGCCTTGCAAGAGATTGGACTAGATGCCGATGGCGGCATTTCCTTCGAGCTCGCGGAGCAAGGATTTGATTTTGACCAAGGCAACGAACGCGGCGGCGGACACGACAATGGCGGCACAGGCGCCGGTGAAAACGCCGAAGATAAAACATTAATTGAAAGCCAGATGACATGGCACGTTGATCCCGACACAGGGCATATGCGCTACAACATTTTGGCTTAACCAATAAAAACTAAGGAAGAAAAATGGCCTCTGACGTCACAATAAATACAGCAATTAACCAGCAGCAAAAGACGCTGAACTCAAGCTCGGCCCTTGCGGGCGACTTTGACCAGTTCTTGCAACTGCTGACTGTACAGCTGCAAAATCAGGATCCGCTCTCGCCTATGGAAACATCCGAATTCACCAACCAGCTTGTGATGTTCTCCGGCGTGGAACAGCAAATTAATATGAACCAAAAGCTTGATAGCCTTGTGCAGCTAACGCTGGGCAACACATTTTCTACCGCGCTTGGTTATGTTGGCCTTGATGCCAGCTATCTTAGCTCCGAGGCATATTTTGACGGCTCTGCTCCGGTCACTATCGACTACACGGTTGATGGCGATGCGGCCGATACAACGATCAATATATTTGATGAGCGCGGCGATTTGGTTCTCAGCCAAAAAGTGAGCGATGACGAAACTGTTGAAAACTTTGTATGGGACGGCACAACGGACGGCGGCGGTACAGCGCCCGAGGGCACTTATACTATTCGCGTGGATGCGCTGGATGCACAGCAAAATGCGCTTGATACCTCCACTGTGGTGGATGGCCGTATTCACGGTATTGAAACACAAAACGGACAAATTTTTGTACTGGTCGGCGAACGCGCCGTGCCGGTTGGCAGCCTCATTAATGTGAGCGAGCCCGATGCGCCGCAAACAACCCAGCCCCCTGCAAATACGGGAGCCTAACACTATGAAATATTTTAATAATTTTAACCCAAACGCGACAAAGACAAGACGCAAATAAGACTTTAGATACGAAAGGAGACTTAACTATGGGACTTTTTGGAGCATTATTTACAGGGGTGTCGGCATTATCGGCGCAATCCCAAAACACGGCGATTATCTCGAACAACATCGCCAATGTTCAAACCACAGGTTTTAAACGCTCGGAAGCGGCGTTCCAAAGCTTGGTGACAACCGCCAACAACACGTCACGGTTCTCACCGGGAACAGTAACCGCAGGCCGTATTCAGCGTGTATCCGAACAAGGAACGCTGTCTCAGTCTGCCTCCTCTACGGATGCCGCAGTATCTGGTAACGGATTCTTCTCGGTCAAACGTGACGGGGACGACTCGGCGCTTACCGAATTCCTGTACACACGAAACGGTCAGTTCAGTGAAGATTCACAAGGGTTTTTAAGAAACTCTGCCGGATTCTTTCTATATGGCTGGCCGCTGGATACGCAAGGCAACCTGCCGGCAAACCAAGGTGACCTTGACTCGCTTGTGCCGATTGACGTGGCTTTCCTGGGCGGGCTAACGCGCCCAACCGGTAACGCAGAAATTTCGGTTAACGTTGATGCGCGTGAAGTTGATACGTTACTGGCAAATGCGCCCGCGACGGGAGCCGACTTTATTCGTGGCCTCACCGTATTTGACTCGCTAGGTACACCACAAAATCTGAGCTTTGAATTTGTCAAAACCTACGGGCCACAAGCCACAATTACATCAACCTTGAATAATTTTGATCCAACCGAAAACTTGTTAACCCAATTCGGCCTATCCGATGGCGATACATTTACCGTTGATGATGGCGGCGGCGCGGTGACATTTGAAGTTGACGATGACGCCACAGTCGGCGTGGGTAATGTAGCCATTACAACCGTCAATGATATCCTCAATGGCATTAATGATAACGTGCCCAATGCCTCGGCATTTTTAGGAAATGATGGCCAAATCGTTATCCAACATGATCAGTTTGTGCTGGGCACGGAAACAATCACAGTGGCCGACACTAGCGGCTCGCCTTTGGCTGATATCGGGATTGCACCGGGCGCGGCCACCAGTGACAATTTGAACGCCAGCACGGATTTCTCCAACGGTGCATCCACAGATACACCACCTTATAGTGGCGGAGACTTCCCTGCCCTTCAATTCCAGCCAGGCTCACCGAATTATAATGCGCGCGGCTGGTGGCAGCTAAGCATTAAAGACCCCAACACCAATATCCTCTCAAGCGGTCTTATCAATTTTGCGCGCGATGGAACGGTAAATGCCCTGCCTGACACAGATGGTAAAATCGATGTCGAGCTGAGCGCGATTGACTGGGGGAATGGCTCGACCATACAGCCCATCGAAGTTGATATATCGCGCTTCAGCCAGTTTGCCAGTGACTATTCGGTTCTCTTTACCGATCAGGATGGCGCCGAGCTGGGCCTTAGAACAGGTATCTCCATCGACAGGGACGGGCAAGTGATTGCGCAATTCTCCAACGGTGCAAGCTCTGTTCTTTATAAGCTGCCGCTTGTGACATTTGCCAACCAAAACGGTTTGAGCGAGGAATCAGGCACGGCCTATACCGAGACAGACGATTCAGGTGAAGAAAACCTGCGTGAGGCGGGAACCGGCGGCGCGGGCTTTGTCGAGCCATCGACACTGGAGAATTCCAACGTCGATCTGGCCGATGAATTTGCCAAATTGATCGTGGCCCAGCGGGCTTATTCCGCAGGAACAAAGATTATCAATACAGTTGACCAAATGACACAGGAGCTATTGCAACTTAGATAATAAGTTAAAGGGCCCTAAACTCTAGGCTTGCGCTTACCCTCGCATTCCCTAACCCCTAGAGCTTAGGTCCCCCTTTATGCTGGTCGGGCTAACCCGGTTCATCCAGAATGGATAACCATCCGAACGAGCAATCCAAAGGCCGTACCGGCGCAGAAAAACGATTAAGCCTGGTCAGAATGATCTTTCTTAATTTCTGCGTTTGGTGCGGCCTTTTCTTATTTGGACTTATATTGTCCGGCCCATACCAAGCTTGGAGAGAAATTTCAGGCGGGCTTTTACCCTGTTGATAGAAATTTATTTATAATTTGCATCCTGAACCGTCTTTTTTTAACACTTCCTTTAGATTTGTGTTATATTCTAGTTAAAGGTTCAAGTAATGAACCATGCAGGATGCATAAATTCAAAACCTAGGAAAGGAGAAAGATATGTCTTCCGATGTAGTACTTTCATCTGCTTTACGCAGTAACTTATTATCCCTCCAGAACACTCAAAGGTTAATTGACACGACCCAGCTTCGTCTGGCGACTGGCCTGAAAGTTAATTCCGCGCTGGATAATCCACAAAACTTCTTCACAGCACAAAGCCTGAATAACCGCGCAAGTGACCTTACACGTTTGCTCGACGGGATCGGACAATCAATCCGGACAATCGAGACGGCAGATAACGGTATTACGGCCCTGACCAATCTGGTTGAGCAAGCTCAATCTGTTGCCTCAGAAGCCCAATCCGAGATTCGCTCTTTGGAAGGTTTCGCGACCATTCGCGGTAATGTCGATTTGTCCGCAGTTGCGGATTTGACATCATCAGGCGCGATCACGGCCGATGACGATATTGTTATCTCTATCCGTACAGAAGATGACAATGTAGAAACTAGCTTACCTGCAGCCATCAGCATAGGCGCTGGTGACGATGTTTACGACTTGGTTGCCGCCATTAACGGTGATGCCAATGTTGGTACAGGAAACGCTGACGGCCCATTTGTTCGTGCTTCTGTGACATCAGCCGGTCAGTTGAGAATTGAATCACTTGTAGAAGGCGCCGAACTTCGCATCTCAAGCGGTACAGGAAACCCCGGTATTGCTGGCTTTGCGGCTTTAGGCTTAAGTGACTATGTTTCAACAGAGAATGACGGAACTGTCGCAGGCGACCGCATTGGCGGTACGGTTGTAAATAGCCGTACAATCACATCCGATGTCAGTGAAGTTGGCGCCGACGCAGGGACAGGTCTTTACTATGCCTCTGCTACGCTCGAAGAATCCGGCTTTACGTCAGACTATTCGACCGGTGGTGCCGATGACTTCGACTTCTCTCTTGATGTCGATGGCACAAACTACACAGTTGGAACTTATAACGGTGCTGATAACACGATCCAGGATATTGTCGACGATATTAACGACGCCAATATTACCGGTGTAACCGCCAGCTTTGACCAAAACACGGGCCGTATATCCATCGAATACGCCGATACAATTGGTAGCACGGAGCTTATCTTCGAATCAGAAGCTGCCGGTAGTATTGCCTTTGGTTTCGGAGCAGGTGTTAATGGTTACGACAGCACGATTGGTACAGCAGGTTCACCTGACGACTTGGATCTGACCGCCGGTCAAATTGCTTCGGAAAGCATTACCTTCTCGGGAAGCAATGCAAATCTCGAGCAATCCGAGGCTGACTTCAACAACATCAGAGAGCAAATCGACGCTTTGGTTGAAGATGCGTCTTACCGTGGCGTGAACTTGCTGGGCGGGGAAGATCTACTAACGTTCTTCAACGAAGACCGCTCTAATTCCCTAAGAACCGAAGGTGCCGACTTTACATCTTTGGGTCTGGGTATTTCAGCAGCCAGCTTCACCAACAGCACGAATGTTGAGCAGAGCATCAATGAGATCAGAAATGCTCTGGATAGTGTCCGTAACTTCGGTACAACAATCGCGAACGACCTGAATATCATTCAGACTCGCCGTGATTTCACCGAAGAGACGATCAACACACTTGAATCCGGTGCGGATGACTTGACCGTAGCAGACCAAAATGAAGAAGGTGCGAACCTTCTGGCTCTGCAAACCAGACAGCAGTTGGGTGTTACATCCCTGTCACTGGCCGCGCAGTCACAACAATCCGTATTACGATTGTTCTAATAAAATTAAGGCATCCGGCAGAAAGCCGGGTAAGAACGAAAACCGGGGCAGAAATGCTCCGGTTTTTATTTTTCATTAATCAATTTTGCGTTATACTGGTATATATAGGCAGAAAGCCAGCCACATATAAGTGGCATAAAACTTGAAAGGAAGAATCCTATGGCACTAGTTATCGATCTCAAACCAGGTGAAAAAATTCTAATTGGTGATGCCGTTATCACCAATGATTCCCAGCGTACAAAGCTTCATATTTCCGGCGACGCAGCCATTATGCGTGAAAAGGATGTCATGCAAGAAGATGAAGCCGACAGCCCTTGCAAGCAAATTTATTTTCTAGTCCAATGCATGTATCTCTCCAGTAACCCGCGCGAATATCACAAAAAATATTTCGATCTGGTAAAGGAAATACAGCATGCCTCCCCAACCACATCGTTTTTCTTTATGCAGATTAACGAACATATTATCGGCGCCATGTATTACCGCGCCCTGAAAGTTTCCAAAGAACTCATCCAACATGAAGAAGAGCTGATTATAAATGCCCTCAAACAAGCCAACGAATAACCCCTATGCCAAGGCCGCCGGTGCGTATGGCGATCACGCGCAAAAGAACACGCCTGACCAGCGTGAGTTGGAGGGGCTTGTCTTGCTCAAATCCGCGCGTATGATCCAGGATTTGCAGGATAATTGGGATAACATCAATAGCGAGGTCATTGAGGAAACATTGAAATATAACCGCCAGATATGGCTTATGTTTTATGACACAGCCATCGAGAATGCCGAGGGCGACCGCCCCAGCGCATTGCGTAGTAATATTATAAATCTGGCTAATTTTATCTTTAAACGCGAAGTCGAGGTTCTTAGCGCGCCCCAAAAAGAGAAGCTGGATGTTTTGATTAATATCAATAAAGAAATCGCCGCCGGCCTTATGGCCAAACAAGAAGGCGATGCGTCACCCGCGCAAACAGAATAAAGCTCTTGGGCACCACGCCTCCTACGCACATACCCTGCAGCGCCTGGCCTCTATCGCGCCTCACTGCCGCACACCTCGTGTCGTACTCCCCCTGCCGCCTGCCCTTGCCCTGCCGCAAAACCATTCACCACATTCATATTCAAGGCATAAAAAAACCGGCCAATGCCGGATGTATCTCGTCATCGTTAAATGATGATTTTATACTGATGTATTGATGATAGCCGTTGAAGCAACGCCGCTTTGTGCGCCTGTACTAAGGGCTGTGATCGCCACTTGCGCTGCCGCCGCACCTGCTGGTGCGGATGATTGAACGCTTACCTCGGAGGCCACAAAGGTCGTACTTTGAGGAGCTTCTACATTTTGAGAAGAACTCTGCTGCGTATTTTGCTGAACTTGCTGCTCAGGGCCGGTTTGTAGCGCCTGTGCGCGCTGGCGCGATGCCAATGTTTGCTCTGAAGGGAATTGATTAACGACATCGCCTGTATCAGAATCACGTATCTGGATAACGGCTTTGTCAAAATTAACATCAACGGAGATATAAGGGCTTATGAAAGGTGCCACAGGGCGCTCAACAGGCTTAGTGGCAACAACGGCGTTAGCCTCGACCGCACGAACGCTACTGAGCTGATCAGTGGCTGACCGCGCTGCCTGTACGTTGGATATGACTGAATTTACAGCTTCTATCATTGTTCCTAACCTTTAAATACTCAACAAATAACTGAATGGCTCTATTTCAAAATTACCATAAAGTTACTATACCCTAGTATCATGTTAGCGCAACTAATTGCAAAAGTCAAGTAAATGGTGCGCTTTTTGCAACAGATAAATATAGGCAAGAGACTGTGATATTTGGAGAATATTAACAATTACACAGCCAAAAGGAGCGCATATTTATAATGATTAGTATAATATCAAACAGGCAAAAGAGTCCGCAAAACAGAAAAAATCATAAACTTACCCACAGGCTGTTGGAAAAAATGTATAAAACAGACTATACTGTGAGGGTTATGTCTTTTGTGATTCGCGCAAATAGACTATGTTCTAGAGTAACACCCTTAGCCCGTTCGGGTAATTTGCGGGGCCCTGCCTTGCAAAACTTAACTTACAATAAGAAGAGTACGGATATTGGATAGCTTGGTCGAAACAATGAAACAGCTCGGGGTTGCACGGCTCGCCATCATGGGCGCGATCATCGTGGGGATGCTGTTATTCTTCACATTCGTATCGTTTCGTGTCTCCAGCCCTGATATGACGCTGCTTTATTCCGACTTATCGAATATCGATTCAAGTGCCGTCGCGGCAAAATTAGAAGAATCACAAATCCCGTTTCGTATCTCGCCCGACGGCAGCCGCGTCGAAGTGCCGGAAGATGAGGTTGGCCGCGCCCGTATGTTGCTTGCCGCCGAGGGTCTGCCCAATGGCGGCTCGATGGGTTATGAGCTATTTGATGAACAATCGGGCTTTGGAACGACCAATTTCGTACAAAACATAAATCAGGTTCGCGCATTGGAAGGCGAGCTGGCGCGCACAATTTCCTCGCTGGAGGGGATTCGAAGTGCGCGCGTGCACCTAGTTCTGCCGCAAAGAGAGTTATTCAGCCGCGAAAACCGCGAATCAACCGCCAGTGTCTTTCTTGGTCTGCGCCCTGGTGCCTCGATCGGCAGGGAACAAATTGCCGCTATTCAGTCTTTGGTCGCCTCGGGCGTTCCCGACCTGAAACCATCAAGCGTCTCGCTCATTGACAGCACAGGAAATCTTTTGGCGCGCGGCGGCGAGGAATCCGAAAATATGATGAGCCTGAAGGCCGAAGAGCTGCGCCGCAGCTACGAATCGCGCCTTACACAAAAAATTCAAGATCAGGTCTCAAGCGTTGTCGGTTTCGGCAATGCCCGCGTAAGCGTCACAGCCGAAATGAATTTTGATCGCATTTCCACCAACGAAGAAATGTTCGACCCCGAAGGTCAGGTTTTGCGCTCGACCCAAGTAACAGAGGAAAACACAACCGAGCGCGACGGCGTGGCCGAAGATATCTCCGTTGAAAATAACCTGCCCGGCGTTGGCGGTGATTTATTGCTGGATGAAAAACCATCACTGGAAAGCAATCGCCTGGAGGAAGTTTCAAACTTTGAAATCAGCCGTACCGTCCGCAGCACTGTGCGCGAAGTGGGCGAGGTTAAGCGCCTGTCTTTGGCTGTACTGGTTGATGGACAATATATAACAGACGCAGAAGGCAACCGCGTATATGAACCACGCAGCCAGGAAGCGATAGACCAGATATCCGCCTTGGTACGCAGCGCCGCAGGGTATGATGAAAGTCGCGGCGATACGCTTGAAGTCGTCAATATGCAATTTGCCGATGTCGTGGTCGAGGAAGAATTTATCGATGAGCGGTTCCTTTTCGGATTTGAAAAAGGCGATCTGGTTGATATCGCCGAGATCATGACAATTTCGGTTATGATTATCCTTGTTGTCTTGCTGATCTTGCAGCCAATGGTGAGCCGCTTGCTGGAGGCGCAGCAAAATGACGCGGAGATGGATGAGGAATTACAGCGCGAATTGCTTGCCGCGCAACAGACCCCCGCCCTTGCCGCGCCCGATGAAATGAGCGGAGATGAAGAAATTCCCGAAGAAGAATCGCTCATTAATATCACCGGCGTTGAGGGCAAAGTGAAAGCCTCCTCTATTAAGAAGGTCGAGGAAATCGTCGAAAGCTACCCCAATGAAGCTGTATCGGTTATCCGTAGCTGGATGACACAGGAGTCTTGATCATATGAATATGCGCGTCCGCGAAGATTACAGATCATTATCCGGCAGTGAAAAAGCCGCAATTCTTATGCTTGCGCTGGGCGAGGAATATACGGCCTCTATCTTCGAGCATATGGATGATGATGAAATTCTGGAGCTTTCCCAAACCATGTCGAATTTGGGTAAGGTCGGCCCTGCCCTGATCGAGCGCTTGCTGATCGAGTTTGCCGAGCAAATGAGCTCGACCAACGCTCTTGTCGGCTCGCAAGGCTCGACCGAGCGCTTGCTGGCCAAGGCCGGAATGAATCCCGATAAAATTGAAAATATCATGGAAGAAATACGCGGTCCGGCGGGCCGTACCATGTGGGAGAAGCTGGGTAATGTAAACGAGGAAACGCTGGCTGCGTTCCTGCAAAAAGAATATCCGCAAACCGTGTCCGTGGTTCTCTCGAAAGTCGATACAGAGCACGCCGCGCGCGTTTTGGGTTTATTGCCGGATAATTTCGCATTGGAAGTTATTCACCGCATGCTCAAGATGGAGGCGGTTCAAAAAGACATTCTTGATGAAGTTGAAAAAACATTGCGTCAGGAATTCATGACCAATCTGGCCCGAACGCAGCGCCGCGACTCGCACGAGCTTATTGCAGAAATCTTCAACAATATGGAGCGCTCCACGGAAACACGCTTCATGGAAGAGCTGGAGAAATCCTCACCGGAAGCAGCAGAGAAGATTCGCTCGCTGATGTTCACATTCGAAGATTTGATGAATTTGGATCCGGCCGGTATGCAAACATTGATCCGCGCCGCAGACAAAGACAAATTGCCGCCCGCCCTTAAAGGCGCGACAGACGCCCTTAAAGACCTGTTCTTCTCGAATATGTCCGAGCGCGCCGCGAAAATCCTCAAAGAGGATATGGCCGCGATGGGCCCTGTGCGCCTCAAAGAAGTGGAAGAGGCACAACAATATATCGTAAATGTCGCCAAAGATCTGGAAAGCCGTGGTGAAATCACGATCGCGTCGGGCGATAGCGAAGATGAATTGGTCTATTAATCCCGCGCCATATTTCAAGCGGTACATAGATAAAAAGTATGAGTAACGAAAACTTGGCCAACGAGAACAAAAAATTTCTGTTCAACGTCCATAACTTTGATGTTCCGGACGAAGATGAACTGGAAGAAGATGTGTATGTGCCGCCCACTTTCTCGGAAGAGGAACTGGCCGCGGCCAAGGCGCGCGCCTATGAGGACGGTAAAAAGGCGGGGCTGGAGGAAAGCGCGGCC
>Ga0136600_1000579_pt1 | contig 19371 bp, 19 predicted proteins | sample AntRauMFilla2698_FD_104634 | JGI IMG/M metagenome (GOLD analysis project Ga0136600, IMG submission 104634) | Saline lake microbial communities from Rauer Islands, Antarctica - Metagenome Filla 2 #698 | ecosystem: Environmental > Aquatic > Non-marine Saline and Alkaline > Saline | place...
AGGAGCTGAACGCCACCGAGCCCAATGGCGCGATCTGGGCGCAGCAATTTGACAACACGGCCAACCGGCGCGCCCATGCCGAGACCACGGGCCCTGAAATCTGGGACCAGACCGGCGGCAAGGTCGACGCGTTCGTCGCTGCAGTGGGATCCGGTGGCACCATCGCCGGTGTCTCGGATGCGCTGAAAGCCCGCTCAAATGACGTCAAGATCGCGCTGGCCGATCCCGGCGGCGCGGCGCTCTACGGCTATTATGCCCATGGCGAGCTGAAGGCCGAAGGCACGTCGATCACCGAGGGTATTGGACAGAGCCGCATCACCGCCAATCTTGAAGGCGCGAAGATCGACGAGGCGTTCCGCATCCCCGATGAGGAAGCGCTGCACATTCTCTATGATCTGGTGATGGAGGAAGGCGTTTGCCTTGGCGGGTCGGCGGGGATCAATATCGCCGGCGCAGTGCGCATGGCGCGCAAGATGGGGCCGGGCCACACCATCGTGACTATTCTGTGCGATCACGGCTCGCGCTATCAGTCCAAGCTCTTCAATCCGGACTTTCTGCGCGAGAAGGGCCTGCCCACCCCGCCCTGGCTGGACTAGCCGGCGGCTCTAGCTGGCTGGAGCGTTGCGTTTCTCGAGCACCGAGACGGCGTCTTCAAGCTTTAGGCCGCGCGCCTTCATCAGGACGGTGAGGTGGAAAAGCAGGTCGGCCGCCTCGTTCAGAAGCGCCTCGTCATTTTCGGCGGCGGCGGCGAGCGCGGTTTCCACGCCCTCCTCGCCGACCTTCTGGGCGCATTTCAGCACCCCAGTGGCGAGCAGCTTTGCCGTGTAGCTCGTTGACGGATCGGCCTCGCCGCGGGTCTCCACGATATGCTGCAGCGCGCCAAGAAACCCGACGCCCGGCCCCGGCTGGTCACCAAAGCAAGTCCTGGTTCCCAGATGGCACGCCGGACCGGCGGGGCGCGCCTGCACAAGCAGGGTATCGGCGTCGCAATCGGGCGTGATCGAGACAAGCGACAGAACGTTTCCGCTGGTCTCCCCCTTGGTCCAGAGCCGATCCTTGGAGCGCGAGAAAAACGTGACATGACCGCTTTCTCGCGTGGCTGTGAGCGCTTCGGCGTTCATATAAGCGAGCATCAGCACTTCGCCGGTGTCGGCGTGCTGGACGATGGCGGGAACCAGCCCGCCGCCTTTTTCAAAATCGATGCCGCTCATGTGCGCGCCTCCACGCCGATGCGCGCCAGCCAGGTTTTCAGCGCGCCGATTTCGATCACACTTTTGTGGAACACGCTGGCGGCCAGCGCGCCATCCACATCGGCCTGTTCAAATACATCCCGGAAATGCTCGCGCGCGCCGGCCCCGCCCGAGGCGATCAGGGGCACCGGGCAGACCTTGCGTGCGGCAGAAAGTTGCTCGACATCATAGCCCTCGCGCACCCCGTCCTGGTCCATGCAGTTGAGCACGATCTCGCCAGCGCCGCGCTTCACCACCTCGGTGATCCATTCCAGCGTCTTGCGGTGCTCGGTGGTGGTACGGCCGGGATCGCCGGTGTTCTTGTGGCAGCGCCAGTCGCCGTCGATCACCCGGCTGTCAATGCCGACGACGATGCACTGGGTGCCAAACTCGCGGGCAAGTGTGTCCACCAGATCTGGATTCTCCAGCGCCGGCGTGTTGATTGAGATCTTGTCAGCGCCAGCAAACAGGCGCGCGCGCGCATCGTCCACGGACCGAATGCCCCCGGCGACACAGAACGGAATATTGATCGCCTTCGCGACCCGGCCCACCCATTCAGGTTCAACCGTGCGCGATTGCGGGCTGGCGGAGATGTCGTAGAACACCAGCTCATCCGCGCCTTCCTCGCTGTAGCGCGTCGCCAGATCGACAATGTCGCCCACATCCTCGTGGTTTTGAAACCGGACGCCCTTGACCACGCGCCCATCCTTCACGTCCAGGCAGGGGATGATGCGCTTGGCTAGCATGACAGCGCCTCGTCCAGCTTTACCCGGCCCTCAAACAGCGCCTTGCCGATAATGGCACCCGACATGCCAGCAGACTTCAGGGCCTTCACGTCGTCCAGCGACGACACGCCGCCGGATGCCAGCCACTGCATGTCAGGCCGGATCCTGATCAGGTCCTGATAAAGCGTCAGGTTGGGCCCCTGCAGCATCCCGTCGCGGTCGATATCGGTGACCAGGGCATGGATCAAACCCGCCAGGCGGTAATCCGCCAGCAGCTCCACCAGCGTCCGATCGGACTGCTCCGCCCAGCCGCGCGTGGTTGGATACGCCGCGCCGTCCTGTAGACGCACGTCAAACGCAGCCGCGATATTGGCGGGGCCGAACTGTGTGATCCATCCGATCACGGTCTGCGGATCGCTGACAGCCAGCGAGCCGACCACGACCCGGCTTGCGCCAGCGTCCAGGATCGCCTGAACGTCCTCGGCGGTACGCACGCCGCCGCCGGTCTGCACTTTCAGGCCGGTTTTCGCCACCGCTTCGACCAGACCATGCTGGCGCCGTGTGCCGTCGCGGGCGCCGGAAAGGTCCACAAGGTGCAGCCACTCCGCACCCTTGTCCCTCCAGGCCTTGGCCGCACTCACCGGGTCGCCGCCATAATCGGTGACGGCATCAAAATCGCCCTTGGCCAGGCGCACGACGCGCCCCTCCATGACGTCTACGGCGGGATAGATGATCATGCCGCGGCCTCCAGGAAATTCTTCAGAATGCGCGCGCCCACATCGGCCGAGCGCTCGGGATGAAACTGACACCCGGCGACCCGGCCCTTGCGCGCGATCGCGGTGATCGCCGGGCCGTAGCGGGTTTGCGCCACGGTGTGATCTCCCACCGGCGCATAGAAGCCGTGGACGAAATACACCCGCTCGCGCTCGCTGATCCCCTCCAGCAGCACTTCATCGTCGGTAAAATCAGTGAGCGTGTTCCAGCCCATGTGCGGCCAGGGTCCCGCCTCGCCGGGATCAAGCTTTTCGATGCGCCCGGGGATAAGGCCCAGCAAGTCGCAATCGCTCTCACCTGAATGCTCGAACAAAAGCTGCATGCCCAGGCAAACGCCCAGAAGCGGCCGGGTCTCGCTGCGCAGCGCATCCGCCCAGCCAGTCAGCTCAAGCCGGTGCATGGCCGGCCCGGCGGCGCCGACGCCCGGCAGGATCAGCCGGTCGCAGACACCGGCTTCATCGGGCGTGCGCGCCAGGACATAGGGCGCCTGAAGGCGCTCGAGCGCATAGCGCACAGAGGCGATATTGGCAGTGGAGGTGTCGATAATGGCTGTGGTCATTCCAGGACAGATTTCTCGGCTTGTCCTCCCGTTCATGGGGAGGATGGGCGGGGCGAAGCCCGGGATCGGGAGAGGGCTTGAGGGACGTGCGCCGTTCAGACCCAGGCTCCGCCATCCCATAAGAGCGAGGCAAGCGGGACGTCAGCGCGCGTGGCTAAAGCACCCCCTTGGTGGACGGCAGGGCATCGCCTTCGATGGTTTTTGCCATGCGCAGCGCGCGGCCGAAGCTTTTAAAGCAGCTTTCGATCATGTGGTGGGCGTTCTCGCCGTCCACCTTTACGTGGATCGCCGCCTTCATGGTTTCGGCCAGGGATCGGAAGGCGTGCTCGCACATCTCTACCGGGAAATCGCCGACGCGCTCACCGGGGATCGTTCCATCAAAGCGCGCAAACGGCCGCCCCGACAGATCGATCCAGACGCTGGCGCGGGTCTCGTCCATGGGCGTTTCAAAACCGAAACGCGCAATGCCGCGCTTGTCACCAAGCGCCGTGCGAAGTCCTTCACCCAGAGCCAGGCAGACATCTTCGATGGTGTGGTGGGTATCGACCTCCACATCGCCCTCGCACGCCACATCCAGGGCAATGCCGCCATGACGGGCGATCTGCTCAAGCATGTGATCAAAGAAGTGCACGCCGGTGGAGACATTCGCCCCCTCCCCGTCAAGATCGACGCGGACCGCAATATCGGTCTCCTTGGTGGATCGGCGCAGTGCCGCGCTGCGAAGCGCTGGCCGCACGCCCAGATGATCCAGCAGGCGTCTGGCTGTGGCGGCGTCGCGCACATGGGCGAGCCCCGCCTCCCCGCCATCGGCCAGCTTCAGCCCCAGAGCCCCAACATCACCGGTCAGGCGCAATCCGTCGTCGCAAAGCGCCGCGTCCAGATCCGCATGATCGCGCAGGAAGTCCGCCGCCTGGAGCAGAAGCCGGTCGCGCTCGGCGTGGTCGGCTTTCTCAGCCAGGCGCGCAGCGGGCTTAAGCGCGTCCAGCCCGGCTCTCAGCAGCACCAGCGGCGGCGTGGAGAGCTGAAGCAAGACGCGGCGCATTTCGTCACTGGATCCGGTCACCGCACACAATGGCGCAGTGATGGGCCCGAGACGGATTATGCTAGGCTCTGCCGGACGCTCGCGCTCAAGCGCCGCCAGCCCGAGACCTGTCAGATCAACCCCATTGGTAAAGCCCGCCGCACCCAGTGCGCGCCGCGCATCTTGCGGGGATGCGGCCAGAGCGATGCGGCCGGGCTCCAGCGCGCAGACCGCCGCGATACGGTCCACAAGATCGGTGGCGAGCGCGGCAACGCCAAGCTCTCCGTCCCCGGACAGATCAAGATATCCGCTCATCGGTCCTGCGCCTTTCCGCGCCGCAGCGCCATGGCCAGACGGTGGGCGTCCAGCCCCTCAAGGGTGGCCAGGCGTTCCACGGTATCGGCAATATTGAGCGCGCCTTCGCGCGTCAGTTCCAGCACGGTGGTGGTCTTTTGAAACATCTCCACCGTGACGCCGCCATAGGCCCGGGCCGCGCCCGCCGTCGGCAGGGCGTGGTTTGGACCGGCGGCATAGTCGCCGGCGGCTTCAGGCGTCCAGGGGCCGAGAAAAATCGAGCCGGCATGGCGGACCCGGTCGGCGAAGGCGCGCGGATCGTGGGTCTGCACGATCAGGTGCTCACTGGCATAGGCGTCGCATGCCTCCACCGCCTCGTCTTCGTCCTCAACGATCACGGCCCTCGAATTGGAGAGGGCGGAACGCGCGGTGCCAGCGCGGGGCAGCTGGGCCAGCAGGCGCTCTGTCTCCGCCTCGACGCGGTCGGCAAAGTCATCGGAAAACGCCACAAGCACCACTTGCGCCAGAGTGTCGTGCTCGGCCTGGCTTAGAAGGTCGATGGCGACAAATTCAGGATCCGCGTCATCATCGGCGACCACCATCACCTCGCTAGGGCCTGCAGGCAGATCAGCCGCCGCGCCGCCGGACTGGGCCATGAGCGCCTTTGCGGCAGCCACATAGGCATTGCCGGGGCCGAATATCTTGTCGGCGCGCGGCAGGCCCGCCACGCCATAGCCAAGCGCGGCCACGCCATGGGCACCGCCGATGGCGTAGACTTCCTCAACGCCCAGAAGCTTTGCAGCCGCAAGCACAGTGGGCTCTACGCCCGCGCCTTTTCGCGGCGGCGCGATCACGGCGATGCGCGGCACGCCGGCGATCTGGGCGGGCACGGCGAGCATGATGAGCGTGGAGACCAGCGGCGCGGTGCCGGCGGGCACATACAATCCCGCCACGTCAATGGGGGTGGAGCGCCGCTGGGCGCGTGCGCCCGGCCATGTCTGCACGTCCACATCGCGATAACCCTGGGCCGCATGAAAGGTGCGCACCGCCTCGGCAGCGTCCAGGATCGCCTTGCGGTCGAGCGGGTCCAGCGCGGCTTCGGCGGCAGCGAGGTCTTCAGCCGGCACGCGAAAACCGTCCCTGGGGGCCCATTGGTCAAACCGCTCGGCGTACTCGCGCACCGCCGTTTCGCCGCGCTTTCTCACATCGGCGAGGATTCCGCGGGCGACATCAAACGCGTCCGAAGACAGCGATGGCCGGATGAATAGCCGTTCGCGCTCGTCGTCGCTGGTGCGGTTCCAGTAGATGCGTTGCAACATGATCAGGCCATCATCTTTTCGATTGGCATGACAAGAATGGAGCGCGCGCCAACGCTCTTGAGCTTCTCCAGCGTGGTCCAGAAGACCTCTTCAGTACACACGGCGTGGACGGCGACCACGTCGGTGCGGCCCACCACCGGGGCCACCGTGGGCGCGTCATTGCCGGGCAGGATTGCGCGCACCTCGTCCAGCCGGTCGGCCGGAGCATTCATGAGGATATACTTGGTCTGACGCGATGCGATGACGCCCTTGAACCGCTGGATCAGCGTTTCAGCGGTCTTGTCGACCTCCGGGTCACGCGCCTGCGGACGTTTGATCAGAACCGCCTCGCTTTCCAGCACGGTCTCGAACGCCTCAAGCCCGTTGGCTTCCAGCGTTGCACCCGACGACACCAGATCACAAATGGCGTCGGCGACGCCCATACGCGGGGCCACCTCAACACTGCCGCCCATCTCAACCATTTCAGCCTCCACACCGCGCTCGGCGAGAAATTTCCGGGTGAGGCCGGGATAGCTCGTCGCCACGCTCTTGCCTTCCAGATCTTCAACCCGCTTGATGAGGCCGTCCTTAGGGCTGGCGAGCTTGAGCTTGCACCGCGCGAAGCCGAGCTTCATGGCGATTTCGATGCCCTCCAGGCGCTTGGCTTTCGCCTGGGCTTCATACAGGACGTTCTCGCCGACAATGCCGTAATCACAGGCACCTGACGCCACAAAGTTTGGAATGTCATCATCGCGGATCAGCATCAGATCCAGCGGCGTGTTCTCAGCCCGGCGCATGAGATCATCGCGGCCATAGGCGAGCTTCACGCCAGCGCGCTTCAGCAGATCAAACCCGCCCTCGGCGAGCCGGCCCTTCTTCTGGACAGCGAGAACAAGTCTTGATGCGCTCATGAGCGCGGCTCCTTCAATCTGTCGAGCACCAGGCGGTAGCCCTTGAAATTTTCCTGCGCGAGAAAGCGGGCGACGCGGGTGACCGTGGTCGTGCTTACCCCGGTCTCGGCGCTGATGTCGCGATAGGACTTGCCGCCGGCGTCGAGCATGCGCGCGACGCGCCAGCGCTCCGCCAGTGCCTGCAGCTCACCGGGCGTTGTAAGGTCGCGCAGGAAGCGTTCCGCCTCGGCGTCCGTTTTCAGCGTCAGCACAGCGCGGGCGAGCGCGGCGATATCCGCAGCTCCGCCTGCCTTGTCCGGCGCATTCTTGTCCATCTCAACAGCCGTCATGGCCGCCTCCTCATGCTTCGGCGGCTGTTATAGCGTGTTAGCGTAGTGATACAAGCTCGCAGGTGAGAAATGGGCGCTATCAGCTCAGGCATCTGTTCCCGCGCGCTATACCTCCACGCGATGCGAGGTAAGGCTGCTGCGTTCACGTTCAAGGCTTTCAGTAAGTTAGCAAGAATATGCTCGGCCCGCAGAACTGCCGGCAAACCCGATGGAGATCGCAAACAGCACGTGCAGGCACCCTGCAAAACGTTCTCCCGCCTGGCATGCCTGGCCTTGAGGATCACGACAGTGTCACCGCAGGAGAGAAAGCGATCGACTTTCGCCTCCAGTTCAGCGCGCAGCTCCATATGATTATGGATGCAGCCGTTAAATCCGATCGCCAGATCCGGCTCGGTATCGATCATTGGCGGCTGGGCGGCGTAGCAGAGATTGCTGATCTTCAGTCAGTGATGAGCCAACGCGGTGGACCCTTACGCGTGAAATCCGGACGCGCCGGGCCTTTTCTGCGCCATAGGCGCACCGCCCCATCCATCGCTCCAAGCTCCACGCTTTTGCCAATAAAGCGGAGCTGTTCGGCGATGCCGCACAGAAGCAGCCAGCCTTTCGTTCATGTGAACTTCCGGTTTTTGAAAAGCACGGGCCGTATGGTCAGCTCGACCTGTGCGGGGATACCCGTTGCACCTTGAAAAAATCAAGTTCTGCTCGATTATCAGCTTGACGCTGCATAAAAGCAGTCCTGCTGAATTTTCTCTGCAACGGTTGACCTTCGTTCTTCGTTCCCTAGCTTATATCGCTCGTCTAACTTGTCATTTGTCGAGCACCGCCAATCGGTGCCAGGAGGAAATGTGGCTTTTCAGAAACCGAACAACCGTCAGAATCGTATTGACCTCGCCCATGTGGGCGAAGAGGGGCAAATCGCCGTTCTGGTTGCCGAAGGTTTCGCAGCGTCCGATTTGACGCAAGTGGCTGGCGCGGCTGAGCGCGCAGGCTACAAGACCTGCATTCTGAGCCCGAATAAGTCGCTTGTGAGCGGGCGCTCGGAAACCCGCGAAGAAATGAATTTTGTTGTCGATGGACATCCCGGCGACAAAGGGCCCGAGGCTTATGCCGGCCTGATGATTCCGGGCGGTGCGACCAGCATCGAAAAACTGAAAGCCGAGCAGGATGCGCGCCTGTTGATTGGCGATTTCGTCCGCTCCGGCAAACCGGTTTGTGCCATGGGCGAAGGCGTCGCTTTTCTGGCTGAGATCGCCGAAAACGAGGGCGTTGTCGGTGACGCAGCTGTCGCTTTGAACGGTGAGATTTTCGCGTCAGAGGGCGAGACAGCGCGCGAAAATGCGGCGTCTTCGTTTATCAAGACGCTGAGCGTTGATACCAAAGCCGCCTAGGTCTTCGCGCACCCGGTTTGCGTCCAGGCAAAATTGAACACATCAAGCGCCCCGGCGACCGCCGGGGCGTTTTCGTGTGTCACGCCCACAACGCTGACCACCAGGCCGCGCTGCTTTTCTGTCACTGCAGTCAGTACAAGCCCCACCAGACCGGCTGCTTCCAGCGCGGCCCGCGCCGCGTGGAGCGCCGCATCCTCGCGCAGGGCCGGCTTGAATATTTTCCCCACTGCTGTCACCGGCATCTGCGCAAGAATGCGTACCGCCTTGGGGGCTGCCGGGCGTTCTGCGACGGTTTCGCGGGCATGGGCCATCAAGGCCGCCTCGCTGACCGCCGCACCTTCGCGCAAGGTGACATAGACCACCGGGATCTCGCCGGCATAGGCGTCCGGCTGACCCACCGCAGCCGCCAGATCGACCGCCTCATGGCGCGATAACGCCTCTTCGATCACGCCTGGATCGATATTATGGCCGCTGCGAATGATCAGATCCTTGGCCCGGCCGGTGAGCCAGACATAGCCGTCCGCATCGAGCCGCCCCAGATCGCCTGAATTAAGCCAGCCATCCGGCAGGAAGGCGTCGGCGTTTCGCTCTGCCTGCTTGTAGCCGGGGATGACGGTGGGCCCGCGCAACGCCACTACGCCGGCCTCACCGGTTTGTGCATCGCGCAGGAACGCGCCGCCCTCGTCCAGCACCGCGATCTTCACCTCGTGATAGGGCAGGCGTATCCCGATGGAGCCGCGCCGTTTCTCCCCGTCGCGCGGATTGGCGGTGGAGACGCACGTCCCCTCGGTCATGCCGTAGCCTTCGATGATGGTCACGCCGGTGCGCGCCTCGAAGCGCTCGATAACGCTAACGGGCATGGGCGCAGCGCCGCAGAAACCATAGCGCAGGCTCGACACGTCAGCGCCCGCTACCGAAACGTCCAGGAGGCTGGAATAGATCGTCGGGACGGCTGAAAAAGCGGTGACGCCATGGGTTTCCACGATGCGCCAGAAATTTGTCAGAAGCGCCTTCGCACGAAACCCGTCCGGACCTGCGAGCAGAACCGTCGCGCCCGCGCACAAAGGCCCGAGGCCGCTGAGCGTCGCGGCGTTGGCATGAAAGAGCGGCAGGCCGGTGAGGAAGACATCGGTTTCGTTTAAATCCACGCTGATGCGCACCATCCACTGCATGGCAGCCAGATTGGCGCGGGTCTGCTGGGCGAGCTTGGGCGCGCCGGTGGTCCCGCCGGTATGGAAATATGCTGCGATGCGGCTTGGATCATCATCGCCGTCGAACACAAAATGATCTGCCGGCTGATCGGCCATTGCGCGATCAAGCGACCCACCCTCCCCGACGGTCAGAAGCGGCAAACCACCAAGGCGCACGCTGACATCCTCGGCCACGGCGTGGAGCGGCGTGCCCGGGCCGGTGGTGACGAGGGCGCCCGCGCCGGCCTCGCGCAGAATCTCCGCGACAATCTCGGCGGACAGCATCGGATTGACAGGCGCCGCACCGACACCGGCCGCTGCGCCCCACAAGACAATATGGGTTTCAGCCAGATTTGGCAGGAGGTAGCCCGCCGGCGCGCCGCCTGAAACCACATGCAAGGCGTTGGCGCACCGCACGATATCGTCCAGAAGCCGGGCATAGGTCCAGCGGCGCACGCGCGACGGGTCGGCTGGATCGGCCAGATCAAGGATCGCTGTGCGTTCAGGGAAGGTTTTACAGGCCGCCTTGATGCAGCCGAACACCGTAGGTGACGCCAGGCGGTCGGCCAGCGCAGTCCGCTCAGCGGCCTCGACATCGCCGAGGCCGCGCAGCGGACCGAACCGGGCACCCATGGGCTATTTCTCCCAGTCGTTCTCGATGGTGCGTGACGCGACCAGGAAGAGCAGGCCCGCCACCACGTAAAGCGAGGCACCCGCCATGATCGAATAACGCAGCGACTCATTGCCAAAGATCGGAGTGAGCAGGGTGGAGATTTCCCCAAGTACGTACACGCCGACCCCGATCCCAAGGAGATTATTGACCAGCAGGAACACCGCCGAGGCCATGGACCGCATGTTCGCCGGGGCCAGATGCTGAAAGGCCGAGAGCGTCGGTCCAAGCCAGGCCAGTCCAAGCCCGGTGGGAATAACAAACAGCAACGCCCCGATTAGAGGATCGGTCGCCATCGTTCCCGCCACATACATGGGAAAGGCCAGGAAGAAGGCGATCGCAGGCACGATCGCGTACATTTTCTTCGAGCCCTTGCCCATTAGATCGCCGAGGACCCCACCGAGGATGATGCCCAGCGAGCCGCCCACAAACAGGACGCCGCCAAAAAGCCAACCGGTCTCGATGATATTGAGCTCAAAGCTGCGGGCGAAGAAGCTCGGGATCCAGAAGAACACGCCATAGCCCATCATGGACGAGCAGGACGCCCCCAGGACCAGGAACCAGAAGCTCGGCTTCTTGCTGAGCACCTTGAGCACTTCACCAAAGCCGGGCTTTTTCTCATCGGCCGCCTCGGCCGGCGCAGCCACGCTGGCGGCCTCACCCGGTTCGGGTTGTAGTTTGGCGGCTTCGGCTTTCGCCTTTACATCCAGCCCGCCGCGCTTGGGTTCACGCAAGGTGAGCTTGAAGATCGGCGCGATGACGATGCCCGCGATACCTACGATGATAAAGGCCGAGCGCCAGTCCAGGCTGTCACCCAGATTACCGCCAGCGATTTGCGCGCCCGCGATGACCCCAAAAGCCGACCCGATGGGAATCCCAAGCGAATAAACCGCAAGCGCCCTCGCCCGGCTCTGGGGCGGGAAATAGTCAGCAATCAGCGAGTAGGACGGCGCCACGCCGCCGGCCTCGCCCACGCCCACGCCGACGCGAGAGAAGAAGAGCTGCCAGAAATTCTGCGCAAAGCCACACAGCGCCGTAAAGCCCGACCAGACCGTCAGCGACACGGTGATGATCCAGGTGCGGTTGGTCCGGTCAGCCAGCCAGGCAATCGGCACGCCAAGCGTGGAATAAAGGAAGGCGAACGCTATGCCGCCCAGCAGGCCCAGCTGCCGGTCACTGAGGTCCAGTTCCTGCTGGATCGGGATCGCCAGGATCGAGATGATCTGCCGGTCCAGGAAATTGAACGCGTACACGATAAACAGCATGAACAGCACCCAGACACGGTAGCCCGCGCTGGGAGCCTTGGCGGCCGGAGCGGCCGTTTCGGTCGTCGCCATGTCTCTCCCCGCATATATCTGTATGGCGCGTCGCATGTGCACGCCTTGGCCCCATGATGGGGGCGAATTGCCATGAAGCGCAAAGAAAAAGCGCCGCCCGGACCCTTCAAAGCTCAGCCATGAGCTTCAAAGGTCCAGGCGGCGCCCTCTTTTTTGCTAACCGTCCTAGTAGCGGTAACGCACGCTCGCAGTCACGGTACGCGGATCGCCGTAGAACGCGGAGTATGCGCCATCGACGCCGAGCTGGTTGGAGCCGGCGAAGTTATAGCCGGCAACGCGATACTGCTCGTCAGACAGGTTACGCCCGATCAGCGAGAAGCGCAGGCTCTCATTGAAGTCCCAGATCACGCTGGCGTCGACCAGGGTGTAGGACGTGGAGCGGTCCAGCGCCGGCAGGAGCGTGTTCGGCAGCCCCGCCAGAGCAACCCGTTCACCGGTGTTCGGCACGTTGAACAGGTTGATATCGTCGCGGAAGCTGAGCCCGCCGGTAACCCGCAGGTCACCGAGCCCGTTCGGCATCGCCATCTCGTAGTTGGCCGCCAGACGCCAGGCGTATTGCGGCGTGTTCTGGACAACATACTGATTGGAGATATCCACGTTGACCGGAGCGCCGGTGACCGGGTCAGGCTGCGTGGTGATCAGTTCGACGATTTGCGCGTCAATGAAGCCGAGCATGTAATCGATGCTGAAGGAGTCCGACAGGAAGGCTGAACCTTCCAGCTCGATGCCTGCATACTCCGACTTACCGGCGTTCAGAACGGTAGAAACGAAGTTGTTGATACCCGTCGCCGGGTCCAGTTCGGATGTTTGAACCGTGATCTGCTGATCAGTGTATTCGGCATAGAAAGCCGCAGCACGATAGACCAGACGTCCGTCAGCGATCGCGCCCTTGGCACCGATCTCGAAGCTATCGACGATTTCCGGTTCGAAGCCGCGTGTGATGACATTGAAACGGGCCGTGCCCGCGGGGCCGGCATTACCGCGCGGATCGAAGCCGCCCGATTTGAAGCCCTGCGAGTAGGAGGCGTAAACCGTCAGGTCATCGTTCGGCTCGTACGTCACGTTGACGCGCGGCGAGAACTGATCGTCGGTGCGCTGGCTGCGGAAATTGGAACCGGTGGCCAGGAGAAAGCCGCCCGGGCCGCCGAGGAACGGCGTGGTCGCCGTACCCAGGAAGGTTTGGCGGATCACCGTGGCCGTGGTCTGGTCCTCGGTATAGCGGCCGCCGACTGACACCGACCAGGCGTCATTGATGTCGTAGGTCACGTCGGCATAGGCCGAAAGCGAGATCTTGGACACGTCGCCATAGGTCGGCGCATTGACGCCCAGATTGCCGAGAACCGTATCGAAGGCCCCTTCAAACGCACCGTTCAAATAGTACAGGCCAGCGACGCCCGACCACTGGCCAGTGTCGAACAGCGCCTGGAATTCCTGCGTGAACTGCTCGTTCTCGTAGAAGGCCGGCACGTCGAAATCGTTCACCGGAAGCGCGTCGAAATCGATCGGCGTGTCGGTACGGTCCTGGCGGCCCGCAGTGATGGATTTCAGCGTGATGACGTCGTTCATCGCCCATTCGGCGGTGAAGGACACGCCTTCGGTTTCAACGCTGTTGATATCGCCGGCGCCACCGCGGGTATCGTAGACACTGTCAAGAACCGGCTCGCGATTGGTCACGCCCGGGATCAGACGATAGCCATGCTTGGCGTTGCTATCGTCTTCGGTGCGGTCATAGGCCATGCGGAAGAACAGGTCTTCGGTCGGCTCCCACTCCAGCGAAACGCGGCCGGAAATGACGTCCTTGTTGTATTGATCAGCGCCGGTGAACAGGTTTTCACCAAAGCCATCGCGGGTGTAACGCGCCAGCGCGCCACCAACGGCGAAGGTATCGCCCAGGGGAACCGAACCACTGGCCATGTAATCGAGCTGATTATACGTGCCGACACTGGCACCAAGCTCGAACTCGGGCTCATCACTCAGACGCGACGTCACGTACTTGATCGCGCCGCCGATCGTGTTGCGCCCGTAGAGCGTGCCCTGCGGGCCGCGCAGGACTTCGATGCGCTCGATATCAAAGATATCAAGGACCGAGCCCTGGGGGCGCGCAACATAAACGTCGTCGATGTAAAGGCCGACGCCCGGCTCAAAGCCCCAGAGCGGATCCTGCTGGCCAACGCCGCGAATGAAGGCGATGAGGGTGGAGTTGGACCCGCGCGCAGTTTCGATGGTGGCGTTCGGAGTCAGCTTCTGCACATCGGTCAGATCGATGGCGCCGATGGCGGCCAGCATCTCTCCGCTGACCGCGGTCACGGCGACCGGAGCGTCCTGAATGGATTCTTCGCGGCGGCGGGCCGTCACGGTGACCACATCTCGGGTCGAGCCAGGCATCGCCTGGGCGTCCTGGGCATAAGCAGCGGCGTAAGGCAGAGCGGACGCAGTCGCAAGAAGCGCAGCGCCGGCGAGAATGGAACGGTGGATGGTCATAAAACTCCCCTCCCGGAAGTGAATCAGCCTGCCCTCTATCGGGGCGTGGGCGGACTTTTTTCAACGTTGAATGAAAAGTCAATGCATATTAGATTTTCAACAGTTGATGAAACGTGTTGTGCGGCGCAATGGTCACACATAAACCTGCCCGCCGAGATGTTCGGTGTAGGCGTTAAAGGAGGCCCTGGCCATGGGCGAAACGCGCGGCAATCGCCGGGGAGAACAGACGCGGGAGCGCCTGCTGGACGCCGCCGAATCGCTCTTTGCGCAAAAGGGCTTTTACGGGGTCACCGTCCGCGCGATCGCCCGCGAGGCGGACTCTGACCCTGCCCTGGTTGCCTATTATTTCGGCGGCAAGCGCGAGCTGTTCGACGCGGTGTTGCTGCGCCGGGCCGACACGCTGAATACGATTCGCCTGGAGTGGCTTGAAGCGTGCGAGCGCGACGCCGGGCCGGCCGGCCCGGCAGCCGAAGACATCATTGCCGCCTTCACGGGGCCGATGCTGGACCGGTCGGCCCATGGCGGACCGGGTTGGAAAGCGTACTTTTCCCTGATTGGCCAGATCACCAATTCGCCAGAATGGGGCGCAGCGGTCATGGCCAAATACTTTGATCCGATTGTCCGCCGCTTTCTGGAATCCATGCGCCGCGCCCTGCCCGATGCGCCGGAAGAAGAGCTGTACTGGAGCTATCACTTCCTGTCCGGCGCGCTGGTGCTCACCTTTGCGGACACCCATCGCGTCGATTCGCTTTCGGGCGGGTTGTGCCAGACCAGTGATCTGCACGCGCTTCATGCCCGCCTGCCCGAATTCGTCGGTGCCGGGTTCCGCCGCCTCGCCGAACATGGCGTGAGCGATCGAAAACTTGCAAAACCAGACGCGAAAGCCGCTGAATGACTGAGTACTCCGAGCATTTTTACACCGCGCCTGATGGGGTGAAAACCTATTATCGCCGCTATCCAGGCCACGGTGCCGCACAGAAGACTCCGGTCATCTGCCTGCACGGCCTGACGCGAAATTCGCGCGATTTCGAAACAGTCGCGCCTCGCATCGCCGCAGCCGGTCATGACGTGATCGCGATCGATGTGCGCGGCCGCGGCAAGTCGGACTACGATCCCGATCCTGACAATTACAATCCCGGTGCCTATGTGCAGGACGTTATCGGCGTTCTGGACAGAGCGGGCTGGGACGAAGCGATTTTCGTCGGCACGTCCATGGGCGGGCTGATGACGATGATCCACGCCAGTCTGCAGCCAGACCGCATCAAGGCCGCTGTCCTCAACGATATCGGCCCCGAGCTTGATCCCAGGGGCCTGAAACGCATTCAGGGCTATGTGGGCGGCGCCGGGCCGTTCAAATCCTGGGACGAGGCCGGCAACGCAGTGCGCACCATCAACGCCACCGCCTTTCCAAACGAGACTGGCCAGGATTTCTGGATCGCCTTCGCCAGGCGCGTCTGCCGCGAGACTGAAGGCGGCGAGATCGTCTTTGATTATGACAAGAACATCTCAAAGCCGGTCCAGTCCGGCGACGTGGCGCCGCCCGACCTCTGGCCATTCTTTGACGCCCTCGCGGGCAAGCCGATCCTGCTCATCCGTGGGGCCCTCACCGATCTGTTGAGTGAGGCCACGGTTCAGGAGATGGCGCGGCGCAGCCCGTCCATGATACGGATCGACATTGCCAATGTCGGTCACGCCCCGCTGCTCACCGAACCGGCAGCGCAGGACGCGATCGACGCCTTCATTCAAGAGCACGGATAAGCCTGATGTTACTGCGTATTCTGGGTGCCCTCCTCCTGATTGGCGTGCTTGTGGTCGCCGCCTTCGCCTGGCTCATGCAGCCGGTGGACCGCAGTGAGGCCGAGGCGCGCTGGATGACGGATGAAGACCGCATGGTCGAAGCAGCAGGCCAGAGCTGGCGCGTGCGCGAAAGCGGACCGGCAGAGGCGCCAGTGGTGGTACTGATCCACGGCTTTTCGCATTCGCTGGAAAGCCTGGAGCCGCTCGCCGACGCGCTGGAGAGCGATCACCGCGTGATCCGTTTCGATCTGCCGGGTCACGCCCTCACCGGACCGCGCGAAGACAGCGCCTACGCGGTGGACGCCACGGTGCGCCAGGTCGCGATCCTGCTTGATGACATCGCGCCGGAAAACTTTGTGCTCGGCGGGCATTCGCTGGGCGGGCTTGTGGCCTGGCGCTATGCGGCTGACCATGGCGACCGGGTGGATCACCTCGTGCTGATCGCGCCGGGCGGCTATCCCAATCTGGGGGTCGCAGATGAGCCCGCGCCCGTGCCTCAGCAGGTGCGCCTGTTCCTGACCGCCGCCCCCATGGCCGGAGTGCGTGCAGCGACGGCGGTCCTCTACGCCGATCCCTCCCGCATCTCGCAGGCTCAGCTAGAGCGCATACAGGCGATGATGAGCATTGAAGGCATCGGCCCGGCGCTGGTGCAACGGATCGAGCAATTCACCCTGCCTGATCCGAACCCGGTTCTGCGAGAGATCGAAACGCCCACCCTGATCCTCTGGGGCCAGCGCGATGTGATGATCTCACCCCAGCATGGCCCGCGCTTCGCCGCGGCGATGCCGGACGCCTCGCTCGTGCTTATTGAGGATGCAGGCCACATGCCAGTGGAAGAGCAGCCCGGTGCCACGGCGCAGGCCGTGCGCGCCTTCCTGGCAGCGTCACAGGACCCGGTACCCCGGGATCTTGAACAGGAGCGCTAGGCGCTCGCCGTCTCCTCCATACGCCCCGTGCTGGGATCGATACGAAAGTAAGACAGGCCGGCCGCCTTCCACGCCCCCATGCCGCCAGCCATGTGAGCGTTGACGTCCAGACCGGCGCTCAGGCAAGCATTCACCGCCTGCGCTGACCGGCCGCCGGCCTTGCAGTGCAGAACGATTTTGCGCCCCTCGCCCTGCGGCAAACCGCTGGGGTCGAAGGTGGAAAGCGGATAAAGCAGCGCGCCGCGAATGCGCTCCTGCTCGTATTCGGCTGGCTCGCGCACATCGACGAGCATGATCTCGCCTTTCTCAAGCGCCTCTGCGACCTGTTCCGGCGTCCAGTTCTCCATCACGATCTCCTAGTCTTCAAACACGATGTCCGGCGCGGGCCGCTGCACCGCCTGCACCTGCTGCATCATGGCCTCGGCGGCGCGGTGGAAGGCTTTGGCCACCGGCCCGTCGCCACTGGCCACCAGCCGGCCCGCATCGCTGGCTTCGCGCAATTCCGGATGCAGCGGGATCTCTCCCAGGAACGGCGCACCGATGAGCTCGGCCTCGGCGCGCGCGCCGCCGCGCCCGAAAATCTCGGTCCCCTCCCCGCAATGGGGGCAGAGGAAGAAGCTCATATTCTCGATCATTCCCAGAATCGGAATCGCCGTGCGGTCAAACAGGGCTACTGCCTTTTTGGCATCATCAAGCGCCACTGTCTGGGGCGTAGAGACGATCACCACGCCAGAAATCGGCGTGCCCTGGGCGATGGCCAGCTGGGCGTCGCCAGTGCCAGGCGGCATGTCGATGATCAACACATCAAGATCGCCCCAGTTCACCTCGCCGAGGAACTGGCGGATGGCGCCGGTGACCATGGGGCCGCGCCACACCACCGGATCGCGCTCGCCCACCAGAAAGCCCATGGAAACCAGCTTCACGCCATGGGCGGTCAGCGGCTCAATCCCCGCATCGGTCTTTTTAAGACCCGGCGCATCGGTGAGGCCGAACAGACGCGGCGCGCTGGGGCCGTACACGTCGGCATCCATCAGGCCCACCGACAGGCCAAGCTTCACACACGCCGCCGCCAGATTGGCCGCCACGGTGGATTTACCGACCCCGCCCTTGCCCGAAGCGACCGCGATGACAGCGCGCGCCGGCGGCTTGGCTGGCTTGGCGCCGGTCTTTCGGGCCTTCGTGTCAGATTTTCCCAGCGATGCTTCGATAATCACGCGCACACGCTCGATCGCCGGATCGGCCGTCAGCGCCGTCTGGATCGCGGCGCGCAGCGCAGCGACATCCTCATTGCCGGCTGCAGGCTTGAGAATGACGGTCGCCACGCCGTCTTTCAAATCGGCACCCTCCACACGGCCGCTTTCAGAGAGCGGCGCTCCGGTGGACGGGTCGGCGACGGCGACGAGCGCAGAGAGGACAAGGTCGTTCATGGGGTGAGAGATAGGCCGGACCGGGCCCGCGCGAAAGCCCCGCCAGATGTCTCATGCGCCGCCCGGCGTCATCCTTGTGCAGCTTTTCACGCACGCCCGGCTTGATCCGGCTTTGCAAAGGCGGCTACACCCGTCGATGGAGAGGTGGCCGAGTGGTCGAAGGCGCTCCCCTGCTAAGGGAGTATACCTCAAAAGGGTATCGTGGGTTCGAATCCCATCCTCTCCGCCACCCACCCCGCACATTCTGCGCGGCTCGGATTTGCCCCCGAAACACCCCGACATTTCCGTGGCTTCTGAGGAACCGGCTCGATCCGAGACCGTCTCCGTCGGCTATACCGCGCTGTTTTCGGGCCGCGGTCTCTGAACGCCATTCCGGCGCTCCGCTTTTGCCTGTTTGCAGGGAATCTACAGGGAAATTTTGTCTTTAAGGGCATGGCAGCGCAAAATCCGCGCGCAAAGAATATAAGATTACAGTGTGTTATGCGCCATTTCCCTACGCGCGCGAGCAGGGAAATTAATTTTACCAATCAGGGAAACGCGTGCGGACGTGCAGGGAACTTGTTGGGCGCGAGCAGAGAATTTGCAGGCGCGGGCAACTTGGCTTCAAAGCCGGCCCATACCGAGCGCTGCGCGCTGCTCATCCCAAGCCAGGGCGATGGGCTTTCGGATGAGCGTTTCGGTGGTCAGGGATGGCGGCTGGCGTCCGTGAAGGATCGCCTCGGTGATGTCCGGCGCCAGGAAGGCGAGCTTTAGAAGGTGCGCGACCCGGCGCTGGGGTAAGCCTTCCTTGTCGGCGATCGCTTTCGTGGATGCACCAGATCGCATCGCGCCCCACCAGTCGTGGGCGCGAACCACCGCCCTGATCAACACCGGATCGGGACGCGCTTTGGGTTCGGCCAGGCACAAGCGGGTCTCGACCCCGCGCTTGCGGCGCGTGAAAGCCGCCTCGAAGATCAGTCCATCGGGCGCGATCGTATCCGCGCGGACATCAAGCCGGCCAGCGACGGCGTCACCA
>Ga0136600_1000581_pt1 | contig 19339 bp, 16 predicted proteins | sample AntRauMFilla2698_FD_104634 | JGI IMG/M metagenome (GOLD analysis project Ga0136600, IMG submission 104634) | Saline lake microbial communities from Rauer Islands, Antarctica - Metagenome Filla 2 #698 | ecosystem: Environmental > Aquatic > Non-marine Saline and Alkaline > Saline | place...
GAGCCATTGTCGTCGTAATCGCTGCTGTTAATGTAGTCTTACCATGATCAACGTGACCAATCGTACCCACGTTTAAATGTGGTTTCGTACGCTCAAATTTCTCTTTTGCCATCTTTATCTCCTAATTGATATTTCCTTTTGTATGAGCCCACAACCGGATTTGAACCGGTGACCTCTTCCTTACCAAGGAAGTGCTCTACCACTGAGCTATGTGGGCTTTAGTATCACCGTTAATTTATAAATATGGAGCGGGTGATGGGAATCGAACCCACGCTATCAGCTTGGAAGGCTGGAGTTCTACCATTGAACTACACCCGCTTCGTTTGTAAATATTTCTTATAATTGGAGGGGGAAGGATTCGAACCTTCGAAGGCTGAGCCGTCAGATTTACAGTCTGATCCCTTTGACCGCTCGGGAACCCCTCCATATAATGTTTATATTTTCAGGTGTTTGCCCATGCTTGTCAAGAGAATTTTCTGATTGAGCTGGTGACAGGAGTTGAACCCGCGACCTGCTGATTACAAATCAGCTGCTCTACCAACTGAGCTACACCAGCATGGGATTTTACAATTTTAAACTGATAAATTATAAAATTCAAGTCTAAGTTGCAATTGAGTGAAAAAAAATTATTGGATAGGACTTTTTAGTAGTATTGATTCTGTGTAGAGTAAAAACAGGATTTTTCCAACCCATGTTTGTAATATTTCTAATAATATCGCAATGCATGATATTAAAATTTATTTTATTTGCATTCAAATTTTCCCAGCTAGCTAATAACAAACTATTTTTTTTAAGTTTAGCTTTTATTTGCATTAGCTCTAGATACGAATTATTTTTTGTTAAAAATAGTAAAATTATGTCTGCATCTTCGAGTAAAACATTATTTTTAATACTATTGTCATAAATAATTGGATCATTAATTTTGCAGGATTTTATTACACTTTCATGCATTGATTTACATATTTGTAATATTTTACTATCCATAAAAGTATTTTGATATTTTTTTAGATATTTCATCAGATGCGAGGTATGTACAAGGTATTATAAATAATATAATTATTGTTCCAAATAAAAGTCCCCACGCCATAGCTAAAGTCATTGGCACTAAAATAGGGTCAAATCCACCAACACCATACGCTGTTGGTAATAAAGCTGCAACTGTAGTTAAAGTAGTTAAAACGATGGGTCTTAATCTCATACAAGAACCGTCAACAATACTATCTAATATATTTTTATTTTCTCTTAATGAGTCAATAACGGCTATTAATATTATTGCTGCATTAATCACAACACCAGTAAGTCCAATGATTCCAATCATAGCAATAAATCCAAACGACTTTCCATGAATAATAAATCCTAGTATTGGGCCAATAAAGCTAAAAGGGATAGTAATTAAAATCATAAAAGGTTTTACAAATGATTTTAATGTTGCAACTAATATGGTGAAAATCCCTAAAATTGCCAAAATCATGGCGTTGCCAAGACTTTCAATTGAATCATTACTACTTTCTTCTTCTCCACCAACTTTATAACTATAACCAGAATAATCCTTCATAATATTTTTCAAGTAAGGATTAATTTTTGCATTAGCAACACTTGATGTTATATTAATCATGTCGACACCTGCAGTAATTGTTACAGAGCGTTGAAAGTCAAAATGCTTTCTAGTAATTTCACCATTAGAGTGATTAACAGTAACTAGCTGACTAAGGGGTATAAGTTGTCCATTTGGAGATTGTATTTTAATTTTTTCTAAAAAATTTGAATTTGTAATATTTATTTTATCCAATGAAACTGTAATGTTTATATCTTTTTTAAAATCATTAACTTTCGATACATTTAAACCTTCAATTGCTGCATAAACTTGGTTGGCAATAATATTTGGGTTCAAACCATATTTTTTTGAAACATTATTTTTAACTACTAGCTTATATTCTGGCAGACCTATATTTAAATCAGAAGCAATATTTTTAATTCCTTCAATATCTTTTAAATTTGATATCACCTTATCCGAAATTTCTTTTAACTTTTCAAAATCGTTACCTTTTAATGTTATTGTAACTGGCCTTCCTACTGGAGGTCCATTTGCTATATCTTCAAATGTTAATTCTGTTAATGGTTCATATATAGGTGTAGATTCTCTTAATTTGCTCATTATTTGAGAAGCAGTTAAAGCTCTTTCATTTTCATTATTTAGATACACAATTATCATACCTACATTATTACCATTTCTTGATAATGGATCTGAGGGAGTGACTTGTTGAATACCAGTTCTTGTTATTATATTTTCAACCCCTTCATTTTTCATATCAAGAATGTTTTGTTCAACTTTAAAAACTGCCTTATGGAGTTCTTTAATGGGTGTTCCTTGATTTGCTGAGTATTTTACTACAAATCTATCAACTCCCTCTGAAGGGAATAAAACAAATCCTAATTTTAAGTACCCTAAGAAAAAGGTACTAAATAATATAATAGTTAGAATTGATAAAACCTTGTATTTTCTATGAAGACAAAATCTTAATAATTTTGCAAATGTAATATTAATCTTATCAAACCAATTATTAGATTTCGTTGATTCTTTTTTATTAAGCAATATTATTCTAGAGGGCAATAAATAAAAAGATTCTAATAAACTAAATACTAGTGAAAAAGATACAATAATAGGAATTGACCAGATGAATTGGCCTAATATTCCTTTAGTAACAAGCATAGGGGTGAATGCAGATATGGTTGTTAATACTGTTGCAGTAAGTGGAAGAATTAGTTCTTTTACACCTTGATAACAGGCTTCTTTGGTTGGGACGCCTTTTTGTATTAATCTATATATATTTTCAGTAATTACTATACTATTGTCTACAAACATTCCAAGTGCAATTACTATTGCAAGCATAGATATTACATTTAGTGTTATACCCATCCATGACATCATTACAAATGTCATTAAAATTACTATAGGTACTGAAAATGAGGTTACCAAGGAAGTTGTAAAATTTAAGAAACATAAGGCTGCTACTAAAAGTAAAACAAACCCTAAAATTGAATTATCAGCAACTATATTAAGTCTATTAGATGTTCTAATGGACTCATCATTACTAATTGAAATATTTATATTTTCAGGTAATATTTTTTTAAACTCATTGACTTTATCTTTTACTTTTTGAGAAAGTCTTATGATATCTTGATTTGAAGATTTACTAACAACAAATACAATGCCCTGTTCACCGTTAATTTTTGTTATAATATCTGGTTTTTCGTAGTCATACTTTACAAAAGCTAAATCTGAAATAGTTATAAATTTACCAGACATATTAGTTCTAACTACTAAAGAACTAATTTCTTCTATAGTTTTAGTTTTATTGTTTAATCTTATTATTATTTCTTTATTATCTGATGAGGATAGTAAATTACTACCTGGAACATTTGTATTATGATTTTTAATTGCTTGAGTTACTTCGTTAATACCAACGTTATATTTTATTAGATTTTCGAGTTTTAGTACTACAGAAATATTTTTATCTAAAAAACCGACCTTTCTTACAGAGGAAACCCCATCAATAAGATTTATAGTATCTTCTAATTTGTCAGCAAAATTTTGAATCACACCTCGTTCTTCTGTACTTGAAGATATGCCAAACTCTAATACAGGCATCTCACTAGTTTTAATTTCGGTAAAAATTGGTTTCTTATCAAGATCATCAGGTAAATCTATAGTATTGTTAACAGCACTTTGTAAATCAAGCATTTCACTTTGAACATCGATATTATCTATATCAAGCTGTACATTTATTTCAGAATATCCTTCTTGGCTTACTGAAGATATTTGCTTTATAGAGGAAACTTTTTTAATTGAATCTTCAATTTTTTTCGTTATCAAAAGTTCAACGTCTTCTGAGCTAGCACCTGGATAAATTGTTATAATTTTGGCTGAAGCAAAATTAACATTTGGAAATGCTTCCCTTTTAATTGTGGTAAAATTTAAAATACCAACAATGATTATTACAAATGTAATTAAAATTGGTAATCTATAGTTATTTAAAAAATATCTTAACATAATTATATCTCTAAATTTTTATCAAATATTTCTAAAAATAATGTAACTAGAATTACTTTTTGATGATTTAAGTCTAAATATTTAATTTCTAAATCTAGTAGCTCCTGTTCCGCAATGATTAAATTATTTAAGGTTAATCTACCTTGATTAAACTGAATATTTAGTTCGTTTAAGTAAGTTTGTTTAAGCTCTATGGATTTATTAATAGATAGGATTCTTTTATTTATGAATTGATTTGTGTCTCTAATATATTCAAATGCATTAGTTTGCATTGTTTTAATCTTATTAAGTTCAGCTTTAGAACGAATTTTATAAGCTTTAATTTGATCTTTAGTACCTTTATATTTTGAAGTAGTTATAGGAATAGATAAGTTAAATCCGACTTTATAATCTACTTTGGTTTTAAATAGATCTTTGGATGATAATTCTCCGTATACATTTGCTTTAAAATTATTATATGAAGAATTAATTTTAATTTTATTATTAAGGGAGTCTACTACTTTTTTAGTTATTAGATAGCTGGTACTTTTATCATAATTAATTTCTTTATTAATACCATTTTGAAAAGTTTTTTCCATATTATGATATATTTGTTTATCTAATTTAAAATCAATTTTATCTTTACCTACTATATCGAGTATATTTTTTTTATTCTCATAAATTGCTGAATTTAATGCTAGTAAATCATTTTTAAGACTATAAAGTTTTGAGTCTAAATTTTCTTCATTTCCATTACTAATAATTTTAAGCTGCTGTTTTTCTTGTACATCTTTTTTGAGTAACTGCATTAAATTATTGAATTTTAGTATTTTATTTTTTTTTGTTTGAAGAATATTATTCGCCAGAATGACTCTGTAAAGCTTGACTAAGGTATGGTTAATTAGTTTATTTTTCTTTAAATTACTAATTTCAATATCGTTTCGAAAACTATCAAGATTCAGTCTACTTATATAACCTAAAAAGTTTTGTGAAATGTCAGCTGCAACTTTAAAATTTAATAAATTTGAAGCTTCATTTGTATAAATTCTATCGTATCCCAAAGACAAGTCAAGACCGTAAAATGTCTCTGAAGAAATTGAAAATTGATTATTAAACTTTGGATTTTGCTGGGAATAATTTTTTTCTTTATTGTAATTAAATCCATAATTAAATTTAGGTGATTTATCACCAATAAACTCTTTTAACATTCCTTCTTTTTCATAAATTTCAGAATAAGAAAATTTAACATCAAAATTATTATCTATAATATATGTTTTAAATTCTTCTAAATTTTTTAATATGAATTTATCTTGTTTAGCAATAATTAAGTTTAGAAGTACTAGAATTAAAATTTTGAATTTCATAGGTTAATATTAGACAAAACTATATTAAACTACAAAGTTTTTATTAATATATGAATATTGAAATTCGGTAATCTTAGTAATTGAAAGTCTATTACCTTTTTGCAGAATTTTCATATCTTGAAGCGAGCTAGATTCTTTAAGTAATTTTAATGGAATAATATCATTGAATATTTTTTTTAACTTAACATCAAACATTAGCCAAGGCTGTACATTGATGGATGATCTTGCATCATAATATTTTGAATTAGGATCTAAAGCAAATTTATCAGGATACGCAGTTTTTGTTATAGACACTGATCCTACTATGGCAGGTACTTTACAGCTTGAGTGATAAAAAAAAGCTACATCGCCTAGTTCTATATCATCTCTTATCATATTTCTTACTTGATAATTTCTTATACCTTCCCAAGTATCAGTTTGATTCGCTTTATTTTGTAAGTCATAAATACTATAACTTTCAGGTTCAGATTTAATTAGCCAATAATTCATGCTGTTTTAATATATTTAATTAAATTACTTATTTCTATCTTTAAAGAATCTATATCTTTTAGGTTTTCGTATATATCTTTTTTAATATTTTTTTTGCTTAAAATATTTTTTACACCTTCAAGGCTATATCCATCTTTATAAATTAGTTTATTTATTTTATTAACTAATACAATTTGATTGACTGTGTAATAATTTTTATTATTAACTTGGATAGGGTTTAAATCTTTAATTTCTTTTTGCCAATATCTTAGTGTATATTTTTTCACATTACATACATAGCAAATTTCTGTGAAAGAATGATATTTTTTAGAACTTAAGGAACTAGTTTGCTTCATTTATTTTTTGTTTTAGTAATTTACTAATTTTGAATGTCACAACTTTTCTAGATTTAATAATATGTGGTTCTAAAGTTTTAGGATTTCTACCTGGTCTTGAACTTTTCTGCTTAACGTTAAAATTACCAAAACCTGGAATTTTAAGCTCGCCTTCTTTTTTAACATTTTTTTTTAGTGTATTAAAAAACTCATCTGTGATGTTAGCAGCATCTTGTTTAGATATTCCTAAATCTAGGTTTATGTTAGAGGATATAACTGACTTATTTAATACTTTATTCATTTGTCTCTTAATGTTGCTTTAAATTTGTTTGTAATTTGCTCTATCGCTACCTGCATAAAGTTATGAATATCACTATCTATTAGAGTTTGGTTCTTAGGTTGTAGGTAAAATCTAAAACCAATACTAGTTTGGCCGTTTTTCATATTATAAAAATCAAATACTGTTCCCTTAACTTGAAATATAAATTTTAAACTTTCAACTAATTTTACGACTTCTTTAGAGTGAATATCTTCTTCAAAAATAAAAGCTAGGTCTCTTTCAACTACAGGAAATTTTGAAATTGCTTTATATTTTTGAATAGAGTTATCAATAGTAGTCTTATTTAAATCAATTTCAAAAACCATAAATTGGTTATCACCAATAGAAAGGTTCTCATTAAGATATCCTATAAAACCTACATTAATATTTTCAATAACAATATTCCACTGGTTTTGAGAAGATAGGAATTTGTAATCTGATTTCACAAAAGTTATTTCAGATTCTTTGTAATAATAAGTAATAACTTTAGTTAAAATACGTTTAAAGTGATAAAAATCGTGTGTTGAGGCATCAATATTCCATTCTCTAGTATTTTTTTTATCAAAGTCTATACAAATCAGTTTAGTTGTTTGGCTTTCATATGACTTAAAACATTTAGAAATTTGAAATAGTTTTTGTTTACTGTGCTTATTATTGTAATTATTTAAAACAATATTATATAAATTTGAAAGTTGAGTAACTTGCATGTGTGAATGTTGATTTGATAATGGATTTTTTATCTTCATTCCATCATGTATATAAAAATTATTAAATGATTTTTCTGAGGTAAAGGTAAAGTTTATTATTTCATTATACCCTGATAAAGCTAATATTCTTTTTAAATCATTTTCTTGTTTGAAGTCATTAATAAATTTATTTGTATCAATCCAGTTAATTGGTTCTTCTATAATATTATCGTATCCATATACTCTGGCTACTTCCTCACATAAATCTACTTCATTATTAATATCGAACCTATAATTAGGCACAGTTACTTCATTATCTGAAACTGTGAAACCTAGTCTAGTTAAATAATCTATTATTATGCTACTTGATAAGTTTGTATTTAATATACTATTTATTTTTTTAATATTTAAATTAATCTTTAATTTTGATAACGTAAAATTTGAGTTATAACACTGATTAAAATATTTAATATCTAACTCAGATAACACTTTTAATACATTGTTTTTAATGCTGTGACAAACACCCCTTGAAAATCTATATCCAGCTTCATTATTTATTTTATTTAACTTTAGGGATTTAGTAATTGCATCTTTATCAAAGCTAGCTAGAATTAATCTCACAGTTTTCGTTTGGCTGTTGCATTTATAATAATTTTCAACATCAGCGCAAGATTTAGAAATAATGTTTTCGTCATCTTTTATGCAAATTGTATATTCATTAATTTGTTCAAATCTTAACTTATCTATTATTTTATCTTTATCAATAGCCAAGCATGGTTGACCAGTAATTAACATTAGATAATTTGTAAGGTTAGTTTCATTATTTGAAGATAAAAGATCTGCTTTGTCTAATTCATTTAATACAGTTTTTACTTTTTGGATTTGTTTTAATTCAATATCTATTGTTAACACATCCAAATTTGGTGTTTTTATTAATATTGAAGAATTTGCTATTTGTTGGGATGGAATGCTAATACTGATATCTTTTAATAAAGTGAGGTCGTAGCACCCTGATAACTCTCTAGCTATTCCATGAATACTTAGGCAATCACCTCTATTTGGTGTTATCTCTACTTCAATATGAGTTTTAAGATCATCTAAGTAATTAAACTCCAATCCTGTGTTAACCGCTCTTGTAATATCAAAATTACTTAAATCAATGTACTCACTTAAAAGTTTTTTAGAAAATTTCATCAGCTTTATCAAATTGTTTTAAAAAATCTATATTACCAGTAAACATTAATCTTAAATCTGGCACTTTATGTTTAATCATTACAAGTCGGTCAATGCCTATTCCAAAAGCCCATCCTTTATAATTTTCAGAATCAACACCAACATTTTCAAGAACTTTAGAATTAATCATTCCACAACCCAAAACTTCTAACCAAGTTGTATTTTTGCATAATGAGCAACCATTATTACAGTTCATACACTGTATATCGATTTCTATTGAAGGTTCAGTAAATGGGAAAAAAGATGGTCTGAGCCTCATTTCAACATCACTTTCAAAGAAATAGCTTAAGAATTCTTTTAAAGTAGACTTTAAATTTGAAAGATTTGCATTTTCAGATATTAGAAACCCCTCAAGCTGATGGAACATGGGAGTATGTGTAGGGTCGCTATCTTTTCTGTAGACTCTTCCTGGAGAAATAATTCTCATTGGCGGTTTATGTTTCATCATTGAGCGTATTTGCACGGACGAAGTGTGAGTTCTTAGTAATAAATCTTCTGAGAAGTAAAAAGTATCAGCTTCGTCTCTAGCTGGATGATTTTCATCTAAATTAAGTTTTGTGAAATTATAATCTTCTGTTTCTATTTCAGGTCCATCGGCAATGATAAAGTTTTTTCTTTCAAAGAAAGAAATTGCTTTGATAAATGCTTGTGAGATTGGATGCAGAGAGCCAAAAGCACTGTTGCAAAGTGGTAAGGTTGGATCTAAGTTTTTAGTTTTTGCATTTGAAAAACTAAGACTATCTCTTTTAAGTTTAAACTTTTCAGTTAATATTTTTTTTTGATTATTAAGAAGAGGACCTTTTATTTTTTTTTCTTCTTTAGAAAGTTTGGACATAGATGAAAGCTCTTTTGATAAAAAAGAGCTTTTACCTAAATATGTAGCTTTACATTGCTCTAGCTGATTTACTGTAGAACAATCTGAAATTTCAATTAATGCTAAATTGAACCAGCTATGTTGTTCAGACATCTCAAGCAGCTTGCTTTTGCTCTAATGCTTTTTTTGCTGTATCTGCTATTGCTTCAAATGATGAAGGATCATTTACAGCGATAGATGCTAGCATTTTTCTATTAATATCTAAATCTGAAGCATGAATTCCTTCTATAAACCTAGAATAAGTTATTCCAAGATTTCTACAAGCAGCATTAATTTTAACTATCCATAGGCTTCTGATGTCTCTTTTCTTATTTCTTCTATCTCTATAAGAATATTGTGCAGCTTTAATAACTGCTTGTTTAGCAACTCTAAATACTCGACTCCTAGCGCCGTAATAACCTTTGGCTTTTTTTAGAATTTTTTTATGTCTTGCTTTTGCAGTAACGCCTCTTTTAACTCTTGGCATAATTTATCTCCTAGCTTCCTCTTAGTAATCTTGTGGCTGCTCTTACATCAGACTTAGCTAACAAACCACCTTCTGTTCTTAATCTTCTTTTAGCATCTGTTTTTCTTTTAGTAAGAATGTGTGATCTATTGGCTCTTCTAGCTTTTATTCCACCAGCTGTTTGCTTAAATCTTTTTGCAGCTCCCTTATGGGTTTTTAATTTTGACATATTACTCTCTATTTATTTCTTTCTTGCTATTAAAACCATAACCATTTGCAATTTGCCGTCTTTTTTTGGGGCAGATTCAACAGTGGTCATATCTTGTAAATCGTTTTTAACTCTTAGTAATAACTGATAACCGAGGTCTTGGTGAGTTACTTCCCTTCCTTTAAATTTTAAAGTTACTTTAACTTTATCACCATTTTCCACAAACTTCTGTATTTTTTTTAATTTTACTTGGTAATCACCAATTTCAGTAACTGGTCTAAATTTAACTTCTTTTAACTGTGTTTGTTTTTGAGTTTTTTTAGCTTCACTTTTTCTTTTTCTTATTTCATATAAGTGCTTACCAAAATCCATTATTTTACAAACTGGTGGATTTGCAGTAGGAGATATTTCGACTAAATCTAGATTTTTTTCGGATGCCATCTCAATGGCAATTCTAGTTTTAACTATACCCAACTGATCACCATTGCTATCTATTAGCCTAACTTCAGGTACTCTAATTTCGTAATTCACTCTAATTGATTTATCAGAGCTTTTCTTATTATATCTATTATTAGAGTTCATTAAATTTTATCATTAATCAATTTGTTTAAGTTGTTTAAAAGTTCGCTCTTGTCTGAAAATTTTTCTGTTTCACCATTTAGTTTTCTAACAGAGATATCTCCACTCTCAATCTCATTTTTACCTAGTATAATCATATTAGGTACTTTTGACAAAGTATGTTCACGAATTTTATAACCAATCTTCTCATTACGCAAGTCCAAAACCGTCCTTATAGAGTTTAATTGCAAATAATCATTAATTTCCGAACAAATTTCATTAGCTTGTTCCGTTACTGATAAGACTGCAATTTGAATTGGGGCAAGCCATAAAGGCAATTTACCGGCATGATTCTCAAGTAAAATACCTATGAATCTCTCAAAAGAACCTATTATAGCTCGATGTAACATTACCACCGGCTTCTTAGTATTATCTTTATCAATATAGTTTGCACCTAACCTTTCAGGCATAGAAAAGTCTACTTGAATTGTTCCGCACTGCCAAACTCTACCAAGACAATCTTCTAAGGAGAATTCAATTTTAGGACCATAAAAAGCACCGTCCCCTTCGCTTATTTCAAAATCTAAATCTTTATCGGTTAAAGCTTTAGTCAAAGATGTTTCAGATTTAAACCACATCTCATCTGTACCGACACTTTCATTAGGTCTTGTTGCAAGCTTTAATAAAACTTTGTTAAAACCAAAATCTTTGTAGACATCATATAATAAATCTATGAAATTTGACACTTCGTCTTGAATTTGATCTTCAGTACAAAAAATATGTGCATCATCAATTGTGAAATTTTTAAGTCTCATTAAACCATGAAGTGCACCTGTATATTCGTTTCTATGACATGAGCCAAATTCTGATAATCTTATGGGTAAATCTTTGTAACTTTTGATATCGTGATTATAAACTTGAACGTGACAAGGACAATTCATAGGTTTTATGGCATAAGTTTGTTTGTCATCTTCGATAACAAACATTTCATTTTTGAATTTGCTCCAGTGTCCAGACTTTTCCCATAGACTTTTATCTACTACTAGTGGAGTTTTTATATCTTGATAATTATGCTTTTTTAGTTTAGATAATATATATTTTTGAATTTCTGAGTATATAGAAGTCCCATTAGGATGCCAGAAACACATTCCTGGCGCTTCTTTTTGAAAGTGAAAGAGATCCATTGTTTGAGCTAATCTTCTATGATCTCTTTGTTTTGCTTCTTCAATAAAATTCATATGTTTTTCTAGGTCTTCTTTACTTGAAAAAGCAACACCATAAATTCTTTGTAACATTTCATTGTTACTATCGCCTTTCCAATAAGCTCCGGCTACTTTTGTAAGTTTAAAAGACTTTAAGTACCCTGTATTCGGTACATGAGGACCTTTACATAAATCAACAAAATCACCCTGCTCGTATAAGCTAACAAAATCTTCTTCGATATCTTTTATTATTTTTACTTTATAGTCTTGGTTTAATGCTGAAAAAAAGTTGATGGCATCTTCTTTAGATTTAATTTGTCTTTTTATAATGACTCTGGCTTTAACTAGCCTTTTCATTTCTTTTTCAATTATAGATAAATCATCTTCAGTAACCTTATGAGATGAAGAAATATCGTAGTAAAAACCATTTTCTATTACAGGACCAATAGCAATTTTAGTATCTGGATAAAGATTTAAGATAGCTTGGGCCATTAAATGAGCTGTTGAGTGCCTAATAACTTCTAGGCCATCATTGGTTGATTTTTCAATAAATTCGATTTCACATTTATCTTCAACCATATAACTAAGATCAACACTAACTCCATTTATTTTAGCCGCAATTATGTTCTTTTGGTTATCTAATTCTGCTGATTTTAATATTTCAAATATATTTACTTTCTGTTCAAACTTTAAATTAGTATTTGTTTTTGGAATTTTTATTTCTATCATAATGTGATTGTGTTGAGTTAAGGAATTCAAGATATGGTAGGCGTAAGTGGGATCGAACCACCGACCACCACCATGTCAAGGTGGTGCTCTACCACTGAGCTACACGCCTATATTTTATAAAATTATCATTCTTTTATTTCTAAGTAAAGTAATTATACTTTGATACCCAGCATTTGTTTTTCTATCTTTAATAACTTATCTCTCAAAGATGCTGCTTTTTCAAATTCTAATTGTTCGGAAAGCTCTAACATTTCTTTTTCAACTTTACTGTATATTTTAGACAATTCGTCAATTGATAGGTTAGAAATATCGATTTCATTTTTGTTTGCATTTTTAGAAAGCATTTGTGGTAATCCCATTATATCTGACACACTTTTTATAATCGTCTTGGGAGTAATATTATGCAATTTATTGTATTCTTCTTGTTTTTTTCTTCTTCTATCGGTTTCTTCTATTGCAAGTTTCATTGAGTTTGTTATTTTGTCACCATATAAAATGACATGACCACTGGAGTTTCTTGCGGCTCTGCCTATTGTTTGAGTTAGCGAGCGATATGATCTTAAAAAACCTTCTTTATCAGCATCTAAGATCGCAACTAAAGAGACTTCTGGCATATCCAAGCCTTCTCTTAACAAATTAATACCTATTAAGACATCGAATAATCCAAGTCTTAAATCTTTAATAATTTCTATTCTTTCAACTGTGTTAATATCAGAATGAAGATATTTAACTTTAACACCCATTTCACGGTAATAATCTGTGAGTTCTTCAGCCATTTTTTTGGTTAAAGTAGTAATTAATATTCTTTCTGAGAGCTCAACTTTCTTATGTATTTCTGATAGTAAATCATCAACCTGTGTCAACACAGGTCTAATCTCAATACTAGGATCAATTAGTCCTGTTGGCCTTACTATTTGCTCAACCATCATATCTGACTGTTCAAGCTCATAGTTTCCAGGAGTAGCACTTACAAATATGGTTTGAGGAGATATTTTCAAGAACTCATCAAATTTTAATGGCCTATTATCGAGTGCGGTAGGTAGTCTAAATCCATGTTGGACTAAAGTTTCTTTTCTTGAACGATCTCCTTTGTACATTGCTCCTATTTGAGGAACCATTACATGAGACTCATCGATAAATAATAAGGAATTTTTAGGCATATAATCTATTAGTGTAGGCGGAGCACTACCTAACTCACGCTGAGATAAATAAATTGAATAATTTTCAATTCCAGAGCAATAGCCTAATTCAAGCATCATTTCAATATCGTACATTGTTCTTTGCTTTAGTCTATGCTCCTCTACTAGTTTTTTTTGTTCTCTAAGCTCTTGTAGTCTTACATTTAATTCAGCTTTAATTTTATCAACTGAGTCTAACAAAACGTCTCTTGGAGTTGCATAATGAGTTTTTGGATACACCGTGTGTCTTGAAAGCTCGGCTAACATTTGCCCGGTTAATGGGTCAAACTGAGTAATTGATTCCACTTCCTCATCAAATAATTCTATTCTAATGGCGTATTTGTCACTGTCAGCGGGGAAAATATCAATGACATCACCTTTAACTCTAAAATTACCTCTTGATAATTCTAAATCGTTTCTAGTGTACTGCATTTCGACCAATCTTTTCAAAATATTTTTTCTATCTACTATGTCTCCTTTGTTAACATGTAGTAACATTTTAATGTAAGATTTAGGATCGCCAAGTCCATAAATTGCAGAAACAGATGCAATGACAATAACATCTTTTCTTTCCATTAATGACTTAGTTGCTGATAATCTCATTTGATCTATGTGTTCATTTATAGAAGAATCTTTTTCAATAAATGTATCAGATGATGGAACATACGCTTCTGGTTGATAGTAGTCATAGTATGATACAAAATACTCAACAGCATTATTTGGAAAAAAACTTTTAAATTCTCCATACAATTGAGCTGCTAGTGTTTTGTTGTGAGCAAGAATTAAAGCCGGTCTTTGAGTATCATTGATTATATTTGCAATGGTGAAAGTTTTACCTGATCCTGTAACACCAACTAAAGTTTGATTGGCAAGGCCAGATGATAATCCATCTAATAGTGTTGCTATTGCTTTTGGTTGATCTCCATTTGGTTTATAATTTGAAACCAAAGAAAACTTTTTTTCTTTTTTCATGAATTTTACTCTTGACCTAACTATTCTTTGAATATAACATTAATAATAATTCCCCGGTAGCTCAGTTGGTAGAGCGGGTGACTGTTAATCATTAGGTCGGCGGTTCGAGTCCGTCCCGGGGAGCACATCAGATATTAACGCACTCAAGTTAACTTCATTATCAATATCAACTTTACTAAGCACACTTTTTAACTCATTTAATTCAGCATTTGGCGGAACTTGGCTTGACTTTGGAAGCTTCCAGGGCAGTCTAGAATGCAAATCTAGCAGACTCATAGAATTTATATTTATATTAAGCAAAATGTAGTCATCTTTTGAAGTTTTAATCAGTTTTGATTTTAGCATCGAGTAATATATCTTCATCGGATTTTCAGAAAAACAATAAAAACTACTTGCTATAAGATTTTCTATTCTTAGAGAAACACCATCTTTTCTAGCTTTGTTTAGTACATAAATCCAGAGTAAAACTTGGCAAAAAGGATCCATTGATTTTTCTATTGAAGTTGTTTTTCTAACTGAGTTTACCTGACATATAACAGCGCCAAACAAGACAATGACCCAAATAGTATAAATCCAAAGTAACAAAATAGGAATTGTGGCGAAAACTCCATATATAATTTGATATGAATGATATTGCTGCAAATATATGCCTATACCCCATCTAAAACCATGAAATGCGACTGTTGCAATTATGGAACCAAGCAAAGCATCTCTAAAGTTAACTTTTGTATTAGGTATACTTGTATATACAATAAAGAATATTAGTAAAGTGAATAAATATGGTAAAGCGTATTTTAAAGCAGAAATTCCAAATGGTAAATATGTATACAAACTAGTGTATGCTGCAATGGCGGCTATTAAAAGTATTGGAACTAATGTCAGCATTGACCAATATACTAGAAAAGCATTAATGCCTTTTCTTTTATCTCTAACACCCCATATATTATTTAAGGTTCCTTCGACTGTGATCATAACGGTGACTGCTGATATTAATAAGAAAACAATTCCAAGAATAGATAAGTCATTAACTCTTTGCACAAATTCATTTATATATTCATATATGGCAGCACCTTTTCCTACGACAAAAGTTTCAAATACCTTTTCTTGAAATTCATTAGCGAGTGTTTGAAATTTAGGAAACACTGATACTACGCTAAAAGTCAGTACCATTAAAGGAACAAGAGAAAATACAGTAGTAAAGGCTAAAGCCGAAGCTCTATATAAGCAATCATCATAAAAAAACTTATCTACAACTTGTTTTGCAAAATTTACTATTTCAAGAAATTTAGGTTTAATTTGTTTCATTTGTAATCAATTTTAGTTATTTTGTCTTTAAATATAAAATGAGAAAATATTGTGTATGATAATATTATTGGTAGCATTACTACTGTGCCATAAAAAATAACTTCTAAAGATGCAGTAGAAGCTGCAGCATCCCATACACTAATATTTTTTGATGGTACTATATTTGGATATACAATTAAAGAATACATATAAAAAGTAGTTCCAAGCTCTATAGAAAAAATTATTATAGAATTTAAAATATTTTTATAAAAATGTTTAGTTATTGAAAAAGATAAAAATAAAGCAATAAATATAAGTGAGTGTAATTTAAAATTACTGTAGATTATAACCTTCAGCAAATAAATGATTAAAAAAGTATAGAATACATAATGTAGCTTCATCAAAAATGAGTTTATTTTTTCAGATAGGACTTTTCTCCACTTAAAATTTAACCATAGTAGTCCTAAAACCCCATTAATCACAGCAACAAAAGCAACAGCAATTAGACTATAAAAAATATTAATGCCAAAAAAGTCGTAATTATTTATATATCCAAACATAATGAGCCCTTGGCCTATTGTTATAAGTAAGGAACCTAAGAAAAAACAATAATGCCAAAAGTTGGAATTTTTTATATCTAATTTGGTTCTAAACTCATAGGCAAAGCCTCTAATTATTATACCAAGTACTAAAATCATAATTGGTATAAATAATTTAACCATTATTATTGCTTGTGCATTTGGAAAAGCAACTAGCAAAATTCCTATAGCTAAAACTAACCAAGTTTCATTTGCATCCCAAAAAGGAGCAGTTGTATTTATCCACTCTTTACGAATCTTTTTACTTTTAGTAAACGGTATTAGTAAACCTATGCCCGTATCAAAACCTCCAAGAAAAAAATACATATATATGCTTATTATTAGTAAATAACTAAAATAAACTGGTAAAAATAACTCCATCAATCACCACCACTATTTTTTGCAGCGCTTTTTGACATCTTAAATATTGTATAAATAAATAATATTAAAGAAACACCATACAAAATCAGCACTGTGCTCAAAGTAGAAGCTAAAATTCCTGTTGAAGTAGAACTTACTGCATCTTTGGTCTTTAATAGTCCGTACACTAGATATGGTTGTCTTCCTATTTCAGCAACATACCAACCAGAAATAGTAGCTATCCATCCAGAAAAAGTCATTCCAATTAATCCAATATTTATGAAAAATGGGAACTGTTTTTTTCGATAAACATATACGTAGGAAATTAAAGATAAAAATAGCATTAAGAATCCTGTTCCGACCATAATTCTAAAGGCAAAAAATACGGGTTTTACTGGAGGGTGGTTATTTTTAAATTCGTTGAGACCCTTAACTTCTCCATTTGAATCATGAGTTAACAATATACTTGTAAGTTTGGGTATTTCAATTGCGTAGTGATTTTTTTTCATTTTTTCATCTGGCCAGGCAAACAAAACTGTAGGGACAGCTTTACTAGTTTCCCAGTTAGCTTCAAGCGCTGCTACTTTTGCAGGTTGATTCTTGTATGCGTTTAAGCCAACTAAATCGCCAAAAAGTATTTGAGAAGGGACTAATATAACAGCCATTTTTATTCCCAAGTTTCTTATCACTGTTGCACTTTTATAGATTTTATTAATAAGCAACTGAAAAGTTGATATTCCAATTAGCAAACATGCAACAGTAATTAAGCATGCTAAAAACATATGTGTAACAGTGTATGGCATTGTAGGATTAAATATTATCTCAAACCAAGATTTAACATGAGCAACACCATCTATCATTATAAATCCTCTGGGACTTTGCATCCAAGAATTTAGGGTCAAAATCCAAAATCCAGATAAAGTTACTCCAATAGAAACTACTAGGATAGAAATTGAATGCAATAGTTTAGAAACCTTAGATCTAGCAAACAGCATAATTCCTAAAAACGTAGCTTCTAAAAAAAAAGCTGTCATAACTTCATAACTTAGTAATGGACCTGCTATATTACCAACGGTTTTCATATATCCTGGCCAGTTTGTTCCAAACTGAAAAGACATAAAAATTCCACTAACAGCTCCGAAAGTAAAACTTATTGCAAAAATTTTAACCCATAAAGAATAAGCTTCATCCCATACTTTATCTTTTGTTTTATTAAATTTATGATTGAAATATAATAAGACCCAAGCTAAGGCTATGTTTATAGTTGGAAACAATATGTGAAAAGTTATTGTTGAAGCAAACAAAATTCTAGCTAAAATGAAACTACTCATTTAAAAACCTCTTAAGATATCAAAATATATTAAAAGTATAGCAAATCTGATGTTATAAAAATTAAAAAAATGAAATGAATTGATATATTATTTGAACAAATATAATCAAAATTGACAAAGGTAATAAATATATTATATTAAAGGATATTATATAAAAGATTTAAGCTAGAAACTAAAACTTAAGAAGTCTTAGTAACTTGGTCAATTGTTGCTTATAATTGAAATTAAGAAAACTGGAGCTCAAAATAAATTTTTACAACAGTAAAGTAAAAATACTTTAGTACGATTTGTTCATTCTTTTATTTGACATACAATGCAATATATCAATATAATAAAAAACAATTTACACAATTATTCAAAAACTTTGGAGTCTCATAATATGAATAACAAATTTAAGGTGCTTTCAACTGCAATTTTACTATCTGCAGTAGTTAACGCAAAAGAAAGCAAGATTAGCTTAGGTGCATATGGTCTAGGTGGCTATACATTTGGAAGCAATTCAAATATTAAAATTAAAGATGTTGCAACACCTGTAGCGCCAGCAACAGATGCAACAACAGATGCAACAACAGATGCAACAACAGATGCAACAACAGATGCAACAACAGATACAACAACAGATGCAACAACAGATGCAACAACTGCAGAAACAAATTCTCCTGCAGAATACACAGTTGAATCAAAGTTAAGCAAAAGTATCCCTATGGGAGCTGGTATGTTTGCATCTTACAACTTTGATGGCGTCAGTGTAATATTTAATGCAGAGTATCAATTCAACAAAATGAATGAAATAAACATTGATACTAAAGAAGGCGATACAACTGCTTCTAAGAATTTCTTTAAGATAGCAGATGGAAAAAACAATTCACAGCACAACATTAAAGCTAGAATATTAGCTGGTTACGATATGTTTGATTCTAGCAACATTACATTAACAGGTGTTGTTGGTGGATTAGTAAATATTTCAATCCAAAACATTGAAATAGATGGTAAAGTAGATAATGCTGTGACTAATAAAGAAAGCGTTCAAAAAACCGTATCATACAAAGCAGACGTTAAAGGTACCAAGCTTTCATTTGGTCTATCCGCTGGTTTACTAGCAAACTATGAAATAAATGAAAACTTTACATTGTTTGGTGCGCTAATTGGCGACGTGGTCTTTGGTAAAGAAGTATTTAACACCAA
>Ga0136600_1000582_pt1 | contig 19322 bp, 23 predicted proteins | sample AntRauMFilla2698_FD_104634 | JGI IMG/M metagenome (GOLD analysis project Ga0136600, IMG submission 104634) | Saline lake microbial communities from Rauer Islands, Antarctica - Metagenome Filla 2 #698 | ecosystem: Environmental > Aquatic > Non-marine Saline and Alkaline > Saline | place...
GATGCATATGATCGCGCCGACGCAGTGCCCGTGTCTGGTTTTATTTTCCGCCTATAGCGACCCGATCAGACATGCGCCGAAAGGCAAGAATGTAAAAATATTGCAAGAGGCCGCGCTGGCCGATTTGAAAAGCGAAATTGTTTTGAAAAATTTTGAGGCGCGGCAAGAGCCGCCGCAAAAAGCATCAACAACCCATTAAATCTTAATCTTCCGTCCAAATGACATCGCAAAAATTGTCCATGACGGATTTAAGGCGGTCGCTTGCAACCGAGTAATAAATTGTTTGGGCTTCGCGCCGCGTGCTGACAAGTTTATCACGGCGTAACCGCGCAAGATGCTGGGATAGGGCCGATTGGCTGAGGCCGATAATCTCTTCCAGTTCCCCAACGCTTTTTTCACCGCAATTTAAAGCACATAAAATTATCAGGCGGCGCTCATTTGATATTGATTTGAGGAGCTTAACAATATGCCCCGCATTATCTTCGATATGTGAATAATCCATCTTTTAAACGATACTGTTTGTTATTTATTTTTCCTAAACACACAAAAACACAATAGTAATTCACAATTATTATACCATAAACATATAATAATTCATAAAATCAAACAAAATATACAATAATTTGATCCATTTAAAAGCTTTTTATAGTCTAGAAAAACTTTTACTTTGGCTTTTGTGGTTTTGCCGGTGTGTGTATTAGCAAGCGGCTTGTTAAGGCATCGGGTAGAATATTTAAAACCCGCACCATCCACAGCATTGGCCATGGAAACGCAATGCGCCCCTTATTCTTTCGTAAATCTTTTGTAATTATTTGAGCGGCGCGCTCAGCGCTCATTTTAAAGGGCATGGGAAAATCATTTACATCCGTCATCGCCGATTCGACAAAGCCGGGACAAATGACATTTACCGCAATGCCATCATGTTTTAACGACCCGCGCAAAGATTCGCCGTAGCTTTTCACGGCCGCTTTTGATGCACAATAGGCGGGCGCGCCGGGGAAGCCGCGAAAGCCCGCAAGCGAGCTCATGATCGCGATTTGCCCGTGTTTTCGCGCCAGCATGAATGGCAAGAGCGGGTCAATCGTATTTAAAACGCCGGTAAGATTCACATCAAAAATGCTGCGTATTTGGGCCGTTGTTTCAATGCCATCGCCGGTGCCGCCCGATATGCCCGCATTGGCAATCACCAGATCCACGGGAAGCGCCGAATCGAGGCCGCCAAGCCATTCGTGCATTGCCTTGGCATTTGTCACATCAATAATTTGTGCATTCACGTCTGCGCCTTTTTCGCGGCATAGCGCAGCAACGTCATCAAGCCGCGCCTCGTTACGGCCACTCAAAGACAGCGTCACGCCCGCCGCCGCATAATGCAGCGCCAATGCCTTGCCGAGACCATTGCTGGCGCCGGTAATGACAATATGTTTGGGGGATTCATATGTACGCTTTGTTAAATCCATCTTGCCGTTTCAATAATGACTGGGTAGGCTGATTAGAACATTTACGGAGAGTAATTTGAACAATTTAAAACGCCGCGGTTTGATGTATGTAATGTCCTCGCCTTCGGGGGCAGGCAAAACCACCATTACGCGCGCGCTTTTGAAAGATAATGCCGACATCACAATCTCGGTTTCCGCCACCACGCGGCCGCGCCGCGCCGGAGAAGTTCATGCGCAGGATTATTATTTCGTAAGTCAGGACGAATTTCGTGACATGGTAGAAAGCGGCGAAATGCTGGAGCATGCCAAAGTCTTTGAAAATTATTACGGTACGCCCAAAGGCCCGGTCGATGCCGCATTATCCCAAGGGCGCGATGTAATTTTCGACATTGACTGGCAAGGAACGCAACAACTTTACGAGGCCGCGCGCGAGGACTTGGTGCGGGTTTTTATCCTGCCGCCCTCACGCGCCGATCTTGAAAAACGCCTGCGCAACCGCTCCAAAGATACGATGGAAAGCGAAGACCAAATTCGTAGCCGCATGTCCAAAGCCAGCGATGAAATGTCGCATTATCAAGAATATGATTACGTGATTATCAACGATAATATTGAAGACGCCATCGTGAAAGCGCAGCTTATCCTTGATGCGGAGCGCCTGAAACGCCACCGCCAGCAGGGGATGACTGATTTTGTTAAGGATCTGCGTGACGGGCTTTAAGTAGGTGTCTTGCATTTCGAGCATCTACCATGCTTTGTGCATGGCGCTTCTGCCATAGCAGCGCGGGCATGATCTCTATGTGCTTGCCCATGCCAATAATTGTGACTTTACCGCTCTCTCCCACTGCGCCTTGAAAATGATCGCGAAGCGACTCGGGCAGCGTAATTGTGTTATTTTGAACGGCAGGAAGCGGGCAATTAATCAAATCTGCTTTTTTATAGTTAGGCGCAAAGGGCACAATCATAATAACGCCCCGCTCAAAACCTTGGCTCATGCGAAAATTTTGCCGCTTTTCACCATCAAGCTGCGCCGCAAATTCTTTCGGTAACCGAATAGCGCCATTGTCGGGCACTTTATATGTATGATTCGAAATAAACATTTTCCGTAATTTATAGAAACTTAAATGGTTTGTCCAACTTTTTGCGCCAATGTCACATAAGAGGCGACATCCAAATTCTCCGCGCGGATTTGCGGATCAATGCCGCACGCATCGAAATGAGCTTCATATTCCCGCAAAGAACTGCGCAGCATTTTACGGCGCTGGCCGAATGCGGCGGCGGTAATACGCTCTAATGTGGCGAAATCCGCATTATCGGCACGCTCTTTTGGCGTGAGTTGCACAATAGCGGATTTCACTTTGGGCGGCGGCACAAAGGCCGAGGCAGGTAAATCAAAAGCAATTTTTGCACGGCAGAGCCAGCCCGTTAAAACCGCCAAACGGCCATAGGCTTTATCACCGACATTCGCGGCAATGCGCTGCGCGACCTCTTTTTGGAACATGAGCGTCATCGATGAAAAATGCGCCGGATCATCGTATATTTGCCGCAACCACCCGATCAAAAGCGGCGTGGCAATATTATAGGGCAAATTCGCTACAATCGCCCGCGGACCGGCGGATAGAGCGGTTAAATCAGTATCGAGCGCATCGGCTTGCAGAACCTCGAGCCGCCCATTTGACGCGTCTTTCAAACTTTGCAACGCGGCCACGGCGCGCGGGTCAAACTCTATTGCCACGACTTTTTTCGGCTGCATCTTGAGCAAGCTGCGCGTTAGACCGCCCGGGCCCGGGCCGATTTCAAACACGGTGAGCGCATCCAGGTTTTTGTTATGCGCCAGCGCATGACGCGCAATTTTATCGGTAACATTCAGATCAAGCAGGAAATTCTGCCCCAGTGATTTTTCCGCGCGTAATTCATGTTCACGGATGATCTCGCGCAAGGGCGGCAGGGCTTCGATATTCGCGAGAAGATCAGCCACGTTGCTCGATAAAGGCGGCGGCCCTTAAATCCATCAGATAGCGGCGCTCTAATCTTTGCAGGCGCTCAATCCCCAAATCATAACGAATTTGTGCCTCAGAAGGCAGCGTTTCATCATTTGTCACGCGCTTTTCGCGCAGCAATAAAATGTGATATCCCGCATCTGTTCTAACTGCGCCGCTGATGGAGCCGGGCTGTAATTGTGCAAGCGCTTGATCCAGATCAGGATCCAACGACCCCGCGCGCACCCATCCCATATCGCCGCCTTGCGCAGCGCCGGCTGCTTTGGAGAATTGCTGCGCTAATTTGAAAAACGGCGCTTGGCCGGTATTGATCTGCTCCAATAAACGTCCGGCCAACTGGCGCATATCGCTCTCTTGCGCCGCGCTGGCGACCGGCAGGAATATCTCGGCGACCAAATATTCGGGCTTACCCGCCGCATCCATTAATCTTTGCCGCGCCGCATCAATGTCGTTTTCACTGATTTTCACGCGCGGACGTAATTTCGCTTGCACCAGTTTCGACCAGCCAATTTGCGATCTGATCTGGCGCTCCATCGTTTGCGGATTAATGCCCATACGCGAAATCATGGCGCGAAATTCATCGGGTGAGGTTTTGTTATTTTGTGCAATTTGCGCAAAGCCGCTTTGCACCTCTTCATCGGTAATGTCGATTTCTTCGTGCTGCGCCTCTTGAATCTTCAACTGCTCCTCGACAAGCGCATCAATAACTTGCGGAAGAATTTTTTCGCGTGTTTGCGCATTATTAGGCAGACCGGATGAAGAGACGACCATATCAAGGCGGTCGGTGACATCGCGCTGTGTGATGGCATCATCATTGACGACCATCACAATATGCTGCATTTGCGCATGCGCGCCGTCCGCGCCCAGCGCGAGGAAAAAGAGGGAGAGTATCGTTAGAAAAATATTTTTAATCATCGGCATATAATTTTTTATCCTTGGCTTTCTATCGCCCGCTTATGGCTTTTTCATGGCAAGGCTAGGCATTCTCGTCATCGGCAAAACGCCCGCCCTTGCGATAGCGCGATAAATATTCCGGCAAAATCATGCTCATCGGGGTCGGGGAGATTTCCAGATCCTTAAATGTTAAATCACCCTCTTTAACCACAGAATCGCTTTTCAATGCCTCGACCTGATCGCGCGTTAGCAGCGGCATTGGCATGACAAGCTCCATCAAAAATGCCTCGCTTTTGGCGACGCAAAACGGCAAAGGAATCAAAGCGCGCGGGCGCTTGGTGTATTCAAACATCGTAATATAAATATCCTTAAAGCTTTGAACATCGGGCCCGCCCAGCGCATAAATCTTGCCTTGGGCACTGGCCTTATTAACGCCAATCATAATGGCGTCAACCACATCGCCGACAAAGACGGGCTGGAAGCGTGTTTTGCCGCCACCAATAAGCGGCAGCGCAGGCAGAATTTGCGCCAGTTTTGCAAACATATTGAAGAAATTATCATCTTCCCCGAAAATAATGCTGGGGCGTAAAATTGTAGCGGCGGGGAAATTTTTCATGACCGCCTTCTCGCCCGCCAATTTGGTCGCGGCATATTGGGATGTGCATTCATCAATGCCCAGCGCGGAGATATGAACAAAGCGCTCAACGCCTTCTTTCGCACACGCTTTGGCAATGGCGGCGGGTAAATCCGTATGGGTTTTTGCGAATTGGCCTTTCTTTTTCTCGAATAAAATGCCGATACAATTCACCACGGCAACCGCGCCCTCAACGGCGGATTTAATGCTTTTGGGCGCGCTATAATCACAATGGACGGGCACGATCTGCCCCACAGAGCCCACGGGTTTGAGGAAATAAGCGCTTTCCGGCACACGCGTTGCGACCTTAACCGTGTATCCGGCGCGCGCCAGTTCCCCCACAAGGTTGCGGCCGATAAATCCGGTGCCGCCAAAAACCGTCACTATTTTTTGATTTTGTGTCATTTTATATTCCTGTTATCCAGCCATAGCCGTTTATTTTCAACAAACAAGATATGGTGAAAGACAGCGTTTGACCAGCCCTGAATATTTAATCGGCTTTTTGTACGAAGCTATCCATCACGCGTTTTTGGCCGGAGGTTTCAAAGCCAATATCGAGCTTATGGCCATCAATATTAATGATTTTACCATAGCCGAATTTATCGTGAAAAATACGGTCGCCGCGCGCCAGAACCTCGCCTTTTTCATTTTCAACCTTGCGGTCATATGTCCCGCGTGAAACAGGTCGCGGCGCGGCTGTGCGGGTGCTTGGTTTAAAGCCCGACGAATCCCAATGCTGGCTGCGGCCCGGCTGGGCAGCGGTCATCTCGCTGCTGATTTCGGTGTTATCCTCGGGCAGCTCGTCAACAAAGCGCGAGGGAATGGAATTCACCCAGTTTCCGTACATAAGGCGGTTACCGACAAAGGAGATATAAGCTTTCTTGCGCGCGCGGGTAATGCCGACATAAGCAAGGCGGCGCTCCTCCTCCAGCCCCTTCAGGCCGTTTTCATCCATGCTGCGCTGGGAGGGGAATAACCCTTCTTCCCAGCCGGGCAGGAACACCGCATCAAATTCAAGTCCCTTGGCCCCGTGCAGCGTCATAATCGTGACATATTCGCCGCCCGCCGCGCCCTGATTTTCCAGCACAAGCGCCACATGCTCGAGAAAATCCTGCAAATTTTCAAATTCCTGAAGGCCGGAAATCAGCTCCTTGAGGTTCTCTAATCGGCCTGGCGCTTCGGGGGTTTTATCGATTTTCCACATCTGGATATAGCCGGAATCCTCCAATATCTGCGCGGCCAATTCGGCGTGATGCATGCTGTCGGTTAATGAACGCCAACGCGCAAAATCATCCATCAATTTCATGAGCGTGGTCTTGACCTTTGGCCGCAATTCATCGGTTTGGGTGAGGTCTAAAATCGAGTCGTGCAGGCTCATCGCATGCGCGCGCGCATGTTCATACAGCGTCTGGATGGTGGCATCGCCAAGGCCGCGCTTAGGGGTATTTATAATACGCTCGAGCGCCAGATCATCGGCGGGCTGCGCCACCACGCGTAAATAAGCCAGCGCGTCACGAATTTCCAAACGCTCGTAAAATCGCGGGCCGCCAATCACTTTATACGGCAAGCCAAGCTGGATGAAGCGTTCTTCAAATTCGCGGGTTTGAAATCCCGCGCGCACAAGCACCGCCATCTGGCTGAGCCCGTAACCGGCCTCGCCGCCTTTGGGGCGCTGTAGCTGCTCAATCTCTTCGCCGACCCAGCGCGCTTCGGCGCGGCCATCCCACAGGCCGCATACAGTAACTTTTTCGCCATCGCCTGCTTCGGACCAAAGCTCTTTCCCCAGCCGTCCTTCATTATTGGCAATCACACCCGCCGCAGCGTTCAGTATATGATTGGTCGAGCGGTAATTTTGCTCGAGCCGGATCATCTTTGCGCCGGGGAAATCTTTTTCGAAGCGCAAGATATTGCCGACCTCGGCGCCGCGCCAGCCGTAAATTGATTGGTCATCATCGCCAACGCAGCAAATATTACCCCCTTTTTCTTTCTGGCCTTGGGCAAGTAGCCGCAGCCATAAATATTGCGCAACATTTGTATCTTGATATTCATCCACCATGATATAGCGAAAGCGATCATGGTAATCGGCCAGAATATGCGCGTGCGCGGGATTTTTGAAAATGGTAATCATATGCATGAGAAGATCGCCAAAGTCGCAGGCATTCACGGCCTTAAGACGGGCTTGGTATAGCTCATAAAGTTTGGGCAATTTCCCGCCCGCCAGCTCGCCCGTTTCATTCTTATCAATTTGCGAAGGCAATAGCGCGCGGTCTTTCCAGCGATCAATAAAGCTGATCATTGCGCGCGGCGCCCATTTTTTATGATCGACCCCCTCGACTTCCATAAGTTGTTTGAGCAACCGCACCTGGTCATCAGGATCAAGAATTGTGAAGTTCGAAGACAGCCCCACCAAATCCGCATGACGGCGCAACATTCGCGCGGCAAGCGAGTGAAATGTACCGAGCCACCAGCCTTCAACGGGCTGGCCGCCCATAAGATGGCTCACGCGCTCTTTCATCTCTTGCGCCGCTTTGTTGGTGAAGGTCACGGACAGAATATGCCCGGGGAATGCGCGGCCCGTTTGCAGCAAATGCGCCAAGCGCGTGGTGAGCACGCGCGTTTTGCCCGTCCCCGCACCGGCCAACACCAAGAGCGGTCCATCGAGCGTTTCCACCGCCGCGCGCTGGGAGTCGTTTAGGCCGTGCATATAAGGGGGGGTTACATTTTGATTCATTAAATTTTGCATTGCTTCAATATGGTGTGAAGCACAGGGCGGCGCAAGCGCTAGCGCTTAAGATTTCTCTATTTCTTTGGGTGGCTCGAATTTCTTGGCCTCGCGCACACAATTTCGCCCGTCATTTTTAGCTTTATAAAGAGCCTCGTCACAGCGCGCGATAATATCATCAACCGCTTCACCTATATAATGCTGGGCCACACCGGCGGAAAGCGTAATATTTCCAAGCTTTTCATTGGTTGCGCGGTTCACAAGATCTTTCCCGGCAACGGCATTGCGCAAATGATCGGCAACCATCATTCCTGCATTGGAATTTGTTTCGGGAAGAATGATCACAAATTCCTCGCCGCCATAACGACAGGCAACATCACGCCCCTTTACGTTATCAATCAATGTGCGAGCAACAAGGCGCAGCACCTGATCGCCCACTTGGTGGCCGTAATTATCATTAAATTCTTTGAAGTGATCAATATCCATCATGATAATGCAAAAAGCAGAGCCGTCTTTTTCCGATTCGCGAATGACGCGGCCCATTTCGACATCAAACGATTTGCGGTTGGCGAGCCCTGTCAAGCTGTCTGTCATGGCCTGCTTTTTAACCGTTTCCAGATCCTGCCGCAGCTCTTGCATGAGGACAGTTGATTTCTGGAGCTCTTGCTCAAGCTTTAGGTTTTCCTGCAGCATTTCATTTGTATTGTGAACAACATTTTCAAGCACGGACTTCACCTGCTGCGGCGAGCTATCGTCTTTGATCTCCTCGTTTATTGATTCAAGAGAGATTTTATATTTATTGGTTGCGCTGCTAACACCGTGCACGGCGCCGCTAACCTCTTCAATTGTCTTTTGAATGGCGTCTCCGGCGGTTTTGACTTTATTGTTTTCCTGCGTATTGCTGAGGTAACGCTGGTATAATTCCTGACAGCGCGTCGAAGTAACAACCTGATCATTGGCCTCGAGAATATCGACAGCGCGCACTATCTCCGGGCTCATATCCGAATAATATACATACCATAGTGCATAGATGTCGGGCAGAGGCTTCAGCTTATCTTTGGCGATACGCTTTAGTGCTTGCTCCGAAAAACGCTTAGCTTTTTCATCGTTATGAGAATATTGCACCGATTAAAATTCCAGATGTAATCAATTAATCTTTATTAAGAAAATGAATACCAGCTAATGCCGCTTTTCACAATAACGACATAATAATTAATTTACCTTATTTATCTTTCAGCAACAGCGCATGCGCGGCGGATAAGTCATTTACCACATCATAAAGCGCGCCGGGCGCTTGGCGAATAAAGTTCTTCTGCGCGGCTTTTTCCATCCATGCCAGCACATCATCCCAATAGCCGTCATCATTATAAAATATAAGCTTCTTCGCGCTCAGGCCTAGAGAGCGCTCGGCCAAAATCTCGGAGAGCTCCGCAAGCGTTCCTATGCCGCCATGTAAAACCAAAAATGCATCGGCCAATTCGGCCATTTTGCGCTGTCGCTCCTGCATTGTCTGGGTTGTGAATAATTTCGTCGTGCCTTGATGGGCGATTTCCTTATCCGCCAGATAGCGGGTGATAACGCCGTAAACTTCGCCGCCGCCAGCCAGCGCGGCATCTGCCATTATCCCCATCATGCCGACATGGCCGCCGCCATAAATAATGCGGATATTCTTCGCGGCCGCCCATGCGCCGACCTGCGCGGCTAAAGCCTGATGCGCTTGATCGAGGTTATTACTGGCCGAGCAATACACACATAAAGAAAGGGCTGACGGCGCAGGGCTTATCATTGGGGCGCATCGCTGTGCGCTTGGTTATTGATGAGCATAAAACGATCTTCCGCCCAGCCAATTTCATGGCTGGCGCATATTTCATCGACCAGCACAAGACGCGCGCCACAATGAGCGCTCTCTTGCGCCGAAGAGCCTGCCGCCGCATCCGGCTTATTGGGCGGCGCGGTAATGCCGCTTACGAAATTCATACGAACGGCGGCGCTACAAACGCGTCCGCTTGCTTGGGCATTTTCTTGAGCGTTTTCTTGAGCATCTTTCAGCGGGAATGATAAAACGGAAACGGAAGGGCGGCCCGTATCTGCGCTTTGCGCGATTGCCACTTTGACCTGCGCGCTGGCCGCATTGTCGCTTTGAAGACCCAGCACGATATCATCGATAACACCGTCACAATCCAAATCGCCCTGCGTCACAGCGCCATAGCGCCAAAACACATCGGGGTGATCCGCCGCCAGCGCATTCATCCAGCGCGGCACATTTTCAAGGCGCTCATGCACGCCGGCGCCCAAATCCGTTGCCTGTTTCTCCAGATGCGCCGTGCGGCTATGCGTTAGGTCATTCAGGCAAGAAAGCCCTTGTATGGCCTTAAGGCTTTCATTTTCAATTTGCGCCGTTTCGAGGGCGCACTGCATATCACGATAATTAATCCAGCTTTGTTGGGCAGCCTGCAAAGCGTCTGTATCAACATCGCCCGATTTTTGCAGCGCCACAAAAGTATCCTGCAGCGCCCCCGCGGCATCTTCATAGATTTGCGCCAGACATATACGCACCTGCGCGCTTTGCTCGGCCCGCAGGCAATCATCACGCGCGGCGGTGGCGGGCGAAGGCGCGACAAACAAGATTGTAAAAAGAAAAAGAATAAATAACCGCATGACAAACACACCCTTATATTCAGCGATAAAGATGGTCCATCATAAACATAAAATATAAATGAGAAAAGAAATGGTTTAAACGGTCGCGGTCATGCCTGTTGGCTGAACGGTTACCTCACGCGGATCAAATTCCAAATCTTCAGATGTTTCCGGTTTATCAACACTGCGCTTCATACCACCGGCCATAGAAAGCGGCCCGTCTTGAAAACCTTTCACGGAATCACCGACCAGTTTCACATGCCCCGCATCAATTTTTGTTTCAACACCGTCTAATTCTGCCAAAATTTCATCAGCCTGATGTAATTGCGCTGCTAACTGGCCGTATTCAGGCAGGAAATTAGCCATGTTCTCCGTGTTAAGATACATAATATCGTCAAGTTCGTGGCCCGCATCAAAAAATTCATTCCAATCAATTCCGGCTTGCAGGGTTGACGCCTGATTAGCGCCGGGCATACCGCCGTCCCAACCATTTTGCTGCGTACTCATTGAACGTAGCTGGTCTTCAATTCTATTCATGGCCTCTTCGCGGCTCATATTATCTTCGCTACCAAATGATAGATCAGGGCTACTACGATCTTGTAACGCTGTCGCAAGCGTTCCCGCTCCCCGCAATTCACTACCTGGATCAAATAGCATGCCAAAAGCGGCCGTTGTGTCATTGCCAGCCATTTGTTGATTGGGAAATACTCCGGTGGCGCTTAAGTTTTCAGCTTGCATAGCTGCTAATACTTCACTTTGCGCTTGCCTTACGACACCCTGAACAGCGCCCATCTGGCTTTGTACGTCGTTTTGCACAGACGCGACGGCTTGGCGGTTCGGCTGTACCAAAGATTCCGCATTGGCGCCATTTGCGCTCACGCGGTGAGAGTTTAACGCAGTTGTTTGTACGGAAAAATTAGTCTTTGGCGCAATTGATTGAAGCACGGTTATTTGCGGCTTTACTGCGGCCGGCGGCTCAACCTCCATAGACGAGATATTAAATGAAGAGCCCAAGCTCATAACACACCCTGTAAATTACTGTTTTTATATTTTTTTAACTGTTCCCTATATTACGGTTAATTTCCTTAATATAGGCTTAAAAACAGGGAATTTTTTTGCGTCAGGGACTCTTAATTGAGGGTGGCGCGGCGATAAGACAGCGCCTCGGCGATATGGGTTTTATCAATCTTTTCAGGGATTTGGCCGCTTTGTGCGCCCGCAAGATCGGCGATTGTGCGCGCCACACGTAAAACACGATAATATCCGCGCGCGGATAATTTTGTCTTTTCCATCGACTTATTGAGCAGCGCATTGGCTTCCTCGCTAAGTACGGCGACTTTCTCCAATAATTGCCCGTCCGCACGGGCATTCACGCGTATATTAGGCGCATCCAGAGCCTCAAATCGCTGCTGCTGGGTGGCGCGGGCATGGGCAACGCGCGCGGCAACATCGGCGGAGCTTTCCCCGCCCGCAGGAGCCTTTAAATCGGCGACCTGAACGGCGGGGACATCCACCTGCAAATCAATCCGGTCCAGCATAGGGCCCGATATTTTCGCCGTATAATCCGCCGCGCATCTTGGCGCCTTGGTGCATTCCAGATCCTCGTCGCCCAAATGGCCGCAACGGCAGGGATTCATCGCCGCGATAAGCTGGAACTTTGCCGGAAAATTCACATGGTGATTGGCGCGCGCCACAATGACCTCGCCGGTTTCCAATGGTTGGCGCAGTGATTCCAGCGTTGAGCGCGCAAATTCCGGCAATTCATCGAGGAATAATACGCCGTTATGCGCGAGCGAAATCTCGCCCGGCTTGACCTTATGCCCGCCCCCCACCAGCGCGGGAAGCGAGGCAGAATGGTGCGGATCACGAAAGGGGCGCATTTGCATGAGCCCGCCATCAGGCAACGTTCCGGCAAGGGAATGAATCATGGAAATCTCCAGCGCCTCGCGCGGGGATAATTTGGGTAAAATACGCGGCAAGCATGAGGCCAGCATTGATTTGCCCGAGCCCGGCGGGCCGATCATCAGCAAATTATGCCCCCCTGCCGCCGTGATCTCCAAAGCGCGCTTGGCGGTTTCCTGCCCTTTGACCTCGGATAAATCCGGCCCGCGCGGCCCGTTATCATGCGCCAGCTTCGCGTCAGGCGCGCGCATGACCTGCGTGCCCTTCATGTGGTTAATAAGCTGTAGCAAAGAGGAGGGCGCCAGAATATCCACCTCGCCCGCCCATGCGGCCTCGCCGCCGCAATCATGGGGGCAAATAAGGCGCAAGCCCGCCTCGGCGGCATGCATAGACGCGGGCAGAACCCCCGCCACGGGGCGTATGGATGCATCAAGCGCAAGTTCGCCCAGCACCAGATATTCGGCGATTTCTTCCTTGCCGATCACCTCCATCGCCGCGAGCAGCCCTAGCGCAATGGGAAGGTCAAAATGGCTGCCATCCTTGGGCAAATCGGCGGGCGCTAAATTCACGGTGAGGCGCTTGGGTGGCAAAGACAGCCCCAGCCCGTGCAGCGCGGCGCGCACACGTTCGCGCGATTCAGCCACCGCCTTATCGGGCAAGCCGACAATCGTAAAGCTCGGCAGGCCGCTGGCGATTTGCACCTGTACATCGACGGGGCGCACATCCATGCCCTGAAAGGCGACGGTATGAACGGATGCAACCATTTATATTCTCTTTTTGTTCTTATTTGCAGCTTTCCTTATGACATAGCATCCAAAAAAAATAAAGCCGCGTTAAGGTTTTGTTTAACCTTTCCCGTTAAGCATGGGGGTAACAAATAAAAAACTGCGTTTTAAAAGAGGGTGTAATAATGACAACGAACATAGGACACAACGTGATGGATTTTGCGGAATTTTTTCAGGATAAACAAACGGCCAGCGCGCAAGAAGCGGCGCAAAATCTGGCATGGATGAACACAAAATTATGCGTTCCTTTGGTTATGAAGGACCTTATTCACGGCGAGCAGCCTTTGGATGAGCAAGCGATTTATGCGCTGCATGATATGATTAGCGACTTTGAAATTGATACGGCGCTGCTGGCGATTGCCTCGGGCGCGCTGCAAATTATGCGCGGTATCAAGGCCACCTATCCCGCCGCCTATGTGCTGGCGATGGAATGCGAACGCATTATTTGCGCCTATGGCGAGGAATGGCTGGAGCAAAATATGACCGGCGAAACCGATCATGATTATCTGATGAGTATTCTGCGCGATTTGCCCGAGGATTTCGAAAGCCTGACGGATCTTATCCAAATGGCCACCGGGCAACTAGATGACCGCACGGCGCAAGAGCTGTTGGAAATTCTGGAGATTCAAGCCGGAGCGCATATGGCCGTGGCCGAAGAATTCGTCGCTGTGATGGATCTTAATGACAAGGAAGACGCCGAAATTGAAGCTTCAGTAGCGGCCATTCCTAAAAATGCAGGCAACAATGTTGTGGCATTTCCCGCGCCTGCTAATTAATAAAAATTAGCGATTAGCCTCTCATGGGGCCAATCACCTCACCACCTAAAATATGCATATGATAATGCGGGACTTCTTGGCCGCCATGCGCGCCTGTATTGGCGATGCAGCGGAAACCGTTAGCCTGCAGCCCTTCATCCTTCACAATCTGCGCGATCGCCGCATAAAACGCCGCGATCTCTGCGGCCGAACCGTTCGCTCCAAAATCATCGATAGAGGTATATGCGCCCTTGGGGATCACCAAAATATGCACCGGCGCTTTGGCATCAATGTCATTGAACGCCAGCACGTGATCATCTTCGTAAACTTTGTCACAAGGGATTTCCCCGCGCAGAATTTTGGCGAAAATATTATTCTCATCGTATGTGGGCATATTTTCAGGCATGGACTTTTCCTCGTTTGAAAGCTATATAAACGCCATGATTTTAACCATGATGAAAGCGAAAATCCACCGCGGTACGATCACTCAGGCAGATTTGCATTATGAGGGGTCAATCACCGTTGATACCGACCTGCTGGATCAGGCGGGAATATTGCCCTTCGAGCAAGTGGATGTTCTGGATATCACCAACGGCGCGCGCTTTACCACCTATACGATTGAAGGCGCGCGCGGCAGCGGCATAATCGGCGTGAATGGCGCAGCGGCGCGGCTAGTGCAGCCCGGCGATTTATGCATTATCGTGGCTTATGCGCAAATGGATGAAGATGCTGCGAAAACCTATAAGCCCCGCGTTATCTTGCTGGATGACAATAATCAGGTGAAGATTTAATCTTCTTTACGGGCGGCTTTTTCTTCAAGGCCGCCAAGACCAAAACGTTTATCCAAAATGGCGAAAACTTCATCGGGATGAATATCCCGGTCCGCCATCAGCATATTGATATGGAATAGCAAATCCGCCATTTCTTCTTTTAGGTTTTCGCGGCGGTTTTTACTTTTCTTTTTTTCGGATAAAAGAATGGCGTCGATAATCACTTCGGCGGCTTCCTCACCGATTTTTTGTGAAATCTTTGCCGTGCCCGCCTTATGGAGCTTGGCGGCATAGGATTTTTTGGGGTCCGCTTTCTTACGGCCCTGCAAAACATCGTAAAGGCGGTTCATAATGTGGTCTGTCATGCTCATAATCTTACAGGGATGCCGGCAGCCTGCATAGCCTGTTTTGCCTCGGTAATTGTATGATCGCCGAAATGGAAGATCGAGGCGGCCAAAACCGCGCTGGCATGGCCGTCCCGCACCCCTTCGACCAGATGGTCTAATGTGCCTACACCGCCGCTGGCAATCACGGGAATTGGCACTGCATCGGCCACAGCGCGCGTTAAATCCAGATTAAACCCCGCGCGCGTTCCGTCACGATCCATGGAAGTCAAAAGCAGCTCTCCTGCGCCGTAATCAGCCATTTTTATCGCCCACTCAACCGCATCTAGACCGGTTGGTTTGCGTCCACCATGAGTAAAAATTTCCCAGCCCGCGGAACCATCGGTTTTTTCCCCGTCACGCTGTAGCTCCGCAGGGGCGGAAGCGGATTTCGCATCAATCGCCACAACAATGCATTGATTACCGCATTTTTGCGCGGCTTCGCGGACAAATTCGGGGTTAAAAACGGCGGCCGAGTTAATCGCTACCTTATCGGCGCCTGCATTTAAAAGCGCGCGTATGTCATCAATGCTACGCACGCCGCCCCCCACAGTGAGCGGCATAAACACCGCCTCGGCCGTGCGCGCGATAACATCCAAAATCGTGCCGCGATTATCCGATGTGGCGGTGATATCAAGGAAACAAAGCTCGTCCGCGCCCTGATCACAGTACGCTTTGGCCTGCTCGACCGGATCGCCGGCATCGACGAGATCAACAAAATTGACCCCCTTGACCACCCGGCCATTATCAACATCCAAACAAGGAATAATACGTGTTTTTAACATGCGCTAAAAAATAGCGTTTTTAGGCGGCAAGCGCAAGAATCGCTTCAGTCTTTTGGCCTTGATGCTTAGCAACATTCGCCAAGCCTGTTATCAATGCCTTACGCACTTTGTTGCTTTCAAATTGTACGCCCGTAATCTTTTCTAAAACTTCAGGAGACGAAAAATCAATATCGCGCAAATGCTTGCCTAAAAGGTAATCTTCACCTGTTAAAGACTTTGCAACAGCCTTCATACTGGTACATAAATCCACAATACTATCAACTTTAGCTGCTGGTTTCTTTTTGCCTTCCGGTACTTTGCTTAACGCCTTGATAGCTGAGTAAAACCAAATATCGGCTAAATCTGCTCTGTTTTCTTTACCCATGACTTTATTCCCTTAAGTTTATGAATTATGCGTTTTCATAACCTAAAGAGGGGGAGTCTGTCAAGTTTTATGGCAGTTATTTAAGCGGCGATTTCAAGCGCGGCTTTGGGATCGATGGTTTTATCGTAGAAAGCTTTGCCGACAATCACGCCATTCACGCCATATTCCGCGGCGTTTTTAACATTCTCAATATCGGCCAGGCTATGCGCCCCGCCGCTAGCAATGATCGGAATTTCAGTCGATTGCGCCAGCGCAATAGTCGAAAGAATATTCACACCCTTGCCGGTGCCATCACGGTCAATATCGGTGAAAATAACAGCCGCCACGCCCACATCTTCGAAATGCTTGACCAGCTCGGCGGCCTGAATGTTGGAGCCATCAACCCAGCCCTCAACCATCACTTCCCCATCCAGCGCATCAATGCCAACGGCAATTTGCCCGGGAAAGTCATGACAAGCCTTTTTAACCAGATCGGGGTCGCGCACGGCGGACGTACCTAAAATAACGCGGCTGACGCCCTCTTCGATCCAATGCTCGATCTGCGCATGGGTGCGGATACCACCGCCAAGCTGCACCGGAATATCCACCGCCTTGATAATCTCGCGCACGGCATCGTGATTTTCCGGCGCGCCGTTCACCGCCCCGTCCAGATCAACAATATGCAGCCATGAAAAACCCGAAGCCGCCCATTCATGCGCTTGGGCCGCCGGATCTTCGTTATAAATCGTGTCACGCGTCATATCGCCTTGCACAAGTCGCACGCACTTACCGTCTTTAAGGTCTATGGCAGGGTAGATAATCATAAATGGGATATAGACAAGGACGCCCTGCGATGCAACGTCAAAAAATTTGACATATTGAAACATTTTCTATAAAAGATAAAAAATCATCAACCAAATTTATTGCGCAACAGAAAAGATTTTGATCATGAGTGAAGCAAAACCACCCTTACCTGAACAATTCAAAGGGGCTGCGGCCTTCTTGACCATGCCTGAATACAAAATTCTCGAGATTATTCTTGCGTTACGAAAAAAAGACTTTGAGGACGGCAGCCCGGAGAAAAAAGCTTGTGATGATCTGTTCATAGAGTTCGCGCATAACGGCAACCTTGAAATTAAAAGGACGCTTATCCATCCCGGCTTGTGCGAAAAGGCACAGGAAATACTTGCTGATGATGAAAATTACGAAATCAAAAGAAGTCTTACGTGGAACACTGAAAGTTCAGCAATTTTGATAAAGCTGCTGCACGATCCATCACCAGACACTTCAAACGGTGTCTTGGAAAGATTTTACCAAATGGGTAATGACCCCATCGAAAAACAACTGAGCCCGGCAGATTATGCCGCTATCAAAGTAGTCGTTGATCAAATCAAAAAAGAACAAGACGCTATCTTGGCCACTTTAGGCATTAACGGGCCCTAACCAATAACCTTATAATAATAATGCCCTTTAAGGATTTCGCCATCGATGTTGGCGTAATAAGGATGTGTGCCGATACGCTCGAAGCCTTGCGATTCGTATAGCTTTATCGCGCTTTCCAGTGTTTCGCGTACATCCAGATTAATCACGGCGCAGCCTTCATCCGTGGCGGTTTTTTCCGCCTGCTGCACCAGCATCGTCGCCAGCCCGTGCCCACGGCACCATGGCGCGACAAAATTGGTCGTAAGCTTTATCGACATGGCCTGCGCTTCGTTGTTGGATGGTGGCCGCACCAACTGACATGAACCGCAAATAACGCCATCCAGACGCGCAACCAGCAATATGCGCGAGGGCATCGCCAGCACGCCCTGCCAATAACGCTCCAGCCCTTCGCGGCCCGGAACCCCGACCCAGCCAAAACCACCGCCCGCCTCGATCGCGGCATCGGTAGCATCGCACAAATCATTCAAATCGGACGCGCCAAATTCCCTGATACGCTCAACGGTTGGCGCTGGTTCAATTTTTTTTGTCTGGGTTTGATCGGTCATAATATATCCCTTTATATCCCTTATTTCATATCAACGAAATTACGCAATAAATGCAAACCTGCTTTTTGGCTTTTCTCGGGGTGGAATTGCACGCCGATTATATTTTCCTCGCCGACAATCGCCGTTACCGCGCCGCCATATTCGCTTGTGGCCAGAATATGCTTCCCCTCCTTACATTCAAACATAAAAGAGTGAACAAAATAGTAATGATCCGCAGAATCCCCCTCACATTCTATGCCGCGCAGCACAAAATGATCATGAATTTTATCAAGCGTGTTCCAGCCCATATGTGGAATTTTTAATGATTTATCAGTGGGTTGCTCAGAAAATTTTAGGGGTACTACGTCGCCGGAAATCCAGCCCAGCCCCGCATGCTCTCCATGTTCAAGCCCGCGATCAGCCAGTAATTGCATACCCACGCAAATCCCGAGGAAAGGCTTTTTACGCGCGCGGATATTTTCCTCCAGCGCGTTAATCATGCCATCCACCGCCTTAAGGCCCGCCATACAATCGCCGAACGCGCCTTGCCCGGGCAGCACGATATGACTGGCCGCGTCCAATTCATGCGCCGCGCTGACCAATTTCACATCAAAGGGAAGGCCCGCGCTATTCACCACATGCTCGAACGCTTTGGCCGCGCTGCGCAAATTGCCGGAGCCGTAATCAATGATCGCGATATAATCTTTTGCCATGCCATTTATTTCGGTCTATGTGTATGCATTGTCAATAAGTAAGGCCATGAAAGACAAAATGAGCATTAATTTTTATCGCTGGAATGACACGAACGCCGAAACCCGCGCGCGCATTATGCGCCGCAGCGGCGCCGATATTGACGAGGTTTGCGCCGCCGTGCGGCCTATTATTGATGATGTGCGCGAGAATGGTGATGCGGCGCTCAAAGCCTATGCCAAGCAATTTGACGGCGCGCATTTAGAGGCTATCAAAGTCACGCCGGAAGAATTTAATGCCGCCGAGGCGCGCATTGATGCGGATTTAAAAGAGGCCATTGCGCGCTGCGCCGGTAATGTCCGCAAATTCCACGAAGAACAAATGCGCCGCGTTGAAAAGCCATGGATGATCGAGATCGAGCCGGGCGTTGAAGCCGGCGAGCAGGTGAACCCGATTGAATCCGTGGGGCTGTACGTGCCGCGCGGCAAAGGCGCGTTTCCTTCCGCGCTTTATATGCTGGCGATCCCCGCCGTGATTGCGGGGGTTGAAAATATCGCCGTCGTTACACCGCCCACGCTAGAGGGCACAGCCGATGATGCCACGCTTTATACGGCCAAATTAA
>Ga0136600_1000583_pt1 | contig 19299 bp, 16 predicted proteins | sample AntRauMFilla2698_FD_104634 | JGI IMG/M metagenome (GOLD analysis project Ga0136600, IMG submission 104634) | Saline lake microbial communities from Rauer Islands, Antarctica - Metagenome Filla 2 #698 | ecosystem: Environmental > Aquatic > Non-marine Saline and Alkaline > Saline | place...
ACTTGTCTACGAACTCTATCTTGATAAATACGCGCCAAAGGCCGCAGCTCCGGCAGATCAAAATGCGGGCGGTTACGCAGATACGCCCCCTGTTAATTATGCACCAGCGACAGATAAAACACATAATAACAGCCAGTCATTTTAAACATTGATTAACACAGGATTATAGCTTCGAAAGGCTTTCTTCATGAGTAAAGAAAAAACAATACAGCTTAAATCACACCTGATTTTCTGGAGCGCCCTAACGCTCGCTTTATTTGTGTTTGTCGGGCTTTTTAAATCCGTATTGCTGCCATTTATATTGGGCGCGGCTATTGCTTACCTGCTTGCGCCTCTGGTTGACAAGATGACATGCATGCCCCGCCTTGGCGCAGTATGCCTTATCTTGCTTCTGTTCTTTATCCTTGTCGCTATTGCCTTATTTTTTGCGGTTCCCCCACTCATCGCGGAGCTGCGCACGCTTATTCAAAACGTGCCAAGCTACATAGACAGCATAAAAGCCTATGCGGAAACCCATAGCGAGCATCTCTGGATACAGCTTAATGAGGAAACACTGGACAAAGCAAAAGATGCCCTAATGTCCCAAGGCTCTAATATACTCAAAGCATCCGGCAACATCGTCGGTACAATCTTTGCGGGCGGCAGTGCATTTATAAATTTGTTTTCTATCATAATACTCACGCCTCTTATTGCCTTTTTTATGATGAAAGACTGGCTGGCAATAAATCGCTGGATTAACCAACTTATCCCGCAGGCCTATTACGACACTGTAAAAACACTGCAAAGGCAAATGAATGCAAAAGTCTCCGGATTCGTACGCGGGCAAATCAGTATTGCGATTACCTTGGGCGTCATATACGCCTTTGCCCTTTACATCGCTGACCTTAACTACGGATTATTGATTGGTTTTACAGCTGGTCTTTTATCTATCATCCCCTTGCTCGGCTCTACAACAGGCCTTATCGTCAGCCTTGTCGTCGCTTGGTTCCAAGCTGGCGAGCTGTCTTACGTTCTAATCATCGGCGCTATTTTCGCAGCAGGTCAATTTATCGAAGGCAATATTCTTACGCCTAAGTTTCTTGGTGATAATGTCGGCATGCACCCTGTCTGGATCCTGTTTTCGCTTATGGCGGGCGCGCATCTTTATGGCATTGTCGGTATGCTTATCGCTGTTCCGCTGGCCGCTTCCGTCGGTGTATTGCTGAATTATGCATTAAGCGAATATAAAAAAGGCAGCTTTTACAATACAAAGAAAAAACAAAAAGTAGCAAAAACAAAAAGCGCCAAAGCAAAGAAATAAGCAAAACCCATGACACACTTTAGCAACGCACAAATGGCTCTGGATCTCGGACACCGCGAAGCCTTGGGCCGTGAGGATTTTTTAGTCTCCGATGCCAATCAGGATGCGGTTCGCTGGATTGACATGTGGCCCAAATGGCCCGCGCCCGCCTTGATTTTACAAGGCCCTGCAGCTTGCGGTAAGTCTCACCTGTCCGCGGTGTGGCAAGAAAAATCCAAAGCCGCATTTATTACAGCCGAAGAACTAACAACCCACGAAGCCGATATGCTCGCAGGCCGTGCAGATACCCTCATTCTTGATCATATTGACCCATGGATCAGTGATAAAGCAGCCGAAACCACTCTGTTTCATTTATATAATATTCTAAAATCAGAAAACCGGACAATGCTTATTACAATGCGTATGTCTCCTGCGCATGCTGATTTTGTTATTCCTGATTTGGCTTCGCGGCTTCGCGCTGCGCCGCTTGCAGCGATTGCCCCGCCCGATGACGGTTTGCTTGCTGCTGTTCTGGTTAAGCTGTTTAGCGATCGTCAGCTCCAGCTTAGCGCCGAAGTGCTTGCCTATATCCTCCCCAGAATGGATCGTTCCTTTGGCGCAGCTTATGAGCTTGTAGCAAAAGCAGATAAAAAAGCTCTGGCAGAGAAACGCGCAATCACAATTCCGCTTATCCGTGAATTTTTATAAATAAACCTATCGCTATTCCATAAACACGCGTTCAATATGCCCTGTCTGCGGCATAATCCCGGACCAAGATTTATTTTCAAAACTTAAAGCCGTAAGTGTACCTGTCGGGTAAGAAAACCGTATTTCTTCATTTTTATCAAGCTGCTCAGACACAGCCAAAAAACTAACGATCTGGTGCATACTCGGGTTATGCCCGACAAGCATGATATGATCGATGTCATCATCCACATTTTTTATAATCTCGTAAAGTTGACCGGCAGAGGCCAGATACATGTCATCCAGATACTTAATCGGTACATGACGCATATCCACAATCGGCGCCGCAGTTTGGCGGGTACGCTGAGCCGTAGAGCACAAGATTAAATCCAGCGGCAAATCGGCGTTTTGATTCATAATCGTAGCAAGCGCGGCCGCGCGCTCATGCCCTGCAGATGTTAACACACGGTCTTTATCCTGCTTATGAAATCCCGCTTCGGTTTTAGCATGCCGCAAGATTTGAATTGTCTTTGTATTCATATTTAACGCTTCCGTTTTTTGCACTGCAATGTCTTTTTATATTGATATATTGTTATGAAAAGAAGCATAATATTATCAATTAATAAATAAAAACTATAATGGGGATAACATATATGAGCCAGACCTTATCACAATTATTCAACATCAAAGCCGTTTTCATAGATGTCGACGGCACCGCTGTCCTAAGCGAAGAGCGCAATCGCGAGGCCATTGAGCACGTAGCCCGCGCTGGTGGCCATGATATTCAGCCCGAAGACTGGGCGACGCTCGCTGGCGCAGGGGATGAGGTCATTTGGGAACGCATCGTTGACCTTAACGCTGAATTTAAAAACAGTTATCCAACCGCAGATGATTTCGAAAGCGCATGCGTTGATGGCTATAACGCCAGAAAAGACGAAGTCAGGGTCAATCAAGCCGTATTAGATGCTGTGACAAGCTTTATTGATGCAGGCATTGATACTGCCGCTGTCTCCAATTCTTTGCATGATGTTGTAAAAACCAATCTTGATGTGGCAGGCTATGACCGAAGCTTACTCCGGTTTGTTCTCACGAAAACGGAGGTGCGGGAAAAAGGCCTAAAGCCTAAGCCTGATCCGGCGCCCTATGTCGAGGCCCTTAGGATGCTCAATGAAATCCGCGCCCGAGATGATCAAGCGCCTGTTAACGCATCCGAATGTCTTATATTAGAAGACAGCCTGACCGGCGTTCGCGCAGCGCTTAAAGCAGGCATGCGCGTTCTTCATATTCGCGATGACAGCGCTCAATTACCGGCCGCCGAAACACAGCGCCTGGAAGATAAATTTAACGGACATTATTACAGCTGTGACCTCAATACAGTTCCCATCATTTGCCAAGCCTTGCAAAACGGCATCGATTATCCTAAAAATAATCCTGCTGTGGTGAAGTTCCCGCAGAACCAACAAACAAGCTTTAAACCGACAGGCTCGTAAGCTGTGTCATAAAAAGGAATAAGACGTGCGCATAGGAATCGATCTTGGAGGAACCAAGACAGAAGTTATTTGTTTACATCAGGATAACGGCAAAGAGCTTTACCGTCACCGCGTCCCCACCCCGAAAAATGACTACAAAGCAACTGTTAAAAACATAGCAAAACTTATCGAACTTGCACGTGAAACCGTTGGCAAAGATGCGACGGTCGGCATGGGTATTCCGGGCACAGTTTCGAAAAAGACAGGCAAAGTTAAAAATGCAAATTCAACATGGCTTAACGGCAATGCGATTGATAAGGATCTCGAAAAGCTTGTAAAAACACCGGTGCGCGTACAAAATGACGCCAATTGCTTTACTGTCTCCGAAGCCACAGACGGCGCAGCAGCAGGCCACGAAGTTGTGTTTGGCGTAATTATCGGCACAGGCTGCGGCGGCGGCATAGCGATTAACGGCAAACCTATATCCGGCTTAAATGGTATTGGCGGAGAATGGGGGCACAACCCTCTTCCCTTGCAGCGCACGACAAATTCGGACAAAAAAGAAATACTGGACTATTTTGATGGCGCGCAAGATCCCGCCTCTGTTATTCACCCGATCTATGCCGGTAGCGGAACGCCTACTTACTTTGAAAATGACTTACATCATGTTGAAAGCCCCGGCCCCCAATGTTACTGCGGAAAGCGCGGATGCCTTGAAAAATGGATCTCCGGCCCCGGTTTTAAAAGTGACTATGAGCGCGTAACAGGAAAACAGCTCGGCACACATGACATTATAACAGCCGCCGAGCAAGGCGAAGAGCACGCCAAAGCGGCGCTTGATCGCTATATTGACCGCCTTGCGCGCGGCCTTGCGACAATCGTGAATTCACTTGATCCTGATATTATTGTTCTTGGCGGCGGCATGAGCAATGTGAACGCGCTTTATACAGGCGTTCCCAAAGTCTGGGATAAATATATATTTTCCGACACAGTTGATACACCCATCGTACCGCCTAGGCACGGCGATTCCTCGGGCGTACGCGGCGCAGCATGGCTTTGGCAATAAGGCTTATTTAAACAGTGCCACCGCAAACGGCATCAACGTAATCTGATCGCCTTCAACTTTTACAGCAGAAGAGATATTTTCAATCAATTTCTGCCCGTCTTTCAGCAGCTTTTGATCCATTATTTTCTCTTCGTAGCTAAAGTTAAACACACACATAATATGATCATCGCCTTCGCTTCGTACAAACGCCAAGATATTTTCCTCACCGCTCTCTATTAACTCAACGGCGCCCGTGCGCATAGCAGGCTCTTTTTTACGCCACGCAATATACTTCTTCATGCGGTAATATATAGACCCTTCATGTTCTTTCTGCCATGACACATTATCTTCGATATGTTGCTGTGATAAAGGCAGCCATGGCTCAGGAAGGTTACCATCAGCATCAACAGCCGAAAAGCCGCCATGTTCCGTGTGGTCCCATGCCATCGGTGTCCGGCATCCGTCACGGCCTTTAAATTCTGGATAGAACTCAATGCCGTAAGGATCCTGCATTTTTTCAAATGGCACATCCGTTTCTTTAAAGCCCAGCTCTTCACCTTGATACATGCAGTAACTGCCGCGCATAGACATTGGCAAAATACTTGCCTGATAATTGAAATCGCTTTGGTTCCCCTGACCGGGATACCAGCGCGAGGCAACGCGCTGTACATCATGGTTGCTGTTGCTCCAACAAAGCCAGCCTGTTCCAATAACCTCTTCCGTGTTTTTAAATAACGCTTCCATATCGGATTTATTATAAGAACAGGAAAACAAATCAAACGTATAAGCAAAATGAAAGCGATCCGAGGCCTGTACGTAATTTGCAGCAACTTGCGCTGCGTCTTCGCCGCCAACTTCTGCCATTAACGCGCGATCTTGATACTCGTCTGAAATCTCACGGATAATATTCAGCCACTCGATTGTGCCTGCGTGATTGGCGCTATTGGTTCGGCTTTGCATCGACAATGGGTTTTCCGGCGGCAAATCAGACGGCGTGCTACCGTCCGTTCTGGCCGGATTATCACGCAGCAAAGGATCAGCAAGATATTGATGCATAGCATCCAGTCTAAAGCCGTCAACGCCCATATCAAACCAGAACCGCGCCGTATCAATCAGCTCTGCCCTGACATCTGTGTTCCAGATATTCAGTGCCGGCTGTTCACGGAGGAAATGGTGCAAATAATATTGTTTGCGTTTTGTATCCCACGTCCATGCAGGGCCGCCAAAATATGACAGCCAGTTATTTGGCGGGGTTCCGTCCGGCTTTGCCTCGGCCCATATATACCAATCGCTTTTGGCATTATTGGCGCTCTCGCGGCTTTCGATGAACCATTCATGTTCATTTGATGAATGCGACCAAACCTGGTCAATCATGACCTTTAAATTTAAACTATGTGCTTTATCCAGTAATTCTTTAAAATCATTCAGACAACCAAACATCGGATCAACTTCGCGGTAATCGGCCACGTCATACCCGAAATCCTTCATCGGTGATTTGAAGAACGGAGAAATCCATATACCATCCACGCCCAGATCAGCCACATAATCAAGCTTTTGCGTGATGCCTTTCAGATCGCCAATACCGTCGCCATTGGCATCCATAAAGCTTCTTGGGTAAATCTGATAAATAACGCCGCCGCGCCACCATTCTATTTGATCGGACATTCTTTTACACCTTTATAAAAACAGAATATTAAGTCGTGTCTGTCATAACACACACAAAATATGAGAACAGTCTTTTTTGAAACTAATTCACAGATGGTTTATGCGCTTTTGAGTCTGCTTTTGGCTCTGGAACGGAATTTATATCGCCATTTACAAAACATGCCACATGACCGAAATCACCGGCTGATATTACATTTCCACATAGATGCACAGATGAAAGCGTGGTTTCCTTATGCGATGTGCATGCCGAACGGTCAAGGCCATCATTTAAAATTTGACGCGCAAACTCCATGTCAATGATACGCGGTGAATCGGATGTATTTACGATTATCAGATCGGGCTTTTGCTTAAACCCTTCTTCGGGATGAATAATCACAGCGAATATATCAGGATTAAGTGGATCAAATACAAGCTGCTTCCATTCCTGACGCACATCCGGCATGCTGGCGAGCGTTTCATTAATCTGCTTCACAAAATCTTGATTATCAACACAATCACGATGAATATCATCCGGTGACGCCGTAAAGACGGAACTGGAATCACGTAAAAACTCACTGCCGCTCGTTAAAAACCAGCCATCATGCGCAAACGCCATTTTCGCCATTGCCAATCGATTAAGCTGCCTTATCGCGTGATCACCAAAGCCCATTTTCCTAAAAATATCCGCCGAGCTTGCCGTATCGTGATTATCGATAAAGCCAAGCGTTGGCGCGACATAATTCTTCATAAAACCGTTCAAATGTTGCAGCGTTCCCTCATCGTCATTCAAAACCGCAGAAAAGTGGCTATAAAGAGCGCTCAGGCGTTGATTTTCGGGAAAGGTTTTATCCATACCCATATGCCAGTTCTTGATAATCAGAGTGTGATCCTGACCTTCAATTTGCCATTCACACAAATCGCCCAGCAGCATCCAGTATGACGAGCTATAGCAGCTGTCGCACACACCGTTTAAATGCTCGTATTCATTCGGCGCCAGTCCGACTGTCTCGCATAGCACAGACAAATCATGTCCGTGCTCTTGCTTGCAAATATTTTCGGCATGGTAGACGATTTCCTCATAGATTTCCTGTGGCAATAAGCCGGCAGAATCAATCCGCAACCCATCAAACCCCCACTCTTTAACAATCTTGCTTGCATAAGGTTTTAAGTAATATTCCAATATTTGCTGTTTTATTTCGGGATCATCAAAATTAAAGGGAATCACATCATCCCATAAATCTCCGCCCATATTCTGTGTATGCGATGAAAACCAGCGCGATGTATCAATATCATCGGGAATTTTCGACAGAACAGAGCAAGACAAAAATTGATCTCTATCATTTGTAATTAAAGGATGGCTGTGCGCCACATGTAAAAACACAACATCAGCCAGCACGCGCATGCCCTCGGCGCGAATTAGATCCGTTAGCTCCCTGACCGCAGCCGAAGATTCTGCGTCGGAATATTGCTCTCCTTGCGTATGAGTACTGTCCAACCTGAAAGATTGCGGGCCATAGGGGCTGCCTGATTTTTGGGTTTGCGGGCTGGGCACAGAGGAGGTTTCAAAAAGCGGATTGATCCAAACGCCCTCGAATCCCAAATCCTTTATGCGCGGAATATCCTGCGCAATGTCATCAATGCCATTATAAAGTGACGGATAAATATTATATAAAGCAGAACGTTTCATTCAAAAAATCTACTATAAAATTATGTTTTATTTATTAATAAAGTAACATTATTCAATGCATGCACTTTATAATCCTATAATTGTAAGCCTGCAGAGTATAAAACTGTCAAAATAATTCCATATTGCTATGCAACACAAACAGCGCGCAAAACAACATTAGGTCGTTGAAATAAAAAGAAATATAACAAGAAAACAAAGAAGCAGAAATATGTGTATTTCTGCCTGTCAGATTAAAGGCACTCTATATGGCAGACTAGCTTTTAATTTTAATGATATGACCGTCTTTGAGACCCAAAGCAATTTTACCCTGTTTTAAATCCAGCGCGTCTTGGCCAAAGATCTCATAGCGCCAGCCTTTGAGCGCAGGAATATTTGCATCATCGCGCATTGCAAGCTGCTCCAGATCATCGCTTGAGGCGATTAATTTCACGGCGACTTCATGATCGGACGCCTGTATACGGAGCAACATTTTCAACATTTCCAAAACAGGTCGTAAATCTTGTGGCAGCTTCTCTTTTTTATCCGGCACAGGGCATGCCCCTTTCGGACTTTGCAATGCGTTTTGAATCTCTTTCAAAAGCGCCTCGCCATGTTGGTTTGATGCTAAATCAGACGGCATATTGCGTATCTTCTTTAGCTCTTCTTTACTTTGCGGCGGGTGAATGGCTATGTCCGCAATCGCTTCATCGCGAATAACGCGGTTACGCGGCGCATTGCGGCGCTGCGCCTCGCGCTCGCGCCACGCGGCTGCGGCCTGAAGAACGCAATAAACACGGGGCTTTTGTGATCGGACCTTGATCCGTCCCCATGATTCCTCCGGCAAATTTTCGTAAGTGGACGTATTGCGCAGAACATCCATTTCCTGTTTCACCCACGCTGTTCGTCCGGTCTCATCCAGACGCTTTTCAAGATGCAAATAGGCATCGCGCAGATAGGTCACATCATCCAGCGCATAATTCAGCTGCTTTGCGGATAACGGCCGGCGTGACCAATCCGTGAATTGCGGGCCTTTATCGATTGTGTGGCCGCAAATATCGTGAATAAGGTTCAAATACCCGATTTGCTCACCGTAGCCACAAACCATGGCAGCAACCTGTGTATCAAAAATCGGTTGCGGCAGATCTTCCATTTCGTGGAAAAATATTTCCATGTCCTGACGGGCCGCGTGAAATATTTTCAAAACATTTTGATTCCGCATCAATTCATAAAAAGGTGATAAATCCAGCCCCTTTACAAGCGGATCAATCGCCATCGGCAGTCCCTCCGGCGCGGCCACCTGAATAAGGCAAAGCTTGGGATAATATGTTCTGTCGCGGAGAAATTCTGTGTCGACGGTAATATAAGACTCTTTGGCAAGCGCATCGCACAGCGCTTTTAAAGGTTCATTTTCCGTTATGATTTGATCTGTTTTACTCATGATGGTCATTTACATACGATTTTATCGCTTGCATGCCAAGTCTTTTATCAAGTGTTTTTATAAAGAGCTTCTTGACGAAAGCCGAAAAAAAATGTCTTGTAACACCCTAACAATAAGCAAATTTTGACAGAGGAAAAACAATGCATCCTTTTCGTACACATAGTTGTAATGAATTAAACAAAAACCATATCGACGAAACAGTCAGATTATCCGGCTGGGTTCACCGCGTGCGCGACCATGGCGGCGTTCTCTTCGTTGATTTGCGCGATACATATGGCATGACACAATGCGTTGTTGATGAAGACAGCCCGCTGATTAATGAAATTGATCGCTGGCGTAATGAATCTGTTATCACAGTAACAGGCAAAGTCCGCGCGCGCGCCGAGGGCACAGCCAATGAAAATCTGGCAACAGGCGATATCGAAATTTATATCGACACAGCCGAAATGCAATCATCCGCAGACGTTATTCCGTTTCAAGTTGCCGAAGATGACGGCACAGGCGAAGATATCCGCCTGCGTTACCGCTATCTGGATCTGCGCCGCGAAGGAATGCAGAAGAAAATTCGCCTGCGTAACAATGTTATCCGCGCCATGCGTGAAAAAATGCACGCGCAAAACTTTCAGGAATTCCAGACACCTATCTTAACGGCGAGCTCACCGGAAGGTGCGCGTGATTACCTTGTGCCATCACGCCTGCATCCCGGTAAATTTTATGCCTTGCCGCAAGCGCCGCAGCAATTCAAGCAGCTATTGATGATGTCCGGTTTTGACCGTTACTTCCAGATAGCCCCCTGCTTCCGCGATGAAGATGGCCGCGCAGACCGCCTCGCCGAATTTTACCAGCTTGATGTCGAAATGAGCTTTGTCACACAAGACGAGGTTTTTGATACAATCCAGCCCGTTATCCAGGGTATTTTCGAAGAATTTTCGGATTTCACCGGCACAAAGCGCAAAGTTGAATGGTGCCCGTCCATTCCATACAAAGAAGCGATGCTGAAATATGGGTCTGATAAACCCGATTTGCGCAACCCGCTCGAGATTGTGGATGTGACCGATGTCTTTGCCCGCGATGATGTCGAATTCAAAGCCTTTAAAGGCGTCATTGCCAAAGGCGGCGTCGTTCGCGCTATCCGTGCGCCCAAAGTATCCGATCAGCCGCGCAGTTTCTTTGACAAGCTCAATAGCTGGGCGCAAGGACAAGGCGCGCCGGGTCTAGGCTACGTTTTATTTGATGGCGCAGAAGGCAAAGGCCCGATAGCGAAATTCATCCCCGAAGCAGCCCAAAACGCCCTGCGCGAAACAGCAGGCATAGAAGATGGCGACGCGATCTTCTTTATCTGTAACCAAGAGTTGCCGGCCGCGAAATTTGCTGGCCTAGCGCGTGACGCTATTTGCGATTCGCTTAGCGCAATTGAAGGCGATCACCCGTTCGCACGCGAAAAAGACATTTATAAATTCTGCTGGATCGTTGATTTTCCGATGTACGAATTTGACGAAACGCAGCAAAAAATAGATTTTAGCCACAATCCGTTTTCTATGCCCCAAGGCGGCATGGATGATCTGGACAACAAAGAGCCCGTTGATATTTATGCTTATCAATATGACTGTGTTTGTAATGGATTTGAGCTTGCCTCAGGCGCAATCAGAAACCACAGACCCGAAATCATGGAAAAAGCCTTTGGCATTGCCGGATACGGCAAAGAAATTCTCGAAGAAGAATTTGGCGGCATGCTCAATGCGATGCGTTACGGCGCTCCGCCGCACGGCGGCCTTGCCTTTGGTGTTGATCGTATTATCATGCTGCTCGCCGATGAACCAAACCTGCGCGAGGTTTATGCCTTTGTCATGAACGGTCAGTACGAAGACCAAATGATGCAGGCTCCCTCCGAAGTCGGCCTGGAGCAGCTTAAAGATTTACATCTTAAAGTGAATATGCCCAAGCAGGTTGCCAAAGATGACAGCGAAAAAAAGCGCGCATAAAAATAAAATAACTCATTAGAAATGTTTGATTTGATCTGTGTTTAATACCCACAGTCATCGGCCCCTCTTTGCGTCTTATTTTCAATTTAAAACCAAATAAACATAGCACAAAAGAAAGACCCGATTCGCTTGGGGAAACGAATCGGGCCGGGGGGTAATCGCCTGCCTAGGGTTTGGGTTCACGGTTAGGAAGGGACGGCAGGCGAGTATTCTTCTAACTTCAACTTAACTTAACTCTTTTGTAATTTTAGACCGTAACTTTTTCCTTATCTTTTAACTTTTTTTCTGCAGACCGTCTTTCTTGTTTGTCTGCGTACATAGCCATATCCGCTTTATCAAAAATGGCATTTACATCATCACCATGTTTGTAAACAGAAATACCTATAGAAGCATGAATTGCAATTTCTGTGCCATCTTGCACAAAAGACAGATTATTGAGCTGTTTCGTGAGTTTTTGCGCACGATCCACGATTTTTTCGCGGCTTGTGTTACACATCAACACGGCAAATTCGTCCCCGCCGAGACGGGCAACACTGTCCATCGGGCGAATACAGTTAAATAATGTCTTTGCAACAAGACGAAGACTTGCATCACCTGCGCTATGGCCATAAGTGTCATTGATATATTTGAATTTATCCAGATCAATCATCAGCAATACACCGCCGCAGCTGAGGCCACGCTCACAGCGATCCATTTCTGCTGCGAAAGCATTATAAAGCCCGCGTCTGTTGTTAATGCCTGTCAGGCTGTCTGTTGTTGTTAATTTCTCTAGCTCCGCAATCTTTTGCTCTTGCTCTTTAATCACGGCATCTGCGCCCTGAAGCACTGTCTGCGCTTTTTCCAGCAAAGCGTTATCATGATCATCATGCTGCTTGAAAACATTCAGTAAATCCTGAATTGTCTGTGTTCCCGCAATCTCTGTAGGAATCTTGTTCAATGCAGGTAAAAACTCTCCTGCATCCCCATTCGTCGAAATTCTAACCGTGTTTGTCATTTTATCCACCCGATAACTTGAAGTTTAAATTTGTAATACCCAAAACCCATATTATTATTTTATTATTTTGAAAAGAAAATATGCGAAGACCATGCCAGCGCTTAAAACACATATAAAACAAGGCCTTAGAGGGATCGGACAATACGAATGAAAAAGGAAAAATAAACTGTACCGGAAATTTGTGCAGGCACGAACTGCAATATGGGCATTTTTTACCTAGTGCCTTTCTTACTCGGCCCTTTATCCGGCGCCCTAAGCACATTTTTCTACGTTTTAAGATTTTTATTAACAGTTTTAGCTTGCGGTTCGCTTCGAAGACGATACAATTTGTCCCCATGGTAACTATTAAAAATTATAAAAAAACATTCTTTATCTTTCTTGCAGCCATAGCAATTATACTCACTATGGGCCTGGCTCAATTTTGGGTTGTCAACCAACAAGCTATTGTTGTTAGCCCAAATAACAAAGCTCCCGCTCCGGTGCTGACTGATATAATTGAAGGCTTTGCCCCGCACAAAGCATTATACGACATTAAGATGATTTCGAATAAATCCGGCAGCCAAATTGTAAATGTCGAGGGTGAAATGTTTTTTGAATGGCTTCCTGCATGCGATGCATGGATAACAGATCACAGATTTAATTTATATTATGATTACACCGACAGCCCGCGCGTTCATGCTGTCAGCGATTTCTCAGCTTATGAAACTTTCGATGGCGCGCATTTTGACTTTAATTCGATAAAAAAACGCAGTGGAACGATCTACTCAGAAATTCGCGGACAAGCGAATATTAATCAGGCACATATCAATAAAGACCAAACGCACGACATAGATATACCGTCCAAAGCCACTTATAGTAAGCCAAAAGATCTTGAGCATGTCTTGGATAAAAACACATTCTTTCCGATTTCACATTCCCTGGAAATGCTGACACGTGCGGAAAACGGAGAAAAATTCTTTAATGCCTATTTATTTGATGGCGGCGATGAAGATGGGCCAGCTGAAGTTAACAGCATTGTTTTAGGCACGGTCAATGCTTTGGCACATATTACCCCAAACGAAAAAATTAATCTGGAACTCATAAAAAGTAAGGCTTACAACATCCACCTTGCTTTCTTCGAAACCAACAAATATGCACAGACACCAGAATATGAGATAGAAATGATAATGCACAAAAATGGCATCATCAGCGATATGATCGTCAATTATCCTGATTTTTCAGTGTCACAAAAGCTAATTGCCTTGGAAAAGATAAACCCCTTAAACTGTGAGTAATAAAAATACGTGCGTTCCTTTTTTTGATCAATTTTAATTATTTAGCAACTATGTTAGGGTAATTTGCTATTGGTAATGTGTCCAAATGGGGTTATAAAGTCATATGACAGATAAAACAGTTCTTATCGTTGAAGACAACGAACTCAATATGAAGCTTTTCAATGATCTACTTGAGGCTCATGGTATTCAAACCATTGGCACCAGCGATGGTCGCCTCGTGCTTGATATTGCAAGGGAGCACAAGCCCGATTTAATTTTAATGGATATTCAATTACCCGAAGTATCAGGTCTGGATGTAACCAAATGGCTAAAGAATGATGCCGAGCTTGCCTCAATCCCGGTTATCGCAGTCACGGCTTTCGCGATGAAAGGTGATGAACAGAAAATTCGCGAAGGGGGTTGCGAAGATTATATTTCCAAGCCAATATCTGTTACACACTTCATGGATACCGTGAATAAGCATCTAAATATAAATTAACCGGATCATTTCAAAAATAATTTAAAACAGTCTAAGAAAGTTTAAGAATATATGTCTGCCCGCGTACTTGTTGTTGATGATATACTTCCGAATGTGAAGCTGCTTGAGGCAAAACTCAGCAGTGAATACTACGAAGTGCTGACAGCAACAAACGGTGAAGACGCACTTAAGATTGTAAAAGCCGAAAACCCGGATATTGTTTTACTGGATGTTATGATGCCGGGCATGGACGGTTTTGAAGTTTGCCAGCGTATCAAAACAGATCCTGAGGTTGCGCACATACCCGTTGTAATGGTTACTGCTCTGACAGATTCAGCTGATCGCGTGCGCGGACTTGAGGCTGGCGCAGATGATTTTCTTAGCAAACCTGTGAATGATACAGCACTTATGGCGCGCGTTCGCTCTCTTGTGCGCTTGAAAATGACGATTGATGAATGGCGCATGCGCGAAAATACAGCTTCACAGCTTGGTGTTATTGACGATCGCGGCTCTATGATGGATGAGCCAACCGACAATGCCCGTATACTTATTGTTGAAGATCAAAATTTTGAAGCCGAAAAAATTGCGGAAACCCTTCATGCCGACAAAGATATTGTTATCCCTGTTGAATCAGGAATGAGCGCCATTGAATACGCATCACAGCATGACTTTGACCTTTTGATGGTCAGTTTGAATTTAAGGCATGAAGACGGGCTTCGTCTCTGCTCTCATCTTAAATCCAATGAAAAAACACGCGGCATTCCTATTTTAATGATAGCTACAGACAATGATATGGACAAAGTTTCTCATGGTCTGGAGATTGGTGCCCATGATTACATCATTCGCCCCATTGACCGCAATGAACTGCTCGCGCGTGCGCGAACACAAATTCGCCGAAAACGCTTTCAGGAACGCTTAAAAGAATCATATGAAGTCAGTATTTCCATGGCACTTATCGACACCCTCACAGGACTATATAATCGTCGCTATCTGGAAGTTCACCTTCAAAAATTACTGAATAAAAACAAAGAGATGGGGAAATCTTTATGTGTTTTAATTCTGGATATCGACAATTTCAAACACGTAAATGATACGCATGGACACATGGTTGGTGATGAAGTCTTACGTACATTCTCGGCGCGTTTAAATGAAAATGTACGTAACTTTGATTTGGTTTCACGCCTTGGCGGCGAAGAATTTGCGGTAATTTTACCCGATACTTCAAATGAAAAAGCCTATTTTATATCGGAACGTTTACGCCGATCCATTGCAGAAAAACCCATTAAATGCAGCACACCTGATGGGGAGCTCGCTATAACGACATCAATCGGGGGCGCCATAATAGGACCCGGTGATCATACAGTTGCCGATATTCTTGACCGCGCAGACAAACCGCTTTACGAGGCCAAAGAGAACGGCAGAAATACAACATTCTTTGAAAAAACAGGCCGCCTGGACCCTACAAAATATTTCCAAGAAGATACACGCGATCTCGACAAAGAAACAGAAGACGCGCCGGAATAAGCCCCTCCCCCGTGAGGATTTATTCTTCAATAACGCCCTTAGCTATAAAATGCGGATTATAAAACTTTTCAGCACTCTTCCCATACCGAAGCGGGTGTCCTTCAATATCGGTCATAATTCCGCCCGCGCTGCGCAATACTGCATCACCAGCAGCTGTATCCCACTCACATGTCGGACCGAAACGCGGATATAAATCCGCTTTTCCTGCGGCAACAGCGCATATTTTCAAACTACTACCCCGTTTTACGATTTTTTGAACTTTATAATCCGATAAATAAGCTTCTAAAGCTTCTGCACTACCATGCGATCGTGAAGACACGATCGTCAATCCCGCTGACGGCCAGTCGCGCACAGATATGGGCTTATCTTTTCCACCATCCTCCGACCAGCGCAGTGCCGTATCAGGGCCAAATCCTGCGTAAAGCTCGTCTTTTGCAGGGGCATATACAACACCAAGAACAGGTAAGCCCTGATAGATGAGCGCAATATTAACCGTATAATCACCGCTGCCGGAAATAAACTCTTTGGTTCCATCCAATGGATCAACAAGCCAAAAATAACCTTGATCATCTATGTCCGGAATGCGTCCTTCGGACACGGCCTCTTCTGCAATAATAGGAATATCGGGCAAATAAGATAAAAGCTGCTCTGTTATAATTTTTTCTGCATCTTTATCCGCACACGTTACCGGCGATCCATCAGACTTTTCATCCAGACCAATGCCTATTCGCCCTTCGAAATAATCAAGCGTTTTTTCGCCAGCCTCCAGAGCAATGCGGCGAACAATATTACAAAGCGCTTCCGGATGTTCAAGCAATCTAGACATTCATGACCTTTTCTTTCTTTACATCCGATTTTTCCACGCGAATGTTACGCTCAATATAATTGACCACCTGATCAACGCAGCTCTCAATATCATTATGCTGTGTATCCACGACCAGTTCGGGATTTTCCGGCTCCTCGTACGGAGACCCAATCCCCGTAAAGTCTTTAATTTCGCCGTCGCGGGCTTTTTTATAAAGCCCTTTCGGATCACGGCTTTCACATGTTGCTAAATCTGCCCTGACAAAAATCTCGTGAAAATGGTTTGGCGCTGCTTCACGTGCGCGGTCTCTGTCAATTTGATACGGCGAAATAAAGGCTGTGATCGTGATAAGCGCCGCATCTGCCTGAAGCGCCGCCACGTGGCCTATTCTGCGAATATTTTCCGCGCGGTCTTTGGGCGAGAAACCCAGATCCTTGCATAAACCATGGCGTACATTATCACCATCCAGAACATATGTATGATATCCACGTTTAAACAATGCGCGCTCTACCTGTATCGCAAGCGTTGATTTTCCCGCGCCCGACAGACCTGTAAACCAGAATATAGCGCCATGGTGCCCATTGCGCTCTATGCGCTCTTTATAATCTGTTAGATAATCAACCTCATAGATATTTTGAGCTTTGGGAGCCTTAACGCGCTGATTTGCATGGCGGTCCATTGTAATATTACCACCCCCCGCAATATCATAGCCGTCATACAGCACAACACGTCCCAATACATTATTTCTATCATAAGGATCCAGCGCCAGAACATTGCGAGCCCGCAATGTAACAACAGCCACTGCATTACGTTCAACACAAACCACTTTATCGTCTTGTTTTAAATCCTGCGTATCAATGACTTTATCAATGGATTGCACCGAAACCGCTGCCTCGCTTGTTCCGTAACGAACCGTGAAAGTATCCCCGACTTTCATCGGTTTCTTCGACAGCCAGAAAATATTGGCCTGAAACACATTGGAGAGCATAGGCAACTCATTTTCATGGCTGCCTATATGGCCACGCTCGACAAAGATTTTTTGATCCAGCGTAATACCAATACAGTCACCGGCCGATGCTGCCGTCTTTGTTTGGTCTTCGGGAAAAACTTCAATTGATGAAATCACGGCCTTTTCATCTGTCGGTGAAAATGAGATTGTGTCACCAACCGACAAAGATCCTGTTTCAACACGCCCGACCAAAATACGCTTATTATCTTGCCTGTAAACGTCCTGAACAGGAAAGCGCAGCGGCAAGTTTTGCGGTAAAGAAAGATGCTCTAAGCCATCAAGGGCATTAAGCAATAAAGGACCATCATACCAGCCAAGATGATCATCACGGCGCGCAATCATATCGCCATGACGTGCAGAAATAGGAAGAATTTTTTGCGGCTCTAAGTGAATAGATTTTAAATAAGCAGTGATATCATCGCATAATTGATCAAAACGATCCTGCGCATAATCAACCCTATCCATTTTATTGATGACAACAATCACTTGCTTCAAGCCCAAAAGACTTAGCAAATAAGCATGGCGACGGGTTTGCTCCTGCAAGCCTTCTTCGGCATCAACAACCAATATCGCTGCGTCCGCTGAAGCCGCGCCGGAGACCATATTTTTTAAGAACTCACGATGACCGGGCGCATCAATAATCACGTAATCACGCTTATCCGTTGAGAACCAGATTTGCGTCGTATCAATAGTAACAGCCTGATCACGCTCTGCCTGAAACGCATCCAGAACAAAGGACCATTCTATGGCATCTGTCCCGCGTTTTTCCGACACAGCTTTGATTTCATCGGCTTTTCCGTCCGGCAAGCTGTCCGTGTCATATAAAAGCCTGCCGATCAGGGTAGATTTACCATGATCGACATGACCAACAATTACGACCTTAAGCTGTTTTTCTTCAGAAATATTATCTGTCATACTACTATCTTAATCTTCTTTATGTTCTAGTGGCTTATCTTTTATGGACAGGTCTTTGCAATAAAACAATCTGTCGTGATCTTCGTAAAAACCATCAACCCGGTTAACACGTTCGTAACCTAGCGCTTCATAAAAAGACGGAGCCTGATATGACAGCGTATCAACCCATATCTTGGTAGCGCCGCGGCTACGGCATATTTCCTCTGCGGTTCGAATGGCTTTTTTGCCCAATCCCGCGCCTTGCTCTTGCGAAGAAATAATCAACTTTCCTATATATCCATTGACGCCCTGCGTATAACCGCTAATGCCTCCGCATATCAACTCTTCGCGTACAATTTCGGCAGCAAAAGGCTTACGCCCCTCGCCTATCTTATTAAAAGAATCTTGCTTGAACTCACGTTTAAAGAACTTCTGCAACTCAGCACCGACATCGTCTGTGATATGAATGAATATATTGCTCATGATTATCTTACATATAGCCTTTCGCGCGTAAATTTTCAAAACTGTCTTCTGTTTCATTATCCATAGAACGGCCGGATCGCTCCGCTGTTTTTGTACTCTCAAGCTCTTGAATAACCTCATCAATTGTCGCCGCGTCACTTTTCACCGGGAATGTTATATTCTTTTCGCCCAAAGATCGATAACGCTCTCCGTTTTTTGACAAATATAATGGCACAATTGGTATATTTTCACGCTTTGTGTAACGCCAAATATCCAGCTCTGTCCAATGTAAAATCGGGTGAATACGCACATGGCAACCTTCGGGAAAATCTGTTTTATATTGATCCCAGAACTCGGCTGGCTGATCTTTAAAATCCCAGTCACCGTCCAGCGAGCGCGGGGAAAACACCCGCTCTTTTGCCCTCATCGCTTGTTCATCGCGGCGAATACCTGCGAACACGCCGCGAAACTTGCGCTTTTCCAGCAAATTGCGCAGACCTTCGGTTTTACGCGTTGCCGCGCGCGTTGCAGGCGGCAAGGTATCATCCATTTCATCTTCAGGCGGACAAAATTCCAGATCTAGCGGTAAATCCCATTCTTTGTGGATCCACTCACGGAATGCATACACTTCCGGCAGTTCCATTTCGGTATCAAGATGCACTAGCGGAAATGG
>Ga0136600_1000588_pt1 | contig 19234 bp, 20 predicted proteins | sample AntRauMFilla2698_FD_104634 | JGI IMG/M metagenome (GOLD analysis project Ga0136600, IMG submission 104634) | Saline lake microbial communities from Rauer Islands, Antarctica - Metagenome Filla 2 #698 | ecosystem: Environmental > Aquatic > Non-marine Saline and Alkaline > Saline | place...
CTTTATTGCCTCTTCTAACGCTTAAAATTGTTGTGCCTTTAAATTGCTCCATACTACGCCTATATTAAATAATTACCTGCATATTATAACCTAGATTATTTTTCATATATACTTTTACCATGTCATTGCAAAAAATCTTAAAAAATCAAACAATATCATTTTATGAATATATGGAAAATTGTTTGTATCATAATGAATATGGGTACTATTCAACAAAAAACAATGTTTTTAATAAAGATGGGGATTTTTACACAGCTTCATCTATTTCAAAAGCATTTGCGCATTGTATTTATAATTTTATTTATAGTCTTGGTTTAGAGGATATCAATATTCTTGAGCTTGGTGGCGGTAATGGTTTTTTGTCACAAAATATATTAGATAAAAACAAAAACCTTATAAAAAACTACTTTTTATACGAACCAAATAAGGCAATGAGACTCCTTCAACAAAAAACCTTAAAACATTACGATGTGGTTTTTTTAGATAAATTGCCAGTAAAAGATAAAAAGCCAATTATTGTCATTGCAAATGAAGTATTGGATGCAATGCCTGTTCACTTGTATTTAAAAAAAGAGCACATGTATTTTGAAAAGATGGTGTGTGTGGGTAGTGAAAATTCCTTTGTCTTAAAAAATGTTGATAACATTCCTTCTCAGGCTAAAGATATATTAGATAGATATAATAACCAAGATTATGTTGTTAGTTATAATCCTAATATTGTAACTTTTTTAAAAAACTTACAAAGTATATCCTCAAGTGTTTTATTACTTTTTTTTGATTATGGTTATAAAGAGTATGAACTTTTTAATGATGTAAGAAATGGACAATCACCAAGAGGTTTTTATAAACATTTATTGGTCAATAATCCTTTAGCTAATATGGCAAAAATGGATTTAACTTATAATGTTAACTACTCATCTTTGGTTAAAAATGCTATAGATTGTGGTTATGAGTTTGAAGGTTACACATTGCAAAGTAGTTTTATTATGGAGCTTTTACAAGATGAAAATTATGATACTCAAGAAAAAAATGCGATAAAGCAATTATGTTTTGATGATTCTATTTTCAATGCTTTTAAGGCCATTTGTTTTTCTAAAAATTTTAAAGCTAATGTTTTAGGTTTTAAAAGGGATATTAGTCACAAGATGTGATTTAATAAAATTCATTCTCTGCTTTTTAATGTAGCTTCCTATTTCTTTATTTGAGAGCTTAATTGAGGTTGGTTTGATAGCCAAAATACCTAGGTGAAGTTTTTGCCACCATTGCAATGATTTAATATTTGTAGAGGTTTTCAGGCAGGATATAATTTCATTAAAAATACTATTTTTTCTAAAGCATTGTAATTTGTGGGCTATATCAAAAATTTTCTCTATTTCATTTGGTGGATTTTTAATAGTTTCATAAAATTCATTAATTTTAAGGGCTAGATTGGCGTATGTGTTTGGAATAGGTAATCTTTTAATTAACTTTTGTAAGTTTTCTAGTTTTAGATAAGAACAGAGTATAGCAAACTTAAATTTCTCATTAGAAATTGCATTAATCATAGCAAACTCCTTAGTTGATAAATCTAAGATTTGGGTAAATTCAGGTAACACAACTTGTAATGCTGTAGTTTGATTTAAAACCTTAAAAAAATTTTCAATTTTTGATAGCTTTAGTGTTTTAAATAGTTCTAACCAGACTCTTTCTTTAGTTAGATATTCTAGCTCATTATTTTTTGCAATTTGCACACATAGTTCAATGGTTTCAGGGGCTATTGTAAAATCAGGGAGCTTTGCACTAAATCTAGCAAGGCGAATTACTCTTAAAGGATCTTCTATAAAGTTTTTTGATATATGTCTTAAGGTTTTTTGTTTTAAATCATTAAGACCACCCACTAAATCAATAATATTATTATCAACATCTTTTACCAAAGCGTTTATGGTAAAATCTCGGCGTATTAAGTCTTGTTTTAGGGTTATATTTTTATTTGCATCAAAGGTAAATCCTGAGTAACCCTTATCTACTTTTTTTTCATATCTTGCTAAAGCGTATTCTTCTTTATGTATAGGATCTAAAAACACAGGAAATTCTGTTCCTACTTTTAAAAAACCTTTACTTAACATTTCGTTTTCTGTTGCTCCTACTACAACAAAATCTTTATCAACGACTTTAAGCCCGAGTAATTCATCTCTAACTGCTCCGCCGACCAAATAAATTTTCATAAATAAATCAAATTAAAATTGTATACTATATTCTCATTGTTATAATACTTTAACATATAAATTATTTGAAATTTAAAAAGATAAAAATGAGTAGTAATTACAGCGCATCAAATATAGAAGTTTTATCAGGATTAGATCCAGTTCGTAAAAGACCCGGCATGTACACCAATACTGAAAACCCTAACCATTTAGCCCAAGAGGCAATCGATAACTCTGTAGATGAGGCTATTGCAGGTCATGCTAATAATATACTTGTTACCATACATTTAGATAATTCTTTAAGTGTTGTTGATAATGGTCGTGGCATGCCTGTTGATATTCACCCAATAGAAAAGGTTAGTGGTGTTGAAGTTATAATGACTAAATTACACTCTGGGGGGAAATTTTCTGATAAAAACTATAGCTTTGCTGGTGGTTTGCACGGGGTTGGAGTTTCTGTCATTAATGCATTATCTAAAAAAGTTGAACTTAACATTAAAAGAGATAAAAACGAATATTTTATTACTTTTGCAGATGGAAAGTTAGACAATCCTTTAAAAAAAATTGGCAAAACAAAAGAAATTGGAACAAAAATAAGATTTTGGCCCGATGAAAAATATTTTGAGCAGCCAAATATTCAAATTAAAGAGCTAACCAAGTTATTAGAAGCTAAAGCTTTATTATGTAAAGGGTTAACAATTACTTTAATTGATGAAATAAATAATCAAACTAAAACATGGCATAATGATGCGCCTTTAAATGATTATCTATTAGAGCAAATTCAAGAAGAAAGTATTCCAAAAAAAGGTTTATTAATAAAATCTAATTCTAGTCAACACGATTTAGTTATTGCCCTTGCTTGGTGTCTTGATTTTAAAAATTTAGTGAGTACAAGTTATGTTAATTTAATTCCTACTCCATTAGGTGGTAGTCATCTAAACGGATTAAGACAGGGTATAGTCGAAGCCTTAAAGGATTTTGGTAAAATAAGAAATCTATTACCTAAGAATATAAAATTAACTGCTGAGGACTGCTGCTATAACTTAAATCATATTCTTTCTTTAAAGATGAAAGATGCAGAGTTTGCTGGCCAAACAAAGGAAAAGCTTAGAAGTACATTTGCATTAAATACTATTTCACTGCATGTAAGAGACAATTTAACTATTTGGTTACATCAAAATGTACAAGAAGGAGAAGTACTTTTAGAGCACTGCTTAAATATTGCAAGAAAACGTCAATCAAAAGCAGTAAAAATAATTAGAAAGAAATTTAATAGCGGTACTCAGCTACCTGGCAAACTATCTGATTGTACTAGTAATGACTCTTCTATATCTGAGCTTTTTTTGGTTGAGGGTGATTCAGCTGGAGGTTCTGCTAAACAGGCTAGAACTAAAGAATTTCAAGCAATAATGCCACTAAGAGGTAAAATATTAAATACTTGGGAAGTTTCTAATGATGAAGTTTTAGCATCTCAACAGGTACATGACATAGCTCTTGCTATTGGAGTCGATCCTGGCTCTAGTAATATTGAAGGTTTAAGATATAGTAAAATCTGTATTTTAGCTGATGCTGATTCGGATGGTCAGCACATTGCAACCTTGCTATGTGCTTTATTTTGTAAGCACTTTACCAAATTAGTTGAAAATGGCAATATTTATGTTGTTTTACCTCCCTTATATAGAATCGATATAGGTAAAAAGATTTTTTACGCTCTTGACGATAGCGAAAAAAACAAAATAATTAAAGGCAAAAAAAATCCTACAGTGCAAAGATTTAAAGGTTTAGGTGAAATGAATCCTTCTCAGTTACGTGAGACTGCTATGATGCCTGAAAACAGACAATTGATAAGATTAAATTTATCAAAAGACGATGATTTACAGGTCATGGATATGCTTTTAGCAAAAAAACGTTCAAGTGATAGAAAAAACTGGCTTGAAACTGAAGGCAATTTAGCTGATGTAGTTTAATTTTTTTAGAAGATTAACTACCTCTGTTTTTTGAAAATTATTCTTATAACCGTATATTTGGTTATCAAGTAAAGAAATACTTTCAGCAAGCTCTTTTGGTATTAAAGAATTTATTTTAACAATATCTAAGGTTTTAAGATTATTTTTAAACATTATAAGTCTCAATACTGCAAATTTAAGATTATAAAAATCATAGTCTTGATGAAATTTATAAATCGCGGTTTCAAGTTCACTATTTGTTACTAGTAAGCTAACATCTTTGTTTTTATTTTTATTATATAAAGTGTATATGTATGGGCTAAATAAAAATAAAACAAACAATACACCTAAAAGTAAAATACTGATAAATCCTAGCTCTAAGTCAAAACTAATATTCTTAATTGTATTTCTAGATATAAAAGGCTCTTGAACTGTGACCGTTTTAAAAAATGTTATTGATTTACTCATTATATCTGTTTGCAGTTTGTTTCTTTTACCATTAAAGATAGGACAAATGCGACTAATATTCCAACTGGTATTATGATTAATGCAATTTTAAAATTTTCACTAGAGTAACTAACAGCTTGATTTACCATTTTGCCATCCCAATTTAAATCAAGAATATAACCTGCAAGTTTTATACCAATAGCTCCAATACCCATAATTAAAGCTGCGCATAATCCTGTAGCAGTCGATGATAAATTGATTGGATTACTTTCGGTTATAGCCGGATAACTAATTACTTGGGCACTACTAAAAAATCCTAAACTTAAAAATAATACAAATAAGGATGTAGCTGATAGGTTATCTACATACAAAATTATGATACTTAGTAATAAAGTTATAAAACCGCCTATAATAATTGGAGATTTTCTTTTATTTAAAGAATCTGATATGTATCCCATCACTGGCGCGCCTATCATAACTCCAAAATTAATCATTGAAACTATGCTTGTTGCCATCGATTCATTTAAGTTGAAGCTTGTGGTTAAAAACATAGTTCCATAAGCCGCAGCAATTACCATTACCGGCAAGTTTAATAATCCTGTGTAAGTTCCATATAACCAGTTTTGGGAGTTTTTAAAGACTTGCTTTAAACCATCCATAAAATTCATATCATTAATATTCGTATTAGTCTTATTTTCATCTTCTTTTGGGCTATCTTCTAAAACAAAAAAGCTTATTACCCAGATAAAAATACCTATAAAAGTTAATATTAGCATGGTATTAGTCCAAGCAAATTTATCCATCAACATTAACAAAGGTGTTTGGGCAAAGACCCCTCCAAGCATAGCAATAGTTATAATTATACCAATAACTTTTGCTCTATTTTCTGGGCTAAACCACTTACTAACAAAAGAAATACAGCATAAAAAACAAAAAGCATGAGCGACGCCAGAAATTGCTCTAAAAATTAATACAGTTTCAAAGGAGCTTGCAACTACTAAACCATAGGTTCCAATTACAGAAATGAATAGTGTTATAAGTGTAACTAATCTTGGGGAAAATCTATCTAAAATAATTCCAGCTGGAAATAGGAAAATTATATCAGTTATCAAAAAGGCAAACCCAAAATTTGATAACCCGCTAGCAGAGATACCAAACTGTGATATTAAATACATACTTAGTGAGTTGCCCATCATAAACTGGACGAAATCATAAAAAAAGAATAACGCACAGGTTAAACATATTACCCAAGCTTTTATTGAATTTTTTTCAATGACCATTATTATACCTCGTAATTAAAAAAATGTTTACGACAACATGATTTATAAGACTCATTACCGCCTATATGTATTTGTTGTCCTTGTTTTATTCTATTATTATTTTCATCAACTCTAATATTCATAGTGGCTTTACTACCACAGTGACATACAGTTTTTATTTCTATTAGTTCTTCTGCATAGGCTAGTAAATAAGTACTTCCTGGAAATGGCTCTCCCATATAATCAGTTCTAAGACCATAAGCTAAAACTGGAATATTTTTGATAACTGCAGCTTTTGACAGTTCAAGTACTTGTTTTTTAGTCAAAAACTGAGCTTCATCAATTAAAACACAATTTGCCGGTAACAGATTTTCTATCATAGCAAATAAGTCAGAATCTTTATCATAAACAATGGCATCTGCCTTTAGACCTATTCTTGAGTGTATAACACCTTTTTTATAGCGGTCGTCGATATTAGGCGTAAATAAAATGGTTTTCATGCCTCTATCGTTATAATTGTGATTTGCTTGAAGTAAGGAGGTACTTTTACCGGCGTTCATAGCCGAATAGTAAAAATATAATTTAGACATAAACTCACATAAATAATTTAGTTAAGGTTAAGTAGCATATTACTGACAATAATGCCCCTACTGGCAAAGTTATTATCCAAGAAAAGAATATATTTCTAATAACTTGAATATTGATTGCGCTTATACCTTTAGCTAGGCCAACTCCTAAAATCGAACCAACTAATGTTTGGGTAGTTGAAACTGGCATACCTATATTAGAAGCAAAAATAACGACTAAAGCTGCTGAAATTTCAGCGGCAAAAGCTCGGCTAGGTGTTAAGGTGGTAATATTTTCGCCAATGGTTGCTATTATTTTATAACCATAAAAAGTTAACCCAAAAATAATACCAAGCACCCCTATTAAAGTAACCCAAAAAGGTGTTTCCACAGTAAAGTCATATACAGCGTCAACTACAGCAGCGACAGGACCTGTAGCATTTGCCACATCATTTGAACCGTGAGCAAAAGCCATGGTACATGCTGTGAATATCATCAAAGCAGAAAAGTAACTTTCAACAAGTCTGTGTTGATGTATGGCACTTTTACTGATTTTATTGATTTTATAAACCACGTACAAACTAACTAGCAAAGATAAAAAAGATGATATCAGCCAGCCTGTTAAAACTGAAAAATCTGCACCGTAGGTTACAAAACCAGGTAATACAGTGTATTTAATTATCAGAGTAAAAGAGGCAAATATAAAAAAAGGGATTATTGATTTCGCGGCTTGTAAAGGTTCATTATTATTAAAAATAAATTTTTGAATAGCGTGGAAAAGTGAAAAAGATACAATACCTGCTAATATTGGAGATGCAAGCCAACTAACGACAATTTCACCAACAACACCCCATTGCACACCATTAAATCCAAAAGCTACAACTCCAAAACCGATTACAGCTCCTATCAAACTATGAGTAGTTGAAACAGGCCAGCCAAGATTAGAAGCAGTAATAAGCCAGATGCCAGCACTTAAAGATGCTGAAATCATACCAAAAATTAAAACCGTGTTATTGACAGATAAGCTTGAGCTATCTATAACTGAATGTCTTATAGTATCAGTTACGGTAGAGCCTGCTAAAAGAGCACCTAAAGACTCAAATATAATTGCTACAATTATTGCTTGTCTTATGGATAATGCTTTAGCACCGACTGATGTTCCAATAGCGTTAGCTACATCATTAGCCCCTACTCCAAAAGCCATAAAAAAGCCAACTACAGCTGCTAAAATAAGATAGATATAACCAAATTCCATATTACCCTAAAAATATATTGTTACTTAAATGCATAAGTTCTTTCTTAATGGGCTTAAAATATTTCAAGCACACTTCTTTACTATAATTATCATAATTCCAATTGGTAGAATTATGTTTCAAAATAAAATTTTCAATACCTTTTATCATGTCACTATTTTTCAACATATTATTTATAATTCTAAAATCAGTTACTAAACAAGATTTGATGTCTTGTTTTAAACCAAGCAACAAAGAATAGTAAGTAATGCCAACGGCTAAAGGGGAAAATGTATTAATAACATTTAAAAACTTGCACGTTTTGCTTTTTAAAAAAATCTCTTCTAGGTTAGAGTTTAGCAAGGGAGATTTAACAGATGCAATAGCAATATTACTTTTTATACTAGTCATGAAGTTATGGATACAGCTTACTTGCTTGATTTTTAATAAAAAATTTTCAAATGGTAAATCATAATAATAATTTGCTAATTTCATGGATAAGGCAGTATTAGCATTAATTTTTGCACCGGTTAATGATAAAAACAATCCATGTTTATTTGGTAGTTTAGATAGAATATGTCTCATACCACTATCTGGAAAGAAACCGTGCTTAACTTCAGGAGTAGAAAAGACAGCTTTTTTGGATATAACTGGATAGGTAACATTTAAAGCTATTCCAGCCCCAGCCCCAATAGCAAAGCCGTCAACAAAGCTTATAAAAGGTACTTTAAAATTTTTAATTTTATCAATTAATAAGTAGCTTTTTTTAAATTCTCTTATAACTTCAGCAACTTTATTTTTATAGTTATAAATAGCTTTAAGATCGCCTCCAGCACAAAAAGAAACTGGGTTATTAGAGTGCAATATAACAAGTTTTATCTCTGGTTTTGCTTCTATTTCTAGTAAGGCTTCCCAAAGTTTTTGTATTAAATTTTGATCTAATACATTATATTTTTCATCTGAAATACTAATCAATGCAATTGGTCCAAATTTAGCATGATAGTAATTAATATTTACAACATTCATACCCATCATTATAAACAGTTTGTTCCTAGATATGATACAATTAAAGTGATATATTACTTTATATGAAAATCGATAGCATGAACTTAAATGTCCCAATAGGCAATCTAGATGCTTACATAGCATTTGCGAACTCTGTGCCATTTTTAACAGCACATGAAGAGTTTGAGTTAGCTAATAGATTGCAACAACACAATGATTTAGATGCGGCTCGTAAATTAGTTATGTCCCAAATCAGATATGTAGTTAGAATTGCCCAAGGTTATAAAGGATATGGACTCCAACTTGGAGATTTAATTCAAGAAGGTAGTATTGGACTTATGAAGGCTGTAAAAAAGTTTTCTCCAGACTTTCAGGTTAGGCTTGTGAGCTTCGCTGTACATTGGATAAAAGCAGAAATACATGAATTTATAATCAAAAATTGGAAGATTGTTAAAATTGCAACAACCAAAGCTCAGCGTAAACTTTTCTTTAATTTACGTAATATGAAAAAAAGATTGGGCTGGATGCATGCAGGCGAAATTAATATTATTGCTAAAGATTTAGGAGTCGACCCTTCTGAAGTTATTAAAATGGAAGAAAGACTTTATAATTATGATGAAAGTTTTGATGTCCCATCTAATCCAAACGAACAATCTCCATCTGAATATTTACCAAGTAAAAATTTCTCTGATAAAGAGGAAGAACAAGAAAGTTTTAATAAGATAGCATCTGCTCTTTCCACTTTAGATGAAAGAAGCCAAGAAATACTTCAAAAGCGTTATTTAAGTCCTAGTAAGGCAACTTTTAAAGAGTTATCAAGTAGCATGGGTATTTCAGCAGAAAGAATAAGACAAATTGAAACTAAAGCTATATTAAAGATTAAGAACTTACTTTCATAAAAATTAATACTTTCATGTATTGCTGTAAGCATTTTACCCTACCTTTTGTAATTTCCTCCTATTTTAAAAAATTACATTTATAATTTCTATAAAATATATTTATGGAAAATTTATGAAAAAGACATATTCATCTAAAGAAAAATCTACTGCATCAGACACTAATATGGAATTATTTTTTGATAAATTAGAATATAGTGATGCAAAAAGAATAGACAACCATACAAGACTAAATAACTGTTATGTGTCTTTGAATGAATCCAAAAATGATATTTTAGCTTTAATCGAGTTCCTGCCTAAAAAATATAAAGATGATTTTAGCGAACCCTTAATAAAAAAATTAAATAATAAATTAGAAACAATAGATAGTTTTATACCTAAAATAAGATCTTTAAATGATAATAACAATAAAGAGCGAGAATTAACTTTAGAAGAACAAAAAGAACTAACTACAATTAATAAAGAAGCTATAAATGTTGCTGGTTATTTAAGAAATTTAGTATATAACGAGCAAAATTGTCATAATATCTTTTTCAAATTTACATCTTTTGGTATAAACATGGAAAGACAAATCACTAACAATCATTATCAAAAGCTTATTAATAGTGAAAAAAAAGATACTTTTATAATAAATAATGAAATAAGTTTTAAATCTATAGTTAAGACCTCTCAAAAAAAAGAAAGAGTTAGTAAAGATTACTTAAAAAGCTTGCTTTCTAAAATTTCGAAAAAAGAAATTAAACTATTCTCCACAAAAAATATTACACCTACTTTAAAATAACAACTTCTTATAATCATGACAAAAAATAATTTAAACACACCAAAAGAAGATAATCATTTTACTTCTGAGCTTATAAGATCTTTTTCTAAAAAACCTTATAAAAATAAACAAAATTTAAGTAAAAACCCTAAAACAAAAAAAGAAAATACAAGCATATCATCTTTTTTTAAGAAAATTTTTAATTTTAAACCCAAAAGTAATAGTATAAATTTGAAAGAAGATGCAACTATTAAAATCAAGCATGAATCACAAAAAAAAACTACTTGGTTAAAAAAACCATCCTGGGTCACGTCTCTTTTAAGCCGTTTTAAAAAACAAGATAGGCCCAAAATAATGATAACTTTTGAGGATTATAAAAATATTTTATCAGCGGTTAAGCATCTTAAAAAAAGAGAAAAATGGGCGCCTATTATGAAAAAAAAAGCGTTACTTAAAGTGTTAGAAAACACAAGTTTAAAATCATATCCAGATTACTTTGTTAAGGATATATTAACACATAATAAAATTGATAAAAGTAAGGTTTATATAGTAGAACATAAAAGTAAAGCCACATTATTAAAATGAGAAAGAAAAATCTGATTTAATTTATAAGTTATTTATTTAAAAAATAAGTCGTGCTTTTGATACATTACTTAAGGACTTTTTAATCATATATAATCGTTCAAGACCTATGGCTACTCCGCTACAATTAGGAAGTTTATCCATACTTTTTAAAAAATCATTGTCAATTGGTACTATTGGTAAATTTTGTTTTTGTCTTACATGATTAGAATGGGTAAATCTTTTTAATAATATGTCTTTATTACTTTCTTCTAAGAAACCATTAGCTATCTCACACCCATCAACTAATATTTCAAATCTTTTAGATTTATCATTTATAACTTTAGATAGTGATGCTTGTGATGGTAAAAAATCGTGAATAATATTAATATCTTTTAGATTAGGTTGAATTTTGTGGCTAAAAATATAATCAATCATTTGCTCTTTATTTAAATTCATATCTTTAGTGGATTCCAAATCTAAGCTTTTTGAAACTTCATAGAGTTTTTCAAGGCTGTCATTTTGAATATCAATATTTAAATTATTTTTAAAAATATCATTTTGAGAAACTATATTTACTGGTAACTTTTTATTTAATAAATGATTAATTAGTAAAACAACTTCGTTTGCAAGTTCCATATGATTTTTTTCCTGCCTATAGTATTCAAGCATTAAAAACTCTGGTTTGTGTAAACTACCTTGTTCTTCTTTTCTAAATGCATGGGATATAGTAAAGATATCTTCCTGGTATTTACTGAGGCATTTTTTTAACCCAAATTCAGGGGATGTTGGCAGTGGTTTATTCTCTAAAAAATATGGCTCTATAAATAAATTAGGTTCAATACCATGATCTAATACAGAAGTGTAAACTTCTGTAATTTTTCTTTCATGAAAAAAGTCTCTTATTTTTTTAATGAATAAGCCTTTTTCCTGTAATTCACTCATCTGTATAAGCTTGATTATTATTTTCAAAAGCGCAATCTAATGTATGCCAAGCTAAACTTGCGCATTTAACTCTAGCTGGGAAATTGCTAACTCCTTCTAAAGCTAATATTTTTGGAGGTAATGAATCTATTTCCTCTTGGCTTAAAGACGTTACTCCTTTTAAAAATACCTTATGGATTTTATCTTTTAATTCTTTTATGTGTTGAATAGATTTGCCTTTTGCTATTAATGACATAATAGATGCTGAAGCTGTGGAAATGGCGCATCCACTTGAAGCATATTTAATATCTTTTATAATCTCATTTTCAACAATCAAAAATACTTCTATTTTATCGCCGCATAATGGGTTATGCCCTATTTTAGTATGAGTATTATTTACTAATTGGCCTTGATTACGAGGGTTGTTGTTGTGATCTAAAATCATTTCTTGATACAAATTACTTAACATTTAAATACCTTTTTAACATAATTAAGAGCATTAAATAATTTATCTATTTCATCAAAAGTATTATAAAAACATAAAGATGCTCTAGCTAAAGAATTAACATTTAATACTGACATTAGGGGCATAGCACAGTGATGACCTGCTCTTATTGCTATTGCTTCACTATCTAATATAGAACCAATATCATGAGGATGAATATTACCAAAAGTAAATGATAATATTGGAGTTTCCAGTTTTTTCACATACATTTTAAGCATTGTATTTGCATTACTTTTTTCTTGTAAATAATTAGTAAGTTTAGCTTCATAGCTTTGAATTTCATCTAATGTTATGTCATTAATAAAATCGATAGCTGCTTTTAACCCTATTACTCCTGCAATATTTGGAGTCCCAGCTTCAAACTTATAAGGGGCTTTGACAAATGTGCTATCCTGAAAAGATACAGTTTCTATAACATCCCCACCAGTTTGATACACTGGCATTTCTTCTAGTAAATCATATTTACCATATAAAAACCCTACACCAGTTGGTGCAAACATTTTATGACCTGAGGCAACATAAAAATCACAATCTAAATCTTTTACATCAATCTTACAATGAGCCGTGGCTTGGCATCCATCTATTAAAACTGCTGTTTGATTTTTTTTGGCATAGCTTATAAGTTTTTTGACCGGGTTAATAACTGATAATACGTTTGAAATGTGACTTATAGCTAATAACACTGGTTTTTTTGCTAGCATTTTAAATGCTTCTTCTAAATTTAAAGTGCCGTCTGAATTTAAAGGTATTACATCAATTTTTAAATTTAGTCGTTTAGCAATTTGTTGATAAGGAACGATATTTGCATGATGCTCCATAGAAGATATGAGTATGGTATCTCCTAGTTTTGCTTTAAGTGACAAGAAACTATTAGCTACTAAATTGATAGATTCTGTAGCGCCTTTTGTAAAAACTACTTCTTTGGCTTGGCTATTAATAAACTTTGCAACTGCTAATCTTGATTCTTCAAATTTATCAGTTGCCTGCATACTTAAATAATGAACACCTCTGTGGACATTACTATTTTGCTTTTCATAAAAGTTTTTCACTGCGTTTATTACTGTATTAGGCTTATGAGTTGTTGCACCATTATCTAAATATACTAACTGTTTTTTATATACAGTTGTTTTTAGGGTAGGAAACATTTCTCTTATTTCATTATTCATCGAATAACTTACCTGATAAAAAGCTTTGTATTTGCTTTGATAGACTTCGATTAATTTTTTCATCAATAAAGGAGGTTATAAGCATCTTTTTAGCTTCTTTGATACCAATTCCCCTTGCTTGTAAAAAAAATAGAGCTTCTTTATCTAATGAGCTTGTAGTTGCTCCGTGATTACACTCTATGTCATTTTGATCAATCAAAAGGCATGGTTGTGTTACAATCTTGGATTTTTCACTTAAAAGTATATTTTTACTTAATTGATCACTTTTTATATTTTCGACTGTTTCATCCACAACAACAGAGCCTTTAAAAATACAAAAGGCAGAGTCATTAACTAAAGACTTTGCATACTCTTTTGAAGATGAGTTACTCCCTACATGGTTAATAGTAGAGTGAAAATCATGGTGAGAATTACCTTTACCAAATGATAGGTTATGAATTTCACATTTACTATTTTTGTTTAAAAAATGGTTATGAGTTAATCTATTTGTCCCGCTACCTTGTAAAAAGAAATCACATTGCATATTGGTATCATCTAGCTGATTAATATTTAAAAAATTTATGTTAAATGCATCACTATTAGCTGTAGCAATAAATTGGTAATGTGCATCATTTTTCACATTAACATTTGTGGTTTGAATTGCGCTTTTGGACTTATTACATATATGAACAATTTGCGCTTTAGCATTGATATTTATTTCATTATAAAAAAAAGCAATATTGTTATTTATTCCTTCATATATATATATAGGTTCTTTTATATCTTCATTAATATTCAAGATAAACCCATATTGAGCCAAACTCATATTTAGTGCTTGAATACTTTCTGGATTTTTATCTTTGTTTAGTAAAAGATAATTTTTGGCATCTAATTTTGTTAGAGTTACGCCTTTTGGTAAATTAAATTCTATTTCATCTGATAATAAAATATAGAATTTACCATTTAAATTATTTTCTGGCTTTTCTAATTTAGTACTTAAAACTATGTTTTCTAAGTCTAAATTAAACAAAGAAGTGTATTTCCATTCCTCTACTTTTTTAGTTGGTTTACCTTTTTGGGTAAAAATAGCTAACTGCTCTTGTCTAAACTGTAGCAAATTTGAATTATTAAATAATTTTGGAATAATATTACTTATCATAATTAGACAACCACTCATAACCTTTTTCTTCTAACTCTAAAGCAAGCTCATATGTGCCTGACTTAACGATTTTTCCATAATAAAGAACATGAACGAAATCAGGTTTAATGTAATCAAGTAATCGTTGATAGTGTGTAATAATAATAAACGATCTTTCATTACTTCTAAGGCTATTTACACTATTGGCAACAATCTTAAGCGCGTCTATATCTAAACCAGAATCGGTTTCATCTAATACATTTAATTTGGGTTCAAGCATTAGCATTTGAAGCATTTCATTACGTTTTTTTTCACCACCAGAAAAACCTTCATTTACGTTTCTATATAAAAAATCTTCACTTATTTGGAGTTTCTTTGCTTTTAATTTTACTAGGTGTAAGAAGTCAGCTGCATCTATTAAGTCTTTGTTGTTAGCTTGTAAGACGCTGTTCATGGAGGCTTTTAAAAAACTTACATTAGATACTCCAGGAAGCTCAACCGGATATTGAAAGGCAGTAAATAAGCCTTTACGAGCTCTTTCTTCTGGGGCTAATTCAAGTAAATTTTCGCCTAAAAATTTAGCGTCTCCGGATATGGTATAGCCTTCTTTGCCAGATAACACGTTAGTAAGTGTGCTTTTTCCTGAGCCATTTGGTCCCATAATTGCGTGGACTTCTCCTGGTTTAATATTTAAGTTTAAGCCATGAATTATTTCTTTTTCTTCAACTGATACTTTTAAGTTTTTTATATCTAACATTATCCTACGGTTCCTTCTAAACTAATTTGTAATAATTTTTGTGCTTCTACTGCAAACTCCATGGGTAACTCTTTGAGAACTTCTTTACAAAAACCATTTACTAACATGGAAACTGCTGTTTCAGCATCAATACCTCTTTGTTGGCAATAAAATAATTGTTCCTCGCTTAATTTTGAAGTTGTAGCTTCATGTTCAACTATAGCGGTATGATTATTTTGCTCAATGTAAGGATAAGTGTGTGCTTTTGAATATTTAGATAAAATTAAAGAATCGCATTGGGTATAATTTTTAGCATTTTTAGCGCCTACTCCCATTTTTACAAGTCCTCTATATGAGTTTTTTGACGTACCAGCAGAAATACCTTTTGAGATAATTGTACTTTTGGTATTTTTGCCAAGATGAATCATCTTAGTTCCTGTATCTGCTTGCTGCTTGTTATTTGTTAATGCAACGGAGTAAAATTCTCCTTTAGAATCATCACCTTTTAATATTACACTTGGGTACTTCCAAGTAACGGCAGAGCCAGTTTCTATTTGAGTCCAGGAAATTGAGGCTTTATCGTGGCAGATACCTCTTTTAGTGACAAAGTTATAAATGCCACCTTTGCCATTTTCATCACCTGGATACCAATTTTGTACTGTAGAATATTTTATTTTTGCATTTTTTAAGGCAACTAACTCTACTACAGCAGCATGTAGTTGATTTTCATCTCTCATTGGAGCTGTACAACCTTCAAGATAACTTACTTGAGAACCTTCATCTGCTATAATTAATGTTCTTTCAAACTGGCCTGTATTTGCTTCATTTATCCGAAAGTAAGTTGATAATTCTAGTGGGCACTTAACGCCTTTTGGTATATAGACAAATGAGCCATCTGTAAAAACTGCTGAGTTTAAGCATGCAAAAAAATTATCAGAAGCTGGTACTACTGAGCCTAAATATTGTTTTATTAAATCTGGGTATTCTTTAACCGCTTCAGAAAAAGGCATAAAAATAACACCATGCTCTTTTAATTTAGCTTTAAAAGTAGTTGCAACTGAAACGCTATCAAACACAGCATCAACTGCTACATTTGCAAGCATTTTTTGTTCATGAATGGGGATGCCTAATCTTTTATAGGTATCTAATAATTTAGGATCTACTTCGTCTAAACTGTTAAGTTTCTTTTTTGCTTTTGGAGCTGAAAAGTAGCTGATAGATTGATAGTCTATCTTTTGATAATCTACACTCGACCAATTTGGCTCCTTTAGTTTTTTCCAGGCAGCAAAAGCCTTAAGGCGCCATTGCAATAAAAATTCAGGCTCTTCTTTTTTTTGAGATATAGTTCTTATTGTATCTTCGGTTAAACCTGGAGCTAATGTATCTGATTCTATATCAGTAACAAAACCATGTTCATATTTTTTATCTAAGATTTGTTTTACTTGTTCATTTGCCATAATTTTTTATATTAATTGATTTAATTTAATTGATTTTAGTGAATTAGATATTGTTGTATTGATTATAAGCCAATGTTTTTTTGTTGAGCATTTTGCTTGTAAAGCACAGGAGCTACTATCTTTGACACATTCAGTTAAAGCTATGCTGCCATCAATTGCTTCTACTATATCTAATAGGGTTATATTTTTTAATTCTTTACATAAAATGTAACCGCCTTTTTGTCCTTGTTTAGAAGATAAAAAAGAAGCTTGAGAAAGTTTTTTTAATAATTTGGCGACGATTGGCCTTGAAAGACTCAGCTCTTGGGATAATAGAACACTATTAGTTGGCACATGTTTAGTTGCAAGATTTTGCATTATAACTGTAGCATAATCTGCTAGTTTACTAATTTTTATCATAATATTTAAATAGCACCAATACAGTACTATTTATGGCAGATAATATATAAATTGTCAATTAGAACAAATCATTTAGTTTGTTTTTTATAAGTTTATAAGTACAATAAAGCTATGTCTTATATCACTATTCCCAACTTAATTTGCTTTACTAAGATTGGGACTAAAAGTTTCGAGCAAAGCAAGATTTCAAAACTAATAGTTGATATTAAAATTCCCATAGTATTGCCCATTAAAGACGACAAGATAGATAACACAGTTGATTATGAAGCAGTAGCTAATTTTGCTTTATCTTGGTCAAAATCTAAAAGTTATAATTTACTTGAAACTTACATATATGAGCTTGCAACAGAGCTTAAAAAATCATTCAAATTAGACTCCGTAATCATTAAAGTCCAGAAAACATATGCTATTAACCTTCAGTCACATGTTGAAATAGATATTACTATTTAATCTTCAATATTAATTCATAAATAATAAAACAATAAATCAATATATAACTTATTGTAAGATTTTTGATACAAAATATGTAATTCACACTTAAAAATTTATTTAATAACCTATAAATATTTCATGCAAATAATATATTGGCAATTTTTAGGACAATAGATAAATAAGATGAAAAAAGAATTAAAGAAAAAAGATCAGACGATTAAACCTTCATTACCAAAAGAAAAAATTAACGAAGAATTTAAAAGTATAAAAACAGGAAGCGTTAAGTCATTCATAAAAAACATTGAAAAAAAGATCGAATTAGATAAAAAATATAAAGGTTTAAAAGATGCAAGAAAATTAGTAGATGAAAAAAAGCTACAAATTTCAAAAAAAGCAGGTGTAAAAGCTCCTAAAACTCCTAAAGCTTTTAAAGAACCGGTAAATATAGAAACATTAACGATTCCTAAGCCATCACTTAAAAAAGTCACTAAAGAACAAAGTGTTAAAAAAGTAATAAAGCCGAAAGCTCCTAAAACTCCTGGAGGTATAAAAGCTCCTAAACCTCCAAAAGCTCTAAAAAAACTGGTAAATATAAAAACATTAACGATTCCTAAACCAGCAGTCAAAAAAAATCTTAAAAAATCATCTAATAATGAAAGAATATTAATGGGGAGTGGAGATGTTTATATTGCAAATATCATGAACTCTTCTGCTTCTCAAGAAATAAAAGATGCTATATTTGAAACATTTAAGGTCAATACTAATCAATTGTTAAACTTAAACAAAAGATTTAGTGACGAGTTTATATATCTTACTAGTAGTAAAGATGGCAAAAATATTCCTCTATACGAAAAATTAAAAGATAAGATTTATTATAAAGGAGAAAGATTAGGCTATACGATGATGATAGAGGCAATTTTAGAAACTCCATACATTCCAAAAAACTTAGATAGCATAAGTCAATTCTCTAGATTAGATGAGAAATTTGAACGTATAGATGCAGATGAAACTTGTTTAGCTATTAGAGACTCAGGTTTATCTGGGAGAACACAGTTTGCTTTTAATAAAGCATGGACGGCCAATAGAGAAATGATTACGGAAATAAAACAAGAATATACTTCTGCAGTACAAAAAATTCTTTTTGAAAATAAGGACAATAAATTCATATTAAATAAGGACAATGAATTAATATTAAAACAAAAAATCATGGATATGAAGCCAAGAAATTTATCAATGCTAATCAACAAAGCGTTTGAAAACATTTTGAATGAAAAATTAGATTTCATATTAAAAAAAGCCTTTCCACCAGAGAAAATTACAATTTATTCAAGATTAAAAAGATCGATAAAAAGTTTATTTGATAAACCTAAAAAAAGACAAGAAATTCAAATCAAAAATAAAAATTCGTTAACCTTGTAAAAATCAACTTAAAAATAATGTTTAGAGTTAAGGCATATTAAAATTAGAAATAATAATTTTAAAGTGCACTTGGGTTTTTAATTTAAGCATTTAATATAAATAAATTACATTAAAAATTTAGCATAGATTTATTAAGTTTTTTATATAAGTAAAGTGATTTACAAAAATTTAATAAATAAAAAAATAAGTCTAAAAGGTGACTTCCTAGGCTTTGGCTAGCAATA
>Ga0136600_1000590_pt1 | contig 19216 bp, 12 predicted proteins | sample AntRauMFilla2698_FD_104634 | JGI IMG/M metagenome (GOLD analysis project Ga0136600, IMG submission 104634) | Saline lake microbial communities from Rauer Islands, Antarctica - Metagenome Filla 2 #698 | ecosystem: Environmental > Aquatic > Non-marine Saline and Alkaline > Saline | place...
CTATGTTAAAAATCATTTTTTATACAGTTTCCAAAGATACTGTTTTTCGGTTGCTTGTTCAAAGCGTGTCGGTGCCTGATATAAACCGAAATGGGTGGTTTGTCGTTCAGAGATCAGTAGCTCAATAAATAGAAATGAAATAATTATTGAGCCAACACGTTGAAAAATAGTATAGAATTATTATTTTAAAGTAAATATTTAATACCCCCTCGGACTATGTCCAGGGCTGACCCATGTTTCGGCATGGGTTTTTTTATATTGAGGATTTGTTGTGAAAACATTTGTTTACATAGATGGGTTTAATCTGTATTACAACTTGTATCGAGGTAAAAACAACGTTAAAAACAGAAAGTACAAATGGTTGGATATTGTTGCCTTAGTGCAAAATGTGCTTTTGAAAAAGTATAAGAAGAATGATGTACTAAAAACAAAATATTACACTGCACATGTTTCAGGTGCTCAAGACTCTTCACAACCTGAAAGGCAAAATGCTTACTTAAGAGGATTGGAGTTACATTCTGATAATTTGGAAATTGTATATGGAAAGTTCATCATATCAGAATCATATCGGCCATTAGTAAGGAATAGAGAATTGGTATCAGTTTACCTTCCTGAAGAAAAAGGGTCAGATGTAAATTTGGCTGTACATTTAGTTTATGAAGCAACTCAGGATTTATATGATGTAGCAGTAGTGCTGACAAATGACACAGATATGACTGAAGCTTTTAGAATTGTTTCTAAAGAGCTGGATAAGAATATTATTCTAATGCAACCAAGTCACGTAAATACCGCAAGATCTTTGAATGAATATTGTTTTGATGTTCTGAAGTTTGATCATTCTGATTTAGGGAAATATCAACTACCGGAACGAATTGACCCTAAAATTAAGCGGCCTGATGAGTGGAAGTAAATAATTTAAGCAATAATATCACGCCCAAACCCGCTTCCCGTTCCATTCTCCCTTTTCATCTTTAGTCCAGATTTCTCGCGTGTGAGGCTGGGTTTTCAGTGAGAGATAATCCACCTCTTTGGGTTTGCAGACCACGATAGCGAAATGCTCAGCGGGGTGATTCAGATTCATATCTCTTTCATCCGACAATTCTGAATACTCACTGCCGGGAGCAGGCTGATAAAACATTTTTCGGGATGCTTCACTGTGATCTTTCCACTGAGATTCCACAATCGGATGGTCTGTGTCTGAAATAATTTCAACATCACACACTAACCTAAATTGCTCCCGGGTTGACTCGAAATACCAGCATAAAGAAGCGATGTAATTATTTTTGAGATCAGCCATTTTTGAACTTCTGGCATCTGTACTGATCAATATTCCATTTGAGTCCTCAGCAAACCCCCGAAAAACCACCGTTCGGTTTGATGGATTTCCCCCGGCTGAAACTGTTGCGATTTGAAAGTAGCGATCAGTCGACGGCGATGATTGTTCAAGTGCGGTTTTAAGCCTGTCTTTCCACATGGAAAATTGATTAAAAATTACAGATTGATTTTAATCCATCCTGAGCGCGAAGCTCGCCGACTGGTCGGAAAGGATGGTGGGGAACGGTGTGTGTTTTGGAATAGTGGTATTTATAGATGTTTGGCAATTGGTTTGTGAGCTTATTTTAACTTTGTCGCGTGATCCTTCGACGGGGCTCAGGATGCATCAACCTTTAATCAATCCGTGAATCCAACCTGTAAATACAACAACTCCGGCGCCCACAGGATTCAGCCACAAATACTCAATCGCCTTAGAAAATCCATCAGTAATATCTTGCTGCGGAGCGAAGACAGAGGGCAGATAAAACTCAAAAGTTCCACCACTTCCGATGTACAGACAATCGAGGGCGAAAACGGTGGTCATGCCGGCCGCCAATCCAAGTAAAGCTCCGATTCCGCGCGATTTTTTGACAAAGTACAGGAGAATGAAAACGCCAAGAATCGAACCGTAAAAATAACTCCCGATCTGATTTACCAATTCGATAATAGAATCTGTTTCGCCCAGCGCGATGGCTGAGCCTGTGGCCAGTATTCCCCAAAAAACGGTAGCGCTTCTCGAAACAAATAAGTAGTGTGAGCGGCTCATCTCCTTTTTGCGCAACCGTTTATACCAATCCACCACAGAAACCGTGGAGAGCGCGTTAAGCTCGGAATCGATGCTGGAAAGGGCGGCAGCAAAAATGGCCGCAATCAATAATCCGGTGACACCAATCGGTATCTCATTCAGAATAAAAAAGGGAAAGATGTAGTTGGTGTCGTTGATATTTCCAGCCGATTCTATCCGTTGACGCTCAATTTCATTCGCTCGAACAGCATTGACTTCCGTATCGGCCGCGATAAACTTTTGTCGCGATTGATCATCCTCGGTTGAAGAGAGAAAATCCAGCGCCAGAGTTCTGCGCTCTTCGTGCTGCCGGTTGAATTCCATCTGCTGCTCGGTTTGATCTGTCACGGCTTCCCGAAAAGTAACGGGCGGCTGATGAAAAATGTAGAAGACATAAAGCATCACGCCCAGAAGCAGAATCACAAACTGCATAGGGACTTTGGCGAAAGCGCTCAGCAGAAGAGAACCACGTGCGTCTTTGAGTGATTTAGCCGTGAGATAGCGCTGCACCTGCGTTTGATCGGTGCCAAAATAGGAGAGCATCAGAAAAAGTCCGGCAATGACGCCGCTCCAAACGTTGTATTTCTCTGAAATATCAAAAGTGAGATCAAATGACTGCGTTTTTCCCAATGCTCCGGCAAGTGTGAGGGCTTCGCCCATGCCCCCGATATCATCAGAAAGTTTATGCCAGATCCAGAAAAAGCTGAAGAGAATCCCGAAAAACATAATTGCCATCTGCTTCACATCGGTCATAATCACGCCGGTAATTCCGCCCACCATCGTGTAGAGCGTGGCGATGGTTCCGATGATCAAAATTGTACTCCACAATTCCCACTCGAATAAAAGAGAAAGCACATAAGACGGCGCCGCGATAACGGTTCCCAGAGCGAGTCCGCGGGAGATCAAAAAGAGTAAACTGGTAGTCAGTCGTGTAGAAAGTCCGAAACGCTCCTCCAGAATCTGATAGGCGGTAAATGTGTTTCTTTTGTAATAATACGGGACGATGGTCAGGCACAAAATGACCATGGCAAAGGGAAGTCCCAGATAGGTTTGAACAAAGCGCATATCCTCAACATACGCCTGACCGGTAGTTCCTATAAAGGTGATTGCGGAAGCCTGCGTGGCCATGACCGAAAGTCCCATCGCCCACCACGGCATAGTGCGCCCGGCCAGAAAAAATCCTGAAATATCAGATGTCTCTTTCGTGCGGCGGACACCATCCCAGATAGTGTAGGCGAGAAAAAGGATAAGGATAATCCAGTCGATGTAGGTCATAGAGCGCAAAAAGTGGTATCAGAAAAATCTGCTCTAAGATGAGGAATTTTAGGAAAGGAAAAAACGGATGGAAGAGATGTGTGCTGACAGATGGCTTATTAAGCCAAAAGAGTATTGTCGAAGGCGTGGATATTTTTGTTTAACTCTAAATATGTAACAACTTTTGCGATTAATTACCCTAATTTTGTAACAAAGGAGAAGATGGTCATGCTCAATTTTTACGTAGGTCAAACCATAAACCCGGTTCCAAAATCTGCTTAAGGAAATTCCAAGAGATGAAATAATCATATTTTATGAACCCGCTTAAATAGTAATTAGTTGTAGATAAATTAAAAATAAGGTTGGGTTTACGTTAAAAATATGGAGGATGGTTTCTACACTGCATTTAGTGCTAAAATTTTAATGACGGCAGTATAGAAACTACAAGCGCATCGATGGCATTGAAGGTTCCTGCATCTAACATGGATCCCCTCAAACACGAAAACTTACGTTGATCAAGTAAATATTCAGGTGGGTAATTGGTGTAATTTTTTACTGAATAAAATGCTGATGATCAGGTAATCGACGCACAAGAATCTCTTTGATTAAAAAGATCAAAAACGATTATAAATGCGCAAGAAAACATATTCATATGTTACATAACGTAACAAACCAAAAGGCTCTGGGTGGGAACTCAGGGTCTTTTTTATTTATAAATCCGTGTACTCTTTCTGCTTGCGATTGTATTCGGAGTAAAATGCCACAAATGTACATACAGCAACGAGAATGGTGAGTAAAACTCCCACATTTGTCCGGGAAAAGATCTCGCTGCCTTCAATAAATACGTTATAGCTGTACGGCGTCAGGCTGCCAATCACCAATACAGCTGTAAAGACTGATAATGCGAACAGAGTTCGTGGTTGAAACTTCATAATAATCTGTTTTCTTGATTGAGAGTTTAGAGCAATCCATGAATTCAGATTCACACATTATCTCAAAATATTAAAATATCAATAAGATCACTGATTTCTCTGCCTTAGTCAGTTCTGTAGTCCCGCTAAAGGCAAAAAAGCTTAAAAGAGCTAAATGTGAATACGAAAATTCTCAGAGATTCAGAACTCCTGATGCCATTTTATAAAAACAAGGATTTATACATGTTACATTGTAAAACAGGAAAGCTGGAGATAGAACCAAATTGAATCGAGACCAAAGCCCAATATGCGGGACGGCAGAGCCTCCGACCGGCTGGCGGACTGAATGGGTTGGTTTTACTGTAATTTCATGACACGAGCCTTTACCGTTAAGTCAGGAGTTCAGAAATTACTCTTCTAATTCACTCGCCAAATTCCGGGAGCCACTCAACACGCCGCTCAAACTTTTTCTCGCCAGAATAATCAGCGCGAAGGAGAGTCCAAGTAAGGCGACAGATAGAACAGTAAGAGTGATGGAACCGCTTTGGAAATTTTTCCACGCAAAAATGACCAGTGAACTGATGGTAACAGTAAACATAAATATCATCGGAATCAGCGTGAAGAGAGGGTTGACTCCCTTGTTATGCAGCCATACGGTAACGGTCAATAAAGCCAACGCACCAAGTAATTGATTTGCGCTTCCAAACATCGGCCAAAGTGTGGCAAATCCATCGCCTGCAACTAATAAGCCTGCAATTATCACCGTAATAAATGTTGAGAGATAGCGGTTTTCTGCGATAAGTTTGGAAACGGGGTGATTTTCGTGCTCAAAATATTCCTGAATGGAAAAGCGGGCGAGACGGGTACAGGTGTCGAGAGATGTAAGAGCAAATGCGGAAACAGTCAACGCCACAAACGAAACCGCGGCCGCTGCGGGAAACCCAAGTGAGGCGATAAATCCGCCTAATCCTTCAGAAAAAATCTGTACGGGACCGACCTCAGCCAATCTCCCTACATAAGTGCCCCTATCCATCACCACCACGGCACACACGGCCAGAACTGCCAGCATACCTTCAATCAACATCCCTCCGTAACCCACAACCATAGCATCGCGCTCGGTATCTATCTGCTTTGATGTGGTTCCTGAAGCCACAAGAGAATGAAATCCCGAAATTGCACCACAGGCGATTGTCACAAAGAGCACCGGAAATAAATATCCAAGGTTTTCAGCGTTAAAAGTGACAGAAGAACTCATTTCAACGGTTGGCTGAAGAATTAAGACGCCGATGAGTCCGCCGAGCATCATACCATAGAGCATAAATGAGTTGAGATAATCACGTGGCTGAAGCAAAGCCCATACGGGTGTTATAGCGGCAATAAAAACGTATCCGAATAAAATCCACAGCCAGGTGGTGTAATCAAGGGCCACGGGAAATTGTATTCCCAGAGCGATTAATCCCACCATTGCCGTGATTCCAATTGCGGTAGAGATCCAGACGGGAAGAGAATATCGTTTAAGAAGAAATCCATAAGCAACCGCGGCAAGAATAAAATAGACAGATGCGCCTGCGGCAGATGGCGTTGCCTCAAAAGTTTTGGCCACAATATCAGCAAAAACAGCTATGACAAGGATGAGTGTGGAAAAACTGAAGATCAAAAACATGCGCTTTCCGGCTTTTCCGATATACTGCTCAATCACTGTTCCGATCGATTTTCCCTCATGACGAAGTGAGGCCACCATTGAGGTCAAATCGTGTACAGCGCCAAAAAAGATGGATCCGATTACAATCCACAGAAGAGCTGGAATCCAGCCGTAAGCCACGGCAATAACGGGACCCACAATAGGCCCGGCACCGGCGATGGATGCAAAGTGATGTCCTAAGACGATAGGCGCTTTGGTGGGGACGTAATCCACATCGTCGCGAAGTGTATGAGCGGGAGTGATGTTTTCGTTACTCATTCCCAGTTTTTTACCCACATATCGCCCGTAAAAACGATAAGCAATGAAGAAGGTAATTCCTGAGACAACAAGAATAGCTAAGACTGACATAGTAGTGTAACCGCGATTTGAACCCAAAGTATAGAGTAGAACCCGTCCGGTAAAATCAGAGAATTTTACAAGTGTTCAGCAGGTTACCCCTAAACTACTGATGGACCGGGCGTAAACAGAATAGTAAATATTTCGGAGCATTGAAATACGGCACGCAGACCTGACAGGTTTTTAAAACCTGTCAGGTCTGCGTGAGCAAAATAGCAATTACCTTTTGTTGAGCTTCCTCACTCAATCCCGGAAAAAGTGGAAGCGAAAGTGCAGACTGATAAAACCGCTCCGTCTCGGGTAGTTTCTTGTTGAAAAAGGAATAGTCCTTAAAAACCGAATGATAATACAGAGGAATGTAATGCACCTGAACGCCAAATCCCTTTTCTCTCAGTAAATCCAAAGTAGCATTTCTGTTTTCAATGCGGGCAATAGTCAGATGCAGAGCGTCACGTTCAGCATCTGTCCCTAACAATTTTACTTTCTCAGAATTCTCAAACGCGTTTTGATAAGTTTGAACAATCTTCCTGCGTTGCGACTGACGATCATCCAATCTTTTAAGTTGTTCTAATCCCAGAACGGCCTGAAAATCCGTCAATCTGTAATTGAAGCCAGCTTCGAGTGATTCATAAAAATGCGCTCCGTGAGAATCTTCAGAAAATAAATCTTCCGATTTTGTGATGCCTAATGTTCGCAGTTGATGCAGTTTATTCGCCAAATCAGAATTGTTGGTAAGAATAGCCCCGCCTTCGCCGGTAGTAATCTGTTTGGTAGCCTGAAACGAGAGAATTGAAAGATCTGAAAATTTGGGTGATGTGATGGGATGTCCCGATTGTGTAAATCCACCTAAACCATGAGCATTATCAGCGATGTGAATGACGTTGAATTTCGAACATATTTTATCATAATTCTCAACAAAACATCCATTTCCCGCAAAAGAGACACTTATAAAATGGCTGACATCATTATTCTTTCTAAGAAAATCTTCAAGCGCATCGGGATCAGGCATTGCCGTTTGGCGATCGATGTCGAGCAGAGAGATTTTGGCTCCGGCTCTGACCGCGGGCAAAACAGTTGACACAAACGTAATGGGAGTGGTGACAATGTGGGATTTGTGATCAATTCCTGCCACCAATGAAGCAAGATGCAGAGCTGCGCTTCCGCTGGAGACAACAACGGCGTGATCAGCCTGACAGTAATCGCACAAAGCTTTTTCAAACTCAGCCACTATTTGTCCCGTGGCGATATTTCCCGACAAAAGCTGCTGTTTTACAGATTCAGCTTCTTCATCTGAAATAACCGGCTTGCTGTATGGAATTGAGATTTTGTGCATCGTTGATCAAAATAGGAATTCAGCTCATGGTTTATAGCTCTTTTTCTCCATGAAATCATCAAGGCTTTTACGGACGCTGCGCTGTAGATTCTCCCGCATTGATGTTCGCCATCCAAGAAGTTTGCCGGCAATTCCAATCGCCATGGAAAACCATTTCCAGAGAGAGTAGGTTTCGTGTTGAGATAAAATGTTGCCGTTTTTATCTACTGTGATTTCGCCATTTATCACATTCTCAATCTCGCCGTTATACATTGCGTGGGTGTAGCTGGCTTTCCAGGAATATGAAATAGTTTGAGCATCGTTTTGTGTAACTGATAAAATTTCTGCTTCAAGATCAGTATTTCGAACACAGATTTGATGCCACATCGCTTTTATTTCATCTCCTTTAAGTGATCCATAAGCAGGATCTGAAAACGTGGCGTCCATTGCATAGAGTTTCCACATCGACTTATAATCCCGATCATTCAGAGCTTGATATAGTTTTTTGGGGATTTCTGTAAACGGATTGTCTGAATGGGTCATCGTAAATTTAGGTAATCGATTTTTTATGTTAATTCTTTCATGCTGAGATGATTCCTTATCTTCTGCTCATGAAACTTGCCCTGCTACAACCCTGTTTAATTCCCGACTTACACTATCTGAGCGCAGTATTGAAAGCTGATCAGATTTTTATTCAGGATACCGAACGTTATTCCCGCAAAGGCCGGGTACATCGTTTTCAGGTGAGGGGAGTTGAGTCACGTCAATGGGTTCAACTTCCGGTACGGACAGAAGATAAGAAAAAGCAGATACGTGAAGTAAGAATTGATCATGAGCAAAACTGGTTTGAGCATATTGCCAAAGTGCTGAAGGTGAATTACGCCAACAGCATCTATTATGAATTCTACGAACCGGAAATTTTGGCGGATTTTGAAAAGCTGAAACAGAAGACCTATCTCATTGATGCTATTCGATACATAAATCATCAGCTTGCGGAATATTTTGAAATCAATTGGGATGAGCTTGACGTACAGTGTCAATCACAGACGCAGTTTGAAACCAATGATCCTGACGTAATTGTTGAACATTTTGGCGCAGACGTGTTGTATCAGGAACACAAAGGTCGTAATTACCAGCGACAGAGTTCGAAAGCTATTCCCGCGCTGAATAATCATCCTGAATACCGTCAGCATTTTGGCAATTTTATGGAAGATTGCTCGCTGCTGGATCTGCTGTTTGAGCGTGGCTCCGAATCATTCAGAGTTTTTGATGAAATTTTAGGCGACTGATATGTCCCCCCATCTGACGGCTGCTACGAACATAAAACATGCACTGGCTATCCAACTCACCAACGCTTTGAAATCTATTTCCATATGAGTGCTGTCTGATGGGTTTTAGGATTCCTCATCGGGCGACTGACACCGATTGGAAAGCACGCATAACTTTAAAATTTTCCAACGCTCAGAAAGTCAATTTCAGCAAGTGTCGTCCGGTGAGTTGAGATGGGCGTTGATGGTATTTCTCTGCCGGGTGTGACTCGCCCGACGACGCTTCCGAGAGGTGAGAATCATCCCTGAATAAATGATTGAGTGAAACCTAAGGTATGGGCGGGGAAAGTCGCCGGACGAGATAATACAAAAAAAGCCTTCCCGAATATTGAAATTCAGGAAGGCTTTACGTTTAGATAGATGATCAGCTTTTTACTTCACGAGAAGCATTTTCTGAGTCTTTGTTAATCCTTCAGTTTGGAAATAGAGGAAATAAACTCCGCTTGATAATCGGTTTGCGTTAAACAGAACCGTGTATTTCCCTGGTTCCTGCCGTGTGTCAACCAGAGTGGCCACTTTTTGTCCGATTATGTTATACACAAAAGCCTGAACCTTACCGGCATTTGCTAGATCATAACGGATAGTAGTAGTGGGGTTAAACGGGTTCGGATAGTTGGCAAAAACTTCAGTTTGATTTGGTTTCTCAAACGTGAATGTCTGCTTAGCTATCTCAGTCAGCGTTCCGTCAAAGTCTTCCTGAATAATACGATAAGTGTATTCTCCGGCTGTATTTACAGATTCATCAGTGTATCGGTAGGTTTGTTTTTCGGTAGAAAATCCTACTCCTTCCACAAAGCCGATGGTGGAAAATTGATCTGAATTATTATCTGTACGCTGAATGTGGAATCCATAGTTTTCTTTTTCGGTTCCGGTTGACCAAACCAGCGCAGGCTGATCGTTGGCATTGGCACTTACTGTGAATGAGAGTAGCTCAACAGGGAGAACACTATTGGAAGTGGATGCATTTGGCTCAGCTGAAGTATAGGCAGTATATTGATCTGCCTGAATGGTTGGTGTTGTTTCAGGTGCGGCTTTAGCTTGATAGGTGGTTTTTGCCGTAGAACCAATCCTTACAATGCCGGCAGCGTCTGAAATCACAATCGTTACCTGATCATTATTACCGATGGAAACATTGGTGGGTACCGTAATCTGGATCTCAGAAGTGTTTTTGGATACTGCAACAGGTTCAGATCCATCGACGGTAATCTCATTCGTATTGATAGTAGCATTGTCAAAGGTTGCTGAACTATTATATTCCAGGAATATCTTGCCGACTCCGGGTTCGAGTCGTCCATATTGACCGGTTGTAAATGTCCATGTCCATGTTGCGGGATTTCCGACGACAGGTTCGTCAACCAGGACAGAAGGAACTGAAATATTGGATGTTCCTGAGGCAGCAATTGTAATAGTGGGACTTGTCGCTTCAGCAGGCTGCATCGATGTTCTAATTGTAAAGGTGTAATCACCCGGTTCACTTGGATTAAGTAACTCACTTGATCCGGTAATTGAAACATCAAAGGTTCCGGCAGATAAAAGTACTGAGGGGACTAAAGTAATCGTGTTTTCAGCAATATTAGAATAAACGGTATCAACAACAGAACCATTGAGAGAATAATTAGTCTTAGTCAGATTATTAGAAGATTGAACAGATGAAGAGGATGGGAATTTGATAGTTAGAGTACCAGATCCTGCTGCAAGATCAGATACGGTAGTAACATTTAAGGTATAATTGGCCTCAAAGTTAACAGTGTTATCTGACAAAGTAGTGCTGTTAAATGTCACAGGAGGTGCATTAGTGATTTCGAATGATGGGCTCGATACATATACATCTTCAATAGAAGTCCGTACATCCAGACTGTAAACTCCGACATCGGGATTATCAACTCCGCTAATGGTAACATCTACAGTAGAACTATTGGATATGGACATAGCTGATGAAACATCCAAAGTTATTACGGTCCCTGTCACAGATGAAGTTGTTGCAGTACTATTGATGGTACCTGATGCTGATGAAAGATTTGAACCAGCTGGGAAATCTATGTCAATTGTGCTGGTGCCTGGAATAAGACGTCCAAATTCACCGGTCTCAAATTGAATAGTATATGACGTATTCGTTCCGGTTCCGCCACCTGCTGTTCCCGGACTATAGTCAGTAAGTGATACATTCGATGGATTAATGGTAGAAGAAGATTCTGTAACAGAATACGTAGGAGAAGTGACAGGAGTTGTTTCCTGAGTGGTATACACATCAACGGTGTATGAACCTGATGTTGATGGATTCAAAATCCCTGCGTTAGAAGATATCTGGAGATTGAATTCACTATCGGCCGCAAAGGTCTTTGGCACAGGTACAGCTATCGTTCTATTATTTCGAACTGTTGGATTTACGCTTGGGTTTGTTCCGCCAACTAAAACATTTGATTTGGAAATAGTTCCGGGCACAAATGTATTGTCAGGAAATGTTATAACTACAGAATCTTCGTTTGCTGTTGTTAATTCACTTGCCGTACCGGGACTTATGCTGAAGGTATAAGATCCTTTAGCATTTTCATTATTTGGTGACAGAGAGACATTGCTTACTGTAAGTGAACTGCTTGGATCGAGTGTGAAATTATTTGTGCCAGAAGAAAAGCTACTTTCTGTTGATGTCTTGAGTGATACAGTTCCGGTTCCTGCAGGTCCGGTATTTAAAATCCCGGCATTTTTATTGAAAAATAAGGTAGCACTACTACTATTATTAATAGTAATGGAGGGCATTACAACTGTGACTATACCACCAGCACCTGAAGCATTTACTATTACATCAGAGACAGTAGTACCATTCATGGTAACATTGGCAGCGGAGATACTGGCCGGAACAGTGCTTAAGTTTGAAAAACTCACCGTAACAGAATCAGATCCTGAGTAGATACCGCCTTTTAGCTTACCGGTTGCTCCGGTTGTAAACTGAACAGTATAAGCGGCCGCGTTTCCACTGGCGACTGAAGGATTAGCTGTGGCGGATGAAACAGTTGGAGATGCTGAGGCGTCACCAATTAAATTAATGGCAGATGAATTGGCAATACTGGTGTTACGACTCGTATAGACTTTGATGGCATAATCGTCACTGTTTGGAACAGCAGCGTTAGTAACAAGAGCTGAATTAAGGCTAAATGAAGTTGGCACAAACTTATTTCCGTTATTCGTTAGTTGCAGAGTGTATGACCTGTCTGATACATTTGTACTAACATTGTCAAAAGTTCCTCCACCTGTAGTAAAGTTAGCTACGTTTGTAGTGCTTGTAATAGTAAATTGTTCCGGAAACTGTACGACTAAATAATCTTCATCCTTACCTTCTAATCGTGTTGCGCCACTAATATCAAAACTGTAGGTAGATGTCTGATTTGTAATGTTGTTCCCGGTGCTTAAATTGGAAATAGTAACCGAGGTTCCGCCAATTGAGTATGTGCTGGATGGACTTATCGCTGGTTCTGAGAAGGTGGAAACATCTAAATTATAATTCCCGGCGCCGGGATTAACCACACCGTTGATCACTAAGGTAACGGAGCTGTTATTTTCAACTTCAACACCGGAGGGAATAGTTACGGTTACTCTGTCATTTGATTCAGTGATGGAAGATATACTCGTTCCGTTTACGGTTCCTGTAAGTGCCCCGTATCCTGTTGCTGCTGGAAAATCAACATAAATTTTACTGGTGTCAGCTACAAGTCTGCCGTATGTCCCTGTATTAAAAGAAATGGTATAGGTGCTGCCACTTTCAGTCACAGTTGGCGTTGAGACCTGATCAGTGGAAGCAATTATTTGAAAAGGGTTAGAGGTCGTTGTCGCGTCAATTACAGTGGTTCCGTCATCCTCGTAGGTAGTTGCAGAAAGTGAGTAGTTGCCCGCGGCAGGAGGATTCTCTATTCCGGCTGCTGATTCAAAGGTAACTCTGACTTCATCAGAGGAGTTGATTGTGATGGGGACAGAAAGTGCTATGGAGCCTGCACCGACTGATACTGAACCTGGATTACTGCTAAATCCGGTTGTCAGATTCGATATTGTAACATTGGACGTCGCTATAGAAGTGGGTAATCCTGTGTATTCGGAAAAATTGAAAACAATTTGATCGTTAGCTGCTGGACTTAAAGCACCCGTGTTACTTACAACAAAATCGATCAAATATTTAGTTTGTGCGTTAACAGTGTCATCAACAGTTGAAATTGCACTGAAAGAAAGGTTTGCTGCAGAAGAGATTGTAAAAGTGTCGGATGCCACTGTAGTTGTTTCAACAGTAGTGCTTACATCCAGAGTATAAGAACCCTCAGGCGGGTTTGAAATTCCGGTACCTTTTGAGAATTCAATAGTTACAGAGCCGCCACCACCAACAGTAACAGGAACATAAACTGAAATACTTGTACTGGCCGAACTACCTGACGCAGAAGTAGTGGATCCATTAAATGACACACCGGATAGTGCCCCATTTGGGATTGTGGCCGAAGCAGGGAAATCAAATGTTACATAGTCCCCGGCAATAAGTCGCCCACTTAGACCTGTTGTAAATCCAATAGTATATTTTGCTGTTCTGAATTCAACGGATGTATTAGGTATAACCGCGGCAGGAGAGACAGTTGTAGTAGCTGCGTTAACTGTGATGTTGCCGGAAACGGTGCCGGCATCTTTGGACGTGTTAACAGAAAGAGAGTACGTTCCGGTGCTTCTGTTGTTTATGATTCCGGCAGCTGAGGAAATTATGACATCGGCAGTCCCGCCTTTTTTAGCAACATTAACAGGTGTAAGAATATGGAGATATTGACCGCTAACTCTTACTTCAGAAGCGGTTGTACCATTTACTGTTACATTAGAGGTTGATATGGTGGATGGAAGTATAAATCCATTTGGATATCGAACATTTATGCTGTCCGTTCCGGCTGAAAGATTGGTGTTCCCATTTGCGGTACTGTAAGTGATAGAAAGCTGTGCTTTTCTATTTACCTCAGCTGAGCTGAATGAATTAACCGTTACACTTTGTGCAAAGGCATTGCCCGCCAGAAGCAACACTCCCAACATTACTGTTAAAACGGTATATAATGTTTTAGCTAATCTTTTTTGTACCATATCTTCCTCTGGGAGTAATTTCACCCGAGTATTCTTAAGCCTGTAGATGAATCTGTCTGATGATTACACTGAATGTAACAAGTTTTATGATAATTCAGTTTCACTATTAATAAGCTTTAATGTTTTATCGGTTAAAATGCAAACTTTTTAAGAACTATGTCTCTGTCTCAACGTAAACCCATCGCTGCAATCGCAACCGCACCCGGTGAAGCGGGAATTTCTGTCATTCGTGTATCCGGTAAAGATTGCTTTAATCTGGTGAATCTTCTATTTAAAGCCAAAGATCTGACTTCTGTTCCCGGTCATACCATACATTTTGGTAAGTTAAGAAACTTGAAGAATGAGGTGGTTGACGAATTACTGATTTCAGTTTTCAAATCGCCCCATTCTTACACAGGGGAAGATACGCTCGAAATTTCTTGTCACGGCGGCGTTCTTATTACCCGTGAAGTGCTGATCACTATCCTCTCAACCGGTATTGAACCTGCACAACCCGGAGAATTCACCCATCGCGCTTTTTTAAATGGAAAAATGGAGCTTTCTCAGGCTGAAGCGGTGGCTGACCTCATTCACGCTAAGAGTAAAAAAGCGCTGGCTTCCGCCCATCAGCAACTGGATGGAAAGCTGGGCGAATATGTGAAAACATTTCGTCAGTCTATTATCGACGCCACCGCAATGATTGAGCTCGAACTCGATTTTGTGGAGGAAGATGTTGAATTCGCCAATATGGATGAGCTGATGAAATTGCTCAACAATCTGGAAGAAGACATTGAGCATCTCATGGAAACGTATGAAGCCGGACGATTGGTAAAGCATGGCGTGCGAACCGTATTTATAGGGGCTCCCAACGCCGGAAAGTCAACGCTGCTTAATACGTTAGTGGGAAAAGACAGGGCAATTGTGACTGAAATAGCCGGAACCACGCGCGATGTCATTGACGCCGACTGGACCTACGACGGAATCTACTTTAAGCTAACCGACACGGCTGGGATAAGAGAAACAACCGACCGAATTGAGGTTGAGGGCGTAAAGCGATCACAAAAAGCGATCACCCAAGCCGATTTGATTGTGTATCTGCACGATCTGTCGAGAAGTGACGAAGAGCAGATCACTAATATCAACGCGCTGAGAAATCTGGCTCCCGAAACACCATTTATGGCTGTGGGAACAAAAAAAGACCTTACAGGAGAAAAAACGCAAACGCGGCTCGATCTTGATATCACAATTAGTGCTATTGAGATGGAAAATATCGACCAACTGAAGAAAATGATGAAAGAGCGTGCGCTGGAAAATCAGCATTTAGACACATCCGGACTGCTGGTGACAAGCGCCCGTCACCGCGATGCCCTGGAAAAAACGAAAGAACACGTAGCCTCAGCCAAACGGGCAATAAATTTAGGAATGTCGGGTGATCTGCTGGCCATCGATTTGCGCTCGGCCCTTCAGTCGCTCGGCACTATTACCGGAGAAATCACGAATGAGGATGTATTAGACTCGATTTTTTCGAGGTTTTGTATTGGAAAATAGATTCTGAGATAAGAAGATTAATTTTTAGCAAAGCACCGATGTCCTTGGGAAAAAAAGATTACAAACTATTTCGCACTCACCGTCAGGGGAATTTCATGAAATTCCCCTGACGGTGAGTGGTTAAGAGGCCTTTAGGGACGGTCTCTGCCGTCCCGCAATTCTGAACAGGAGTTTAGTCCCAAAAAAAACATCACACAACCCCTCAACAGATAAACGAATCAACAATCTACGCCGACTTACTATTTGTCAGCTTATCCGGAAAATCCTGCTTAATAATTTCACCCAATGCTTTTCTAACCGAAGTAGGTTTCATCTTAAACGCTTGCTCAAATTTGCTGCTGTCGAATACATAATCACGATCGTATTGGTAGAGCATTTCGGGCATTTCGCGCAGAACAGGAACAAAAATCCCTAAAAACTTAAGCATTCCGGACGAAATTGTTCTGAGCTTTGATTCAACGCCCAATATTTCGGCAGTTAAATCGATCCACTCTTTTCCGGTCAGGGGCGCAGCGGTTGGCAGATGCCAGGTTTCCCCATAAGCCAAATCTGAATTTCCAAGCAATGCTGTTGCTTTTGCGGCGTCGGGTGTGTAGGTGAAGGAGTGAAGGCAGGCGGGGTCGCCCATCCACGTTGCTTTCTTATTTTGTGCAAGTGGATTGAGAATCATTTCAGAGAAAATGCTGGTTTCTGAAATACCGGGACCGTAGAAGTCAGCTGAACGCGCGATCGTTGCCTGAAGTCCGTGCCGGGATTCAGCGTTATTAATTATTCGCAGAACTTCTGCCCGAACATTGCCTTTTTTGCTTGGAGGATTAACAGGCGCATCTTCTGTTAAAAAGCGAAGAGCAGACGGATCGTACATATAAATATTATCAAAAAAGACGAGCTTGCACTCATATCTAAGACAAGCCTGAACCACGTGATTGATAAAGGAAGGCCAGTTTTTGCGCCATACTTTAATATTATAAGGAAATCCTATGGTGACATACACAACTTCCGATCCCTTAACAGCGTCATCAACTGCTTGTTCGGTTGTCAAATCCAATGCCCTTAATTCATCTTTTGGATGAACAGAAAGTGGATTTCTGCTCACTAAACGAACTGATTGTGTGTACGATCTTAGTTCTTCGGCAAGATGAGTTCCAATTGCGCCGCCGGACCCAAGGATGGTTTGTGTTTTCATAACAATAAAACTGATTCAGTTTTAACCCATGTAATAAGAGTTGTTGGGAAATCTGTTACGGAAAATTTTCAACAAAGATTCAGTAGAAATTGAATATAACAAGATCAATTTTGCAATCACGTCCGCCGTCAGGGGAATTTCATGAAATTCCCCTGACGGTGAGCGTGATTACGTTTGTTGAAAAACAGGAGGATTTGAACCCGACGATAACCCAAAGATTGATCAATAAAAATGGTTTTGCAAAGCTTTCACATATGCAAAACCACCCCGTGTAGTCGATCATCATAATGATCGACTACACGGGGTGGAACTCTCCTGTAAAACAAATTTTCACACTATTTATGCCACAAAAAAAGGCGAAACCCGATATCTGAGTTTCGCCTTTGATATTCTAAAAAACAAAAGGTGCTATTTCACATTGCCCATTAATTTTTGGATGGGTGGTGCGGCTAACATCGCAACAATTCCACCGCCGCCAACAATCATGGCAACGCTCCAAAACAGGTCGGTTGGGAGAAGGGTTTCTAATTGTCCCGCCATTAATCCGGCAAACAGGTTTCCAACAGCGGCAGCCACAAACCAGATTCCCATCATCTGACTTACGCGACTTTTAGGAGCCAATTTTGTCATGGAGGAAAGCCCCACAGGAGACAAGCACAATTCTCCGCAAGTGTGTAAAAAGTAGGTTACAATAAGCCACGAGGGAGAAACGGGGTTTTCAATAGTCGCGTTGGCAGCTCCCCACGAAAGCACAAAGAAACCGGCAGCCAATCCAAACAATCCCAAACCAAATTTAACCGGGATAGAAGGATTTTTCTGTCGATGCGCCAGCCATGTCCACATCCACCCAAAGATGGGGGCGAAAATTACAATAAAAATCGGGTTGATAAGCTGCAGTGTGCTGGCTGGAACTTCCGTCCCTAAGATTACACGATTAGTCAGGTCTTTGGCAAACAGATTTAATGAAGAACCAGCCTGCTCAAATCCGCTCCAGAATAAGGCGGCAAGAATGAAGAGCCAAAAAATGACGCCCAGCTTTTTCTTTTCTTCTGTTGTATGGCCTCCTAAAAAGATAATGTAGGCGAAAAAAGCGATAGTAATAGTAACAGCGATTACACCAAGACTTCCGGCCAGCTCCTGAAGTGAAATATTGATTAATCCGCTTGTCATCATAAAGATGAAAAGAACAATACCAGCGGCTACGGCTGAGAGAGTTGTATAAAAATTTCGGCCGCGTTTCTTTAAAATTTCGGGTGAGTCATCAGTTTTGAGATCTCCGGCCGTTCCCAAAAATTTATAACCGTATTTGTAGGATATGAGTCCGAGCACCATTCCAAAACCGGCGAGAGAAAATCCCCAGTGCCAGTTATAGTTTTCTCCAATAATTCCGCAGAGAAGCGGTCCTAAAATAGCACCAAGGTTAATTCCCATGTAGAAAATGGAGAATCCGGCATCTCGTTCAGCGCCGCCTTCGGGATATAGATCGCCCACCATTGAGCTTACATTGGGTTTCAGTAATCCGGTACCTATTACAATTAATGCCAGGCCGATGTAGAAAAATGTGGTTGTGGGAACGGCCATGCTGAAGTGTCCGGCGGCGATAATAATACCACCTACCATAACAGCCTTACGCTGACCCCAGAGCTGATCGGCCACCCATCCGCCCGGAAGCGAAAGTACATAAACAAAAAAGGTGTAAAGCCCGTAAATGGCGGTAGCTTTACCAATGTCGAAGCCAAGTCCGGGATTCGGAGATGGTTCGCCTGTGAGCGTCATGGTTTCGGCGGTCATGAATAGAACCAGAAGTGCGCGCATTCCATAGTAACTGAAGCGCTCCCAAAGTTCAGTAAAAAACAGTGTGGATAATCCTCGCGGATGTCCCATAAACTGTTTTTCTGTATCAGCTGTTGTAGTCATAAATAATTCTTTTCGTGAAAATGTTTGAAACGCAGAATGATACATAAATGAGCATTCGAGAACAAAACCTGAATTAGATTTGTGGCCCTGCTAAAAATCCATCCACCCTGAGCAGCCGCCAGGCGTCAGTCGAAGGGTGGCGGGACGTGTTTAGCAAAGGCTCAAATGCTGTTGATGATTGTGGATAATGGGTTGGTAGCCCGAATTTTAGCTATTCCCTGTAATCCTACTCCACCGACTGGCGGATCAGGATGGATGACTTGGGAGTTGAAAAGAACAAGTCGCAAAGCAGAGAACAAAAAAAACAATCCATCCTGAGCAGCGAAGCGCCCGTCGAAGGGTGGCGGGACGGGGTTAATTAAAGCCCAAATGCTGATGATGATTGTAGATAATGTCTTGGTAGCCCAGGTTTAAGTTATTCCCTGTCATCCTTCGATAAACTCAGGATGGATTGGCCGAAAGCCCAACTTTTCAACCCCTAAACTTCTCAACCCCTCAAACCCCCCAAAACCTTAAAAAAAATCATAAAGAAATTGTTTCAGTCAAGC
>Ga0136600_1000592_pt1 | contig 19207 bp, 15 predicted proteins | sample AntRauMFilla2698_FD_104634 | JGI IMG/M metagenome (GOLD analysis project Ga0136600, IMG submission 104634) | Saline lake microbial communities from Rauer Islands, Antarctica - Metagenome Filla 2 #698 | ecosystem: Environmental > Aquatic > Non-marine Saline and Alkaline > Saline | place...
AGGGCCCTGGCTGGGGGCGACGCGGACAATGCGGGGGCACGCCGGGATGTGTCTGTGAGCCTTAACAAGGTCGGCGACATGCTGGCCGCGCAGGGCCGGAGCGGCGATGCGCTGACGGCGTACGAAGAGGGGCTCGGCATCCGCAGGGCCCTGGCTGGAGGCGACGCGGACAATGCGGGGGCACGCCGGGATGTGATTGTCTCACTGGCCAAGATCGCAACGCTCAAAGGCGGCGCGGATGGTGCCGCACTGTGGCGCGAGGCTCATGAGCGGGCTTGCGCCATGGATCGCGACGGCGTGCTGAGAACGCCCGACCAGTGGATAATCGAGAAGACTGGCCGGATGGCCGAGGGTGAGGCGGAGTAGGGGCGTTTTCACAAGGCGGCTCTGGTCATGCTTCAGCCTTCGCGACCAGCTCCGTCATTTCTCCCATACCCCCACCCTCATCTGCGAGGTGCGAGCTGTAAGCGAGCCTCGAAGGACGCTGCAGGATCAGGCGCGGAGCGTCCTTCGAGGCTTTTTGCTTTGCAAAAAAGACTCCTCAGGATGAGGGGGTTGGATGTTTGGGCAGGGCCTGGGCGCAACCACCCGCTTCCGTCCTTCCGCTTCGCGCGGCGCACCTCCCCCATCCAGGGGGAGGACAGAACGGCCGAGGATTATGTCCTTCGCCTGGGCATCAGCCTCCGCAAAACCCCTAAATTAGCCCCGCCGACGCGCCGATGAGTCCCGAATTGCGCAGGCCTACGATGACGAACTCCACGGCCAGGGCGGCCAGGATGATGCCCATGATGCGGATGGAGACGGTGCGTGCGCTCTGGCTGATCACCCGGTCGATGAGGGGGGCGACCATGAGGGCGATGAACAACAGCCCGACCACGATCAGCAGCACGGCACCAAAAATACCGGCGCGCACCGGCGTGGTGACCTGTTCAGAGAAGATGATCAGCGTGGCGATGGTGCCGGGGCCCACCGTCATGGGGATGGTGAAGGGATAGATGCCCGGATTGTCCACGCGCTCCATCTGGCCGCGCTCGCGCTCGGTACCGGCGCTGGAGGTGTGGCGCGCGCCGCCGATCATGGTCAGGGCGATGCTGAATAGCAAAATGCCGCCGGCGATGCGGAAGCTGTCGATGGAGATGCCAAACAGGCCCAGCACATAGCGGCCCACCAGCGCCACCGCGACGCAGGCCACCAGCGTGGCAATCACGGCGGTGAGCGCGGTGCGCCGGCGCGAGGCTTCGCTTTCGCCTTCGGTGAGGGAGAGAAAGACCGGCATGGCGGCGATCGGGTTCAGCATCGCAAAGAAGGCGGCCAGAAACCGGTAGAAGAATTCGACGTCCATGGCCCGCAATCCGCACTTCGGGCCGCCCACGCTGCCACGCGGCTCGTTTAGGCGCGTCGCGGCGGCCGGGCAAGCGGCGCGGCGAGGCCGTGCGCGCAGGGCAGGGATGCAAAATCGCAAGGGCGGTGCGGGGCCCCGGACGTTTCTGGACTGCGGCGGGGCGCGGACCTAGATCCTGTGCCCATGAGCCTGGATCATTTGTTTCGCCAGATCACCCACCCGGTGGTCTGCGCCCCTTGCGAGGCCGAGCATCTGGCGGGCCGCTCCGATGCGGCGAGCCTTCGCGACTACATGAAGCTGGAGGCGGGTTTCACCGAACGCGGCCTGCAGATCTGGTGCCGGCGCCACGACCTGAATGTCTGCCATGTGGACTTTGAGGGCCGCCAGCTGGAGGCCGATTTTCGTTGCCTGGAAAAAAAGCGCTGAGGAGGGTTTTTTCCTGATGCTCAGCCCGTCCGGGGCTTCGCTCCTTCCCTGGACCTCAGTCCGGAACGCGGGCGGGCGGTCGCCCTCGCGGACTGGTTTTCCTGGGACGCCCTCGCGTCCGCTCGGTCGATCCTCGCTGACACTGCGGGCGGGCGGTCGCCCTTGCGAACCCATTCGGGTTCGACGGTGGCTCGCTTTTTATCTGATCCTCAAGCCCGTCCGGGCTTTCGGTCCTCCCCCGGACCTCAGTCCGGGGTGCGGGCGGGCGGTCGCCCTTGCGAACCCATTCGGGTTCGACGGTGCCTCACTCGCTGCCGTGCAGGGCGCGGCCTAGTAGCGTGTGGGACGCAGGCGCGCTTCGATGAAGGCGAGCGAGTCCATGACGCCATAGAGCGAGAAGGTCGCCAGGCGATCCACGCCGCTCATGTCCACATACTGCACCGTCAGGCGGCCGCCGCGGCGCATGTCGCGGATCAGGGCCTCGGTCGCTGTGACGTCGGACAGTACGAACACGCCTTCGCCATCAACGCTGTAGCCTGAATAGGGGCGGAACACGACCGGGTTGCGGCCATCCACCCGCACCGCGATGGCGCGCGCGGCGTTCACCGGCCACTGATTGGAGGTGAAGAGGACATTATAGCCCCCGCCTGCTGGCCGCGTGACCACGTCAAGGCGATGATCAAGCCGGTTCTGGGCTCCGGCAGTGGTATAGGCACCGCACAGCCCGGCGCGCCGGCACTGGGCGGTCCAGTCGCGGAATGTCTCGGTCTCCACCGCGCAGAAGCGGCCGACGCACGGCTCGTTCGGGCCGGTGGGGCCGGCATTGGGATCGATCTGGGTGGCCAGCTCGGTCAGGCGCGCGGTCTGCTGGCGCAGGAGCGAGACCCGGCAGCTGGTGGCCTGCAGCGCGCTGGACGAATAGGTGCTGCCCAGCATGGCGCCTTCAAAATCGCACTGGAATTCAATGTAGGAGCGCCAGGTCTCGCGCGCGAACCGCAGCGCCTCGGCCTCTTCGGCTTGCACGAAGGCGTCGGCGCGGTTGCGCACCAGATCGTCGAGCACCTCGATGGAGATCTCGTAGGCGCTTTCCGCCTCAAGCAGCAGGCGCGACAGACAGGCGCGCAGCTCCAGATTGCCCTGGGTGCCGGTCTGGCACTCCTCCAGCGGGGTTTCCGCGTAGTAGCCCGACCAGCGCGAATTGAACGGGTCCCATTGCGAATCCCATTGAGAGTTGTCCGCAATGGCCGGTGCGGCGGCGAACACGGCGGCGATGGCGGTGATGCGCACGGCTGCAGTCCAAGACATGATGCGTCCCTCTTTTAAATCCGTTCTGACAAGCCTGACAGCCTTCGCCGCGTCAGCGCCCCTGTCCCCGGCGCTGCGGCGCAGGCCCCTAGATTCGGCCCGTCACCCGTTAACCATAGCGCAGGAAAGACGGCGAAAGTAGGCCTTGGTTAATGATTTGCGAATTTTCCCGGCTTTGGGGCCCGCACGGCTGCATCCGGGGCCGGAAAGCCGAGCCGGGCGGGGAACTTGGGCCGGGGGCACCGGGTTGTCATGGGGATAGTCGGGTCTAGGTGACCTGCAAGCGACACGGAGGAAGTCCATGACCGTCCAAGTCAGCAAGACGAAAGCCCGTGGGGGCGAACGGCGTTTCGACCAGGAGAAAATCTTTGCCTGGTCCATCATTCTGGGTGTGATTTCGCTGGGCGGTGTCACCGCTGCAGTGATGATCCTGCGTCCCTTCTAGGCCCGGCCGGTCTTCGATCCGGGCCCGACCCGGCTCACCTCCCCGTTCAAAACACGACGACCAAGGAGTTTCACCATGAGTGACGCACTTAATTCTGATATCCGCACCGAAGAGAGCCCGCACATTTCAGTGGCCGACGCGGATGCCCGCAAGAAGCTTGCAGCCCGCATGGCTGCGGCCACCGCCGACACCTACATCCTGCTGGCCAAGACCCAGGGGTATCACTGGAATGTCACCGGCCCGCTTTTTGTGTCGATTCACGAGCTGACCGAGAGCCAGTATCAGGATCTGTTCGAGGCCGCCGATGATCTCGCCGAGCGCATTCGCGCCCTGGGTGAAGTGTCTCCGGGCTCCTACAAGCGCTTTGCCGAGCTGTCCGCTGTCGAAGAAGACGATGGTCAGCCAAAGAGCGCTAAATCCATGGTCGAGGCGCTCGCCCACGATAACGAGCTGGTCGCCCGGCGCATGAAGGCCGCCAGTGATGTGGCCGAGGATCTGGGCGACAAGGTGAGCGAGGACATGCTTGTCGAGCGCATGCAGGTGCACGAGCAAAATGCCTGGATGCTGCGCGCCATCGTTGCCGACACCGAAGGCCATGCCAGCCGCCACTAGCGCGGTCATCCGCCGACACCAAAGAATCCGGGCTCCCTCGCGGGGCCCGGATTTTTTGTGCGTCAGCCGCGCCTGAAATGCTTGGCGAGCTTCAGGCCCTGGGCCTGATAGTTGGACCCGGCCGCGCCATAGGGCGTCTCCACCGGGCCGGCCATGGGTTCATAGACCAGGCGCGCCACGGCCTGGCCATGTTCGAGGATGAACGGAACGTCGCGCCCGCGCACTTCCAGCACGGCGCGCGATCCGGTGCCGCCGGCGGCCTCGACGCCAAATCCCGGATCGAAAAAGCCGGCATAATGGGCACGAAACTCGCCGATTTCCGGCGCGATCGGCGCCATCTCGGCGGCCTCGTCCACCGGCACGCTTACCGCCTCGCGGCTTGATAGAATGTAGAACTCGCCCGGATCCAGCACGATGCGGCCCAGCGCGGGCAGGGGCTCCCAGAACTGCGCCGGATCATGGGCACCGGTCTTTGACAGGTCCACCAGCGGGGAATGGCGCTTGGCGCGGTATCCCGCGATCCCGCCGGCAGTCTGAAGATCCACCGACAGCGTGATTGCGCGCAGCGCCTCATGGGCTCCGGCGCGCAGGCGCACCTGCACCAGCCGGTCGCCCGGGTGCGCCAGCACAGAAAACGTACGCGGCGCGATCTCCACATAAAGCGGGCCTTTATAGCCGGCCGGGATCTGATCAAACGCGGTGGATCCATCGCCGATGACGCGGGTGAAAACGTCCAGGCGCCCGGTGGAGCTTTTGGGATTGGCCAGCGCCGAGATCCCGTCAGGCAGATCCAGGCGCTCCTCCATTTCAGCAAGGTACACGCAGCCGGTCTCCAGCACCGCGCCGCCGTCCAGATCCAGCTCATGCATCACAAGATCGCTGGTCAGGCGCTCGGCCACCGTGCGGCCCGGCCCCGGCAGGAAGCTCGCGCGCAGCCGCCAGACCCGCCGCGCAAGGCGCAGATCCAGGCTCGCCGGCTGAATCTGACCGGGGGCCAGCGCCCGCTCCGCCCCGATCCATCCGGAGCTGGCCGCCTCGTGCAAGGCGCGGTCGGGAAGTATGCCGGTGGAGCGTGTCATGAAAACCCTTGGCGGAATCGCGATGGTGCGGCTGTGACTTTTCCAGCCCGGCGCGCGCAGAGTCCAGCGCGGGGCGCCTGTTTTCCTTGAGCGCGCACCCGGCTCGGTGTGAAGGTGGGGCGCTGACGAACCGGCCCGGCGGAGAGTGATCATGTATGTGGAAGAAACCCAAGGCGTGGTGATCCGCGTCCAGCCGTCTTTCAGGGCTGAGGATTCAGACCCTGATGAGGGCCGCTATCTGTGGGCCTATACCGTGGAGATCGAGAACAGGGGCGCCCAGGCCGTACAGCTCCTGTCGCGCGAATGGCGCATCACCGACGCCATGAACCGCACCGAAATCGTGCGCGGCGACGGCGTGGTGGGCGAGCAGCCCCACCTGGAACCGGGTGAACGCTTCAGCTACACCTCGGGCGCGCCGCTCACGACCGCATCGGGCTTTATGACGGGCGCCTATGTCATGGAGCGCGCCGACGGGGTGCGCTTTGACGCGGCGGTGCCTGCCTTCCCCCTCGACACCCCCGGCGGCGGCCCCCGGGCCTCCGGCGCGGTCCACTGAGCCGGCCGGGCCAAGCGATTTGAGCGAATCCGCGCGCACAGTCCTGTTTGTCCTTGGCGTTCTGGTCGCCTCGCTGGGCGCCGCCATGCTCGCTCCCGCGATCGCCGACCTGCAGGATGACAGCCGCGCCGCCCATGCGTTTTTCGGCTCGGCGCTGGCGGCGCTGGCGGTGGGCGGGGTGATGGCCCTGTCCGGGCGCGGCTCCAGCAACCGGCTCACCGCACGCGGCGCCATCATCCTCACCGGCGGTGCATGGGCGGTGCTGGCGCTGGTGGCGGCGGTACCGCTGAAACTTGCTCTGCCCTGGTTGAGCTGGACCGATGCGGTGTTCGAAACCACCTCAGGCATCACCACCACAGGGGCCACCGTGCTCACAGGCCTGTCCGAGCTGCCGGTGGGCGTCTTGCTGTGGCGTTCCATCCTGCAATGGATTGGCGGGGTGGGGATCATCGTCACGGCCATGGCGATCTGGCCGCTTCTGGGCATTGGCGGCATGCAGCTTTTCCGCCTTGAAAGCTCTGATACCAGCGAAAAGGCCCTGCCGCGCGCCGGCCAGATCGCCGGCGCGGTGGGCCTGATCTATCTGGCGCTCACCTTTGCGTGCTTCATGGCGTATCTCGCCGCCGACATGACCGCCTTTGATGCGGTCAACCACGCCATGACGACGGTGGCCACCGGGGGCTTTTCCACACGCGACGCCTCTCTGGGGGCCTTCACGGCGGGCGGCGCGGATCTGGTGGCGCTGGTCTTCATGGTGCTCGCAGGGCTGCCCTTCATGCTCTATGTGCGCGCCGCTCAGGGGCGCCCCGCTCTTCTGCTGCTGGATAGCCAGGCGCGCACCTTCCTTCTGGTGGCGCTGGTCGCGGCGACCGTTCTGACGATCTATCTGGTGACCAGCGACCCCCACGCCTCGGGCGGCTTGCCGGCCTGGCGCCTGGCTGCAGTGAACGCGGTGTCGGTGCTCACCGGCACCGGCTACGCCTCCACCGATTTTAACGTCTGGGGCGGCGGCGCGGCGGCGATTTTCTTCGTGCTGATGTTTATTGGCGGCTGCGCCGGCTCGACCACCTGCTCGGTGAAGATTTTCCGCTATCAGATCGCGGCCTCGGCGATGAACGCCTATATCGCCCAGTATGCCCGGCCCCACGCGGTGAAGCCGGTGCGCTACCGCAATCAGGTCGTGCCCGACGAGACGGTCCGCTCGGTGCTGGGCTTCTTCTTTCTGTTCTTCGCCACCTTTGCGGTCTCGGCCTCGCTGTTGTCCTTCATCGGCCTGGACACGGTGACCGCGGTGTCCGGCGCGGCCACGACGCTGGCCAATGTGGGCCCCGGCCTCGGCCCCGTCATCGGCCCCGCCGGCAGCTTCCAGCCGCTGCCCGACGCCGCCAAATGGGTGATGACCGCCAACATGCTCATCGGCCGGCTGGAGATCATGGTCATGCTGGTCATGCTGGCGCCCGGCTTCTGGCGCCGGTGAGGGGGCTTTGATGGGGGTTGAGCCAGCTTCTTAACCAAACTCCCCGCCCCCTCATCCTGAGGAGTCTTTTTCGTAGAAAAAGCCTCGAAGGACGCACCGCGCCTGGTCCTGCGGGGTCCTTCGAGGCTCGCCCCGGATCAAGTCCGGGGCTCACACCTCAGGATGAGGGTGAAGGATCGCTGAATGGTGCCAGATCGAACCGTCGCGCGACCATCGGTCCTACTTCGTCGCCGCCATCAGATAATTCACGCCGGCGTCGCCGGAGATGAAGAAGCGGTCTTTCAGGGGGTTGTAGCTGACGCCTACGGGCGCGCGCACGGCGAGGCCTTCAGCTTCCAGCGCGGCGCGGGCTTCGTCGGGTTTTACCAGTTTTTCAAACTGGTGGGTGCCGCGCGGCAGCCAGCCCAGGACGTATTCGGCACCAAAAATTGCCGTGGCGAAGGCGCGGGCGGTGCGGTTGATGGTGCCCACAATCATCATGCCGCCGGGTTTGGCAAGCTTGGCGCAGTCGCGCAGGAAGGCCTGGGGGTCGGCCACATGCTCCACCACTTCCAGATTGAGCACCACATCAAACTGGCCCGGACCGCCGGCTTCCAGAAGCTGTTCGGCGGTACCGTGGCGGTAATCGATTTTCAGGCCGCATTCTTCGGCGTGCACGAGCGCGGTTTTGATATTGGGCTCGGCGGCGTCAACGCCGGTGACATCCGCGCCAAGGCGCGCCATGGGCTCGGAGACCAGCCCGCCGCCGCAGCCGATATCCAGCAGCTTCAAGCCTTTGAGCGGTTCGGCCCCGTCGGTGCGAAAATGCGCCGCCAGCGTCTCGCGGATATAGGTCAGGCGCGACGGGTTGAATTTGTGCAGCGGCGCGAATTTGCTGTCGGGATCCCACCAGTCGGCGGCCATTTTGGAGAATTTCTCCACCTCGGCGGGGTCGATGGACGGGGTGGAAAGGCGCTGCGGTGCGGCGGCCTGGGCCATGGATCGCTCCTTGAGGGCTCGGCGCGTTTGCGTGACGCGCATCAGATCTCTAACTAACGCAGCGTAATATGGTCTCAAGGTGCTGCCGAGGCGAGCCTTGAAAACGCAAGCGGTGAGAGTTTGAGCAAGACGGCTGGCGACAAGACGGGTGCTGGCGATCGCCTGGTGCTGAAATTCGGCGGCACCTCCATGGGCGATCCTGCGCGCATTGCCCACAGCGCGGCCATTGTGGCGCGTGAGGCGCGGGCCGGGCGCAAGGTCGCCGTTGTTGTGAGCGCCATGGCCGGCGAGACCGACCGGCTGTTAAAGCTGGCCGAGGCGCTGGGCGGCGGGCTGGGCGAGATCGAGACCGACACCATTCTGGCCGCCGGCGAGCAGGCGAGCGCCGCCCTCATGGCGCTGGCGCTGAAGACAGAGGGACTGGACGCCCAAGCCGTCATGGGCTGGGCGCTGCCCATCCATGTGGAGGGGCCGCCGGGATCGGCGCGCATCTGCGCCATCAATGCCGAGCCGCTTGAGGCGATGCTGCAAACCTCGATCATTCCGGTGGTCGCCGGCTATCAGGGCGTCAACTCAGACGGACGCCTCGCCACGCTGGGCCGGGGCGGCACCGATCTCACCGCGGTGGCGGTGGCCGCCGCGATTGGGGGCGAGTGCGACATCTACACCGATGTGGACGGGGTCTACACCACCGACCCGCGCCTGGCGCCCGAGGCCGTGCGCGTGGAGCGCATCAGCCATGACGTGATGCTGGAGCTGGCGGCCATGGGCGCGAAAGTTCTGCAGACCCGTTCGGTGGAATACGCCAAGGCCAAGCGGGTGCGCCTGCGAGTGAGATCGAGCTTCGAGGCGCCGGGGATGAGCGCCGGCACCGAAGTGGTCGAGGACGCCGCCATCGCCGAGCGGCGCGTGGTCTCCGGCGTCGCTTATGTCCGCGATCAGGCGCGCCTGTCGCTCAATGGCGGCGAGGGTGCGGCCCCGGCCGAAGCCCTGTTCGCCGGCTTGGCCGAGGCCGGGGTGGCGGTGGACATGATCGTCCAGGCGCGCACGGCCGCCGGCGGCGATGTGGTGGAATGCTCGGTGGCTGGCAAGGATTTGCCGCGCGCGCTTCAGGTGGCTGAAGATCTGGGCGCGCCGGGGGTCATGATCCGCTCTGAAACCGGCCTCGCGAAAGTCTCGGTGGTGGGCACCGGGCTTCGCGGACGGGCCGATGTGGCGCGCACGCTCTATGGCGTGCTGGCGCGCGAAGGCGTGGCGGTGCGCATGGTGGCCACCAGCGAGATCAAGATCTCGGTGCTGGTGGACGCTGACCTGCTGGAGCGCGCGGTCAAGGCGCTCCACGGCGCGTACCGGCTGACTGCAGTCAATTCACAGACTTGACGCCGGCGCGCTCGCGCGGGCCCGCCGCGCCGGTTACAGTATAAATCCGAACGCGTGTTCACCGGCCCCGATCAGCCCCCCCTTAAAGGATCTCGAGCCGCTCCATGACGCCGCAAGAACGCCTGTCCCCCGCTGTGCGCGGTCCGCGCCGCCTGCTGTCGCGCATCCGCGATCTCATGGCGATGCAGGAGGATGCGCAGGCGCGCCTGGACCGGCTCACCGACATCATCGCCGAGGAGACCGGCTCGGATGTGTGCTCGATCTATCTGGTGCGCCCGTCTGGCGCGCTGGAGCTGTCGGCGACCCATGGCCTGAAGGCTGAAGCGGTCCACACTGTGCGCCTGCGTGCTGGCGAGGGACTGGTGGGACTGGTGGCGCGGCGCGCACGGCCGTTTGCCGCCGAGGACGCGCCGTCGCATCCCAATTTCTCCTACCGGCCTGAAACCGGCGAGGAGCCGTTCAAGAGCTTTGTCGGCGTGCCGATCCTGCGCGGCGGGCGGCTGGTGGGCGTGCTCACCGCCCAGACCCAGGCCATGCGCCCCTCCACCGAAGAAGAGCTGGAGACGCTGCAGACTGTCGCCATGCTGCTGGCCGAGATCGTGGTGTCGGGTGATCTGGTCGGCGCGGCGGCGTTCTCCGGGCTCGAGCTGCGCCTGTCCAAGCCGGAGCGCTTTCAGGGCCTGGCGCTGTCGGGCGGTCTGGCCAAGGGCGTCGCGGTGAAGCACGAGCCCCATGTGCGCGCCACGCGCATGGTCGCCGAGGATGCCCAGGCCGAAGAGACGCGCCTGTCGGACGCCGTGGCGCGCTTGCGCCGGTCGGTGGACATGCTGCTGGACTCAGGGCGCGTGCCCGCGGGGACACCGTCGCGCGAGGTGCTGGAAGCCTATCGCATGTTTGCCCATGACCGCGGCTGGATCGACAGCCTGCGCGAGGCCGTGCGCGCGGGCCTCACCGCCGAGGCTGCCGTGGAGCGGGTGCGCAACGAGCACCGCGCGCGCCTGATGAAGGCCCGCGACGTGCATTTTCGTGAGCGCCTGCACGATCTTGAAGACCTCGCCAACCGGCTTTTGCGCCATCTGGCGCGCTCTGAGGACGCGGCCGAGAATACCCTGCCGGAGAACGCCATCCTGATCGCGCGCAGTGTCGGGCCGGCCGAGCTTCTCGATTTTGACCGCTCGAAGCTGAAAGGCGTGGCGCTGGAAGAAGGCAGCTCCACCAGCCACGCCGCCATCGTCGCCAAGGCGCTGGGCATCCCCATGGTGGGCCGGGTGGAAGGCGCGCTGGACCGCATCGAGGACGGCGATCCGGTGATCCTGGACGCCGAGTTCGGGCTTTTGCACGCGCGCCCCACCTCAGATGTGGCTGATACTTACGATGAGCGTATCGAGAGCCTGGCGGCCCGCCGGCGCTCCTACGCCGATCTCAGCGCCGCGCCGGCCACGACCCTGGACGGTGCCCACATGCACCTGTTCATGAATGCCGGCCTGCTGGTGGAGCTGTCCCACCTGAAAGACAGCGGCGCGGAAGGCGTGGGCCTGTTCCGCACCGAGTTTCAGTTCATGGTCGCCGATACCCTGCCGCGCCTGCAGGCCCAGTGCGATCTCTACAACGCCGTGTTCGAGGCGGCCGGGGACCGCCCCGTGGTGTTCCGCACGCTGGATCTGGGCGGCGACAAGGTCACCCAGTACACGCCCTCCATGCGCGAAGCGAACCCGGCGCTGGGCTGGCGGGCCTTGCGCATGGGCCTCGATCGCCCCGGCCTCACCCGCTACCAGCTGCGCGCCCTGGTGCGCGCGGGCCGCGACCGCGATCTCAACGTGCTCTTCCCGCTGGTGACCTGTCCGTCGGAACTGGCGCGCGCCAAGGACATGCTCGAGCATGAGCTGGACTATGCTGAGGCCCACGGCCATGGCCGGCCCGCCAGCGTGCGGCTGGGCTTCATGCTGGAGACGCCTGCGATCGCGTTTTCGCCGGACGCCTGCCTGGAGATGGCCGATTTCGTATCGTTGGGCGCCAATGACCTGATGCAGTATTTCTTCGCCGCCGACCGGCAGAACCCCAAGGTGTCAGACCGCTATGACCCGATCAGCACGCCGTCGCTGAAAATGTTCAAGCAGGTGCGCGAGGCCTGCGACCGTCACGGCAAGCCCATCAATGTCTGCGGCGAGCTGGCCGGGCGGCCCCTGGAGGCCTGCGTCCTGGCGGCGCTCGGCTATCGCACCCTGTCCATGGCGGCGGGCTCCATCGGACCGGTCAAGCGGGCCCTGTCGGGCTGCGATCTGTCAAAACTCGGCCCGTTTCTTGAAACCGCCATGGCCGAGGGCGACGATCCGCGCGGCCCCGGATTACGGGCATTGCTGCTGGATGCGGGCGAAAAAGCCGGCCTGCCGCCGGAATGTGTTGATAAAATCAAAAGCATTTGATTGAATGATGTTGCAGTGCGGCAGCGCGGCCACACTGACTGAGGGAGCGCCCATGGGGTGCTTAAAGCTTGATCCATATGACGACGAGCAAGCCGGATAACGACCGGGCGGACGAGGATTATGTACCTGTAGACGCAGTGCTTTCCGAAGCTGCGTCGCACTCCGCCGACGATGATACCGACCTGTCGCTGGGCGAACGCCTGCGCAAGGCGCGCACCCGCGCCGGCCTGACGCTCGATTCGGCCTCGGCGCGCACGCGGATCAAGCGTGATTACCTTGAAGGCCTTGAATATATGGACCCCCGGGCGCTGCCCTCGCGCACCTATGCGGTGGGGTATCTGCGCACCTATGCCCGGTTCCTGAGCCTGGACGCGGACGCCTGCGTGTCGCGCTTCAAGGCGGAGATGGAAGTGGATGCCGGCCGCGCCACGCCCACCGCGCCGCAGGAACGCAATGATTTTCGCCTGCCGCGCGGCGCCGTGGGCGCAGTGTTGATCCTGGGCGGCGTCATCGGGGCGGCGGGCTGGTACGGCAATTACATCTCGCGCAGCGATGTGAGCGGCGAGGTCAGCGCGCCCATGGAGACGATGCTGGCCGCAGACGCGCCCCTGGTGGCCATGAACCAGCGCCCGGCCCCGCGCCTGGAGCGCATCTGGTCGGGTCTGCCCAGCACGAACAGCGCCGGAGCGCTGGTGCTGGAAGCGGCTACTCCGGCCTATCTGGAGGTGCGCGACGCCTCGGGCCGTATTCTTATTTCCCGCGATCTGGACGCTGGCGAAGTTTATCGCGCGCCTGACGAGCCGGGCCTGACGCTCTCCACCTCCGATGCCGGTGCCGTGCTTGTTCGCGCGGGCGGCCGCGCGCTAGGCGCTCTGGGCGAACCGGGTGAGGCGGTGGATAATGTGTCTGCGGCTGCCTTTGTCATCGCCGCCATGCGCGCCGAAAGCGCTGAAGCGGGCCGATAAGCGTGGCTTGCAGTCACGCTCGGCCTGTCTCTCCCGGCGTCCTCCGGCGCACGCTCCCTTAAGCCTTCATATCAGCCCGGCTCCGGTCAGGAGAGGGCGCGCGCAAGCACCGCTTCGATGGCTTCGGGCGACAGAAGATCGCTTTTGCTCACCGGTCCGAACAGAGACATCCCCGCCGGCGCTGGCGGCGGTGCTTCATCGGTATAGGCGCTGATCAGCACCACCGGCCCGCGCCAGCCTGTGGCGGCCAGCACCGGAACGCCTACGGCAAAACTGTCATGGGGCGGCAGGCGGCGATCCAGCAGCACCAGATCGGCGTCGGGCATGGCAGCCCCAAAGGCAGCCAGGCTGCGCGCATGAACCAGGGTATGGCCGTCCTGGCCATGCTTTAGCATCTCTCCCAGGATCATGGCCTCGGTGGCGTCATCATCAATCAGCGCAATCACAGCCATCAGCCGGCCTGCCGTGTTTGCCGGGCGAGGTCGGCAAGGGTGCGCCGCAGAGCCTCTGCGTCCAGCGGCTTTACAAAGAATCGGCTTGCGCCCAGCGCCCGCGTCTCTTCAAAGGCTTCCGGCGTGGCGTCGGCGGACACCACGTAAACAGGAAGATCGCGCGCGCCAGCCTCGCCGCCGCGAATGCGCGCCAGCGTCTCGCGCCCGTCCATGCCAGGCATGTGAAGGTCCATCAGTACCACGTCCACCGGCCCCGCACGCAGGGCCACCAGCGCATCCTCGCCCGTGTCCGCGGTTTCGCACCCATGGCCGGCCTGGGTCACCAGCTCGGCGGTCACGGCGCGATTGACCGGGTGGTCTTCCACCACGAGCACACGCAGGGCGCGCGCATCTGCGGCCGGCTCGCAAGATTCGCTCCGGCCACTGGCCGGCGCAAGGCCGCGCGCCACGGCCGGGGCGGGCAGCTCAATCCAGAAGCAGGCCCCCTCGCCGGGACGCGAGCGCACGCCGGCCACGCCGCCGGACAGCTTGGCCAGCTCGCGCACGATCGCCAGGCCCAGCCCGGTACCCTGATGGGTGCGGCTGGCCGACATGTCGGCCTGGGTGAAGCGTTCAAACACCGCCTCATGCATGTCTTCGGGAAGGCCGGGACCGTCATCTTCCACTTCAATGCGCAGCACGCCGTGGGCCGGGCGTGTGGCGGTGACGCGAACACCGCCGCTCTGGGTGAATTTCACCGCATTGCCGATCAGATTGGCGGTCATCTGCGCCACGCGGCGCGGATCGACGCGCACGGGCCCGGTCAGATCACCGCTTATGGTCAGGCTCAGCTCCACCTGTTTTTCCGCAGCCAGGGCGCGCGAGGGTGCGCTGGCCTGATCGAGAATATCGGCGATCATGGCCGGCTCGGCCTTCATCTGAAGCTTGCCGGCCTCGATGCGCGAAATATCCAGAACGTCCTCGATCACCTCGCTCAGCGAGCGGCCGGACGCCTTGATGGTCTCAACATAGCGCTGCTGGCGCGCGTCCAGCTCGGTGCGCTCCAGCAATTGAACAACGCCCAGAACGCCGTTCAGCGGGGTGCGGATTTCATGACTCATCGTGGCCAGAAATTGCGATTTGGCTTCATTGGCCTTGCCGGCCGCTTCAGCGGACTTGCGCAGCAACGCTTCTGTCGCCTTCACCTCGCTCAAGTCCTGAACAATGCCGATCATCCGCAGGATGGATCCGTCGGCCGCGCGCTCGGCCACCCCCACATCGGCGCGCACCCACACGGCCACGCCATCAGGGCGCACGATACGGTGCTCATTGCCAATTGTGGTGCGCTCGCCCTTGTGCAGCTTGGCCAGATCCGCATTCACGTGCGCGGCGTCATCGGGGTGCGAGAAGCCCTGTATGTCGGTAAATGGCCGCGGCCGCTCGGCCAGATCGGCCGCGCCGAGCAAGCTGGCCAGAGTGGGATCCACGCTCACCGTGCCTTGAACCGCATCATATTCCCAAACGCCCAGATGGGCCGCCTCCAGCGCCAACTGCGCGCGCTGGCCGGCCACGCGTGCCTTGGCCTCGGCCGCGATCTCGTCGGTGACGTCGATGGCAGAGCCGCACAGGCGTACCGGCCGTCCGGCTGCGCTGTGCAGCACGCCGGCGCGTGAGCGCAGATGGCGATATCCGCCCCCGGCGTGGCGAACGCGCATGGTAATATCCAGCGGCGCGCCGATTTCGACGGCGATCCGGGTCTTGGCCAGGGCTGACTGGCGATCATCCGGGTGGATGCGTTCCAAAAACGCTTCAAGCGGCTCGACGCGTTCAGCCGCACCCAGCCCCAGCATCTCCCCCAGCGGCGCGGACCAGTAAAGATCGCCGGTCTCCAGATTCTGGTCCCAGATCGCGGTCAGCGCGCCAGAGATGGCCAGATCATAGCGTTGCTTGGCTTCAGCGAGCTCGATCTGCGCGGATTTTCGTTCGGTGCGGTCTTCAAACACGCCCAGAACCCGGCGCGGCCGCCCGTCCGATCCGGTTTCCACCACGCTGGCGCAGCCACCAACCCAGACAAGCGTGCCGTCGGGCCGGACTACGCGGTGATCAAATTCGACCCGGGCGAGCCGGCCGGCTTCAAGATCGCGGACCTTGGCCTCGGATATCGCCCGGTCCTCTTCATGCACATAGCGCAAGGAATCGTCTTGAGGTCCTGCCCGGTCGGCCAGCCAGGGCCGCCCCAGAATCTCGGCAAAGCGCGAATCAGCGGTCATCAGGCCGCGCACAACATCCCAATCCCAGATCCCAAGGCGGGCCGCTTCAAGAGCCACGTCGGCACGCGCGCCAGCCAAAATCTCACCGCTGATATCGCTGAGCGATCCGCACACGCGCACCGGTGCCCCGTTCTCATCGCGCAGGACCCCGCCGCGTGAACGCACCGTGGCGTAGCCGCCGTCGGCGCGGCGCAGGCGCGTGACCTGGTCATAGGGGGTGTCATCATTGACCAGGGCCCAAAACGCTTGCGCGGTGGCGGCGTGGTCGTCGGGGTGGAGGCGGGCAATGAAGCTGTCGGTATCTTCTTGGCCCTCCTGCGCGCCAAGGCCGAGGATTTCGCCCAGGCGGGCGGACCAGTACACTTCTCCGGTGACCAGATCCTGCTCCCAGACAGCGATGTGAGACACGTTCACCGCCAGATCATAGCGCTCATTGGCACGGGCGAGCTCACGCTCCACCTGCTTGCGCGCCGTGTGGTCGATCATCACGCCGGACATCAGGGTGGGAACACCCCGCCCATCGCGCCTTGTCACGACCGCGACCATCTCCGCCCACACTGTCGAACCGTCCGGGCGCACCATGCGGTATTCTGCGTCAAAGCGGTCGGCGCCGGTTTCGATCAGGGCGCGCTGGCGGGCTTCCAGCGCGATCCGGTCCTCGTGATGCACCAGCGCCATGGCGTGATCAAAGCTGATCTCGCGCAGGTCCGGCTCGCCGATCAATCGGGCGAAGTTTTCGTCGCCGCGCAGAGTTCGCGCCACAAGGTCGAGTTCCACCGGTCCGATCCCGGCATGGCGGGCGGCCAGGTTGATCTTCGCCGTCGCCTCCGCGGCGGTGCGCTCGGCGGTTTGCGCGGCGGTCAGGTCCAGGATGGATCCTGCCATACGGACCGCGCGGCCGGATGCGTCGCGCACGCTGTCGCCGCGCGAATGGACGGGCACCCATCGCCCGGAGCTGTGGCGCATCCGGAATGTGAGGTCATATTTCGCGCCGGTCTCCACATGCAGGTCCAGCGCCGCCTGGACGTCCGGCTGGTCTTCGGGGTGGACCCGCTCTTTGAAAAACAAGCCGCGGCGTTGAAAATCCTCAGGCTCGAAGCCGAGAATGGAATACATGGCGTCCGACCAGACCAGCGCGTCGGTCTCGATATTCCAGTCCCAGACCGCCATCCCCGAGCCGTTCACGGCCAGCTCGTAACGCTCTTTGGCTTCGGCCAGGGCGAGCTCGGTCTGTTTGGCCTTGGTTCGGTCCACCACCACGCCGACGACCACCGGTGCGCCGCCCTGGCTTTCCAGAAGCCCGGCATGGGCGCGCACCCAGACCGTGCGGCCGGACGGAACATGAAGACGGTGATCGTCCCGGAAGGTGTGGGTGCGGTGATCCAGCACGGTGTCCAGCTCCTGCTGCACCATGGCCTGATCGTCAGGGTGGACGACGCTGAGCACATTCTCGAGTGTGAGCGGGAGACCCTCCAGCTCGGGCTGCTCCAGAAGCGCAGCGAAACGCGCATCCAGTGTGAAGCGCCCTGTGCCGCCATCCCAGCGCCACGCCGCCAGTCCCGCAGCCGCCAGGGCGACCCCGGAAAATTTGCCCGCCTCGCGCGCGGCGGCGTCGCGATCTGCCTCGGTGTGACGGGCGACCACCATGGCCGCCAGCGCGGTGGCCAGAGGCTCAAGCGCATTCACCAGTGACGCGGCGGACCCGCCCGGCCGGTGATCCAGCCCGATCAGCCCGACACTCTGCCCGCCATGGCGAAGCGTCAGGGTGAGCCCGGTGCCGGACTCGCCACGCTCTATCTTTTGGGACAGGGCGTCCCCGCCAGGGCCGGTGCTTGCCAGCGTGGTCAGGCCAGCGTTCGCGCTTGGGGTGGGGGCGGCGTCAACGTCAGGATCCGGGGCGGTGCGGGTTTCGGCGATGAAGCCGTCCTCAGCGCCGCTGACCTCCAGCACCACCTGCAGCGCCTCGGCAAAGCCGGCGTCCAGATCGATGCCGCCGGCGATGACCGCTGACTGCAGCCGGGCGGCGGCCTCAAGGACACGCACGCGCACAGCGCCCGCCTGCGCGCCGTCCCCGGCTGTCTTGTCCGCCCCGTCACGCCCGCTCATCCCGGTCTCGCGCCCACCTTGTGAAAAACACACGCCACCATGTGCCGAGTCGGCGCTTAAGGTTAGGTAAAGCTAAAGTCGGCGCGCGCGCCCGCTTTCGCTTGGCGGTCAGGCGCGCTATATCGGGGTTGAACGCCACCGCGCACCCGCGCGCATTCACTGCAAGGAGACATCCCATGGCTGCCATGATCGCCCTCGGCCTCTGCTTTGGCGCCTTCGCGCTGCTCAACCTCATCGACACCGGCAGCCTCGACTAAGCCCACGCCGGCCAGGCGCCGCAGACGATCCCAGCCCTTTAAGCCCTTAGCGAACGGACAGGCCCCGCCATGCCCGATATTGTGCTTTTGCTGCTCCTGGTGCTGGGCGGCGTCGCGGTTCTGCTGACCGGCGGGGAGTTTCTTGTGCGCGGTGCCACGGCGCTGGCGCGGGCGCTGGGCATTCCGGCGCTCATTGTCGGCCTGACCATCGTCGCCTTCGGCACCAGTGCGCCTGAGATGGTGGTCAGCGCCGCCGCCGTGATGCGCGACGCGCCGGGCCTGGCCATCGGCAATATCGTCGGCTCCAACATCGCCAATATCCTGCTTGTGCTGGGCCTTCCCGCGATCCTCATGCCCATGGCCACTGTTGCGCCGGGGATAAGGCGCAACGCCGCCATCGCGCTGGTGCTCACCGGCGTGTTCATCGCCATGGGCTTTGACGGCCAGCTCACCTTGATCGAGGGCTATATCCTGGCCGGTCTGATCGCGGTGTATATCGGCTATCTGGGGTTCACCGCGCGCGGCGCCTCGGCCGATCCGGTGGTCGCCGAGATGACCGATGTGGACCATATGGAAGGCCTGCCCAAGGGGCGCCTTGCCATCGCCGGCTACACGCTTCTGGGCCTTGTCCTGCTGCCGGTGGGTGCGGAGCTGATCGTGCGCGGCGCCACGGGCATCGCCACGATGCTGGACGTGCCCGACGCGATCATCGGCCTCACCATTCTGGCCCTGGGCACCAGCCTGCCGGAGCTGGCCACCGCCATGGTCGCCGCCCTGAAAAAGCAGGCGGAGATGGCCATCGGCAATGTCATCGGCTCCAACATCTTCAATATCTGCGCGGTGGGCGGCATTACCGGCATCGCGGCCACGGCGGCCACCGGACAGGCCGCCCCCATCGACGCCGAGTTCATCCGCTTTGATTTCTGGGTCATGGCCGGCGCCATGCTGGCCGCCAGCGCGCTGGTGTTCGCCAAAAAGCCGGTGGGACGCGTCGCCGGCGCGATCTTCTTCGCCGCCTATCTGGCCTATATCGGCTTTCTGGCGTGGGGCGCCCTGAGCTAGGACGCCCCGGCGCCAGAGCCTCCAGACCCGCCAGCCTCCCCAGACTTGCCAGCTTCGCCCGCCTCTCCGTCCGCTTCTCCGTCCGTTTCCCCG
>Ga0136600_1000595_pt1 | contig 19140 bp, 16 predicted proteins | sample AntRauMFilla2698_FD_104634 | JGI IMG/M metagenome (GOLD analysis project Ga0136600, IMG submission 104634) | Saline lake microbial communities from Rauer Islands, Antarctica - Metagenome Filla 2 #698 | ecosystem: Environmental > Aquatic > Non-marine Saline and Alkaline > Saline | place...
AAGAAGATAAGTGGGTAACACTTAAAGTTTCTGCAAAGACACTACGTACTATCAATAAAAAAGGTATTACTGATGTTTTAAAAGATGCTCGTCGTAAAGGAACCCTGTTAAAAGAGGTATAAGAAGATGGCAAAAGGAAACAGAGTTCAGGTGATTTTAGAGTGTACAGAAAAACCAGGTTCATCTAGGTATGTTACTACAAAGAACCGTCGTACACAGACAGAACGCATGGAGCTAAAAAAGTATAATCCTGTGTTGCGCAAGCATACAGCACATAAAGAAATTAAATAATCTAAGACATGGCTAAGAAACAAACATTCGGTTCAGACGCACTTGCAGCGAAAGCAGCAGCTCGTCGTATGGCTAAGGTTATCATTTCTACTAAAAATGCGAATGGAAAGTTTTCATATCGCGAAACAATGGTAGATCAGGATAGCGTAAAAGACTTTATCCAGAATAATAAAGCGTAAGTACGTTATAAAAGATTTAAAAGGTTACGCAATTCATTGTGTAACCTTTTTTTTTGCTTAATTTCAACGAATTAACATCTCAAAATGGCTTTAAAAGAACAAATACTAGAAGACCTGAAAACAGCAATGAAAGCAAAGGATAAAGATCGCTTACAAGTTCTTCGTTCTTTGAAAGCTAAATTACAAGAAAAAGAGATCTCAGAAAGAAAAGGCGGAGAGGCTACTCTTACTAATGATCAGGCAATAGCTGTTTTAATGAAAGCCGCAAAACAAAGAAAAGAGTCTATTACTCAGTTTGAAGAAGGTGACAGGCAAGATTTAGCAGATAAAGAGAAAATGGAATTAGCCATTATAGAAGAATATCTTCCTAAGATGATGACTGAAGATGAGGTTCGTGAAGTAGTATCAAAAAAGATATCGGATATGGGAGCATCAGGACCACAAGATATGGGTAAAGTAATGGGCCCGATTATGGGAATGCTAAAAGGAAAAGCGGACGGTGGTATTGTGAGTAAGGTGGTTAAAGAAGAACTCAATAAATAATGTATACGCTTGATATAATAATCGCGATACCTATTCTCTATTTTGGGTACAAAGGTGCGGTTAATGGACTTGTAAAGGAGGTACTGAATATAGTTGGAATTACACTGGCTATATTTCTCACGTTCAATTATATGGATGCCTTCGGAGATGTAATAACTCCATTCTTTGAGGATAAACCTGAATATATCCCTTTCGCATCTGGCGTAATTCTATTCCTTGGTACGCTCATTTTAATTGGATTAATAGCGTATTTCACTAAAAAGTTTTTAGAAGCGGTCAAGTTAGGAACCGTCAACCGAATTTTCGGAGCTTTATTTGGGGCACTTAAAGCAAGTATGATAGTAAGTTCTGCTCTTTTACTTATATCTGGTTTTAATTTCCCTGCAGAACAAACCCGTGAAAACTCATTCTTTTACGACACAGTCATACAAGTAGGGCCGTTAGCCTATGAAACTATAGCAATTATTTACCCTGGTGCAGAAGGCTTTACCGATACAATTCAGCAGAATATCAGCAAATACAATCCGGCAGATAGCTTGCCAATTTTAAAAGATAATTAACAATGTCATTTCCAAGCGTCGAAGAACAGTTACTGATTATAAAAAGAGGAGCGGTTGAAATTGTTCCTGAACAAGAGCTGATAGACAAGCTAAAGAGATCTAAAAAGGAGAATAAACCCTTAAAAGTTAAATTAGGGGTTGATCCCACCAGGCCTGACCTTCATTTAGGTCATTCTGTTATTCTTAGAAAAATGAGGCAATTTCAGGACTTAGGACATGAAGTAATTCTGATCATTGGAGGTTTTACTGCAATGATTGGAGATCCAACAGGTCAAAATAAAACGCGCCCGCCTCTTACTATAGATGAAGTAAAAGAGAACGCAAAGACATACATAGATCAGGCGAAGAAAATATTAGATGCTGATAAACTAACGCTCACAAACAATAACGATTGGTTGGGAACAATGGATTTCATGGACGTAGTTAAGCTTTCGTCCAAGCTGACTGTTGCCAGAATGATTGAAAGAGATGACTTTTCCAAGAGATTTGAGAATAATGAAGCTATTTCACTCCATGAATTTTTATATCCATTAGCTCAGGGTCAAGACTCCGTATATCTAAAATCAGATATAGAATTAGGAGGAACCGATCAGAAATTTAATCTATTAGTAGGTCGTCAATTACAAAAAGATGATGGACAAGATCCGCAAGTTTGTTTAATGATGCCTCTATTGGTTGGTACTGACGGTTCTGCAAAGATGTCAAAGTCATATGATAACTATATTGGGATCGATGAAGATCCTAACGACATGTATGGTAAGACCTTATCAGTGCCTGATGGGTTGATTTACACCTATTTTGAGCTGGTTACAGATATTCCAATTGACGAACTACCGAGTATAAAAGAAAAAGCAGAGAAGGATCCCAGAAATGCCAAGCATGATCTGGCTTTTGCAATAGTAAGAATGTATCACGGTGAAGAAGTTGCGAAAGCTGCTAAAAATCATTTCGAACAAACGATTATCAATAAGCAGGTTCCAGACGATGCACCAACTTTTGAATACAATTCTGGAGAAGAACTTAGACTGCTAGATATAATAAGTGATACTGAGTTTTCACCAAGTAACGGGGAAACAAAAAGAATGATCAAGCAAGGTGGTATTAGCTTAAATGATGAGAAGATTAAAGATATCAACCACACGATTACCCTGGAAAAGGGTGAGGAAATATCTTTAAAAGTAGGAAAGAGAAATTTCGGAATTTTAAAAGGTAAGTAAGTGATTAAAATCAGCTCTTATAATGTGAATGGAATCAGAGCAGCTCACAAGAAAGGTTTTTTGGATTGGGTTGAAGAATCAAATCCAGATATAATATGTATTCAAGAACTTAGAGCAGATGAAAGTCAGATTCCTAGTGAAGTTAAGTCATTGGGATATAATCAATATATCCATATAGCTGAGAAGAAGGGATATTCAGGCGTCGCTATTTTTTCAAAAGAAGAACCGTTAAATGTTTTTGAAGGTATAGGAACCGAATGGATAGATAAAGAAGGGCGAGTTCTGATTCTGGAATTTGATTCTTTTTATGTTTGCTCAGTATATGCGCCTAGTGGTACTACAGGAGATATACGCCAGGATATGAAGTATAAATTTTTAGATGCTTTTTATGCTTTTGGTGAGCGATACTCAAAAGAGAATAAAGAGATGCTCTTTTGTGGCGACTTAAATATTTGCCATCAAGCTATAGATATTCATAATCCAGAAAAACAGAACAATTCCTCAGGGTTTTTGCCAGAAGAGAGAGTATGGGTAACAAGTTTCCTAGAAATGGGATATGAGGATGTATTTCGTAATTTGAATCAAAATAAATCAGATCTCTTTAGCTGGTGGAGTTATCGTGCTGCATCAAAAAAAAGAAACAAGGGATGGAGAATAGATTATCATTTAGCGACTAAGCAACTTGCCCAAAAAGCTGTAAAGGCTGAAATTGAAATGAAGTGGGACATATCAGATCACGCTCCGGTCTCAATAAGCTACGATATTTAACTAACGAACTTAAAAAGCTTTTTATAGTTAGTTGAGTTAGATATATTACTCGCACATCAAATAATTTAATGTGTATCTATGCCTACTCACTATCAAGGATCAAAAGAACAAGTATCTACGTTAAATACGTTTATAAAATTGATGAGGGCTACAGAAAGTCTTAATCAAAGACTCGTAAAACATTTATCGGAAGCGGATTTAACAATAAGTCAGTTTGGAATTCTTGAGGCACTTTTGCACTTAGGGCCTCAAAATCAAAAGAAATTAGGGGAGAAACTCTTAAAAAGTGGAGGCAATATTACGCTAGTAATAGACAATCTAGAAAAGAGTGGTTTTGTAAGCAGAAAAAAAGATCAAAATGATAGAAGAGCGCTAATTGTAGATCTTACTGTTCAGGGGAAAAGCTTTATTGAAGATTTCTTTCCAAAGCATTTAGAAAAAATAACCCAAGAATTCAGTGTTTTGAATAATAGTGAAAAAGAAGAGCTCGGAAGAATTTGCAAGAAAATTGGAATGAAAGAGTAATTCTGATAGTTATTCAATCGTATTTATAAACTACTTAAATCCCTCAGGGAGTAAGCTTGGAAAAAGCTTGCTCCCTTTTTTTATACTTTCCTAAAGCTGATCTTCTAATTGCCCAATTTGATCTCTAATTCTAGCGGCTTCTTCAAATTCCATATTCTTAGCAGCATTAAGCATGGTGGCTCTTAAATGCTCAATCAATTTATCCTTACTCTCGAACGTAACTTCATTCATAGCAGGATTATCTTTGTAATGAATACCGTCATCGGCCACTTTAATGGACTCTAAGTAATCTTGTTGGGCGGCTTTCTCAGCTTCTTGCCCAAAATCCATGCTCTTGTTAGAAATCAGAGAAGGGTCTACCAGTGGCTTAAGTTCCTTAACGATAGTCTGTGGAGTTATGCCGTGTTTTTCATTGTATGCACGTTGAACTTTACGACGGCGCTCAGTTTCGTCTAGTACTTTTTGCATACTATCGGTAATCTTATTTGCGTACATAATTGCCTTACCCCCAACATTTCTAGCGGCACGACCAACAATCTGAAATAAAGAAGTTTCTGAACGCAAAAACCCTTCTTTATCTGCATCCATAATGGCAACTAAACTCAATTCAGGAATATCAATTCCTTCTCTCAGAAGATTGATACCAACGAGAACATCGAAATCTCCGCGTCTGAATTTATATAAAACTTCAATCCGTTCTAAAGCATCCAGTTCACTGTGCATATAAGCAGCAGAAACACCCACACCTTTTAAATACTCACTCAGTTCTTCACTAAGTCTTTTAGTTAGTGTAATTACAAGTACTCGCTCTTTTTTCTCAATTCTTTGACGAATTTCATCCATTAGATCATCAACTTGATTATCCAGTGGACGAACCTCTAATTCAGGTTCCATAAGTCCTGTTGGACGAATTAACTGCTCTGTAAATGCGCCCCCACTTTTTTCCAATTCATATTTACTAGGAGTAGCACTTACAAAGATTACCTGTTTAACTATAGACTCCCATTCATCAAAAGTAAGTGGACGATTATCCATAGCTGAAGGCAGGCGAAATCCATGATCAACTAATTGAACTTTTCGTGAGCGATCTCCACCATACATTGCAGAAATCTGTGGTATTGTTTGATGGCTTTCATCCACTACGGTAAGAAAGTCGTCCGGGAAATAATCGAGTAAACAAAATGGTCGTTCGCCTGGTTTACGGGCACTTAAATAACGAGAATAATTCTCAATTCCCGAGCAGTAGCCGATTTCCTGTATCATTTCAATATCAAAAATAGTACGCTGTTCGATGCGTTTTGCTTCCAGAAATTTCCCTTCATCGGTAAGGACTTTTGTACGCCACTGCAACTCTTCGCGAATCTGTTTGATAGATTCCTCAAGGCGAGATTTTGTAGTTACATAATGTGAAGCGGGATAAATCTTAAACTCGTTTACATTCTCTATGATATTTCCTGTATTTACATCAAAAAGCTGGAGTGACTCAATTTCATCTCCCCACATAGAAACTCTTAGTCCTTCATCAGAATAAGCGGGATATACGTCAATTACGTCCCCTCTAACTCGAAAGGTTCCACGCTTAAATTCATTGTCATTTCTATTATAATGTAAATCCACAAGGTCATAAAGAAGGGTGTTCCTGGGAATCTCAGTACCAACTTCTAATGAGACAATTAGTTTAGCATATTCTGAAGGTGACCCTATACCGTAAATACAACTCACTGAAGAAACGATTATAACATCGCGACGCCCTGATAATAAAGAACTAGTAGCTCGCAGTCGTAGACGTTGTATTTCCTCATTTATGGAGAGATCCTTTTCTATGTATTTGTCTTGAGCAGACATATACGCTTCAGGCTGATAGTAATCGTAATAGGAAATGAAAAACTCGACACGATTATCTGGAAAAAAGTCACTGAGCTCTCTGAAAAGTTGTGCTGCTAGTGTTTTATTGTGACTCATGACCAGAGTCGGACGTTGCACATTTTCAACAACACTGGCAACGGTTCTTGTTTTACCTGAACCGGTAATACCAAGTAATGTTTGAAACTTATCTCCGGCATTAAGCCCTTCAGTTAATTCTTTTATTGCACTCGGTTGATCACCGGCGGGATTAAAGGGAGACTGTAATTTAAACTCTGACATGCATTGTATTTTGAAATGAAAACGACATATAAGTTACGTAAAATTAGGGAGGATTCGTTCCGAGTATTTTTATGAGCTTCAAAACGCGATAATAAAATATTGCAGTTATTAAGAACACGTAGAAAATAAAATACAGTTGAGAAGAAGAATTCTTAATCTACTATATTAGCGAATAAATTAAGTTCATATAGACAGTTAAATGCCAGATAGACAAAAGCCTTTAGAAGGATCTCGTAAACGAATTGATGAAATTGATGAGCAGATCCTGGATTTACTTTCAGAAAGAGCGGAAGTTGTAAATGCCGTGATAAAAACGAAAGTTGAAAATCAGCTCCCCGTATTCGTCCCAAAAAGGGAAGAGGAGAAAACAGCCTCATTTAAAGAGCTTGCCAAAGAAAAGGGAATAGACCCGGAATGGGCAGAAGATTTTCTCAGGATGATCATGACCTCATCAAGAGATAAACAATCTCAGGATAAGTTTCCCATCGCTACTGCAGAGCCCAAGCATATTTTATATATCGGTGGTGAAGGAGGTATGGGAAAGCTATATAAAAAAATCACAGATCAAACAGGCCATAAATCATACTCCATTGACAAATCAAACTGGTACGAATTAGAAGAGATTGCACCGAAGCTGGATATGGTAATAATAACTGTTCCAATTAAAATCACAGAACAAGTGATTGAACGGCTTAAAGGAAGATTAAGCGACAAAACAATTCTAGCAGATTTTACCAGTAATAAGTCGGCGCCCATAGAAAAAATGCTTGAAGTACACACTGGTCCTGTTGTTGGACTTCATCCTATGCATGGTCCGGATGTTCAAAACCTTAGCAAACAATTAATGGTTGTTTGCCCGGGAAGGAAAGCAGAAGCAGCAAACTGGTTTATTGAGCAATGTGAACTTTGGGGAATGCGTGTTATTAAAGCGGACCAGCAGAAACATGATCATGTAATGCATATGGTTCAGGGATTGAGGCATTTCGTGGCTTTACTACATGGTTCTTTTATGGAAGAATATGATCTTAGACCAAATGATATGCTTGAATATTCTAGTCCTATTTATAGGGCAGAAATGATGATGACGGGTCGGATATTTGCTCAAAGTGCAGAGTTATATGCTGATATTGTTTTCGCGAATGAAGAGCGGCGCGACCTGCTTATGAAATTCTTTAATCATCACCAGAAACTTGCTGAGCTAGTTAAGAATAATGACAGAGAAGGTTTTATTAAAGAATTTGAAGGAGTGACTGATTTCTTTGGAAAGTTTGCGACACAAGCACTTAACGAAAGTAGCTATTTAATTAATCGTTTGGCAGATAGGTTTGCGTAGGTATTAGTTGGTGAAACGTATGCTAGCCCTCGTTCCGTAGCTCTGCTGCGGAATGCGACCAGGAAGCTCCTGCTTCCAGTATTTATCAACCCATATCTGCTTATCCTGAATTATATGCTGAACTTGATTTGTATTGATTCAGAATCTATGCAGAAATAATCCTCAAGCACTCTTATCTTCAAGAAAAAAGAAGTTACTTTGTTTAAGAATAGATCCTGGATTTACGATCATGACGAACCGCTAACCCGTTACTCATTAGGGCAGGAAGGCTCAAACCCGTTAATCTGCTTTGGGGTAAATCCGAGCACAGCAAAGCCAGAAGATCTAGATCCTACAGTTGCTTCAGTTGCCCGATTTGCGAAGTCTCAGGGCTACGATGGTTGGCTCATGTTCAATCTGTATCCACAGCGGGCAACGAACCCAGACAAAATGCATAACCGATTTAAGAAGAATATCCACGATAAGAATCTAAAAGCTATTTCTGATGTACTTGATGACTTACCAAACGGACTTGATGTATGGTGTGCTTGGGGAACATTGATTGAGAAGCGAATATATTTATACCAATGCATGAAAGATATTCACAAAGTTTTGGATGCCAATAGCTGCAGATATTATACAAGAGGAAATATCTCTAAGGCTGGCCATCCTCATCATCCGTTATACCTAAGAAAAGAATCAACAATGGATGAATTTGATATGGGCGAATACGTAGACATGATAACCTAATCAAAAAGAGTGTAAAGGAACTTAATAGTTGTTTTAACGCTTCTTATTAAATATTTAAGCTAAACACCATATTAGATTAAGAAATTAACCATTAATTATTAGCTAACTAATTGTTGTTTAGTGTTTTACTAGAATTAATTGTGTAAGTAAATTTCATACTAGAAATAAAAAGGCATGCCTAAGTGGGCTCAAAATATAAAGGGCGATAGACTCTATATCATAGGAATAATCAGTGTTGCGTTACTAATTAGTCTCAACCAGGTTATTACTCAAATGTTAATAAGTGAGCGTGAAAGTGACGCTCTGGTAATAAATGTGGCGGGAAAGCAGCGGATGCTTAGCCAGAGAATAGCATTACTCAGTTATCGAGCTACAGAGAATAAAGAGAGTATTGAGTTACTTAAGAACTTAAACCTCGAGTTTTATACCACTCATTTAGAGCTAATGAACGGCAATGAAGATAGAAACATACCTGAAGTTAATAACAAAAAGATACGAGCCTCACTTAGTAATCTGACTCCACTTGTAGAGCAAATATATAAACTAGTAAATGAAGCCGAATCCATTGAAGAATTAGCAGATAATCAGGAGCTTCTCTTAAGCTTAACTACAGATTTTCTGCCGAAAATGGATTATGCGGTATCGTCATTTCAACAGGCGGCTGAAAAAGAAAATGAAAACCTAGCAAACATTGAGCTATGGATAGCTCTATTGACGGTTATTATATTGCTGGTAGAGGTTTTGCTGGTATTTAATCCAATCATTAAAGCAATAATTGATAAGTCCAGAAAATTAGAAGAGTCAATTGAAAGCAAGAACCGTATTCTGGCAACGATTGTCCATGATCTCCGGAACCCTCTTAATGGAATAAAAGGGCTAAACAATATTTTAAAAGATGATCTTACAGAGCAATTAACTGATGATCAGATGGAAATGTTTAGTTTGATTGATGAATCTACTGAAAAGGCCAATCATCTGATTGAAGAGTTATTGGAAATTTCTGAATTAGAAGGTGAAGATTTTGAATTGGAAAGGAAAGAGGTCCGTCTAAGTGAATATTTGGAGAAGAGCATCAAGCCGTTTCAAAACAAAGCCAAAGAAAAGGGAGTGGAGCTTAGTATAAGCACAATGGGAAATGGTTTGGCTGTTAATATTGATCCCAAACGCTTTGAGCGGGTTATATCCAATCTACTATCGAATGCCCTTAAATTTACAAGTGATAATGGCAGGGTAAGTGTCGAACTAAAAGAGAAAGAAAAAGAAAGTGTTATTGAAATTAGTGACACCGGTGTCGGAATACCAGAAAAAGTGCAGCCCTACATTTTTGATAAATTTTCAAAAGCACGAAGATTAGGTCTTGAAGGAGAACAAAGCACAGGTTTAGGAATGTCTATCGTACAACAAATTGTGCATCTACATCAAGGTGAGATCTGGGTTGAAAGCGAAGAGAATAAAGGAACAACATTTTATATAAGCTTACCAAAAGCCTCATAGCAAAACGCTAGCATTTTTTAATTGGTCTTAAGGATATTAAGAGGGTTTTCTAAGACAATGATTCCAAAAAAAGAGACCGGCCATTTGTAAACTGATAATCATTATCAGATATTAGTCTATATCTTTAAAAAAATACATTTATGACTCGCTACCTGCCGCTACTATTGATTTTATTAATTGCTTGTTCAACTACACCCAATGAAAGATATGATTGGGGTGAAAGTCCGTGGCCAGAAATCAGAAAAGAACGAATATCAGAATTACTCCCATCAGCAATGGAAGCTGCCAAAGTAGATGTATGGATTGTGATTTGTAGGGAAAACAATAATGACCCAATAGCGGATCACATAGGTTGTGAAAATGCTGGTGGAACCGCCGCTTTTTTATTCTACCATGATGAAAATGGTTTTACTTCAAAAGTCTTTTCACCATCGGGCGAAGCCACAGCATTAGACGAGTTAAATATCCATGACGAGGTTGTTCCAGTTGTAAGAGGACGATCAGCAGTGGGCCAGGCCGTTGACTTTATAATAGAGAAAGACTTCAAAAGTATTGCAATCAATTCCAGTAACGGAAATGCTCAGGCTGATGGGTTAAGCTATACTCAAAGAAAAGATCTTGAGGATAAGCTTGGGGAAAGCTACAGCAAAAGATTGGTTTCGTCATATGGGTTGATTTATGAATGGCTATCGATTAAACTTCCTGCAGAAGTAGAGATCATGAAAAAAGCGGCTGAATTGACAGCGTCATGGGAAATTGAAGCCTATAAAACGATAAAACCGGGTGTAACAACGGATGCTGAAGTGGCAGCCTTTCTCAAAAATAAAATGAGACAATACGGAGTGAAAGATGGCTGGAGTCCAGATCAAAATCCCAATGTAAATTCAGGACCAGATAGAGGTCATTCACATGCAACAGGAAAAGTGATTATGCCTGGTGACGTGATTCAGACTGATTTTGGAATTAAACTCTATGATCGCTGGGTGAGTGATATCCAACGTTTTGCCTATGTGCTAAAAGAAGGAGAGACGGAAGCTCCAGATGATATTCAGTTCTATTGGGAATCAGCTAAAGCTGGAAACAGAGCAGCTTTTAACGCCATGAAACCCGGGGCAAAAGGCGTTGACGTAGATGCAGCCCAAAGAGTTCTTATGAAAGCTAATAACTCCGAATATGTAATGTGGAGTACAGGACATCCGGTAGGTTATGTAGCTCATGATACAGGGCCAAATCTTGGTGGATCGCAATCGCCGTCTATACGTCCAGCTTCTCAAAAAGAACTTAAGATAGGGATGGTATTTGCCTTCGATGGTTTCCATGCGTGGACATTAGATGATGGGGAAGCTAAAACAATCAGCGTAGAAGAGATGGCTGTTATAACTCAAAATGGTGCAGAGTATTTAATCGCTCCCCAAGAAGAATTAGTGTTGGTGAAGTAAATAAAGATAGATAGATGGTAGATATGTTTCCATTCGATTATTCATCTTAATTGTAAAAAATATTTATCTAAGTAAAGCAAAATTTATTACTTAAAAAATATAGCTGGTTGTTAACAAAAATTTAATCATATAACTCCGATTAAATTTTATTACTATACGACGCCAAGGACCTGTATGTGTAATCTCCAAAATATGGTTGGGGAGTCTCCACCAGCGAGCCGTAAAACCGCTGTCATCACGTTCAATAGGAACGGCACAAACACATAACTAAACAAACACATCTATGGTAGGTTTATTCAAGGGCATAACTACGCCAAAGAACTGGAAAAGTGCTGTCAGCTTTATAATCATTGTGATAGTATTAATGAGCAATTCCTTAGTCGCTCAGAACCAGACGATTGGAGCCGGACTAGAAGGACAGGCTCTGATAAATTTTCTTCAGCAAAACTATACACCATCTCAGACTTTAGGCTACAATACTGCCAGAGATACAATGTATGCTAAGATCGATAACAACAACGGCTTTCTAACAGGAGTTTACACAGGATTTACAATCAATCTTAATCCTAATAATGACCCCAGTACCGATGCATTCAACAAAGGAATAAATGCAGAACATACATGGCCGCAAAGTAAAGGTGCCGGAAACGAGCCGCAAAGGTCAGATATTCACTCTTTGTTTCCCGCTAAATCGAACGTGAACAGTGCAAGAAACAACGATCCTTTGGGTGATATTCCGGATAATTTAACAGATACCTGGTATTTCGAAGGGCAGTCTCAAACTACAATACCCACGAGTAACATCGACCTGTATGCAGAGAATTATGGAAGTACGACCTTTGAACCACGTGAACAACATAAAGGGAATGCTGCAAGAGCGGTGTTTTATTTTGTAGCAATCTATCAGGGAGTAGTAGATCAAGCTTTTTATGAGCTACAAAAAGACGACCTTTATCAGTGGCACTATCAGGATGCAGTGGATGCAGCAGAGTTAAGTAGAAGCAATCAAATTGCAGGATATCAGGGTAATGAAAACCCATTTGTTTTGGATACTTCGCTAGTAAGAAGGGCTTTCTTCCCGAATGGAAATACAGGGGGCAACGACACTACAGCGCCGCTTATATCTTCAGTTCAGGCGGTTAGTATTGGAGAAAACTCAGCTACTATCACATGGAATACAGATGAGTTAGCTACTTCAACAGTTGATTATGGTTTGACGACAAGCTACGGTAGTACCGAAACAATTGGTAACTTTACTACCAACCACTCTATACAAATTTCAGGACTTTCAGCTTCCACTACTTATAATTATAGTGTGAAAAGTGCAGACGGCTCATCCAATTCTGCGAGTTCGGGTAATTTCACATTTACTACAACAGCAACTGGAACTGGAGGAGCAAATACGATTTTGTTTACCGAGATCTTTTATGATACTCCCGGCACCGACAGCAATGAAGAATGGATCGAAGTGTATAATGCAGGAAGTACAACCATCGACCTTGGGGGATATACGATCACCGACAATAACGGTACAGGATCTTCTTATACCTTTCCGGGAGGAACGACTATTATACCTCAGTCATTTCTGACAGTTGCTTCAAATTCTGTAGGCTTTAATGCGATATACGGATTTGATGCTGATATTTATGGATCGATTCCCGCATTAAATAATTCAGGAGAAGCTCTCTTGCTAACTGATGGCCAATCCAACCTGATTGATGCCGTAGCCTGGGAAGGCGGCGCTAGTGCAGGATTACCTTCTGGTTGGGGAAGTAGTTCTGATCCAAGTGCAGCAACCGGAGAAACTATATATCGATTGAGCGCGTCGGGAGATACCGATTCATTCAGTGATTGGGCGAGCGCCATTAATAATGGAGATCCACAGACTCAGGCTTCTGCTCCTACTGTTGCAAATGTATTATTCTCAGAAATATTCTATGACACTCCCGGAACTGATGGTGAGGAAGAGTGGATAGAATTGTATAACACAACATCTCAACAGATCAATATATCCGGATATACTATTACGGATAATAACGGAACCGGTGCAGTGTACACATTCCCATCAGGAACTACGATTGATGGAGAAACCTATTTCACGGTTGCAAAAGCGGCGATAGGATTCCAACCGCTGTACAATAGCGACGCTCATCAGTATGGCAACATTCCTGATCTGAATAATACTGGAGATGCATTGCTCTTAAAAGATGATATTGGTTCTCTAGTTGATGAAGTTGCCTGGGAAGGCGGAGCTTCTTCGGGCGTTCCATCTGGATGGGGAACAGGGCAGTCAGCATCAACAGGAGAGAGTTTATTTAGAACCTCGCTTGCAAATGATACCGACACTGATGCCGACTGGAGTATAGCTGCAAATAATGGTGACCCAGCAAGTATTCCTTTAGCAGATGTAACTGGACCGGTGGTAGGGGCCGTTCAGTCTTCAAATATTGGAGAAACGGATGCAACGATCACCTGGACTACAGATGAACTAGCAAGTTCTCAAGTGAATTATGGTGAGACAACCAGCTATGGTTCTTCAGTAGGTTCTGGTTCACTAGTAACTTCTCATTCTTTGGCATTAAGCGGATTGAGTGCGGGAACCGAGTATTTCTATCAGGTGGTTTCTACCGATGATGCAGGAAATACAACAGTTGAGGCGACCTTCTCATTTACTACAACCACGCCGCCGGTATCAAATGTAGCAGATATTCTGATCTCCGAAGTGTTCTATGATACACCGGGTAATGAAAGTAAAGAAGAGTGGATAGAATTCTATAACACAACCTCTCAGCAAATAGATCTTAATGGATGGACCTTAACCGATAACAACGGAACCGGTCAAACTTTCACCTTTTCAAACAAGGATAAGATCTCAGGTAATTCATATCTGACGCTCGCTACAGACCGAAAGGGTTTCCGGAAATTATATGGAAAGAATGCGGACGGCTATGTGTCGTTACCGGCATTGAATAATGGAGGTGAAGCGATGATCCTTAAAGACGCTTCAGGCACCGAAATTGATGCCGTAGCCTGGGAAGGTGGTGCGTCGGCTGGTCTTCCAACAGGATGGGGCAGTTCATCATTGCCTGTAGCAGGAGAAGGATTTAGCATATACCGAACTGATGTAGACAGTGATTCAGACACTTATTCGGATTGGGCAACTTCAACAGACTTGGGATCACCGACAACGCAATCGGACGGCACATTCGCTGCTAAATCTATGGGTCCAGTTGAAGAGATAGTGACAGAAGAACTTCCGAGTGAAGTTTCATTAAGAAACTATCCAAATCCATTTAACCCAAGTACTCAGATCGCTTTTAGCCTCCCAGAAACGGGACATACTAAAGTGACAGTGTTTAACACATTGGGACAAACAGTGGCGGTTCTTGTAGATGGAAACATTCAGGCGGGAGAACATACCGTAACTTTTGATGCATCAGGACTTTCAAGTGGTCTGTATTTATACAGAATACAAACTGTATCAACATTGATTACCAAAAAGATGCTCTTAATTAAATAGTTCAATATCTCAGACCTAAAAAAGGCTCCCATGTGGAGCCTTTTTTATTTAGAAACAAAACGCGCCGAATTCCAGTTTTTAGGGTTTTGTTTTATGTATTCACGGATGCGAAATAATGATTGTTCGTCTCGTATGATGTGTTCGTAATAATTACGTTGCCAATATTTTTGACCCGGTGTGTTTTGCATTATGTTTATCTGTTTTGCGGTATTCATTTTATACCACCCAATAATTTTTGGGATTAACATTTTGCGGCGATGTTTTCGAATTATTTCAATTTCGGTTATCGATGGTAGAGGTGATTCATGAATCACCTCTACCATCGATTTTGGGTTTATAATTTCAATAATACCATGCATATGATTTGGCATAACCACAAATTCATCAACCTGTGTATTTTGATACCGGGAATCAATTTGGCACCAAAAATCCCACGCAATTTTACCAAATTCATTTAAAACCATTTTTCCATCAATCACACGGCCAAAAATGTGTTTCATATTCTGCACACATATGGTAACGAAATAAAATCCGGGGCGGGAATAATCATAGCCCTTTAAACGAATAGATTGTCTGTCATGTAGTTTGGTCTGTCTCATAGGGGTAAGACAGTTTGAACGTTGTTTCCTTACAGAAATAACTGCTGGCAATGGCATGTCTTTGGTAGGAATCGCGAGAAACCAGAAGAAGGCTATAGTTCAGAGATTATATTCTTACACAGATCCTTAATTAAAATTCATGATTGTAGATGCTAGATAATTCGATGACAAAACTAAGGCTGTCATCCTGAGCGGTACAAATCAGTTCAATGGTTTTTGAGTAAAATACGTCGAAGGATCTCAAGTGTAATCAACGTTTTTTGTAAGGAATAGGCAATGAATCAGTCTTACATACATGGCCAACACCTACTACATCTATCTGCTAAGCAACATTTCCAAAATAATCTACATTGGAGTTGCCAATAATCTTGAACGTAAAGTCTTTGAGCATAAATCTATGCGAAGAGATGGATTCACAAAGAAGTATAACCTACATATGTTAGTGTATTATGATGAAACTGATGACATCGGCAGAGCTATTGAAAGAGAAAAGCAGCTGAAAGGATGGACAAGACAAAAGAAAGTAGCATTAATTGAGTCGATAAATCCGAGGTGGAAAGATTTATCAAAGGATTGGTATTCGTAGAGTAAAGCTGGTTAGTTCACGATTTGAGACCCTTCGGAACCAGAAATATATCCTCAAATAAATCAAGGCTCAGGGTGACAGCATGTACATCAAGTCAAAACTGTTATCGAATTTCCTGACATCTACAAGTATGACATCCATAAAAAACCCAGCACAATTTCTTCATTATGCTGGGTTTGAAAAACACTAATAAGTGATTTTTTATTATTTCTTCTTTTTCATTTCAGGACGTTCTAAATAAGGAAGCCCCTCCAAAATCCATGAAGCAGGCTCGTTACCCATCAAGAAATAATCATGCCACTCAAAAGCCCGTGTTGCATAGTCAATCATGTTTTCTCTGCGGCGTAATCCATGATTTTCACCCTCATAAACAAGCATTACATACGGTTTTTCCATTCGGCGCATAGTAGTATAAAGTTCCACGCCTTGATTGAAGTCAACCGCGCCGTCTTCAGTACCAAACTCAACTAAAAGTGGAGTAGTAGTATTCTGCATATTGAACACGGGAGAGTTTTCAATGTATTTATCCCAGTCCATCCAATATGGATCTGGAAATCTACCCTGGCTAACTTCAAAAATTTGTGCATCAGTAGTACCTGAATTCCAGTAAATAGAACTATACATACTAATCATATTGGTCAGAGGAGCTCCCGCAACAGCAGAATTAAACATGTCTGTTTGAGTGATAATAAAACTAGTTTGATATGCGCCCCAAGAGTGACCCGTTAACCCAACTTTCTCAGGATCAACCATGCCAGTTTCCAGTACTGTTTGAACAGCAGGAACCACACTTTGAACGGCAGAAACACCCGGGTCTCTCAATTCATAGGTGATATCAGGTTCGAATACAAAATAGCCTTCGGATGAAAAACGTCTCATATTGTAAGGGCTGGTACGACTTGGTAAAGAATATGAGTGGGTTGACTGAGATCTCAACTCATAAATATAAGTCATCATTGGATATTGTTTTCCTTCCTGGTAGTTGGCAGGATATAATAGACGACCCTCTAACACTTCACCACGATCGTTGGTAAAGCTAATCACTTCATCATCCGCCCAGAAATATTCATCCTGTTGAGGATTAGTATCAGTAAGCTGTGTTTCACTATCGAAATTAGAAGTAAAGAAATAATTTGGAGACTCATCGGCACCTTGTCTCATCATTACGAAACGGTTAGCCCTTTCTGCCTTTTCAAGCCTGTTAATCATTCTTGATTCGTACACTAAATTCTGTAATCTATTTCTGCTATCAACGCGGGCATAGCCACGATCTTTGGTTGTAGCTCCATATTTACTCAGATATATAGGATCATTTTTAGGGATGAAGTTATCCTCATAGTTGAGGCGTGTTTGACGATAAGTGATCTGATCTTCTGAACCATCAGCGATAAGTTCATATTTCTGTCCGTTAGGCCACACTTTATAGGTACTGTGCTCATCATACACCAAAACCCACTCGTCGTTTTCAGCCCATTGTCCGGTACCAAAAGGAGGGAAATTCTCACTACCAAAAATAGCTTTAAAGTTTTCAAAACGGGCGTTTATACCAGCAGTTATATTAGTATGCTTATTGGCAGCAATATCATATGTCCACCAGTTATCATCCAAGAAATATTGAATATATTTACCACCCGGGCTTGGATCAGCATATTCGATACGCTCTAATATCTTTGTACGTTTTCCAGAAGTGTTATTAATAACATACAAGTCGCTCCAGTCTTCTCTGAATGCCGGCTCATAAGGAGCGTAATCATAAATTAACGCATGTTTATGGTCGCCTGTCAGATCGATATCTTCATTAAGGTGATCTTCCAATTGGACAAAAGAATTGGAATTCCAATGCCAGGCAGACAGGTAATTAGCTTGTTTGTTCTGATTCATTCGAACTTCTTGCTGTGGTTGGATCTCCGCATCTTGCCAATGCCAGATTTCCACATTAGTAGGATCAAGATCCTTGTCTAATTCTGCGACAGCTGAAGAATCCTTAGGTTCATCCTTCTCTTTCATTTCCCATTCTTTAATTCCAAAGAAAAGAGTCTGGGCATCTTTTGACCATTCCAGTCCTTCGAAGTCAACTACTTTAAAATGCTCAGGAAAAGAAGAAAGCTCCGTATGGTCGAAGACTTTCTTAGTGGAGATTTTACTCGCATCAGAAAAAGCAAACACAAGATTTGTTTCTCCCTCATGCGTGGTATCGCTAGAGCTTTTCATAAATGCCAAAGCATTAAGCTTCTCATGCCATGTAAGACCTTTATATGATTCTGAATCACTATCGAGTACGATTGTACTTCTGGTGGCTAAGTTTATCAGATGAACACCATTTCCAACTTTTTCAGAAGCATCAATAGTAAGGGCAAGATGAGTTCCGGCATCATTAAAACTAAAATCAGATACATTACCGATTAACTGATTGGTACCAGCATTTAAATCTCTTAAGATGATATCAGAACCGGCGCTTTCAACACCCTCAGCCTTATACTTCTTCATAGCCAGGAAGTCACCCTTCTCAGAGAAATCAAAACTTTGAATCATCTTTATAGTGTCGGCCTCAGATGTAGAGAGGTTAAGAAGACCAAGATTATATTGAACCGACTTTTTGGAGTCTGTAAGTTTCTTTTCCTCCTTATCAGAAACACCAATCAGGAAACCAAGCCATTTGCTGTTTTTAGCAAACGTTGGGCGAGTAGCATGCATGAACTTAGTAGTATCATTATTTCCCTTAGTATCAGTAAGATTCAACCAGCCATCACCTTCAACCAGGTCCAGATTGTATGCGAACCAGTTGCCATCAGCAGAAAAAGCAGAGGTCCCAATTCTCTGCCACTGGGCATAGTCATCAGGTGTTAATGCTTTCTTTTGTGCAAAAGCAGAAGTGGATATAAAGAAGAACAGAACAATGAATCCATACTTCAGAAGTTGATTAGTCATAAAAATCCCCAAAAAATTAAAAGTAGTTGTTAATACCTGAAGGTGAAGTGTTGATATAAGAACACCGTAAATCCCAATATAGAAGATAATAGTAAATTTAGGGGAACCGTGTTTAATTTAGTGATGAGTTGAAAATTCAACCGATTGGTGATTTTCAACTCATAGGAAAAAGACATAAAGACAAATTCTTTCATACCTATAAAGAAAATGTCACCTAAAATGATACTAACTATAGGATAATAAGGTTAAAGCCAATGGCTATAACTTGTTTGATTTGAATTTCC
>Ga0136600_1000597_pt1 | contig 19131 bp, 16 predicted proteins | sample AntRauMFilla2698_FD_104634 | JGI IMG/M metagenome (GOLD analysis project Ga0136600, IMG submission 104634) | Saline lake microbial communities from Rauer Islands, Antarctica - Metagenome Filla 2 #698 | ecosystem: Environmental > Aquatic > Non-marine Saline and Alkaline > Saline | place...
GACAATGTGAATTAACCAATATCTCAAAGAGTAACCTCTACACAGTACTATTCTTCTAAAAATGAAGAAACAACCAATTTATTTTTTTTTGAAATAGGCTTTTAGAAATTCATAATAAGCTTGTCTCATTTCTATACTATGTGGTTTGCTCGTATTGGTAAGATCAAAGTTGTAAACAAAATTTTTATCCAGAACTAAAGTAAAAGGATTACCAATAGGAATTTTTTCTTTATAAACATCATCTAAATGAGTAAAGTGTATATATTCGTAGTTCAAGCCTAAATTTTGGAAATAATCTTCTTTGCTACTTATACCAATTACTATTAATTTTTCATTTAAGCTTACATTATTATTTAAAGATTGTATCTCATCTCGAATACAGCTCATACATCCCATTTCATTTATAAATGTTATTGCAAACACTCCCTCACCTTTAAAATTATTCAGAATCTTAATTCTAGCTGATTCTTTGAAATGATCAAGTCCATAGTTTTCCAATTCATAAAGGCTTTTTTTTAATGTTTTATTATCGGGCTCGGTTAAACTAATTTTAAACAAAAGAAACCCATTTAGTATTACTAATACTGTAATAATCACTTTTGAAATCATAGTTTTATTTTGGTTATGGTAAAATTCTTATCGTCATATATAAATATGTATTTATCATTAGTTGCTATTTTACCGATACTTTCATTTTCTGTTTCTAAAACTCCAACATACTCTCTTTTAACATAATCGTATTTATAAAGAACGCTTCTGTTATTTTCTGGATATTCAACTGTATAGCCCTCCCTCGCTAAATAAACAATATTTGAATTAGGTTTAAGAGCAGCATCATATATCCTCATACTTAATTTTGAAGGAGGTCTTGTTGCTATACCAAATTCATTAAATTCATATTCTGGCTCAAAATTAGCTCTATCATAATCGAATTCTTTTATTTCACCTTCTAATTCAGAGATGAACATTGACGGTTCATAGTTTCTAACTGAAATCAAGTACTCATTATTTGCTAGAAATGGACCTTCAAAACGAAACATATTATTTGTTAAATCAAGTATCTCTTTCTGTTCCAAAGAGTTTTTTAACGGTACTATAACCTCTTTATCAAAGCCTATTTCAAAATATATTCCATTTCTATTTACTCCCTTTCCATAAAGTTGATTATTGGAACTAGTTATAAAAATTATGCGAGTTCCACCGGTTGACATTTCAGATTCAAAAATACCTTTTTCAAAATTAAATTTTAGTATTTTATTACCTTGTGAATCTAATATAAACAAATGATTATTTGCTATAGCTAAACCTCTTAAACTTAGAATTTCATAAGGTCCTCTGCCACTTTTAAATTTAAGATTTGTAACTTCTTCGGTTAATAAATTCTTATAGTACACTTTATTTGTATATCCCTCATACCATGCTAAATAAGAATTTGATGCTGTCATGTAGTAGTATGACAAATCTTTTTCTAATTTTATTACATCAGAAGTATTTTCAATAATAAGACTAGAGTAAAATTCTTTATTTTCTTGTGCAAAGACGACATTACTCAACAACAGGAAAAAAAATAAAAGTTTCATAATTTTAAATTTTGGAATACAAAGTAGCATAAAAAGCTACTTTATATTTGTGATTATATTGTTATCCAGGAGTAATAACTATGAAAGGATCACCACTGAAGCTGTAGTGGGTACAGTCACTCTCATTTGAGATAATCGAACACATTGCTGAGGATTCATTACACCCAAAACCTGTACCTGCGTTAACCCATTCCCAATCAAAAGCGTAGCAGGTCAATGTAGCAGCTTCTGCATTATTTAATAATGAAACCTGTTCACTATCAATGGATAGAACTGATACATTGACACCAACCAATGCAAACACACACAATGTTGTGATTATATATCTTAATTTTTTAATGTTTCTCCATATCGTTAATGTTTAAATACACTTACAAATAACAAAAAAAAAAATGTTAATTGCAAACATCTAAATACCTTGTATTTATAATTAAATTATAAACATATTTATTATCAAGCTTTAGTCTTACTAGAAACTAGTAAATTGTTTCTGTCTAATTTTATCCATCACAGAAATTATAAAAGAAATAAAAACGATACGATACTTACATAAATCATTTCATATATTTAGAGATTAACATATTTAACTATTCACACATAAAAATCACAGTGATTTTGTGCTTTAGTGGCAAAATAATCCAGATTTGAAAAAAGAAATTCCCGCACAGTACGATCCCTCTCAGGTTGAAGATAAATGGTATGAATATTGGATGAAGAACAATTACTTCCATTCAGTTCCTGACGACAGAGAACCATTTACAATTACCATTCCTCCGCCAAATGTAACAGGTGTTTTGCATATGGGGCATATGCTGAATAACACCATTCAGGATGTATTGGTGCGAAAAGCAAGAATGCAGGGCTTTAATGCATGCTGGGTTCCTGGAACGGATCATGCTTCTATAGCTACAGAAGCAAAAGTTGTTCGAAAACTGCGAGAGCAGGGAATTACAAAAGCAGATCTGTCGCGCGATGAATTTATGGAACATGCCTGGGACTGGACCCACGAGCATGGCGGTATTATTCTCGAACAACTTAAAAAACTAGGTGCTAGTTGTGATTGGGATCGTACTACGTTCACCATGGATGAGAAGTATTCAGAAAGCGTAATTGATACTTTTATCGATCTATTCAATAAAGGAAAGATCTACCGCGGTGCCCGAATGATAAATTGGGATCCTGCTGCCAAAACCGCACTTAGTGACGAAGAAGTAATTCATAAGGAAGTGAATTCTAAACTGTATCACATTCGTTATAAGATTGTAGATTCAGATGAATTCGTAACTATCGCTACTACCAGACCAGAAACGATACTTGGCGACACGGCTATTTGTATTAATCCAAAGGATGAACGCTATAATCATCTGCATGGAAAGAAAGTGTTAGTTCCTCTTTTAAACCGTGAGATTCCAATTATTTTGGATGATTATGTGGACATGGAATTTGGAACGGGATGCCTGAAAGTTACTCCAGCTCATGATTTGAATGATTACGATCTGGGACAGCGCCACAATCTGGAAACCATCAACATGATGAATGCTGATGGCACAATTAGTGAAGAAGGTAAGCTGTACGTGGGTATGGATCGCTTTGATGTGCGTAAGCAGATTTCGAAAGATCTGGATGACTCTGGAAACATGGTTAAAATTGAAGATTACAGAAATAAAGTCGGGTACTCTGAACGAACTGATGCTGTTATAGAGCCAAGACTTTCTCTTCAATGGTGGGTTGCTATGAAGGAACTCAGCCAACCTGCCCTCGATAACGTGATGAATGATAACATTCAATTCCATCCTGAGAAATTCAAGAATACGTATCGCCATTGGATGGAAAATGTTCGGGATTGGTGTATCTCTCGCCAGCTTTGGTGGGGGCACAGAATCCCAGCTTACTATTATGGCGAAGGGGAAGATGATTTTGTTGTTGCAAAAACAGTAGAGGATGCTTTTAAAGCAGCTAAAGAGAAATCTGAAAATAGCGACCTTTCCGCTGATGACCTTAAACAAGAAGAAGATGTATTAGACACATGGTTTTCATCGTGGTTATGGCCGATTTCTGTTTTTGATGGTTTCTACAAAAAAGAAGAAGTTGATTACTACTACCCTACCAACGACTTGGTAACAGCACCAGAAATCATGTTTTTCTGGGTGGCCAGAATGATTATTGCCGGCTATGAATATCGTGGTGAGCTTCCGTTTAAAAATGTGTACTACACCGGTATTGTGCGTGATAAGCAAGGTCGTAAAATGAGTAAGAGTTTAGGTAACTCACCTGATCCTCTTGAACTGATTGCAGAATACGGTGCTGATGGTATCCGAATGGGTATGTTATTTGCAACCCCTGCCGGAAATGATCTTCCTTTCGATTCTAAATTATGTGAACAAGGAAGTAAATTCAGTAATAAGATCTGGAATGCATTCCGCTTCTTAACCATGAATATGGATGAAGACGTCGAATATAAGCCAACTACGGAGATCGATACTAATAATTTGGTAGATCGCTGGATGATGTCTAGAATCCATCAAACTATAAAAGAAGTTGAGATAGATTTTAATAATTACAGATTAAATGATGCACTTAAAAAAGTATACTCACTAATCTGGGATGACTTCTGTGATTGGTACATCGAGCTTGCAAAACCAGCTAATTATGGTGATAAATTTGATCATGAACGGATGAATGTAGCACTCGGTATGTTTGAGCAATTAATGAAGCTCCTCCATCCTTTTATGCCGTTTATAAGTGAAGAAATCTGGCAGTACATACGGGAAAGGTCTCCAGAAGAAGCACTTTGTGTTTCAAGCTGGCCAACAGTTGATACTGATAAGATCCTGACTGATGACGAAGAACTTTTTGAAAGTATTCAGGGATTTGTTTCTGCGTTAAGAAACATCCGATCCGAAATGGGTGTTTCACCGAAAGAAGATATTGAGGTTTTGATTAAATCAGCTAATGCCGAAATGATTGGAGCTAATGAGTGGATACTGAGAAAACTTCAGGTAATTAAGTCACTCTTTATTTCCGAAGATCTGAAAAAACCAAAAGCTTGTGCCTCTGCCCTTGTTGGTAATGATGAGATCTATGTACAGATGTTTGGTTTAGTTGATGTAGATAAAGAAATTGAACGCATAAACAAAGAAATCAATAGAGTTGAAGGGTTTCTTAAAGGCGTGAATGGTAAGCTCAATAATTCTAACTTTGTTGATAACGCTCCCGATGCTGTTGTTCAAAATGAGAGAAATAAGAAGCGCGATGGCGAAGCTAATCTTGAAAAGCTAAAAGAACAGCTTAAGGATTTTGAATAAAATACCTGTTTCGATCTCTAATGTTTCTGAGCTAAATGAATGTAAATCATGAAGACCTTTTCATTACAATCTGAAGAACCTCAAGGAAAACCTGATTTTCTAAAGGGGCTTAACGAACAACAGAGAAAAGCGGTTACCCATTCTGATGGACCTCTGTTGATTATTGCCGGGGCTGGAAGTGGGAAAACGAGAGTTCTTACCTTTAGAATAGCTTACCTGCTTCAACAGTTTAAAGCTGCTCCCAACGAAATTTTAGCTCTTACTTTCACGAATAAAGCAGCTCGTGAAATGAAAGATCGTATCAGAGGCCTAATCGGTGATAAGGCTTCTAAATTGTGGATGGGTACCTTTCACTCTATTTTTTCGAAAATTCTTAGGTTCGAAGCGGATAAAATTGGGTTCGGTAAAGATTTCACCATTTACGATACCAGCGATTCAGAAACGGTGATAAAGCAAATTCTTCAGGAATTGAATTTCGATCCTAAAGAGATAAAACCGAAAACCATTCGGAATAAAATTAGTGACGCAAAAAACCAACTTATAGAGCCTGATACCTATCAGAATAAATTTGTTGGAAGTACACTTGATGATATTACTGCCAGAGTCTATAAAATCTACGTCACCAGGTTAAAAGAAAGTAATGCCATGGATTTTGATGATCTTCTGGTAAAGCCCATTCAATTATTTGAAGAATTTCCTGAAGTACTGGAGGCCTACCAGAATAGATTCAAATATATCATGATCGATGAGTATCAGGATACTAACCACGCACAGTACAAGGTTACCAAAATGCTGGGGCAAAAATATGGTAATATCTGTGTTGTCGGCGACGATGCTCAAAGTATTTACTCATTTCGTGGAGCTGATATATCGAATATTCTGAACTTCCAGGAAGATTATGAGGATGCCACACGCATACCCTTAGAGCAGAATTATAGATCTACCAAATCGATATTACAATGCGCTGATTCTATCATTAAGAAGAATTCAAAGCAACTTGAAAAAACACTCTGGACGGAACAGGATTACGGAGATCCAATCATTCTTCTGGATAATTATGATGAGCGCGATGAAGCAAATAGAGTTGCTAGCTACATCCATGAACTTAAAATCCGCCATGGGTATAGTAATAATGATTTTGCAATTTTATATCGTACAAATTACCAGTCACGGGTATTTGAGGAAGCGCTAAGAAGACGTGACATCGCTTATCAACTGGTTGGTGGTCTCTCCTTTTATCAGCGTAAAGAAATTAAGGATGTACTAGCGTATTTAACGCTATTGGTAAACCCCAATGATGAGACAAACCTTGTTCGAATCATTAATGAACCTTCACGGGGAATCGGTAACAAGTCTATTCAAGATCTTAGAAAGAAAGCTCGTTCTGAAGGTCGATCGGTTTGGAGTATTCTACAAGATGTAGAAACAACAGATGTTTATAAACCGGCTAAAGTTCGTATTCGTGAGTTTGTGGATATGATTAATAAGCTTCGTTCCAGAATGGAAGATGGTATTGGGTTAACAGAATCTACCAGAGGTGTACTTGAAGAATCAGGGTATGTGAAAGCCTTAGTTGAAGAAAATTCGCAGCAGTCAATGATGCGCAGGGATAATATTCTCGAATTTCAGAATGCGATTGCCTATTACGAAAAGGGAAACTCTAATCCTTCTTTAAGCGCTTTCTTACAGGAAATCAGTTTAATAACTGATGCAGATAAATTTGATGAGAATAAGCCGGCAGTCACTTTAATGACTGTTCATGGGTCGAAGGGCTTAGAATTTCCTACCGTTTTTGTTGTTGGTATTGAAGAAAACCTCTTCCCTGTTGGTGCAAGAGCTGGTTTCGATGTTGATATCGAAGAAGAACGTCGCCTTTTTTATGTTGCAATAACTAGAGCTGAAGAGCGACTATATTTCAGCTATGCCAGAAACCGGTATAAATTTGGAGAAGAACAAAGACAATTAAGATCCCGATTTATAGATGAAGTCGATTCAGGAGTTGTACGAACTGAAACAGGCGCATCGATTACTCAAAAAGCAGATCGGTTCTCTTTGGATGAGTCATCATCTATGACAAAATCGACTGGCGCAACTTCTATAGAATATGATTGGGAAAAGCCCGTTAGTGGTAAGACGTATAAGTCAGCGAGTGGGAATACTATTGAATATGACCTTCAAGATGGTGAAGATCCTTTTCAGGTTGGTGCAGTTGTTGAACATGCAAAATTTGGTCCAGGAAAGATCATAAGTAGAAGTGGATTAGGAATGGATACGAAAGTTGTCGTATTTTTCAAATCAAGAGGACAAAAGAAGTTGATGCTGAAAGCAGCACCTCTTCAAATCATAGGTTAGTAGACGGCTTAATAAATATGTACAAGGTTAATTTAACCATAATAATGGGCTTTTTTTGTGCGACTAGTATATTTGCACAACCTGTACTCACACCTAAGAATCTAGCTCTTGGTGGAGGCGGAAGTACATATATCACAGATTTCAACGCTAATTTTTATAATCCAGCCAACCTACTGATCAATGATCGTAAAGGAACCGTTGATATAGGTTTTCTTACTGGAGGCTCTTATTTCAACGGAGTACTGAACTTTGAAAGTCCTAATTCCCAAAAAGATAATGACTTTACATATTTCGATAAGTACTCAGCAGGTAATTACGATATCACATCTTCCGATATTAATGAGATTATTGACACCCACTACCGCCGAAATCGATTAACATCAATTCATCAATCTCGATTTGATGTTACAACATTTGGTATTAATTGGATTAACAAAGACAGAGCCTTTTCATTTGCCACTAGAACACGAGTTGGATCTACCTTCGAAACTGGAAGGAATTGGTATACAGATGAAGAATTAATTAATAATACAGGTACTGTATCAAATCAGGATTTATTGCATCAATATCAGGTACTACATGAATTTTCTTTTGGATATTCAGAATCTATAGAATTTCTAAATGGCTTAAGTTCACGTTTAGATAAGTTTTTATTTGGAGTAGCTCCCAAATTTATTCTTGCAGGCCCTTATCAAAATGCAGACTGGAAAAATACCTATGAACAGAATAGTGGTTCGCCAAATATATCAAGATCTCAAAGTTTTGAATATCAATCAGCAGGTAATTTATCAACAGCTACGTTAGATTATTTAAATGGAGCTAGTGCCAATCAATCTACAAACCTGTCTTTAGAACCATTCAATGATGAATTAACTAATATCCATGGTATTGGTGTTGGCTTCGATGTTGGGGTGACCTATCTCCTCACCTTCGGTAGTGATCTATCTACTTTAAATTATACTGAACAACAAACAAATAGATCATTGAGAATATCATTTTCTATAAATGACATTGGCTTTGTAAATTATAATAATCAAACTACGATGCTGAATGAAGTTACTGAAACATCCAATGCTACTGCTTTCCCCTCAGCCGTTAATCAAGTTTTTGTTGGAGCACCAGGCCAGTTTCTAAATTTTGTTGATCAATTTGGAGATGGAAACCCATTTATCGAAAATAGTAATTCGTTTACACGTGAGTCTTTTTCAAAGCTTTTACCTACCTCCTTCAATGGAGGAATTCTCCTTGAACTGAGCCGTATAAAACTTATGGGAGACATGAGTATTGGAATCTCTAACAATGCTTTTAATACTACAAGACTAACGACTTCTTTAGGTACTGAACTAAGACCTTTGAATTTTCTTCCTATACGTGGCGGTATTCAGTTTACCCCAGGCCTACCAGGTACATTCAATGTTGGAACTGCCATTGAAACAAAATTTTGGGACTTATCATTAGCTGTGTTAGTTTCTGCTAGGTCATTCCCTAATTCTACATTTTTATCCGGAGCTGGACTAGCTGCTTTACAATTCCACCTATAACTGACAGTTTGCCTTGGCTTACTGACATGTATTAAAAAAGCCTGACGGATTGCAATACCTTATACTTTGGCTTTGTATTTGCCTTGATTATTACAAATAAAGAAATTCCGAAATATTATTTATGAAAGACCGATTTAGTAGTTTAGATAGTTTTGATGAATCAGACGCTAGTTTTGATGATTTTGAGCAGGCCATACCGTTAATGTCTGAAGAAGAAGAACGTGAATTAACAGAATCTGTTATTCCAAACGAACTTCCTATTCTTCCTCTTAAAAACACCGTACTTTTTCCTGGCGTTGTTGTACCAATAACTGTTGGCAGAGATCAATCTCTAGCTCTGGTAAAAGAAGCATACGCTGGCGATAAAATTATTGGGGTTGTTACCCAAAAAGATGAAGATATTGAAGAGCCTCAAGCCGAAGACTTACATACAGTTGGTACTATGGCTCGTATTATCAAACTTATCAAAATGCCGGATGGTAGTAAAAGCATTGTAATTCAGGGAAAGTCTGGTTTTCAAGTTGAAGAGTTTACACAAAGCGACCCTTACTTTAAGGCCAAAGTAAATCCATATCCAAAAGAAATGGATATTCAAGGTGTAGAATTAGATGCATCTATTCGAAATATAAAAGAGACAGCTACAAGGATTATAAATCTGTCCCCAAATATTCCATCTGAAGCTACTATAGCTGTTAATAATATTAATAGCCCTACTTTCTTACTGAATTTTATCTCTTCAAATCTCAATGTCAATATTGATAAAAAGCAGGAGCTGTTAGAAATTCAGAAGTTTTCTGATAACCTCAATAAAGTAATGGAATTCCTTGAACAGGAAGTTCAAGTACTTGATATGAGTGAGAAGATTAGAACTAAAGTTAAGTCTGATATCGACGATCAGCAGCGTGAGTTTTATCTTCGCCAACAGATGAAAGCAATTCAGGAAGAATTAGGTGAAGGTGCTGAACATCAGGAAGTTGAAAAACTTAAAGAAAAACTATCAGCAAAAAAGTTACCTGATAGTGTGAGAGAAGAAGCAGAGAAAGAGCTCAGAAGGCTTGAAATGACTCCCAATGCTTCCCCAAATTATGGGATTATACATAGCTATATTGAATGGATTCTTGATCTGCCATGGGAAGAGTACTCTGAAGACAAGTTGGATTTAAAATTTGCAAAAGAAGTTCTAGACGAAGATCACTACGGTCTGGAAAAAGTAAAGAAGCGTATCATTGAATACTTAGCCGTTCTTAAGCTGAAAAAGGACATGAAAGCTCCAATCTTATGCTTTTATGGACCTCCCGGAGTTGGTAAAACATCACTTGGAAAATCTATTGCAAGATCGCTAAATCGTGAGTTTGAACGATTCAGTTTAGGTGGAATACGTGACGAAGCTGAGATTAGAGGTCATAGAAGAACATATATCGGAGCACTTCCTGGTAGAATTATACGTGCTATGAAAAAAGCTGGAAAAGGTAATCCAGTTATAATGCTAGATGAAATTGATAAGGTTGGTAATGATTACAGAGGTGATCCTACTTCTGCCCTGCTTGAGGTATTAGATCCTGAACAGAACGACTCATTCAGTGATAACTATCTGGAACTGGAATATGATCTTTCAAAAGTCATGTTCATTGCAACTGCTAACAGTTTAGACACTATTCCTGCTCCTCTAAGAGATCGAATGGAAATAATAAACATTAGCGGCTACACTCTTGAGGAGAAGACTGAAATTGCTAAAAAGTATTTAATCCCTAAGCAGATTAAAGAAAATGGTCTTAAAGAAGGCCAAATTACAATCAGCGATGAATCTATTCATAAAATTATCGATCAATTCACACGCGAATCGGGAGTTAGAAATCTTGAACGACAAGTTGCAGGTGTATGTCGTGGTGTAGCTGCGAAAGTAGCCACTAGAGAAATCGAAGACTTTTCAGTATCAGTCGATGATGTAGAAGAATTCTTAGGTAAACAAAAATACTTTAGTGATGCAGCTGAAAGAACAACGGTACCAGGTGTTGCTACAGGTTTAGCATGGACTCCTTTTGGTGGTGATATATTATTTATAGAAGCCAGCGTTTCAAAGGGTTCTGGTAAACTTAATATTACGGGACAACTTGGCGATGTAATGAAAGAATCTGCAATGCTGGCTATTTCATATCTCAAAGCCCGCGCTGATGAAGTTGGAATACCCGAAGAAGCTTTTAAATATTGGGATCTCCATATTCACGTACCCGCTGGTGCTGTTCCAAAAGATGGACCTTCGGCAGGTGTTTCCCTGATGTCTGCAATTGCTTCTATTTTCACACAAAGAAAAGTGAAAGGAACTACTGCACTTACCGGGGAGATAACTCTTCGTGGACTCGTTCTTCCAGTTGGAGGAATAAAAGAGAAAGTACTGGCTGCAAAAAGAGCTGGAATCAAACAGGTTTTACTTCCAAAAAAGAATGAAAAAGACGTAGCTGAAATTGAAAAAAGTGTGATTGGTGATCTTAAAATTAATTATTTGGATAGAATGGATGGTGTTCTTGATCTGATGCTAGAGAAGAAACCCGTGAATGATCCTAAAGATTTCTTTAAAGTTAGCGCTGCACATAAAGATTCTGTATCAGCAAAGAATGGAGCTAAAGAAAATATTCCGGTTTCTAGCAATTAGACATGATGCAATAATACTCACTAGATATAAGTGACATCCTTTTTTACATAAGTATTTCTTATAACCAATATTTAGAGCGCCTATAGGATATTCTGAATTACTAAGTTATTTGAATTGTTACACTTATATAATAAGAAAACAAACTCAAATTAGAGTATTATGTCGAACGTATTAGAAAATAAAAGAATAGCAATTCTTGCAACTAACGGATTTGAAGAAATAGAATTAACCAGTCCGATGGAAGCACTCAATGAATCTGGAGCAACTACTTTAATTGTATCACCAGAAACAGATACAATTAAAAGTTGGGACAATGATAATTGGGGAACAGATTTTATCGTAGATATTACACTTGCGGATGCAGACCCGAACGACTTTGACGCATTAATGCTACCAGGTGGGGTTATCAATCCAGATATTCTACGAATGAACGATGATGCAATAGAATTCATAAAAGGATTTTTCAAAGCTGGTAAGCCAGTCTCAGCAATTTGCCACGGACCACAACTCCTGATTAACGCAGATGTATTGCAAGGACGTGAATTGACATCTTACCCATCCATAAAGCAAGATTTAAAAAATGCTGGTGCACGCTGGGTAGACAATGAAGTAGTAGTTGACCAAGGGCTAACAACAAGTAGAAGCCCTGAAGATTTACCTGCATTTAATGCAAAAATGATTGAAGAAATCAGGGAAGGTATTCATAAAGCCCAAATGACAATCTGATTTAAACAGTTTTATATTAGTTCACACTAGACCCTGCTTATAAAAGCAGGGTTTTTTTATGCTTAGAAAGTACCTCTCTTTGGAACTTTACTGGAATGAAGTGAATTCAATATTTATTCAAGATAGAATTTGTGCTAAGTATCTATCTACGTACTTTGAGTCATGAAAACAGGACGTGTCATTGAATCTACAGGTAGTTGGTATCAGGTCATTATTGGGGATGACGTTGTAAGTAGTCGTCTACCTGGTAAATTTCGACTGGATAAAAAACTTGTGACCAATCCAATTTCAGTAGGTGATATAGTTGATCTTGATATAAACAAAGATGGCTCAGGTAATATTCTCAAAATCCATGAACGTGAAAATTACATTACAAGGCAGGCAACTCATGGGAAAAGAGGTGAACATATCCTGGTGTCCAATCTAGATCAGGCATTTGTTGTCCAATCAATAAGAAAGCCTAAACTTAATGAAGGTTTTATAAATAGATTTTTGGTCACTTGTGAAGCTTATGAAGTATCAGCAGCAATACTTATAAACAAAATGGATTTGGTAGAAAAAGGTGATCTTGAGTTTGTAGAAGAAATGAATCGTATATATTCTTCTCTCGGATACCCTGTCTATACTTGTAGTATTGAAGATGATAAATCTATTGAAAGTTTAAAATCTCTGTTCAAAGACAAAAATTCAGCTTTTATAGGGCCTTCCGGCGTTGGCAAAACAAGTATTTTAAATGCCATTGATCCCGAATTTAATTTAAAAGTTGGGGAGATTTCTAAATCTTCTAATAAAGGAAAACACACCACTACTTTTGCTCGGTTGATTCCTTTAGAGTTTGGTGGTTTTGTTGCAGACACACCTGGGATCAGAGAATTTGGGCTCGTTAACATTGAGGATTGGGAATTATCATTGTACTTTCCTGAAATGCTCGAGCCAAGACAATATTGTAAGTTTAATACCTGTACCCATAATCATGAACCCGGTTGTGGAGTAATTGCAGCTTTTGAAAATGGTGATATTGATCCAAATAGGTATAATTCTTATATCAACATGATTGAATCTTTAGAAAATTAAGATTTTACAATACCTTAAAAAGGTATTCAAAGTGATAAAAATATTACAGATATTACATCCTCAAAAAAATCATAGGAGAAAAATGAATAAAATCTACAAGACACTTCAAAAAGCTATACTAGGTGGCTTTATATTAGGATTAATGGCAATTTCACCTGCAAATGCGCAGCTAGATGAAATTCAAGCATTCCTTTCATCAGGCCCAGAAAATGCTACATTATTAACAAGAGCTTATCTATCACCCCTACCTACAGGTTTAGGAACTGGACTAAATTCAGGTTGGACAACAAAAGCAAAACCTACTAAAACCCTTGGCTTCAGTTTACAATTAAGAGTTGCTGGCGCACAGGTTCCAAGTAGCGGACAATCTTTCGATGCAAGAACACTTGGACTTCAGAATGTAGACATTACTGGTGTCTCATCTAATACAATTTCTGGTGGTGACGTATCAGGACAAACTATCTCAGCTCAAGCTGGAAGTGGTGATAATTATAGCTTTAATGTACCTGGTGGAACTGGATTTGAGTATGTCCCAGTTGCAATGATTCAGGGAAATATTGGTTTAATAAAATCTACAGATCTTACTGTTCGATTTATTCCTGAAACTAGTCTAGGTAGTTATGGTGATATTTCAGTTATTGGAGCTGGTATTAAGCACGACTTAAACCAATGGCTCCCAGGTGGTAAATTATTACCTGTAGATATATCAGTTATGGCAGCTTTTTCACAAACAAATTTAAATGCTGATATCACTTTTAATGGTGGAACTGACCAAAGAATCGAAACATCTACAAATACGTTTGTCTTAAATGCTCTTGTAGGTAAAACACTTCCTTTTATCTCAGTCTATGGTGGTGTAGGTTACCAAAAAGCTTCTTTTGAATTAGATATACTTGGCGATTATGTAATTGGAAGCACTCCTTTTACAACTACAATTTCAGATCCAGTTTCATACACTCAGGATAGTGATGCAGGTATTCATGCTCTTGCAGGTTTCCAGTTTAAACTAGGTCCTGTTAGATTATATGCTGAAGCAACTGCTGCTGAATTTTTTACAGCTAATGCTGGAATCGGTATTGGAATCAGATAATTGTTTATACGTTAATTAGTAAAATAAAAAAGGCATTCATGTTAATATGAATGCCTTTTTTTATGAAGAAAATATTTAGCGTTTAGTTGCTAACTGCCAAAACAGGATTTGATACTTTCTCGTCAGTCTCAATAATACCATCCCTTAATCGTACAATTCTTCTTGAATACTCAGCAATTTCATTTTCGTGAGTAACTAAAATTATGGTATTTCCAGCTTTATAAAGCTCTTCAAATAACAACATAATCTCATTACCAGTCTTAGTATCCAAATTACCTGTAGGCTCATCAGCTAACAGAATAGATGGATTATTAACCAATGCTCTTGCAATTGCTACTCGTTGTCGCTGTCCACCAGATAATTCATTAGGTTTGTGATCTAACCGATCTCCTAACCCGACTTTTGCAAGTACTTCAGAAGCTCTCTCCTTACGTTCAGAAGCTTTTACGCCTGCATATATAAGTGGTAGTTCAACATTGGCTAAACAGGTGGTTCTAGGGAGCAAATTGAAGGTCTGGAATACAAAACCTATTTCTCTGTTTCTTACTTCAGCAAGCTCAGCATCATCCATCTGGCTCACATTGTTATTATTCAGGATATATTCACCACCTGTTGGAGTATCTAAACATCCAATCATATTCATTAGAGTAGATTTACCAGAACCTGAAGGCCCCATAATTGCTAAATATTCATTTTCTAGTATATCAAAAGTTACACCATTCAATGCTCGTACTTCGGTTTCCCCCATTTGATAAAATCTAGTGAGGTCTTTAATCTGTATTATTGGTCTTTTTGACATCTTTTCCCTTAGTTTAGAGATGCAATGGATTCGGCTTCTTTTTCCGCATTAACTTTATCACCATCACTTAAATTCTTAGATAATGTGCGATAACTTCCAATTACTATTTCGTCACCAGCATTAACTCCACTCAATATCTGAGAATGGGTATTATCACTGATTCCTGTTTCAACTTCCTGCCTCACTACAAATCCGTCGCGCACGATGAAAACCACTTTACGAATGTCTTCTTTTTTAATAATAATGTTGTTATTCACATCCTCTTCAGATGATGTTGAACTGGTGATATCTGAATTTTTACCCTTAGATTGATTTTTATCTTTAGCAAAATCTCTCACTGTAACTGATTGTATAGGAATTGAAACAACATTTACTGCCGTCTTGGTTTCTATATCTACTGTTGCAGACATACCTGGTTTAAAGTTAGGAATGAAGTTCTCTGTAATATTTTCTTCAACTTCAGATTTGACTAGCTCACCACCGTTCATTGACAAGTTATGCGGTGTTATGATTCGAACTTTAACTTGATAATTAGTTACTTGTTCATTGGTTCCTGTGCCTGTAACACGAGCAGAGTTTGCAATTTCAGTTACAATTCCGTTAAATCTTCTCTCTGGGTATGCGTCTACTTCAATCCTTGTAGTATCTAGTGAAGATATATTTACTATATCATTCTCATTCACTTCAACAAGAACTTCCATTTTATCTAATAAAGAAACCCGCATCATTTCTGTTCCTGCAGTCTGTGAGTTCCCAAGAACTCTCTCCCCATATTCTACACCTAAGCCTGTAATTGTACCATCCTGAGGGGCACGAATTACAGTTTGCTGTAGCTCTTCATTTGCTCTGCGAAGTTGAGCTTCAGCACTTTGAACTTGATACTCAGAAGCTTTTAAACTAGCACTTTGTGAATCATAATTCGACTTCGTTTGAACATAGTCAAGCTCAGAAATTATATCCTTTTCATATAATTCTTCATTTTTTAAATGCGCAACTTTTGCTTGAATCAGACTGGCTCTGGTCTGTTCTAATCTTGCTTTTTGGGTAAGAAGTGCTGCATTTAATTCGTCAATTCTGGCTTTAAAAATATCTGGCTTCAAGCGTACTAATAAATCGCCCTTTCGTACAAAATCACCTTCATTTACAGTCAATTCTATGATCTCGCCTGATACATCCGGGCGAATTATTACCTCAACTTCAGGTTGTATTTTTCCTGATGCTGAAACCAATTGAGTAATTGTTTTTAGCTTAGCTTCAGCAGTTTCTACATTAGTACCTTCTGCAGGTCCACCAATTACACCCGTTGCTCTTAACCCGAATCCTATTACAGTAACTGCGACCAAAAAAACCCCAAAATAAAGCAGTATTCTCCCAGTCGATGATTTTTTCTTCGCCATTTTATCTCTTGTTTTTATTGTTACTTAACTCTTAGTTAAAACTAATATCCTCTCCTGAAAGCATTCCAACAAAGTAATCCAGAAGCTTATCTTGAAATATCAAATTATACAGTGCACTTGTTCTCGCTGATTGTGCATTAAAGTATTGCGTCTGAGCTTGGCTTAATTCGATTAAAGTACTGGCACCAACATTGTAACGTTCTTGTTGTGTTTCAAAAGCTTTTTGAGAAGCGATTAATGATTTTTCAGCAGCTCTTAATTGCGATGCAAATGAACTGAAATCATTTAATGCTTGTGTAACTTCCTGTATAACCTGTAATTTTGTATTCTCTAAACCTAGTTCAGCATTTTTGAGATTAATTTGAGCAGATTGAATCTGAGTAAGTCTGTTCAGGTTATTGAATAGTGGTAAATTTAATGAAAGTCCCAGCGATTTGTTGATACGTTGTTCAAAAAACTGATCATTAAAATCAACATTTCCTCCGGTTAAACGGTCTCTTGTTTGATCACTATAACTAGATGATAGTGAAGCTGAGGCACTTAAAGTGGGTAACAAACTTCCTTTAGCAATCTGCAACTGATATCTTAGTGACTCTATATTAAACTCAGTACTCTTAACGTCAGCACGATTTGTGAGTGCTTGTTCTATGAGTGAATTTATGTTTTGGGCAACAGAAGTAGAATTTTTGGCTTGTTCTGGATTAAAATCTGGTACTGCAAATTCATACTTTACTAGAGGATCGATTTGTAATGAACGAACTAACTGAAGTCTTGACAAATTCAAAGCATTTTCTCTCTGTGTAATAGTAAATTCATCGTTTGCTACAGTAGCTTCTTGATTATAAAGATCAACACTAGGGCGTGATCCTACTTCTACTTGAGCACTAGTTTGTTCCAACAACTTTTTTGATGTCTCTAAGCTTTCTCTTGCATCTTCTAACTGTTGCTTATTTAAAAGCACAGTCAAAAATCTTGTAGCTGTTTCGAAAATTACATTTTCCTTAGCTCTATTTAAATTTTCTTCACTTGACAACTTGCTAGCTTTACTAGATCTCAAAGTCAAAATGTTATTAAAGCCACTAAATATTGGAATATTTGCGTTTATCCTACCAGAGCCAGAATTAGAAATTACATCCTGAAATCTTAAAGTTTCCTGAACAAACTGCTGACCCGATTGAGCAGAATAGTTTGCGCTTGTAGTAATACTTGGTAGGAAATCCGCTTTTTCGCTGTTAATACGATATTCAGCAAGATCTAAATTATTCTCAGCTTGTTTTAGAGCAAAATTATTTTCTAAAGCTAACTCTATAGCTTCATTTAAGGTAATTATTCTTTTCTGCTGAGCTATCGTAGTCGAGTTAATTAAAAGCACAAGAAATGCTGCTAAAAGAAAAAGTTTTTTCATTGATGTGTTCTTTGATTTATTGATTCGCTTTAACGAATAGATGAATATATAGTTTCGTTTTGGGTGGAATTTATTCCAATTCCATACTTCTAAGCTTTAGACGATAAAAATCATTCCTTCTCTCGGAAATTTGCTTTCCCTTCAATGATTTCGCCTAACAAGGCTAATCCCTTTTTTGTGAGAGCTTTTTTTATTTCTGAGGTAATTAAAGATTCAGAATTTGAAGAAAATGATGATTTTGGCTTTCCAATTAGAAAACCAACTAATAGAGAGGCTCCTAACACATGCAGTGGGTATTTCCTTACAATAGACTTAGGGTCGAGGCTGTCAGCGACTCCATCTTTCACATCATCAATTGACTTGTCAATGCCCTCTTGTATACGAAGAAGTTCATTTTCTAATTCGATTTTCTTCTTTTGTATTTCAGTAATTCTGTCAGCAGCCATCTGTTAATTTTCCTTGCTTTGATTTTCTTCGAGGAGTTTAATGTCTTCGCGATCTTTCTTTGCCTCTAAAGCTTCGATTACATCATGCATGATTTGGGTCTGGATTTTTTTGGAAATACTTTTTGGCTGAACTAGAATTAAAATTAACCCAACTAAAAAAAGAAACCCTCCAATTATCGCAAAACCAAGAGGAATACTATTAAGTAAATCTCCCAAATAGAATCCAAGTGCTATTAATCCAAATAAAAGCCCCACTCCGAGTATCAAAAAGTTAATTGAGTGTTGAATTAAGTCACCAAGCCAAAGTGTACCTTTATCACTAAGATTCAGAATCAAAAGTTCAATTCTGGTTTCTACATATCCTTTAAGTTCATTAGATACCTGTTTAATACGTTGGCCTAGTTGATCCATAATTAATCTTTTTCTCCACTAAGTGCTTTTCCTATTATAAAACCTACTGCTAAACCAATGATAATACTTTTTACAGGGTGTTGACGTACCGTATCTTCAGCAATATGTTTTGCATCCTGTAGACGTTCCTGTATTTCTTCGTCTTCCATTATTTTTTTACCTCGTTCTAATGCAAGTTCGAGTTTATCATTTAAGTTTTTAACTATTTCATCATTCATAAGTCTTGTAATCTTTTCGTTATAAGATACTAAATAGGAATGGAAGCTTAAATCATTCCTTTGCAAAAAGTTATTCGTAACGTAAACTTTTTGCAAAGGAATGATTTAAGCTTCCATTCCTATTTAGTATCTTATAA
>Ga0136600_1000598_pt1 | contig 19069 bp, 17 predicted proteins | sample AntRauMFilla2698_FD_104634 | JGI IMG/M metagenome (GOLD analysis project Ga0136600, IMG submission 104634) | Saline lake microbial communities from Rauer Islands, Antarctica - Metagenome Filla 2 #698 | ecosystem: Environmental > Aquatic > Non-marine Saline and Alkaline > Saline | place...
CCACTTCTCGATCTGCTCTTTAGTCATATCTTTCGGTGAATGCTTAATATAGATTCCATTCAACTCATCTTTCAACTGCTGAATCTCATTGGCCTGAATTTGAATATCAGAACACTGACCACGAGCACCACCAAGCGGTTGGTGAATCATGATTCTTGAATGAGGAAGAGCATGGCGATAACCAGACTCTCCAGCACTCAGTAAAAGAGATCCCATTGAAGCGGCCATACCAACACAGTAGGTATAAACCGGACATGAGATATGTTGCATAATATCGTAAATACCAAGACCGGCATAAACTGAGCCACCTGGGCTGTTGATGTAAAAGTGAATCGGGTCTTCAGGATTGTTCTGCTCAAGAAAGAGCATTTGTGCAATCAAAAGGTTGGCAACAACATCGTTAACTTGTGTGCCCAAGAAGACAATACGATCAATCAATAGTCTCGAATAAATATCGTACTGACGTTCCCCTCGCGCCGTTTGCTCAATAACAATCGGATTAGGGATGTGCATTGAAGGCCCTTGGCCATTTCCATTTGAATTATCCATTTAAGACTTCTCCTAGAGATTCGGTACCTATCCTCTCAAAAGCTTGAGAAGACTTAGGTTGTAAAATCCTTGATTTCATTAAAACTTTTCGACCCCCTAGGGCCATTTCTTTAGCTTTTTAGAATAAAAGTGTGTGGAATTAAATACAAGACCCACAGACGCATTAAAGCCTAATCAAACACGAGTAAAAGCATCAACAATTAACAAGAGCGCTTTGCAGTGCGCCAACACGGCGGATGGCATCTTGCTATTGTCTATGCGTTTTCTTATCGTGAATCTGGCTAAAATAGGGCAAAATACCCCCCATTCAACATAATCTATGGACTGAAGTCCTCAACTCTATATAAGGAGATCTTTTTATGACTACTGAAAACCAAACACCTTGGACCCTCGTTGGACAAAAAGCACCTGATTTCAAAGGAAACGCTGTTATCAATGGGGACATCAAAGAAATTTCTCTTTCTGACTACAAGGGGAAGTGGAAGGTTCTTTTCTTCTACCCTCTCGACTTTACTTTTGTTTGCCCTACTGAGCTTGTGGCTTTCTCTGACAAGATTGAGCTTTATAAGAAACTTGGTTGTGAAGTGATTGGCTGTTCAATTGACTCTGAGTTTTCTCATCTTAAGTGGACTCAAACTCCTGTTAATGATGGTGGTGTTGGCGAACTTAAGTACCCACTTCTTGCTGACGTTACTAAGAAAATTGCAACTGATTACGGTTGTCTTATGGACGGAGCAGTTGCTTTCCGTGCAACATACGTAATTGATGACAATGATATTGTTCAGCACATGAGTATCAACAACCTATCTGTTGGTCGTAATGTTGAAGAATTTGCTCGTCTTGTTGCTGGTTACCAGCACACAGCTAAGCACGGAGAAGTTTGTCCTGCAGGTTGGAATGAAGGTGATGATACAATGAAGCCTGATCCAACTGGATCAAAAGAATACTTCTCAAAGTTATAGAAATTGTTTAAAGACATAATGAAAGGGCTCCAATAATTGGAGCCCTTTTTTTATGTTTCTCAAGTCCCCGGATGGCCCAATGAAGTTAAAAGTTAATGGAAAAAAACACTCTTCTATTTTCATCATGGCCCATGGTGCAGGAGCACCTATGGATTCAGACTGGATGAATGATCTGACAAAGAATCTAACTTCTCGCGAAGTACAAGTCATTCGTTTCGAATTTCCCTATATGGTAGAGAGAAGGGAAAGTGGAAAGAAACGGCCTCCAAACTCTAAGAAAGTTCTTCTCGAATCTTGGAGAGAGGTTATTCAGACAGTGAGGCAATCAAACCCAGAGACTCCCCTCTTTATAGGCGGTAAATCCATGGGTGGAAGAATCGCGAGCTTGATTGCTGACGAGCCTGAATTTAAGATCCAGGGATTAATAGGGCTCGGCTTTCCCTTTCATGCTCCTGGAAAAGAGCCTGGGGATCGGATCACTCACCTATTGGACTTAAAAACTTCAACCTTAATAGTCCAAGGAACCAGGGACCCAATGGGAACAAAGGAAGATAGTCTTTCCTATCCCCTCTCAAAAGCGATACAATTTTGCTGGTTAGAAGATGGGGATCATAGCTGGAAACCTAGAAAGAAATCTGGGTTCGACCTTCAGGGTCATATGGAAAAAGCGAGTGAGGCCATCATCAATTTTATGAGGAATTAATTGATGGAAGCTTTTTTAGATTTTGTTCAAGCCAATGTTGCCTTTGCTCCTTACGCCTTTTTAGGCCTTCTGCTGCTTGCAGGATTTAACCTACCCATTAGTGAAGACTTAATGCTTCTAACCTCTGCCCTCTTAGCGATAAAGAATCCAGACATGAAGTATGAGCTTTTTGCAGGTGTTTACCTTGGCGCTTATTTATCCGATCTCATCTGCTATGGTTTTATGGGGAGATTCCTTGGACCAAAGATTTTTCAAATAAAGTTCTTTTCGAAGATGATCAATCAAGAGAAGCTCGATAAAATCAACAGCTTCTATAGCCGCTTTGGAGTCATCACCCTTATTGTTGGACGCTTTATACCTTTTGGCGTTAGAAATGCTCTCTTCCTCACAGCAGGTCTAGGAAAGATGAATGCTCTAAAGTTTGCGATCAGTGATTTCATCGCTTGTACAGTTTCTTCTCTCTTCTTCTTCTGGCTTTACTTTACCTATGGTGAGTCTGTTATCGATATAGTCAAAAGAGGAAACATGATTCTCTTTGCCGTATTTGCAGCAGCTGGACTTGGTTGGTTTATTCATAAGAAAGTACGAAAATCTGGTCACTCAGCCTGAAGGATAGAAGTATCGCTCACTGATTTGATAAGGCATTTTTTATAAAATTTATCACTTCATTATCAAAGGGATTTTCCCACTTGCCTAACCCAAGAAAACAAATTCTAGTGAGTTCTCTCTATAAAACAGATTTCTTACTTCTGTGGTATCCAAGTGGCTGAATTAACAAGGATTCTTACCCCAGTTTTTATTACTTCCATTTTTATATAAGTAAAAAGTTCACCTATAAAAACGCTTCCTTGAACATATGTGTTTGAAACCCTAAAACGTTCTTCGCAGGGAAATTGTTCGAAAGGAAATCTAGACAGTGAAAACAGAAACAGATGCAGCCTTAATTGATCTTTCAGCCGCGAAAGAGAAGAAGGTTAAACAAAAAGAAAAAGACTCAATCCAACGATATTTGGGTGCTCTTAGTTTTTCTGAACTTATTGATGAGACTTCGTCTCTTATTGCCGAGATCAATAAGACTGGTTCAACTAAAGAGATGATCTCTCAATCAAAGCTTGTTTTAAAAGAGCTTGGAGAGCGCTTTAGTCACTCTCATGGACTAAGTGAAAGCTTTCTCAAAATGAAGAAAGATTTAGAAAATAGACTCTCCTAAATCTAAACTGACTCTAGAGATTGATAATCGTGAAGTGCCTTCAGTCTCATACGTGCTATTTGCATATCGGGATCATACCCCAAAAGTTCAGCTGTCTTTCTCAAAAGCATAGTCTTGTCAGCTTTTTGACCGCGCCCTTCAAACAAGCCCAGGAAATAAATTAAGTTCCTAGCATAACGAGATACATACTTACTGATGAGACTTTTTTCTAGCGGTCCAGGATTTACAAACTCACAGCCTATCTTTGTCGCAAAAATCTTATCGACTTCAGAGAACCCTTCAAAAGAGCGTACGATTCTGCCTTTCATGCGAATAATTCTTTTTTCTAAGTGCTTCACTTCGAGAGAAAAAAGTACGTCAGGATGCATGAGAGAAAGCTCAGGATAATCAATCAGAGGAAACATCATGGGCATGGCCCTGACGGGAGGAATACTCGGAAGGTTATCAAGAAGAACTCCCCCCTCACTAATATTGAGGAGGTAAGCCTTAAGAATATAGTCTTCCATAAGGTACAAACAATTTGATTTTAAAGGAGCCCGTAAATGTTCTCTCTTAAACCTAAGGCTCATAAATTAAAGCAATTGTGAAGCAGCTTCACTCAGAGCAGATCTCTCACCATGAGTTAGAACAGTATGGGCGACGATACTCTCTGTTTTCATATTATCAAGAGCATAGACCAAACCATTATTCACTTCATCGAGATACGGGCTATCAATCTGATAGGGGTCACCGGTAAGAACAATTTTAGTGCCTTCGCCAGCTCTTGTAATAATCGTCTTGATTTCATGAGGTGATAAGTTTTGGGCCTCATCAACAATCAAGTACTGACCTGGAATGGAGCGACCACGAATATATGTCAAAGGCTCAATATGAAGGAGACCATGATTAATCAGGTCTTCATAACTTGCAGAACCATCAGTGCGGTACTGACCAAAGAGAAAATCCATATTATCAAATATTGGCTGCATCCAAGGACCGAGTTTTTCATTAACGTCCCCAGGAAGGTAACCGAGGTCACGGCCCATTGGCTGTATCGGTCTACTCACAAGGAGACGACTATACTTTTCATCACCTACCGTTCGCTCTAAACCGGCAGCAATCGCCATCAATGTCTTACCTGTACCAGCTTTACCAACGAGAGAAACAAGACTGATGTCATCATTCATCAAAGCATCAAAGGCAAATTGTTGCTCAATATTCTTAGGGTAAATACCCCAGATACCTTCGCGCATATTAGTAAGTGGAACAACACCTTTCTTTTTGGCATCAAAGCGCCCAAGAACTCGGCGCCTGTCATTACCAGGTTGTTGCATGATAAAGTATTCATTAGGAAGAACTTCTTCTAGACCTAAATCCTGAAGAGGTAAAAACCTCTCGCTTTCAAAAAAGGTCAACAAGGCTTCCTCTGCCTCAACAGTACGGCTACCAGTATAGAGCTCATCTAATGAGACATCTTTGGTTCCATAATCTTCAGCAGGAATACCAAGGACATCGGCCTTAAGCCTAAGATTAATATCCTTAGTAATGAGGACAGTATTTTCACCAGCTTCTTTTGAGGAGATCGCAGCGCCGAGGATAATATTGTCATTGATACTAAGATCAATTTTTGCCTTTTCTCCCATGACTGTCTTTGTATCGACTGTAAGAAAAAGCTTTCCACCATTATCTAAATCAACACCGCTTACAAGTGGACCACGTCCCCTAAGCTCATCAATAATGCGAGAAAAATGTCTAGCGTTACGCCCATTTTCATTTTGATCCTTCTTAAAGCGATCAACTTCTTCAATAACAACAAGGGGTACTACCACCTTATTTTTACCGAATTTATTAATGGCCTGGGGGTCAAAAAGTATGACGTTTGTATCAAGAACGAATGTTTTATCCAATGAGTGTCCTCCCTAAGTGTCCTCTATCCGTGAGGAACCTCTAAATTGTAGAAAATTTGTAGTGGAATGCAAAGAAATGAAGAGGCCATTACTTCCCCCTGCATTTAACTCCTCGCATCCTATAAAATAATAAAGGTAGAGTCGACACTACCCCAGTAATTCAGTCAACTAAGGACAAATCTTGCGCGGACTCCTTTTCGCCCTGATAATTTTAATAAGTGTTCCTGTCATGGGTACATTCAGCTACCTTGGTCGTTCGGCAGAAGGTTTACTCATGGGTGACGCCTATACAGCTGTTGCCGATGATGAGATGACCCTCTTCTATAATCCAGCCGCTCTTGGTAGACATACCGGTGTTACCATCGTTCCTCTAAAACCCAATATTGGACTTCCTGATGTTCTCGACAAAGAACTATCCCTTAGTAATCCCAGAGTTGGAATTAGCGACCGCTTTAGCAACTTCCCCTCTGATCCAGCTCCTATTGCCGATAAGGTCATTGGATTTCCTATTTATCTTGAGGTAGGCGCAGCTCCTACAGTAAAAGTCATGAACTTTGGTTTTAACTTCTTCGCTATTTCTAAAACAAGTATGGACCTGCAAAATGCAATTCACCCAGTCCTCGACATTAGCTATCGACTTGATCGAGGGATTATTGCAGGCTATGCCTTCAATTTTGGTAATGGTGGTAAGGGTGCAAATAAAAGCGGTCACAACTCATCCTTAGGACTTGGGTTTAAAACGATGAACCGCCAAGGACTTGAGAATAACTTTGACCTCTTTGGCACAAGCCTTCTTGAAATTATCCAAAACTCTGATAGCTATAAAACAATCCGTAAGAATCTTGGCTACTCTAAAGGCTCAGGCTTTGGCTTTGACCTTGGCTTTGAACACAACTATGTTTCAGGTCCTACTCGTTATACCCTCGGTCTCTCCTATCTTGATATTGGGGATACTAGCTTTTCCAAAGATGAAGGTTTAGTAGAGGTTCCTGACCAAGAACAATCGATGAACCTTGGTCTCTCCTTCAATCAAGACTTTGGTTTGTTCGACTACACTTTGGCCATGGACTACGGCAACATGTTAGATGCAAGTACTCCTGCCATTTCCAAGCTTAAGCTTGGGGGTAGAGCAAGGTTTCCCATTCTCGATGTTTACCTTGGTTATAATGGAGGCTATGCCTCTTGGGGTCTTGGACTAAGTGCCTTCTTTGTTGATCTCAAAGTAGGCTTTTATGGAGTTGAACTTGGTCGAAAATTTAGGCAAGAGGAAGGAAAGAGAACTGTTATTTCCATCTCCCTTGCCGAGATTGCTCTGGACGCTTTTTAGTCGCTTCCCAAAAGAAACTTCATCAAAATATCGACTGCCTCTTTGAAAGGATCCTTTTCTAGGACAAGGCTCATTCGCGCTGTATTAGGACAGCCAAAAGCCTCTCCCGGAACAAGTGCAAGTCCATACTCATCGAGAAGCTCTTCACAAATCTCTACTGAGTAATCCCCTTCTCCACTACGCGCTTTAAAGCGCTCCATTACTGGAGTCTGAGAGAAATCGACAAGGTAGTAAAAAGCACTCGTTGGCTGATACCAAACATGGCCTAGCTTATGCTCACTAAACGCTTCTCCTAAAACTTCAGCATTATCTCTCAGGTGTTTTTTAATAGGCTCGAGATAAACTGGAATCTGATGAAAATCAAATTGGCAAAGCGCCCTTTGAACCAAAGAGTTGGCACCAGAGGTTGTTTGACCTTGAAGTTTATTAAGAACAGTAATCAGTTCTTTTCTCGCAATAGTAAAACCAATCCTAAGACCAGTTGATGCGAGAGTTTTTGAAATGCCATCAACAATAACCGTTCTTTCTAAGAGTGAAGGCTCATGCTGATAAAAGTAAGTAGGCCTTGGGTCATAGAAAAAGAGTTCATAATAGATCTCATCACTAATAATCACGACATCAGGATACTTCATCATTAGTGTCGCAAATCTCTTCATCCATTCGTCTTGATAATGTATTCCTGTTGGATTTTGCGGGCTATTAACGATGATTATTTTGGTCTTATCATTTATTTTTCTTTCTAACTCTTCAATAGAGGGAACGAAAACATCAAAAGGACTGCTCTCTACTACAACTGGAACGCCACCACAGAAGTTCACCATCTCTGGATAGCTCACCCAATAAGGAGAAAAGATAATAACTTCATCTCCTTGGTTAACGAGAGCACCGAGAACATTTGTCAGAGCATGCTTTCCACCATTCGATACGATGGCATCATACTCAACCTCTCCTCCTTCAAGACTAACCTTGCGCGTTTCCTCAAAGTTCTTGAGAACTTTCTTTCTTAGCTCGGGAAAACCGGCGACAGGACTGTATTGAAAAGACTTAATAAAGTCACTTTCACTACGAATCAGATCCACAAATTCACTCATTGGTCTAAAAGGAAGTTGACCAGCGGTAAGGTTATAGATCTTCTTACCATCAGCTGCAAGTTGTGTCGCTTTCGCGTTGAGTTTGAGGGTAATACTTTCTGAAATTTTTTGGACTCTTAAACTCGGTTCCATGAGTTATCTCCTGAAAAGGTATCTATTTATTTTTTTCTAAATAAGCTAAAACTGCAGGGGGTAAGAACTCTGTAACATCACGTCCGTGTTTATATAGTTCTTTCACCAGGGATGAAGAAACAAAGTAGTGCTTGCCTCCAGTTGGTAAGAAGAAGGTATCAATCTCGCTGTAGAGGTGATTATTCATTGATGCCATTTGAAATTCCATTTCAAAATCACCTGTCGGTCTTAGACCTCTTACTATAGCGTTTATTCCTTGTTTCTTTGCATATTCGACAATCAGGCCATCCCAAGAGTCTACTTTAGCTTGAGGAGTGTCTTTGAGGTGTTCACGAATCATCGTTACACGTTCCTTTTGGCTAAAGAGTGCTTTTTTTGCAGGTGAAACGGCAACGAGAAGAGTAATCTCATCAAAGACATTTAGAGCACGCTTAAGAATATCGTCGTGTCCTCTTGTGAAGGGATCAAATGTTCCTGGATAAATGGCTCTTTTCATCGCTAATCCTAATTGTGATATTTCTCCCATCATACCTATCGATGAGGTTCTTTGTCACACTAAGACTCGTGGCGAAATATAGCTAAATACGAAGATCCCTGAGCATAGACTTTATAAGGTTCGAAGCCACTTTCAGACCAAAAGCTCAGGGGTAACCCCTTATTCTTATCTGACTCTATCCACACTTCATTGGCACCACGACACTTTAAAAGTCCAAGCCCGATTGTTTGATAAATCTTGTGGAGTTCATAAGGAGGATCTAGAAAGAAGATTGAAGTTCCTTCCTCTGGAGTAATGAAGCTTTTAAACCATGCTTCCACTTTCTTCTCTAGAAGCTTTACACTTCTTTGTTTAAAAGCATCATCATAATTGATCCGTAACATGTTTATATTTTCTCTTATGGCCTTAAGTGCTTGATGGTGATTTTCAATAAGTGTTACCGATTCAGCTCCGCGAGACCAAGCTTCAATACCAATGGCACCTGAGCCAGCACAAAGGTCGACAAAGTGGCGCCCCGTTAAATCCTGATAAGAATCAAAGACTCGCCTTTTTAGAAGGACTGAAGTTGGCCTGGTATTTTGGCCTTTAGAAACAAAAAGGGACCGGCTCTTCGCCAGTCCCCCAAGTATTTTTAAACTCATTTATGAATTATGCTGCTTTTTTTGCGCTTGAGCCAGTTCCGTTTACAGGCACAGAGAACTTTACACCACCGGCCATTTCAACCTGACACCCATCTTCGGTGAGCGTCATTTGTACACCAGATAGACTAACCTCAAGCCTTCCATTTTTAACAGACACAGTTGCCGTCTCTTCACCAAGGTTGAAATTCATCTGCATATCAACCTGACCCTGACCTGAAAATTCCATATAACCACCCTCGTCATGTGAGGGAGTAACTGTGGTCGTGGGTCTATGAGAGTCCATCTCCACAATATTAGTTTCTTCTGCAACCGGTTCTTCAGCTTCTTCTTCGACTTCTACTGCTTTTGCCACTATCTCCTCTTCACTTTCAGCCTCTTGGGCTTCCTCGCTTGCTGCGACAGGGGCTTCCTCTTTTGAGACTTCGGCTTCGGCTTGGGCGCTTTCAGCAGGACTTTCCTCTTCTTCAAACTCTCGCTCAAGATTCTCAATCTCATTCATGATATCTTGAAGCTCAGCATCATTAAAGCTTTGGTCCTGATTTTCATCCTTTTCTGACATAAGTCCTCCAGCCTTTTTTACCAATAATTATTCCATAAAGACTTATAGGTTTTTCGGTAAAGTCTTAGGCCAGCTTTAGTAAAAGTCTTGATTAGTGAACCTTTTTCCCTAAATAAAAAAACAACACTCCTTGGCGTCAAGATTTTGGCTCCCAAATCCCCCCTTACATTTGGGATGTCATTGTTTTTATATTATTCCTCCATGACAAGTTGGCTTCAAATGCGTTAAATTTTCGAACACAAAAAAGAGACACACAGGCTTAATTCATGAAGAAAAAGCAAAGATATTAGGAGCTTAGGGTTGAGTAAAAGGATGTTTATTGCCAACTCCTGGCTTCAAGCACAGACACAGCTAAACAGCGAAGAGAGCATAACTAGCTCTCCTCTTAGCGAATCTTACAGGGACCAAAATGGTCCTCTTGCTACATCTATTCGCCCTTTTCTTCCACCAATCCCAACAACTCAAGAACCCGAAGACGCTAAATTTAAACCAAGCAATTACTTCATACCAGGATGGTCAGGTAGTGCCCTTTTCTCTAAACCGGCCATGGCAATTAAAAAGCTTCAAGAGAAGCTTTGGAAAGATGCCATAGACCGCTTTAAGAAAAATGACTGCCTACCTCTCACTCTTTCTCAAAGTATCCATAATGAATTTGTTAGTGAGTATGAGAGCTTCTTTTCAAAGGAAAATAAAAAAGGTCAAAGCGCAGAAATCCTTAAAGAGCATAAGAACTTTTGGGATGAGTTGCGCTCCGACGATTCTTTCTTTAGAGAAGAACTTGAAGCATTCGTAGAGCTTTACTGTTTTAGATTGGCAACGATCTACCTTTTTAAACTCAAGTTTCTCATCTCCTTTTCAAAGGCCACAGGCTTCAATTACACCAGAAGTCATATAATCAATCCTTCAACTTTCTATTCTCAACTTTTTCAAAAAAGCAGCTCTGGGGAAATAAGCTGTGAGTCCTTCAAAAAGAATCAGTATTCTTGGTATCGTCCTAATACCAAACTTGCCGAAAAGCTTGAAGCTCTATCGCAAAACTTCGCCGAGCTCTCGGTGACGCAGCTGATGAAAATTAGCTCCTTTAGAAATCTAGGCCATTCATCAAAGTCTTTAGATTTTTCAAATTCAAATTATAGTCACGCACTATCAAATAAGCTCTTTGGTCAATTTCTAAATCAACTTCTAGTCTTCTTTCCTCTGTGGCAAAATCAAGAAAGCTTTAAGTATCCAGCAGCTGACGGTGTTCAGCCTGAAATTTTAAATACTAAATTTATTGGCGATCATATTGAGTCTCTTGGCCAAAGTCACTGGCTTGCCCAAGAAGGAAATATGCATCTCAAGTGGTCCGAGATTATTTGCCCTGAATTTGTTTCTGGGTCTGGTGAAGGTGATACCTTTGTTCGTGTTTGCCAAGAACTTCAATTTTTAACCTTTCTTACCCACTACTCATTAAATCGAAAACTTGAACCCCAAAAGCTAATATCGAAAGTAACACGAGAGAAATATAGTCAGGGTAGAAATGCACTCGGGACTCAGTTTAATCTTTTTAATGGAAAGGTGAACCAATATGACCGTGTAGTTTTAAATATTGGAAAACTTCCAAAAAAGAACCCTCACCATCACCTTATTACTCAAATCAATAACCAAATGGAATCGCTGAACCCAAGCGGACAATTGGTCGTACTTTCTAATCAAAAGCTCTTCGTGCCTAGTCAGAGTAAGAAAATTGCGACTCTACTTAAAGACTTCAAAGTCGATGGACTATTTAACTTTGAAAAGCTTAAAGGTAGAGGCGAAGTGAGTAACTATGTCTTTATTCTATCTAAGCGCGACCCTTTTAAAAAGAATGGAAACTTTCTCGATATGAACCCCTCAGCATTACTGGCAGGTACAGGTAGCGACACAAAGCAAGACTCTTGCTTTACTTTTAGGTTTGAAGGCGAACTTAGTCTTTTTTCTAAGTTTGAATCTTTTAATAATGAGCTTCATGAGTTCTTCAAGAACAAAAGCTCCTACTCTACTTCCGTCTATCAAAGAAATTTGGCCCACAACCTCACCTTTGAATTTCATCAAGATGCTATTATTGACGGTAAGCTTTTAAGTAGTCTTAATAAAGAAAGTGATAATATCACCCATCCTCACTTCTTTAAAAATTTGACAGAGAACTGCTGTCCCTTCGAATCTCTTTTTAATATTAGCGAACTCGGAGAAAAGTCATCTAAGCGCTTTTCCTCTGACCTCCTTGGAATTCAACGAGGAAAAGCCACTCCTCATACGAGCATCTTGATTATCGACTTAAGAGAGCCTCTCAGACCAGAATTAGAAATTTGTGTACCAGATACACTGCAAGCAAAACAAGAGGAATATGGAACAGCCTATTTTCATTACTATGGGCTAACACCAAAAATTAAAAATTTAAACCTCAATCTATTACGTGAGTTCTTTGAGTCTAATATTGGAAAACAAATCACTCAAATTTGCCTAAGTGGAAGCACCACAAAGCTAAAAGGGAAACTAAGATCGCTATTGATTCCCAACTTCTTGGCGAAAGGAAAGGATTTAAGTGAGTATAATATTGAAGAGCTGCCTCTTATAAATACTTCAGCGAAAGATCTTCTTAACGAGCATCCTGATAATATTAAAGCAACAATTGAGAGTGGAATCATCTCCGCCGAGAAGAGCTACAAAGCAAATCATTTCTGGCTTTACCTCTCACTCCTTGCCCATACAAAATTGATTATCAAGAGTTGTTTGGAGAAAGTAGAAAGTCCCTACTCAAAGGAAGTGAAATTCACGAATCCTCTCCTCATTGAGTCGCTCGTTGAGCTTCCTACTTTTTCTATTTACCCAAATGAAGAGGTTTATACCGAACTTCTTATCAATCATAAACTAGAGCTTCAAGCTCCGCTTACTCATACCAAATATATAAAAAGTGAAGAAGGCCACTCTCTCGAAGTTGTCTCCCAAGACCGAGCTCTCATTCGCTTTCATGGTGAAGAGGAATCTATCCTCTTCATCAACTTTATCCTCAGCCAAGCAAAAGGCATGCAAATTCTTGAGATTTTACAAAACCTTGAGATTCCTAAATATGCTGAACTAAAGGAAACTCTATCTCATATGGATGAGGTTTATAAGAACCTCAACCATCTCTATGGCAACTTAGATACTGAAATTAAGGCATCCATCACCAAGTGTGTTGCTCAAGTATAAATATCTCCACTCGTCGTAATTTCCTCTAAAATAAGAGCATGTCGGATGCACTAAAAGTTTGGGATCTCCAGAAGTCAATTTACCGCCAATTAAAAAAGCGGGCACGCTCATTTGAAACAGAAATCTCTGATGAACTTAAGTCTTACGAAAGAAATCAAAGGAAGTATGCCAATAGAGATTATAAGACTTCTGACTTTAAAATTTTGACAAGCGCCATTGAAAGCAGTCACATTGTCTACCTTGGCGACTTTCATAGCTTTGATCAGAATACTCGAAATCTTGAACGACTTACTCGTTCACTTATCAAGCAAAAGAAAAAGTTTTGTATTGGTGTTGAGATGGTTCATGTTGAGAATCAAACAGCTATTACCGCTTACCTTAGCCACAAAATTACTGAAATTGAATTCCTTGAAGAAATTCAATACCACGAATCTTGGCGCTTCCCTTGGGTTTTCTATCGTCCCTTCTTTGAGATGGCACGAACTCATGGCCTATCCATTCTTGCTCTAAACTCTGAAGGTAATCTTAAAGAACGGGATCAAAGAGCAGCACTCATCATTGGTGACTTCTTAGAGAAGAATCCTGACGAAAGAATGCTTGTTCTCTTTGGTGAACTTCATATTGTTCCAAATAAATTGCCTAAGATGGTAAAAAGTCGCCTTCAAGGTAAACTCTCATCATTTCAATCGACCATAATTCATCAAAACCTTGATGAGGTATATTGGAAGCTTCACGAACTTAATATTGAGAAGCATAATCAAATTGTCGAATTTAGTGATCGTGAGTTCTCCCTGCAAACAGCTCCCCCATGGATCAAGTATGAAAGCATGATCTACTGGTATGAGAATTTATCAGATGACCCTGAGTTTGAAATTCATGACTATGTTTTAAATGATGGAATCCAGGGTCTACACTCTAATGTTCCAGAAAACTTTATTTATCTTGCTGGAAAAATAAAAGGTGCACTTTCTTTAGATATCAATGAAGAAGAGCTCGAGGATTTTAATATTTATGAGCATCAAAACCTCAGCATAATTCTGGATAAAATTGGAAGACTCCCAAAAGCGAACCTTTCTAACTTTCTCAAAAGACTAGTTAAAGAAGGGCGAGTATTTCGTATTCCCTTTTCAAATAACTATTACTGTAGTTCTTACTCAATAAATCGTATGAGCTTTCTCGCTGGTCTCCATATTCAAGATATTATTGTAAGGAAGAGGAATATCAATTATGAAGGCATCTGGATGGAATCAAAACTTGTTAAAAAGTTTATTCTTATCCTAAAGCAAAATGCCATGGGCTATCTCGCCAGCAAGGTTATCAATCCTTTTAGAAAATGTGATCTCTATCTCGATTTCAAAGAAAAAACTCTGGCAATAAGTCCTACACCTGAGGCCACAAAGAAAGTATATGAGACTGCAATGAGAATTATAGAAAGTGATGGCTCAGAGGGCATGCGTTACCTCTTTGAATCCAATAGTCTTACTCATGCCTATGAAACGGCAAGGCGTCTTGGCTTTTACTTCGGCGAAGTCCTCTATGAAAACTTTTTGGTCAAGGGTTCCCCTAATTATAATGTGATATTGGATTATCTTCTCCAAGACAATTTAGATGAGGAGAGCTTTTACGAAATACTAAAGTTGATACTCCCCGAAAAAGAGTACCAACTACAAAAGAAAAGATTTTTTTAAACGATGATTTAGGAATTAAACTTCTTTCATCTTTGCAAGAAGTTCTTTTTTAGTGCTTTTTTCAAGTCGAGCAAGACGTCTCTTTGGAATACTTTCTTTTTTTTCACCAACAGCTTCTAGAACCACCTGAACTTTTCGCCCAAGGTGTTTCCCTTTGGCATCAGCGACGTTTTCAAAAGATATCTTTTGACCAGACTCTTCAATTAGGCTCTGAGCAATCGCCAGGTCGGTATGTTCGACCATTCCCGTAGAAAGGCCCTTGGCTTGTCTCAAGAACTCACGTGAGAATTCGCTACCAGAGTCAAAGAAATCGAGAAGTACTGTATTACCGAGCTTTCTCGTATTAATCGAAAGAAACTTCTTAGGATCATCGAAGTCATAATTATCGATTGCATTAACAAGGAGATGGTAAAAAGCTTGTTCAACAGGCTCTTTTTCTCCATAAACCTGAATCGTCTCTGTTTGGGTATCCAGCTTAATCCCTGAAGTAAAAATTTTAGGTGAAACGAGGTCGATAACACTCATTAAACTTTCTTCAAGGTTAAGATTCTTTCTTGGACGACGCGGTTTCTTTTGCTTTGGTGCTGCTTCTGGTTCTGTCCAAAGCCTTTCTACCTGTTCAGCGCGCTTTACCGAATTATTGGCAGCTAGCACTTGAGTTCCACTCTCATCTTTTTTATTTGAGTTTTCACTTTGACCCGATTCAATGGCCTCTAATGTCGAGCGGCTCATAGTGAGTTCGTAGTATTGCGCTAGACTTTTCAAACCCATTGCTTTGAGTGTTCGGCTAATAAGAGGAGTGAGGAGTTCAAAAGAAAAACGTTCAGACTTTAAAAGCTCACTCGCTTCTTTTTCAACGTCTTCTAATTCAGCTTCAGAGGAGCGTCTTGAAAAGAAGTCAAAGGCCAAGAGAAAAGGAATAATTGCAGCAACTCCATAAAAGATTGTCCCAAGTGTTGCTTTTCGACCTTTAAGAGCAGCGCGAGCCGCTTCTAAGCCTTCACCTATAGAATCTCTTTTGATTTCAAGTTTCTCATAGCGGCCACCAATAGAACTCAAAAGAACATTTTCTGGATTGCCCTCAAAGAGACCATCAACATTTTGTGCTTGAACTTTTTGATGAAACCAAGAGACGTCATTTGAAAGTGCATTTAGGTCGTCAAGAATAGTTCCATTTTCTAGACCTAACTCTTCATAGAGTCTTACCGCTTCACCAAAGCACTCTTCTGTTTTGCCCGCGAATGAATCTTGAAGATAGTTTGCGCCACTGCCAAGAAGTCTCGCCGTATAAGAATTGTGAACTCGACTAAAGCAAGTTTGAATTCCTTCTTGCAAAATTAATATCTTACTATTTTTTTGTGAAATATTTTGAAGACCCGCAGACACTAGAACTAGCGCCATAAGACTTATCGTCGATAAGATTTTTGTTCTTCCTTGAAGCATTTGGGGAAGGCCAACCTTCATGGTCACACCCTTTTGTTACCTTAATATTAGCGGGATAAAATATCCCTTAAAATATGTTTACAAGGAGCAACATAATAGTCAAGAAAGGGAATATTTGTCCCTTTTACCCGTCTATTATAGGTGGTGATTTTCTTCCCCCTAGCATGCTATGATTTATTCGTGGTAACGGATAACCGCCTAATTCAGGCCTTTATAGCTTCAATTGCTTTTCACCTTCTCTTTTTCGGATGGTTACCCCTTCTATCACGGGATTCGAAGAGAGAAATGATTCAAAAGTTAAGTGACCGCGCCATCAAAGTTGAGTCTTTCTCTCCATCGCAAATGAGAAAGTACCGCCAAGTAGGTGTCAAAAATGGTGCTAAAAACTTCTCCCTTCCCACCCCAAGGGGCAACTCTGTAAGTAAAAGTAAGAAGAATTCTCAGCAAGCGAGAGGAGAAGGCGGCCTTTCTCTCAAAAAACTTCAAGCTAAAGTCGATACTAAGGCCTTGGAAAAAGACTTTGATGAGAGGGTGCAAAAGCGAGATCAGCAAGCCAGTGAAGACAAGAAATTAGTTAAGGACACACCTCAATTTTTAAAAAAAGAAATCAAAGCCGCCGAAAGTGGTGTTCCCCTTACTGCCCTTCGCTCAAGTACAGCGACGGAAAACTTTCGACGTCAGGAAACACTAAGACGAAATATGCTGTCTCAAATGGGAACAAACTCTGATCGCGCAGAAATTTTAAAACGCACGGGATTCAATCTTCACTTTGAGCCACCAGAGGGCATTACTGAAGACGAGCTCAATTCAGTTGAAAAAATATTCTACTCTTTCCAAAAAAGAACTTTCGTTACCTACGTCAATTCCTTTGTCACAACCTATCAAGACAAGCTCCTCAACCGCCCTCAACTTGCAACTGCCCTCCGTAACGAAAGGCATCTGCTTACTGGTAAAATAGATTTTGACCGCGAAGGAAATATCCTCCGCCTAAAAATTTTACGTTCAAGTCCTAGTGATGATGTTCACGATCTTTTCGAGGAAACCTTGCGTGGAATCAGGACTTTACCGAACCCCCCTAAAGATATGATTGAAAATAAAGAAACTTTTACTATTTATTACCAACTAAATATTAACTACTAAAGAGCTAATCGATTAGGAACTACCTTTCCCGAGAGTTCCCTTCTACGCTATCTCCTCCGACGCTATCATCATCTGAAAAGTGACTTTCAATAAGACCGCTTCGAGAGAGCTGTGAGAAGCTACTATTATTTCTTTGGTATACGCTACCATCTGGGCAAGTTATGGTTTGGTGATCAGCAGAAATACTTCCTCCTGGGCAACCTGGTTCCGAACTTTGCTCACTTAAGCTTGTGTCTTGATTATTTGTTAATTCAGAACGATAAGCGCTTCGAATAACTCTGTCGCACTTACCTCCATCATATCCAGGTCTTCCGTCTTTTGTTAATCTCGTAGAAATACCATAAAGACAATTGTACTCGTCTCTGTTTATGGCCATACTTCTAGAAGTCTTACCGCAAAAGTTCACAGCATCAGTAACACAACTTTTTGAGATGTCACCAAAATGGCCATCGAACACTCTCTCTCTAATGGCATCATCTCCAGCTCTGTTCCCATTATCTCCAGAAGAATTTAACTCTGCTAATTCGTGGCTATGTTTAATAGTTCTTCCACATTTTGACTTATCTAGAGAATGAGCGTTCTTCGTTCTTCTCGTCACAATATCATGTAGACAAGCAAACTCATTTTCAGAAATCAGCCTACTCCTTGAAGTTTTGCCACAATAATCTGCAGCAGCTCCTGAGCAACGTTGATGGATGTTTAAAGATGAATTATTATAAATCGAAGCTTGTATCTCGGTTAACTCTACCGCAAATGAAGAGTATATTGTGATTATAAATGCCAGTAGCGAAAATCTAACTTCTTTCATAACTTTCCTCAACAATCTCTTCAACAGAGCCTCAAATTATTGGTTTTACAAGAACTTAATAATAACCCTGAATCGGCATAAGAGCCTAAAAATTTGAGGTAGTTCACCAATATCTATGATGAATAGAATACTTCCGTATACTTAGATAAAGTAAGGATCAAAAAAAAATGCCTATAAAGTGAGGCAATAAATATTCGATCTCCATTAAAAAGCCCATCTAGGGAGATGGGCCTTATTAAAAGATAAATTTGAAGTTTTATGATTACCTTCTTGAACTCGATGATCCTTGATATTCTGAACGCTCTTCATTTTTCCAGTAGCCAATATCTCCGTCAGCAAGGCGTCCTAGGCCATCAAAGATATGAGTCTTTTCTCTCACAACCTCGCCACCTGAAACCCACTTTAACTGATACCCTAGAGTTGCATTATCGAAGTGGCTTTGGCATTCCTCCATTCTTCCCTCTTCAATCATCTCTTCTTCTATATATTCAAGTTTCTCTTGATAACTCACAAGCTGAGAACCTGTACGGCCATAATCTTCATCGAAATCTCTTGCATGACGAGCAATTTTGTTACGGCAAGAAAGATGATCTAAGCGTCCAATGAACTCGACTGTTTTGTCTTTTCCTGCGACAGCAGTATCCACAACAAAGTCCTTCGCTCTATAGAGAGGACTCAATTTAAATTCCTCGAGCGATTCTGCATCAGAGCCACCTTTAATAGCAGCAACAACAATTTCTTTCTCTTCAAGACACTCGTTACTTTCTAAACCGCCGAAACAATGAAAAGTCATTGAATGGTCATGCCCAGGAACACGAAGTCGATAAGTTTTGCCAGTCGCACGATCAGCAGCGTCAGCAACACCATCTCTCATTTTCCCAAAAGTAGATGCCGTACTATCGCTTGCAGCATTAAAGCCTTCTTTCGTTTTATCTGCTGCCGAAGAAAAACCTTCTTTTACTCTATCAAAACCGTTACTCACACTATCGCCAATTAATGAACCTGTGGCGACAACACGATCCTTAACTGTGGTAGCGGTATCAACGGCTCCGTCTTTCATATGATTTCCAAGATCACTTGCCCGTGCTCCTGATAATGTTTCATTGCTAGCATTCATTCCTGCCATCACTCTCTTTTTGGCTTCTTCGATCTTAGTCTGACAAGTCATTGAGCTTGGGATAAAGCAATGAACTGATAGACTCTGCCCAGTGCTTGGATTAGATA
>Ga0136600_1000599_pt1 | contig 19069 bp, 22 predicted proteins | sample AntRauMFilla2698_FD_104634 | JGI IMG/M metagenome (GOLD analysis project Ga0136600, IMG submission 104634) | Saline lake microbial communities from Rauer Islands, Antarctica - Metagenome Filla 2 #698 | ecosystem: Environmental > Aquatic > Non-marine Saline and Alkaline > Saline | place...
GGGCAGGGCGGCGTGGCGCCGTTCTCCGAGCTGCAGCAGCGGCTCAATCGCAAGACGGTGTCAAAAAAGATGATGGAGCAGCGCCCCGCTTTCATCCGCGCCTATGACCTTCTGGTCGTGGGAGACGAGGATTTGCGGCGCAAACCGTTCATCGAGCGCCGGGCGCGGCTGGAGGCGTTTATCGCTGCGGCACCGGACCGGCTGGATGTATCCGACCTCGTGCCCATCGAAAGCTGGGCGGCCATGGAGGCCCTGCGCGCCGACCCGCCCCACGCCCACGCCGAAGGGGTGATGCTCAAGCGCCTCGACAGCACCTATGTGCCCGGCCGGCCCAAGGGGAAATGGTTTAAATGGAAGCGCGACCCGTTCCTGGTGGACGCCGTGCTGATGTACGCTCAGCGCGGCCATGGCAAGCGCTCCAGCTTCTATTCAGACTTTACCTTCGGGGTCTGGAAAGCTGATGGCGACGGGCAGGGCGATATGCTGGTTCCGGTGGGAAAAGCCTATTTCGGCTTCACCGACGCGGAGCTCAAAAAGCTCGACAAGTTTGTGCGCGACAACACCTATGAGCGCTTCGGGCCGGTGCGCTCTGTGACCGCCACCAGGGATCACGGCCTGGTGCTGGAGATCGCGTTTGAGGGCCTGCAGCGCTCGCCGCGCCACAAATCCGGCCTGGCCATGCGGTTTCCCCGGGTGCATCGCATCCGCTGGGACAAACCCAGCGCCGAAGCGGACCGGATTGAAGCGCTTGAGACACTGCTAGAAGAACACTTCGACACGCGCGGAACCCGTGATAAATAGCCCGCATTCATAAAAGTGCATCCAAGGGGCTGACATGACGATCCACCTTCTCGCCGCCGCAGGGCCGTCCATTTCGGTGGAGTCGATCACCGGCTATCTTATGACCGTGGGCATCCAGGCGCTCGTGAATATCGCCATGGCGACGGTGATCCTCGTGGTCGGCTTCATGATCGCCGGCGCGGTGGGGCGCTCGGTGCGCAAGCTCGCCGACAAGAACCCGCGCATGGACAAGACGCTGAGCAGCTTCTTTGCCTCGCTGGCGCGCTGGGGCATCATTGCGGTGGTGCTCATCGCGGTGCTCACCCGCTTCGGGGTTGAGACTACCAGTCTTGTCGCCGCCCTGGGTGCCATGACCCTGGCGGTGGGTCTTGCGCTGCAAGGCACGCTCGGCAATGTGGCGGCCGGCGTGATGATCGTCTTCTTCCGGCCCTACTCCATCGGCCAATACGTGGACATCGCCGGCGTCGCCGGAACGGTGAGGGACATCACCTTGTTCTACACCGAGCTGAACACGCCCGATAACGTGCAGATCATCATCCCCAACGGTCAGGCCTGGGACAATGTGATCACCAACTATTCCGCATACCCTGAGCGGCGCTGCGACTTTGTCTTCTCGGCCAGCTATGACGACGAGATCGACAAGGTGCAAAAGGTCCTGCGTGAGCTGTTCGAAGCCGATGAGCGCGTACGCAAGGAGCCGGCCGTGTTTGTGGAAGTGAAAGCCCATAACGCGTCCAGTGTTGACTATCAGGTGCGCGCCTGGTGTGCGGCGGCAGATTACTGGGGTCTGCATTTCGAGATGAACAAGCGGGTGAAAATCGCGTTTGACGAAAACGGCATCGAGATCCCCTATCCCCACCAGGTGGAAATCCACAAGAACGCCCCATAGGCGGTCGCTGCACCGCCTTCGGCTTGAAGCATGAAAGGGCGGTCTGCCGGTCTGCCGGCCGCCCTTTTCGCGCCCCAATCGCCGCACAAGGTGACCCCCATGAGCGATACCAACTCCAAACCCGCGCGATCCGGCCTTGTCGGACGCATCACCGATATCCGGTTCTCCGATCTGGTGATCCTGTTTTTCCTGTGTGTGCTGGTCGGGCTCTTGCTGGCCTTCTTCAACGTGGATCCGGCTGATCTGTGGGTGGATTTCTTCGCCACGGTGGGCGAGGCGTGGAACAGCTTCTTTGGCGGCTTCTTCGACCTTGTGATCAACGCGCTGAAATACTTCATCCTGGGTGCCGTGGTGATCGTTCCGATCTGGGCGATCTGGCACGTCCTGCGCGCGGTCCTGCGCCGCTAGGTTTTCACCTTATGCTAACCACGCGGCGCGGTTTCACGCGCGCGCCATGCCACGCTGGGCTAGGTTTCCGCCTCTATTATGGGGGCCTGAATGCCGGCGGAAATCTTGTTCATGAACGGGCGCAAAGCCCCGGCAAAGCGTCCCTGGCGGGAGCGGCCTTTGATCGTGTGCGATCCTGTGCGCTTCACGCGCCGCCTCACCGTAGAGATTCTTCGCGCTGCCGGTGCCGAGCGGGTGACAGCCGCCGAGACGCCGGAAGCGGCGCGCTGGTTCATAAATCAGGCACACGATCCGGTTCTGCTCGCCGACTGGCGCGAGGCGGCGCAGGAAACGCCCGGCGGCGGGCCCGACCTGGTCCGTGCGGTGCGCCGCGACGAAGCCCGGGCGCATACGCCAAGCCTTGTCATCACCGGCCGGCGCGCGCTCATCGATATGGAACATATGCGCGATTGCGGCACGGACGCGCTTGCCTTGCGCCCGGTTTCACCGGCGCGGCTGGCTGAACGCCTAACCGAGATCACCGAGCGTCCGCGGTCTCTGATTGCCACCGCACGGTTTTCCGGACCCGACCGGAGGGCCGACCGGCCCCTTCGCGGCGATTACAAGCGTGACCGCGACGTTGCAGACGGCCAGGTCAGCGCCGCTGGCGCGGCCCTCAACCAGGCGCGGGCCATCATCTTTGAAAGCTTGCGCCGCAAGGATCCGTTATCGGCGCGGGTGGGAAAATCACTGGAACGGTTTCTTGAGGGACGCGACGGTATCGACGCTGAAGCACGCCAGATCATTACCCTTCATCGCGGCGCCCTGGCCCAGCTGAGCGACCTCAGGCGCGAAGCTCTGGAAATGCGCATGGATGTGGTCGCGGGTCTGGAACGCATCGTGGCGCGCCGCTCCGCGGCCTAGGCCACTGGAAAGATCGCCGCGCCGCGCCTACAAGTTTCGCCCATGAGCGATGAACTTCAAGCCCGCCTCGACCAGTACGCCCCACTTCTGGTGGCCGGCAGTCCCCACGCCGTCGATCTCGGCTTCACGCTGGAGGCGATCCGCCCTGGCGAGGCAGTGATGCGCGCCGCCTATCGCGAAGACCTGGTGGGCGATCCCGAAACCGGTGTGATGCATGGCGGCGTGGTCACCGCGCTGCTTGATCATGCGTCCGGAACGGCGGCGTTTGCCGGGCTGGGCGGGGACAAGGCCACGGCGACGCTGGATCTGCGCCTCGATTACATGCGGCCAGCGACACCCGGACGCGACGTCATCGCAGAAGCCCACACCGTGAAGGTCTCCGGCCTCATCGCCTTTGTCAGTGCTGTCGCCCATAACGGCGATATTGACGATCCCATCGCCACCGCGCACGCCGCCTTCATGGTCACGCGCGTGAGCCAGGACGCTGCCGCGCGCGCCCGGTCCGAGATTGAAGCGGGCACCACGCCGATCTCCCGGGTGGAGAAGACAGGCGGTCCGGCATGAGCGAGCGGCTCTCCCCCCTTCTGTCCAGCCCTTATGTAAAGCGGCTCGGCGTGATCTTTGACGAGCATGGCGACGAGTTGACCGGCATCCTGCCCTACACTGAGGCCCTGGTCGGTAATCCACTGATCCCCGCACTCCATGGCGGTGCAATCGGCGCGTTCATGGAAATCACCGCGTCCGCCGGCCTGATGGCTGCCAGCGATCTCAGCGCGCTGCCAAAACCCATTGATGTGGCTGTGGATTATTTGCGTCCGGGCCGGCCCAGCGATGTCTATGCCCGCGCCGCGATTACCCGTCAGGGCTCCCGTGTGGCCAATGTGCGTGTGGAGGCGTGGCAGGAGCGCCGGTCTGCGCCCATCGCGACGCTTCACGGCCACTTTCTTATCAAGCCGGCAGGGTGAGGTTTCGCACCCTCGTTCAAGCCTTGGTTAACGCTTGCAGGGCAGCATGCGCTCAAGCCCTCGGAGTTGTCCGGATTCGTCATGTCTCAAGGTAGTTTTGAACGCGTGCGCGTCCTTATTCTTGAGGACAACGCCCACATGTCCACCATCCTGCGGACGATTCTGCAGGGTTTTGGCGTGCGCACGATCGTGGAGACGCGCGACGCTGCAGACGCGTTCGAGATCATGCGCAGCGCCAATCCCGATCTCGCTCTGGTGGACTATATGCTGGGAGATGTGGACGGGCTGGAGTTTACCCGGCTCATTCGCACCGCGTCGGACAGCCCCAACAAGTATCTGCCCATCATCATGGTTTCCGGTCACACCGACCGCACCAGGATCTACGAGGCGATCAATGCCGGGGTGAACGAGTATCTGGCCAAGCCGGTGCGCCCGGTGGATCTGTATAACCGGCTGGTGTCGCTGATCGAGCGGCCGCGCCGCTTCGTGAAGTCCGGGCTATTTCGGTCCCGACCGCCGCCGGCGCCAGGATCCGCGCTTTTCCGGGCCGTGGCGGCGCGCCACTGACACGCAGAATCAGGACGAGGGCGACGACGTCGATTTCGGTTGAGGTTTGCCGAGTTCGGCCAAGGTTCAACCCTGTCCGGCGGTCCGCGCGTCCAAGATGCGCCACCGAACGGCCCGCTGCACTGCGCTGTGACTGACCCGAGCGCCGGGTATGTTCGTAAAGGGCTATATGGATAAACCGACGACGAACTCCGAAAGCGGCGAGGGGGCCGGGCGCCGCGGCAAGATCGCCCGCGCTCGCCAACGCCTCGAGCATGCGGCGCGCGGGCGCTGGGCCCTGCCATTCCTGCTTCTGGGTTCGGTACTGGAATCCAGCGTTTTTCCCTGGCCCATCGAATTTCCCATGACTGCCTACATGCTGCGCGGCAAGCGCGCGGCGGTTGAGGTGATCACTATCGTCACGCTGGGCAGCGTCGTGGGGTGCTTTCTGAGCTATCTGGCGGGCCGGGCGGCGTTTGACGCGCTGGAGGGCTTCATCCTGGCGCGGCCGGCCCTGGAGGCAAATCTCGAGCTAGCCCGCGAGCGGATCGAGGATTGGGGACCGCTGGCGGTGGCCTTCGCCATGCTGGCGCCCATCCCGGTGCAGGCCGCCAGTTTCGCGGCGGGACTTGCGGAGATGCCGGTGTGGGCCTTCCTGGCCGCGGTGGCGGTGGGCCGCTCGGCCCGTTACTGGGCCATGGGGGCCGTGATTCTTTTGTTCGGCGATCAGATCACGGCCTGGTGGAAGCGCCTGCCAAGGATCTGGCGCGACTGGGGCGTCGGGCTGGCCTTTGGCGTGTTTCTCGCGCTTTGCGCGTTCGCCCTGGTGTCGCTGTTCATGCCGGCAGGGCCGGGCGGAGGCTAGAATCGCGACAGGCGATTTTGCGGCTCAAGCCCCATCAGGGCAAACAGATGGGCCAGCAGCAGGATGAAAACCACGCCGGCCAGAATCGCCACTGGCGTCCATGGTATCAGGCGCGGCCGCAGCGGATCGGACGGGCGAGCTCCACGCCGGGCAGCGAAGGCGAACAGGGCGGCGTCCAGCGCCATCAGCGCCAGCGTAATCAGAAGGGACATCGGGCGCCTCGCGTCGAGCCGTGGAGACCCCGTGCCGGGTCTTGACCCACACATAGGGTCGCACCGCAAGTTCGTGCAAGGCGCGCCGCGCCGCAGGAAGCTGCAGCAACCAGTAGGCCGGCATGGCCGCCAGATCGGTCAGGCGCGGCGTGAACCCGGCCCGCTGCGCGCCGGCGGCGGCGCAGGCCATGGCTGCAATATGAGCGCTGAGCCCGGCGCCAAGGGCGGCGAGCCCCGCCGGCGACAGGGCCTGTGCCGGGCCTCCCAGCACACCGATTAGCGTCAGCGCCATCAAAAGAAGCCCCGCCGGATACCCTACCGCACACACCACATTGGCCAGCAAGCTGAGCTGCAGGGCACCGAGCGCGCGAAGTCCAGCCGCTTCGGCCAGCCCGCGCGGATCGCGCATCTGCACCAGCCAGGTGACCGCATGACCCTTGAGCCAGCGGCTGCGCTGACCGGTCCAGGCCTTGCGGGTTTCCGGGGCTTCTTCTGCGGTGCCAGGTTCGATCAGCCCGGCGCGCCACCCCCGCCGGGCAAGGCGAAACCCCAGATCGGCGTCCTCGGTGACATTGAACGGATCCCACGCCCCGCACGCCTCCAGTGCGTCGCGGCGGAACACATTGCTGGTTCCGCCCAGCGGCAGGGGAAGGCCCAGCCTGTGATAGGCAGGCAACAGCGCATGAAATTGCGCGGCGTACTCCAGCGCGAACTGGCGCGTCAGCCAGCACCGGTCGCGATTATACCAGCCCAGCGGGGCCTGCACGACGCCGAGCCCGGCATCGGCGGCGAACGCTTCGGCGGCCGCGTGCAGCTGATCTGGGCGCGGGGCGTCTTCGGCGTCGTACACTGCAATCAGCGAGCCCCGGGCGATCTGAAGCGCATAATTCAATGCCCTTGGCTTGGTTTGGGGGCCGGCGGGCGGCACGACCACCACGCGCGAGTGCACGGCTGCCCGGCGCGCCGCGGCGCGCGTTGCGGCCAGCGTGGCTGCGTCGCCATGCTCGAGCGCAAGAATGACCTCCAGCCGGTCGCGCGGATAGTCCAGCCGCGCCAGATGAGCCATCAGGCCCGCGACAACCGCCTCTTCCTGGTAAAGCGCGACGATGATGCTCACGGGCGGCATCTCATGGGCCTCAAGGCGGCGGCGCGGCGACCAGCCCGGCGCGAGAACGCCTAGAAGGCGAAGGGCGCAAAGCGCAAAGACGAACACCAGAAGGCCACCCAGAAACACCAACTCGGCGGCACCCGGCGCCAGCAGGACAAACCCCGCAGCAAAGCCTGAAACCGGTGCCCAGAGCCGCGCCGGCGGAAACAGAGCCTGGCCAGCACTGGCCAGCGGTGTGTCCGTGAGCAGCGCAAACGCCGCAGTCTGCGCGCACGGGTCATCGTGCCGCGATCCCGGCAGCACCGATCGTGTATGTTCGAACATCGCCACACCACCCCCCAATCAGGGGAAGCTTAAGCAGACATTCTCTTAAAAGGCGAATCAGATGTTGATAACCGGCCCCAATTTTCGTTCTGGCGCTTGACTTTGCTCAAAACGGTATCGCGCGTCAGGCGATATCATCGGCTTTTGGATCGAACAGGGCAAGGCGCTTGCTGGCGGTGAGGCGGCCGTCGCCGGGGGTAAGCTCGAACGCGGCGAACATGCTGGTGGGCCAGCCCTGGGGCAGGCCCTTGGTGTCCTGAGCGGACACGGCCAGGGAATGGGCAAAGCTGCCAACGCCGGGATTATGGGCCACCAGCACGATCGACTGAGCGCCCTCTGACAGGGCGGTTTTCACTGCGCGCTCCAGCATTTCTGATGAGGCGTGGTACAGCGCCATGGGGCTGGCGACCTTGGGGTCACCCACCAATTGCGCCAGGCCCTGATAGGTTTCACGGGTGCGCCGTGCCGGACTAACCAGGGCGTGGTCTGCGGTAAACCCGGCAGCCTTCATCGCCTCTCCGGCCCGCACCGCGTCGGCGCGGCCGCGCTCGGTCAGGCCGCGCTCGAAATCGTCTTCGGCTTCGAGCCGGTCGACGGCTTTTGAGTGGCGCATGACGATCAGGCTGGGCATGGGCGGGCCTCGTAGGTGTTGGACGCTGGGCGCGTCTTCGGTCAAAACAGGGCGGGCCAAACGCAATCGGGGTTGCGCGCGCTCCGCTTGAAGCCCAAGTAAAGCTGCGTTCGACGCCCCCCGCAAACCATATCAGGGAGAAACATCATGGCGCTTCTGCTCGGCGACCTCGCCCCGGACTTCGAGGCGATGACCACTGACGGCAAGATCAAGTTCCACGACTGGATCGGGGACGACTGGGTGATCTTCTTTTCCCACCCGGCCGACTATACCCCGGTCTGCACCACCGAGCTTGGCTATACCGCCAAGCTGAAGGACGAATTCAAGAAGCGCGGTGCCAAGGCGATCGCGCTGTCGGTTGATCCCATCGCGGACCATCACAGCTGGATCAAGGACATTGAAGAGACCCAGAACGTGAAGATGAACTTCCCGATCATCGCCGATGAAAGCCGGGAAGTGTCCACGCTCTACCAGATGATCCACCCCAATGCCGACCCCAAGGTCACGGTGCGGGCGGTCTATATTATCGACCCGAAAAAGAAAATCCGCGCCACCTTCACCTATCCGCCCAGTGCCGGACGGAACTTCAATGAGGTCCTGCGCCTTCTGGATTCGCTGCAGCTCACCGACGGCTACAAGGTGGCTACGCCGGTGAACTGGGAAGACGGCGAGGACGTGATCGTTGTGCCGAGCCTGTCGGACGCCGACGCCGACAAGCTCTTCCCCAAGGGCTACAAGAAGATCAAGCCCTATCTGCGCACCACGCCGCAGCCGAACAAGTAACCGGGTTTTATCCGGTCAGATGCGGCCGGTCCCTGATGGGGCCGGCCGTTTTGTTTTGTGGGGTTCGCGCGCGTCGCAAGCGGGTTAAACTGCCCTCAGAACACGAGAAAACTGCGGGAGGACGCCCATGGCCGAACAGGTAAAACTCGACATTTCAGGCGGGATCGGTCTTGTCACGCTGAACCGCCCTGATGCCATGAACGCCTTTACCCGCGAGATGGGCAAGGAAATTCGCGACGCCTTCGACCAGACCGATGCCGACGCCTCGGTGAAGGCGGTCGTGGTGACCGGTGCCGGGCGCGCTTTCTGTGCCGGGGCGGATTTGAGCCTGGGCGCGGAGACCTTCAACGCGGTGGCCAACGCCAAATCAGACGGCACGCTGGTGGATACCGATCCGCAATGGCGCGATTTCGGCGGACTTTTGAATCTGCGCATCTTTGATAGCGAGAAGCCGGTGGTCGCCGCCATTAACGGCGCGGCCGTGGGCATCGGCGCCACCATGATCCTGCCCATGGATGCGCGCATTGCGCTGAAAGGCGCGAAATTTGCCTATCCGTTTACCAAGCGCGGCATCGCCTGGGATGGCTGCGCCAGCTGGTTTCTACCCCGTGTGGTCGGCGTGGAGGCTGCGCTGGACTGGGGTCTTTCGGGGCGCACCTTCCTGGCCGAAGAAGCGCTGGAGCGCGGTCTCGTCTCCGAGCTGTGCGAGACGCCCGACGCGGTGCTGGAGCGCGCGCTGGAGCGGGCGACGGCGCTGACCTCAAACGCTGCGCCGGTCTCTGTGGCCATGAATCGGCGCCTGCTGTGGCGCATGCTGGGCGCCAGCCATCCCATGGAGGCGCACCGGCTGGAGAGCCGCGCCATTCTTCATCGCGGCATGAGCGCGGATGCGGTGGAGGGCGTTACCAGCTTTCTGGAAAAGCGTGCGCCTGAGTTTCCTGGCTCTGTCCCGGCTGATTATCCACCTGGATGGCCGTTTGGGTCCGATCCTGATTACTGATCAGCCTGCAGCGGCGGCCTCGACTTGCCCGGGCGAGCGGCCTAAGTCACGCCGCATCGGTTTTTAGGATTTCATTTTTTGCTCCATAAATCTCCAGATCCCAGGCGTCCGTTCATTTCCACCATCGAGCTTATCGCGATGGTCGGCGCGCTCATGGGGCTTAACGCCTTGTCCATCGACATTTTTCTGCCGGCGCTGGGCGAGATCGGCGAGGCGCTGGGCGCGCCTGGCAATGACCGCCAGCTGGTGATCACCGCCTATGTGTTCGGCTTCGGCATTGCCCAGCTTGTATTCGGCCCGCTCACCGACGCGCTGGGCCGGCGCAACGTGCTTTTATGGGCGCTGGCGGCGTATCTGGTCGCCACGGTGATTTGCGTGTCGGCCCCCACCATGGCGTTGATGATCGCCGCGCGCGCCCTGCAGGGGGTCGCGGCGGCGGCAACGCGGGTGATCGCGGTGGCGCTGGTGCGCGATCTGGTCTCGGGCCGGCGCATGGCGGAGATCATGAGCTTTGCCATGACAGTGTTCATGGTGGTTCCAATCCTCGCGCCCGGGATCGGGCAGGCCGTGCTCGCTTTCGGCGACTGGCGTGCGATATTTGCGATCCTGTTGGCGCTCGCCGCCGGGCTCGGGGTCTGGATGTTCTTGCGCCTGCCCGAGACCCTGACGGTGGAAAACCGGATCGAGTTCAGCGTCGCCTCCGCGGCGCAGAACTATCTCGCCGCGGCCGGAAACCGGCAGAGCGCCGGCTATATCGCTGCGGCGGCGTTTATCTTCGGCGCTCTGTTTGCCTTCATCGCCACGTCCGAGCAGATCCTGGCCGAGCTTTACGGGCTGGAGAACTGGTTCGCCCTGGCCTTCGGCGCTGTCGCCCTTGGGTTGGCTGCAGCGAACATCCTCAATGCGCGCATCGTCGGACGACTGGGCATGCGGCGAATTTCCCATACTGCGCTGGCGGCGTTTGTGGTGGTGAACGCAGTCCATCTGGTCATCGCCGTGAACGGACAGCCGCCGTTCTGGGCCTATTTCTCGCTGCTCTCGCTCGCCATGATGCTGTTTGCCATGATGGGTTCGAATTTTTCGTCTCTGGTGATGGAGCCCGCCGGCAAGCGTGCGGGCACAGCCGCAGCGCTCTACGGTGCGGTGACGGCCATGTCCGGGGCGGTCCTGGGGTCGCTCATCGGTCAGGCGTATAACGGCACGGTGGTGCCGCTTATCGCGGGGCTTCTGGCGATGGGGTCGGCCGCCTTCGCAATGGTTGTTTGGGCTGAGCGGGGACGACTGTTCGGCGTGAACGAGGGTGCTGAAGACAGCAAAGCACAGGTATGAAACGTGAGGGGTTGCAAGCCATCTAAAGGTTGCGTTAATTGTGTACGCAATCTTAAGGGGGAGCAACGCTCATGGTCTTTCATCGTATCGTAGTCGCCGGCGCGTGTTCGCTTGTTATGGCGGGGTGTGCGCAAACCGGTAGTGCCTTGTCCAGCCTGTCCGCACTGAACGCCCTTTCCGGTGCGCAGGAGGCCAATGGCGGGGCATCTGCAATGTCTGGCGATGCGGTCGGGCAGGCCTGTGAGACCGCCCAAACTCAGTTCGCGGCAGCCCAGACCAGTATGGCTGGCGATACGGGCAATGATGAAGGCAGTGCCATGGTGGGGCGTATGGGGCAGGTGCGGTCCGCCGCAGCCGGCATGGGCTCGCTCATGGCGCGCTTTCGTCCCATGGGCGAGATGATGGGCGTGCAGGGGGGCGAACAACTGGACGCCCTGAATCAGACTGCGGAAAGCCTGTTGCAGCTGGAACAGGCGGTCCAGGCCGCCTGCGGCGGTTAGAACTCGTCGACGCTCAGGCTGTCCTCGGCGATGGCACCGTCCAGGCGCCAGCCAGCGTCGTCATCGCGGGCCAATAGATCGCACAGCCAGGGCAGGAGCGTCTTGAGGTCATCTTCAAGCGTGTAGGGCGGGTTGATGATCACCAGGCCGGCACCGGCAAGCTTGCCTTCGCCGCCCAGATCGCTGACCCACAGATCCGCCCGAAGGATTTTTTCCGGCACGAATCCTTTGTCCTCAATGAGCCATTCTGCGAAACCGACGTCAAAGCGCTCCGCCGCCCAGAGATCTTTTAGCGGCCGCCAGAAAATATAAATGCCGTCCTGCCATTTATTCAGGGCGTTCAGCGCGGCCTCGGCCATGTGGGCCATCTCGTCGCGGTGCTCGAACGGCGGATCCACGAGGATCAGCCCACGCTTTTCGCGAGGCGGCAGAAGCGCGGGCAGCGCGCGGTAGCCGTCGCGCATCTCCACCTTCACCCTTGCGTCCCGCGCGTAGCGCTGGTCCAGCGTGCGCGAATCCTGCGGGTGAAGCTCGCACAGCGTCATCCGGTCGGTTTCGCGCATCAGCCGGGCCGCCAGTTCCGGCGAGCCCGGATAGGCGCTCAAATTCGTGCCTGGCGGCCCCGCATTCATTGCCTTCACCGTATCCAGCAAGGGCGAAAGGATACGCACGATCTCCGGCGGCGGAGCGGCTGCCAGCAGGCGCGCGATCCCATCCGCCCATTCTGGACTGCGCCGCGCCTCGTCGCTGGACAGGTCATAGGCCCCGATCCCGGCATGGGTGTCGATGAAGCGAAACGGTTTGGACTTTTTCTTGAGATGCTCAAGGCACAGGGCCAGGACCGCGTGCTTGAGCAGATCGGCGAAATTGCCCGCGTGGAAAGCGTGTCTGTAATTCATGGCCGGGACATGTAACGCCGCTTGCTCCCTGCGCCTAGGCCCCGGCGCGCCGGCACCGCAGCCCAGCCAAGCGGGGAACGAAACGCTCTCGTATGCGTAAATCAGGGCTCTATCCAAGTTGTGAAAGGATTCCTATGGCGAGCGGGCCTGTCTCTCGCGCGAAAGCGGATGCCGAAAACGAAAATGCCGACCCCAAGGACTCCAGCACCGTCGAGGGCTGGAGGGCCGAACAGGCGGTGAATGACCGGGTGCGCCCGAGCGCGCTGACGGTGTTTGAAATCGTGCGCCGTGAGGGCGCCGAAGAAATGACCCGTCCAGCCGCCTCGCTGTTCTGGTCGGGAATCGCGGCCGGGTTTGCGCTGGCGTTCTCGCTGGCGGTATCCGGCATGATGACGGCGATCCTTGAACCGGGTCCGGCGCGGGATCTGATCAAGCCATTTGGCTATGTGACGGGCTTTGTCATCGTGGTGTTCGGGCGCCTGCAGCTGTTCACCGAGAACACGATCGCGGCGATTCTTCCGCTGGCGGCCAATTTCACCCGCTCCAACGCCTATCGCATGGGGCGGCTCTATCTCATCGTGCTGTCAGCCAACCTCATCGGTGCCGCGTTGTCTGCGATCGTGCTGAGCTTTCTGCCGGTCATGAAGCCGGAGCATCTCGCCGGCGCCATGGAGGTGGCCCGCCACGCCATGGAACCCGGCTTTTTCGAGACCATGGCGCTGGGTGTTCCCGCCGGCTTTCTGGTTGCGGCCATGGTGTGGATGCTGCCCACCGCCAAAGGCGGCGAATTCTTTATCGTGGTAACGATCATCTACATTCTCGGCCTTGGCGAATTTGCCCATGTGATCGTCGGCGCAGTGGAGGTCGGTGTTCTGGTGCTGGCAGGCGAGATGAATATCCTTGCCGGGATTGGCGGTTTCATCCTGCCGGCGCTGATCGGTAACATGATCGGTGGCACAGCCCTGTTTGCGATGCTGGCCTACGCCCAGATCCGCGACGAGACCCGTCAGGCCAAACAGGACGAAGCGAAACAAGACGGGGCCGGGCAAGATGGGGCTAAAAATGACCAAGTCTGAACGTGAATTGCGTTTTTCCCTCAATAGGGGATAGGCTAAGCCCGGGTTCGCGTATCGGGGGCGCGCATGGGACGCGACATCACACGGCGCTTGGTGCTGCAATCACTGCTGCAAGGACCGGCGCTTTGTGGTTCTGCGCTGGCACTCGGTGGTTGTGAAGGCGGGCTTTACGCCTCCGGGCGAGCGGCCCCTGCCGGGCGCATTCTGGTCATGCCGGTCCACGTCACGCTGGGGGAGCGGCGGCTAGGCGGCGAGTTTCGCCTGCGCCGCGACTGGAGCGAGGCGGTGCGCCGTCCGGTTCTGGACGCCGCGGTGGCGGTGCTGGCGACGCGGAACCGGATCCCGGTATTTCTTGATGATCAGTCTGATCTGGAGGCTGCCTGGTCTCTGGCCCGTCTCCATCGTCCCGTGGCTGAAAGCCTTATGGGGTTTGACAGACCCTTGACCGGGCGCACGCCCGTCGCCACGCGTGGGCTGCCTGGTCTGGGCCCTGCGGGACAAAACCTTGTGACCGACCATGATGCGCGCACCGGCCTGTTCGTTTCGGTGACCGGGGAATACGCGGAGGGCTATCAACGCGCCGCCGAGATTGTCATCGGGGAAATCTTTGATGTCGAGCTGTCCGGGCTGGAGCGGCGCATCGTCATTTCGCTGGTGAGCCTTGAGACCGGCGCGGTGGTGTGGTCCGGCGCGCGCCATGACCGTGCCATTCGCGATCCCCGGCGCGCCGCGCGCCACGCCCGCGAGCTTGCGCGAATCGCCAACCTGACCGGGGTTGAGCGCTCATGAGGCCCGCCGCCCGCACCAGTCGCGCGATCAGACTTGCCGCGCTTCTCGCCGGCGCCGTGGTGCTGTGCGGGTGTCTTTCAAACGATGCGACGGTGGGGCCCGGCCTGATCGAGACGCCGCGCTTTGCCTTTGAGCTGGATGCACCCATGACGCGGATCTGGCGCGGGGTCGATCCGGAGGTGGCCACCGACCAGCTCACCCGTCACGGACCGCTTCTGGACCGGCTGTTCATGGCAAGCCTGGCGGACGGGACGGGGTTGGTGACGCCGGGGTTTGAGGCCTATCCGCGCTGGTGGGCGAGCACGCCGGCGAACGGTCTGCATGATTTTCTCACCGCCAGTCTCGGCGCGCTGGGATATGAAAATGTGCGCGTGACCGGGATGGACGAGCACGCCTTCGGCACCGAGCGCGGCGCGCTTTACCGGCTGGAACTTGAGCGGCCGGGCGGGTTGGAGGTTTCAGGCCTGGCGCTGGCAGCGGTAAAGGGCGAGGTGCTCGACCTTCTGCTGTTTGTTGCGCCCAGCGCCCACTATTTCGAGCACCGCCGGGATGAGACGCACGCCCTGTTCGCCTCGGTCCGCCGGCCTGCCACCGGCCCTGAACGCGACGCTAAACGTTGAACTTGAAAAGCAATACGTCGCCGTCCTGGACGATGTATTCCTTGCCTTCCTGCCGCAGCTTGCCTGCGTCTCGCGCACCGGCTTCGCCCTTGTTGGCGACATAATCGTCAAAGGCGATGGTCTCCGCGCGGATGAAGCCGCGTTCGAAATCGCCATGAATGACGCTGGCGGCCTTTGGCGCGGTCCAGCCCTTGCGGATGGTCCAGGCGCGCGCCTCTTTCGGGCCGGCGGTGAAATAGGTCTGCAGATCCAGAAGCTGATAGCCGGCGTGGATGAGGCGGTTCAGGCCTGGCTCTTCAATGCCCAGCTCCTCCAGATATTCGGCGCGCTCATCGGCCTCCAGCAAGGCCAGCTCGGCCTCGATTTTGGCCGAGATCACGACGCAGGCCGCACCTTCCTCGGTGGCGCGTGCCTTTACCGCTTCTGAGAATGCGTTGCCGGTGGTGGCGCTGTCCTCGTCCACATTGGCCACGAACATGACCGGCTTGGCGGTCAGAAGCTGGAGCATGCGCCATTCCTTGCGCGCATCTTCGGGCACCGCCGCGTTGCGGGCGGGGCGGCCCTCCTGCAGTTCGGCCAGCGCCAGATCCACCAGGCCGAGCATGGCCTTGGCCTCCTTGTCGCCGGTCTTGGCTTTCTTCTCCAGATTGGCGCGGCGCTTCTCCAGGCTTTCCAAATCGGCAAGCATCAGCTCGGTTTCCACGGTTTCGAAATCGGCCATGGGATCGACCTTGCCGGCCACGTGGGTAACGTCGCCGTCTTCAAAACAGCGCAGCACATAAAGCACCGCGTCGGTTTCGCGGATATTGGCCAGGAATTGATTGCCCAGACCCTCGCCCTGGCTGGCGCCTTTCACCAGCCCGGCAATGTCGACGAAACTCATCCGTGCGGGGATCACATTGGCGGACTTGGCAATGTCGGACAGGGCCTGCAGGCGCGGCTCGGGCACCGCGACCTCGCCCACATTGGGCTCAATGGTGCAGAACGGATAATTGGCCGCCTGGGCCGCCGCGGTCTGGGTGACGGCGTTGAACAGGGTGGACTTGCCCACATTGGGAAGTCCGACGATGCCGCATTTGAAACCCATGACATATCCTTTCACGCCCCGGCCGCGCCTCGGCGCCCGCTTGGTTCAGCCCCGCGCGTATAGGCGATGACCGCCCCTGGTGGAAAGGGGCGAGGGCACCGCAACGCAAAACCGCCCGCCCGTGAGCCCCGGGCGGGCGGTTCTTTTGAAACTTGAAAGCAAAGCGCGCCGGGACGCACACCCCATACAGACGCGCGCTAGGCCTCGCCGACCGTGTCGAACATCGCTGCAGAAACCGCCTCGGCGGCGCTTTTACCGCTCCACAAAAGATAGTGGAAGGCCGGGTAGAGGCGCTCGCCGGCCTCTTTGGCCGCTTCAATCAGGGCGCCGGCCTGGGCGGGCGTCACGCCGGCGGCTTCGGTCAGCGTCAGGGCGTGGCGGAAGACGATGGACCCGTCATCGCTCCACAGATCAAAATGGCCCATCCACAGCCGCTCATTCAGCCGCGTGACCAGCTCGCAGACATCGCGGTAGCGATTATCCGGCGCTTTCAGTTCAAGGCTTGAGCACACATGGATGACGTCCAGCTCGGGCCGGTAGGCAAACCAGATCTGATGGTCGCGCCAGGCGCCCGGCGCGGCCAGGTGCAATTCAAGCTCGTCGCGCTCGTACGGGAACTGCTCTGCGATCACCGCCTGCTCGATGCTTTCGAGCGGGTCAGCGATCGTGACATGTTCCTGGGTGCTGAGCTCCATAAGGTCCTCTCCCCCTCGTCGCAGGCGACTCACCGCCCGCACGTGTACGACGGTACGCTGCGAGGTTTCCGCAGCGCAACCGCCTTCATGATTTGTGATTAAAGCCGCTTAGCTGGATGACTTTTTCGCCGCACCGCGCTTGGCCGGAGCCTTGCGGGCGGGAGTTTTAGCCGCTGTACCGGCTGCTTCCAGCGCGTCGATGCGCGTCTTCAGCGCATCAAGCTCAGCCTCGGCCGCCTCGGCGCGCTCGCGCACCGCATCGAATTCTTCACGGCTGACCAGATCCAGCTCGGCGGCCATACGCTCTGCACGGGCGCGCAGCGCCGTGCGCGCTTCCTCGCCTGCGGCCTGAGCCGCAGAGAAGGCATCCGTCATCAGATCGGCCAGATCGTTGAAAATTGGGCTGCGCGACTGCATGACATCACCGCTCGCTCTGCTATGAAGGCTCATATAGGGGTTCGACCGGGGTGATGGCAACGCGCCGGACCGAACTTAACCGCATTTCGGGCGCCAGCTGACGGGAAATCTTCCATGGAATACTGTCCGCCGAGTTTCGACCTGATTGATCCGGTTCTGTTTTCCATTCCCGAGATCGCCGGCCTCGGCCCGTTTCCGATCCGCTGGTATGCGCTGGCCTATATCGCCGGCCTGTTCATCGGGCTGTGGTGGGTGATGCGCCTTGTGAAGCGCGACGATCTGTGGGGCACCACCACCGCCACGAAAATCGCGCCGTATACGCGAGCCTTCGTGGACGATCTGGCGCTGTGGATCATGCTGGGCGTCATCGGCGGCGGGCGGCTGGGCTATGTCCTGTTCTATCAGACCAGTGCGATCTGGGAGCGCCCGCTCTGGGTCTTCACCGGGATCACCGAAGGCGGGATGAGCTTCCATGGCGGGCTGATCGGCGTGGCCGTGGCGATGTATTTCACCAGCCGGCACTATAAGGCACCGCTCTTGCGCGTCGCTGACGCGGTGGCCGCCGCAGCGCCCATAGGGCTGTTTTTCGGGCGCCTGGCGAACTTCATCAATGGCGAGCTTTGGGGCCGGCCCACCGATCTGCCCTGGGGCATGCGCTTTGCCGCCGACCCGATTTGCGCCGAGCGCCATCCCTCCCAGCTTTACGAAGCGTTTCTGGAAGGCGCGGTGCTGTTCGCAATCCTGGCGGTGCTGATCTATCGCTTCAAAATTCTTGCCCGGCCGGGCCTGTCCACCGGCGTCTTCTTGATGGGCTATGGCGTGTTCCGCGCCCTGGTGGAGCTGGTGCGAGAGCCAGACCGGCACATGCCAGACGCGCTGCAGGGCTATGTCACCATGGGCATGCTTTTGTGCATCCCCATGATCGCGCTGGGCGCGTTCCTGGTGCGCCGGGCGCTGAAGAAACCGGCGATCGGCGACAAAGCGGCCGCGTAGGAAGTTATGGCGTCTGATACCGATGATTTTCGACCACTGGAGATGCTGGCGGCGCGCCTGAGAGCGCGCATTGAGACCGAGGGCCCGCTTTCGGTGGCCGCCTTCATGGGCGAGGCGCTGTTTGATCCCATGGCCGGGTTTTACGCCACCAAGGATCCCTTGAGCGCCGCCAGTGACTTCATCACCGCGCCGGAAATCAGCCAGATGTTTGGCGAGCTTCTGGGCCTGTGGACCGCCGAGGTCTGGGGCCAGATGGGCGCACCGGCGCCAGTCCAGCTGATCGAGCTGGGCCCCGGTACGGGCCGGATGATGAGCGACATGCTGCGCGCGGGCCGGGCCATGCCAGGCTTTCTGGAAGCCTGCGACGTGACGCTGGTGGAGGCGAGCCCGGCGCTGAAAATGGTGCAGAGCGAGACCCTGTCGCGGGCCCCGGTTCCGGTGCTCTGGGCCAAAGAGCTGGAGCGGGCGACCAAGGGGCCATGCGTCATCATCTCCAATGAGTTTCTCGACTGCCTGCCGATTCGCCAGGCTGTGCGCGTGGACGGGCGCTGGCGGGAGCGGGTGGTGGGCCTGGACCCGAAAGAAGCGGCGCGATTCGCCTTCGGGCTTGGCCCGGTCTTGAGCCAAGCAGATATCGAATCCCTGCCAGAAAGCCTGCGCACGGCTTCGGACGGAACGCTGGTGGAGCTGCGCCCCGGCGACGGGCCGCTGGTGGAGGCGGTGGCAGCGCGCCTGCACGCTGCGCCAGGCTATGCCCTGTTCATTGATTACGGATCGGATACGCCGGAATTTGGCGATACCCTTCAGGCGCTTCGCAAGCACGAGAAAGTTGACCCGCTGGACCAGCCAGGCAGCGCCGACCTCACCGCCTGGGCCGCGTTTGACCGGCTGGGGGCGCTGGCGCACGCTGAAGGGCTTGATGTCTATGGTGCGGCCGGGCAGGGGGCATTCCTGAGCGGGCTGGGGATCGAGCAGCGTGCTGCCGCGCTGGCGCGCACGACTGGCGAGGCAGGCGCTGGCAAGTTGATGCGCCAGCTTGAACGCCTGACCAGTAGCGAGGAGATGGGCGATCTGTTCAAGGTGATGGCGTTTGCCAGTCCCGGCTTGCCGCCTCCTCCGGGGCTCGAACGGTTTAAAACCTCGTAAGATCATAGGCTTGTTGTTTCCTGCTCGGCCTTCATGAACCTTTTGTTCATCAAGGCGTCAGGTTTGCGCGCTTAACCCTTTTA
>Ga0136600_1000602_pt1 | contig 18969 bp, 18 predicted proteins | sample AntRauMFilla2698_FD_104634 | JGI IMG/M metagenome (GOLD analysis project Ga0136600, IMG submission 104634) | Saline lake microbial communities from Rauer Islands, Antarctica - Metagenome Filla 2 #698 | ecosystem: Environmental > Aquatic > Non-marine Saline and Alkaline > Saline | place...
CGGGACATTAACGCAGAGAAAAAGAACCTACGTGCTGTGCTGCCGTCCTTTGCGATGCGTCTTCATAAAAAAGGCGAAACAATCACCGAGGCTCTTCTTAAAAAACACATTGCCGAAAACACGCTTAATCTGACACACACCGCGCAAAACCACACATATGATGACATCAAAAAGCAGCTACCTCTGTCCCAAGAACAGCTTCAGACCAAGCTTCGCAATGCAATAGAAAAATGCGACCTTGACGCCGTGAAAAAACTCCATGCACAAGGTGCGGATTTGAGTTTTCGCAACAATTATCCCGTCAAGTACATTCTAAGAATATTATACAAAGATAACGCAACCGATATACTTGAATATATGCTGAAAAACGGAGCCAACCTGGAGGAAGACAAGCAATACGCTTTAGACGAAGTCCTTCATAAACAAAACGGGCAGCTTCTAACTTGCCTGCTAAAATATTGCCCCAGCTTTGACATTAATGATACACAAATAAGCACGGCCTTGATACGAAACGGAAACGGAAACCGCAAGCTTCTTGATATCGCTCTTTCGCATGGCGCGGAGTTTTCCGATCCGCGCTATCTTGTCGCCGCCCTGCAAAAGGGTCAAAAGAGCATTATTGATATTCTGGATAAGCAGTGCAGCAACCATATTGCTGCAATAGAGCAATATTTAGAGGACGATAACACCCATTTTAGCGGCGATGCTCTGCGTTATATTTATAATAAAAACATTGATCTAAATCCCCATTATAACCGCATATGGGATAGCATACTTAATCCACGCAAAGGCCAAATACAGAAACAAATACTAGAACATTACTCTAGAGGATATTATGATCATGGGCCCAGCACAGCAGAGCAGTTCGCTCTTTATGAGGAGTATAGGGACCATGTAGACGCGTATATGGATGGTGATCGATTTGCCACAGAAGAAACAGAAACATCAACCGCTCTCTCGCCCGAATCACGACAACTCATTTATAGCATCTCTGACTATTACCGCCAATTTGCGCTCCTTTGGGAAATCGGCGCGCCGTTTCCGGACACAATAACGGCCGGGATGGAGATTTTCATTGATACCATGTTTAAAGGCGCCATGATCAGGCATGATCTGGGAACGATCAAACGCGCGCACGCCGCGGGCATTGACCTTGCGCGAAAAAGCAATGCCCCCATGCGTCACCTTCTATCTGATATTCGCAATCTAAATGACGTAAGTATTATCAAATATTTACATGAAAACGGCGCACCCCTTGATGAAAACACCCTAAACAAACTAGACCTCGAAGGCGTGCTAAAAATTAATAATCATGAACCCCTTTCCTATCTTCTGCAAAACGGCCTAAGCTGCGCCAAAATCATGGAATATCTACAATCCCGTCCTGCCCTTACCCCCTGCGTCACTGCGTTACGTGCGCTTCATGATAATGGCGGCGATATTCCTGCCATTGCGCGCCACATAACAGATAATCTTCATAACCGTGACGGTATCAAGAAAAAACAGGCTGCAGCCCTTCTTTACATGCAAGAAATCGGCATTTCTCTGGACGCAGACGCAACAACATTTTTATATAATTACAAAAAATGGCAATATCTTCTTGGTGACCAAGCCGATTTACTTAATTCATCGGGCATCGTTCACCTGAACCCCGATCTCATTCGAAAAGACACCCTCACAAGCATATATGAAATGTATGAAAAAGAGGACTATAGCGGATCGCGCGCCATGCTTTATGCCTATCACACCGGCGCGCTGTTTCAAACGCCTGCGCGTGTTCTCGATTATCTGTCAAAATGGGGCACGGCAGGCAAGCAGCCGCTACATGATATATGTCATGAAATCCAAATCCCCGAGACAGGAAATCCCGACCTGAAGGCTTGGGGGGATGCCACGTTAAAACAAGGGCCGGAAATGACAAAGCTTGTTAAATTCGCCCATAAATTGTCCCGCCCCCTCAAAAGCAGAGACGGCAAATCATGGTCTCTTACTTTAACACAGCAAAAAACCGCAAAATTTCACTATGCCAACGGCGCCGATCATCTTGAACTTGCCCGCATGGCCAAGGCCGCCAAATGGAACGAAAGGAATTTCAACGCCGCCCTGAAGCTCACCCAAAAATATACAAAGAAATATGGCGAAGACGGTCAAAAACCGAATCGCATTCCTGTTCTCCGCATTGACGGCAAAGCTTTTGATATGAGTGATTACGAATGCATCAAACTGCCTGACGGTGATCTGCGCGGTTTATTTCTCGGCACCTACACCAGCTGCTGCCAGCATATGGGCGGCGCAGGCAAAGAATACGCCGCGCATGGCTATCTTGACAAAGATGGCGGTTTTTATGTTGTGCAGAATAAGGAAACCAAACAAATCGTAGCCCAGACATGGGCATGGCGCGGCGCAAAAGATGAAATCGTGTTCGATTCGCTTGAAAATCTAATGGGCAAATTCAACACCGCGGCCTGGAAGCCGATTTGCGAAAATATCGCCGCCGAATTTGAAAAACGCAGCGATATTACCGCTTTTACCATCGGCACGGGCGGCAACACACCCGGAAATATCGGCTATAGCCGCGCAAAAAAACCTGTAAAGCCGCGTATCAAGAGCGCAGACGCCTATTGCGACTCAAGGCAGCAATATCTGGTCTGGCAACGCCAAACAGCAGATCCCAAGCCATAGCTGAAATGAAAAAAATGAAAAAGTACGCCTCGTGATATCGATTTGCTGATTTATAAACCCATTTTGCCGGGACTACCCGCCTCTACGCCATTTAAACCAAGCTCTTCTTTTTGCCTTAAATACGCATCAATGGTTTTTGCATCGCGCTTATCTTTATAATCCGCTATACGATCCGCGACTTTACCCGACAGCTTCGCAGCCCCGCTTAGCAATAACGGACAAACTATAGCGCCCGCAGCCATAGCGCCCGTAGCCATAGCCACAGCAGCAAAACTTCCGGTCAACGCACTTGCGCCTATAATTACTGCACTGGCTGCGGCGTAAAACTTAGATGCCAAATTAAAACGAGATTTAGGACGAGAGCTATCTTGCTCTATATTTTTTTGTAATTGCCCCACGGATGGCCCAACACGAGAAGATCTTTTATCAGTGGACATCTCTTCCGCCATCATTGATGCAAGGATGAACGCTACTGGCGTCGCAGCCAGCCCCGCAGTTATCCAAGCGCCTGTAGCGCCGCCAACAAGACCGCCAAGTCCTACAGCGCCCGCACTCGCAATAGCATAAAGTCCGGCGGCAGTTCCCGCCCCTCCATTACACGATGAGGATCCATCCGCCTTCATCTTGGACGCGACAGATGCCGTAGCAGCTGTTACGACTATAGTCATTATGATCTCCCTTTATAAACTAATTACACTTTGCTTTTTAAACACATATTTATTTTGTAATTTACACACTAAAGTCTAATTTGTCAAGTTATTTTGCATAGATGCATAGCGTGGGCAAGATCAGAAATCGCCCCCCCCTCAGCAGCAATTTACTGACTTAGAGGCCCACTTTACCGGGCGCTAAACAATGCTGCGCAGGACTAGCCGCCTCTACGCCGTTTAAACCAAGCTCCTGTTTTTGCTTTAAATACGCATCAATGGTTTTTGCATCGCGCTTATCTTTATAATCCGCGATCTTGCCCGGAAGCATAGCAGCCCCGGCCAGCAATAACGGACAAGCCATACCACCCGTAGCCATAGCCACAGCGGCAAAACTTCCGGTCAATGCGCTTGCGCCTATAACCGCGGCACTGGCCACAGCATAAAATTTGGATGCTAAATTAAGGCTGGATTTTGTACTCGAGCTATCATGCTCCAAGCCTTCTCCGTCTCTGTCGACCCCTCCGACGACCCGCAGCGAATCCGTGACAACCGATAAACCAGATAAACCCATTTTTTGCTCCTTATAAATTAATTCATTAAAACTTTTTATTTAAACTATTTCGCTGTTCATACATTTTTGTGTAATAAGCAAAATGATCCGAATTTTCTTCTCTGCGCTTCTCGCGGTAATTTGAAACTGCACCTGCTGCGAATATGCCGCCAATTATAAGAAGCGGTGAAGCAGCCAATGCGCCGCCAATCAAGGCGCCCGAGGCACCAGCGAAAGCATAGCCCAAACCAACCGCACCCGCGCTAGCAGCCGTATAAAACGCCGCCAAGATACCCGGACCTCCATCATCAAATGCTCCGGATTTTCCTGCTTCATTCGCTGTGTACGCCATAGATGCTATTGCTACCAAACCCATTATTTTCCCCGTAACTCAAATTAAAACATATTTAATATGTGTATAATATATAATTAAATTGAATTATGCAAGAAAATTGTAAGAATTTCATAAAGCGCGTCCAATAAAATTTTTGCCATAAGCACGGAGAGTAGTGTTTCTCCGTCTCTTTCAGTTTTTAAATTTCCTCATTCATCCAAGAATCCCCTATATCGATTCGAGATCTATGCCCTTCAAAGCAAAATTTTTCGTATTTTTTGTTGCACTATTTCCAGAATCGGTTATAAATCCACGATTCCGTCAAATACACCCTGATCAAAACAGGGTTTATCAAATTATTTTCAATTTATTTTGCTTGTGCGTATCCTGTGGACAATCATGTGCGCGAGTTGGATTCGTTCAATGATTCCATATTATTGATCGGCGCACCAATCAATCAACAGACCCTATCCTATTGAAATTATTTAAAAAAACATGAAAAAAGGACTCGACTCTGACCCTGAACGGAGTCATATTTGGATTGTTAGCAAGACACGCCGACGAAAAAAAGCAAAGTCTTCGGACAGCGTTTTGGATCAGAGGGATTTAAAGATTTCGACATCGTTTTCTTTAAATTGCTTGCTTGACTAAGGACACTTTGGTCGGTGTTCGGGTTCTTCGGAAGAAGAACTTCAAGAACCGGGATTTAAAAAGTAGATCTCACTATATATTTACTTCGGTAAGTTTATTTTGAAATATATTTGTTTATTTTCACGACTTGATGTTCCCGGCAGAGCTTAAAAGATGCATGGCATCACGTGACGTTTTTCGCAAAACTAGGCCAGTGGTCGCGCACTATAAAACGTTTAAAGCGAATAACGGATAAGCGAATGTACAATAAACATGTGTTTTGAAATATTTGTATGTAATTGCAATACTGCAGATGAGTGGTTTAATCGTCCACGATAAATAATCGCAAACGCGGGTCGTTTGTAAACCAAGCAAAAGAAGGCAGGTCGCTCCTGTCTCTGCGCAAGGCTTGATTTAAGCGATGATCTCTTGATTATTACAGATGCCTTACTTCGGTACTTCATTTGTAACAATTATTAGAGAATGCTTCCCAAAACAAAGATGCTGATACCTTTCTTTATGTTGGTGCTTAATCTTCGGATTTTTCATTTAATATTTTGAAACATAGGTATCAGCATTTTTTTTGTTTTGCGCCCCGAAAATCGCTCCATACAAACCTCTCCACCCTCATTCTGCTGGCATATCAGCGAAAATCCTTATAAAAATTGAGCTTTTCTCTATTTCACCTTGATTAAAAGCAAAAAACTATTTTATATGTTTTAATAACTAAGCTGCACCGCAGCACATGAAATTAAAAACCAAGGTATTATGGCTCTTAATCTTTCCAAATTAAACGTACTGGTCGTTGAAGACATCCTCCCGATGGCAAAACTTCTTGCGGCCGTCTTGGAATCGCTTGGCGTTAATCATGTCTCGATACAAAATAATGCCGAATCCGGCTTTGATAGTTTCTGCAAAACAAATCCGGATATTGTTTTTATTGACTGGGAAATGGAACCAATGGACGGTATCGAGCTCACGCGCCTTATTCGCCGCAGTCCGCAATCCCCAAACCGTATGGTTCCTATTATTCTGGTCACAGGGTACAGCGCCCTTGTCCGCGTTGCCGAGGCGCGCGATGCCGGCGTGACCGAATTTCTGGTGAAGCCCTTTTCCGCAAACGATATTGCAAAACGCGTCAGCTACGTTATCAACAAACCGCGTGACTTTGTCGATCTTGGCGAAATCTATTTTGGCCCCGATCGCCGTCGCCGCGCAGTTCCCAATTACGGCGGCCCCTTCCGCCGCCAAGACGATGCCGCAAACGCGAAAAACTCTGTCGGTGACAACGCATTGCTTGACTGGGGCTAAGCGCAGGATCTATACCTTAGATCAGATATGCTCGCAAAACTTCTAGCCAGTACATATATAAAGGACGAATTAAATGTCTCGATTTATAATGACCGCCACGCCTGTTGATGATGCGCTTCTCAAGCTCATCGCCCACTTGCCGACAAATAGTCTGGCCTCCAATATCGAAGAAGGTTTTTTTGAAAAATGCACGGACAGCGATTTCATGCGCATCGCCGTGCTTTTGGCGCAAAAAGGCTATGATGAAGGCGGCTGCCCGATTGGCGGGGTTATTATCGACAATGAAACACGCCAAATACGCGGCAAAGGCCACAACACACTCGTGCAGGAAGACCACCCTTATAATCACGGCGAAACATCCGCCATCCGCGATGCCGGCCGCATAGATTTCAGCAAAACAACCATTTTCACATCGCTTTCGCCCTGCGATGTGTGCGCAACGCTTATTTATATGCGCGGCTTTGCCCGCGTTGTTGTCGGCGATGTCACCAGCGCTTCGGGCAACGAAGACATGATCCGCGCCAAAGGCGTACAGGTTGATATATTGGAAGATCAAAAAGGCATCGCCCTATACCAAAAATACCGCACCGAAAAACCCGATCAGGATCTGGAAGACTGGAAAGGTCTGGCAGGGGTCAATACGAGATAAAATAAAATAAAAGATAAGTTTCCAAAGGCGTATTCACGCAGCCCATAGCCGCGCATCAGGCATACCGCAAAACTCTATGCTCTCGCTCGGCTGCCATTGTTGGTTGCGGTTTTGGCGGGGCGTTAAAATACGCCAGCGCCTCTGCGACGTTCATATTAAATGTCTCTGTGCGCGCGAGCGGCGGGACAAGATGCGCTTTCATCTTAAGCGCCTCATCATCTTCGGGCAGTGCCTTTAACGCCTCGATAACCGCCTTATCATCCAGATCAACGCCGCAATCCAGCGCGTAACGATAAGCTTCCGCTGCGCCTTTTTCTGCAGCACATTCATGATACAGCGCCCGCTTCTTTTCAGGCGAAATCAGAGACCAACATTCCTGCGTGATTATACGCTCTAAATCGCGGCCATGGAAATTCGCTTGCGCTATAATCTCCGGATCTTTTCTCAAGCTCTCATCCGCAGAACCAAGCGCCAGGCCGTTTTGCTTAACGGCCGCCAGAACAATTTCTTTATTATCCCTCAAACTCTTATCCACATATTCAAGCGCTATACCATTCTGTGTGACGGCCGCGAGAACAATCTCTTTATTATCTCTCAGGCTCCAATCTGCATATTCAAGTGCACGACCATCTTGCCTGACGGTCGCGAGAACAATCTCCTCATTATCCTTCAAACTCTCATCTGCATATTCAAGTGCACGACCATATTGCTTAACAGCTGCGAGGACAATCTCTTCATTATCCCTCAAGCTCTCATGCGCATGTTTAAATGCTAAACCATTTTGCGTGACAGCCGCGAAAACAACATCCTTATCTTTTTTCAAGCTTTTATTTGCATATGCAAGCGCCTCGCCATATTGCGTGACCGCAGCAAGAACAATGTCTTTATTATCCCTTAAGCTCTCATCCGCACAGCTAAGTGCATATCCATCTTGCGTAACCGCAACAAGAACAATCTTTTCGTTGCTTCTCAAGCTTTCATCCGCATAATGAAGCGCCCAGCCATTTTGCGTGACAGCTGCAAGGACAATCTCCTTATCTTTTTTCAAGCTTTCATCCGCATATTGAAGTGCGTAGCCATCTTGCGTGACGGCAGCGAGAACAATCTCTTTATCTCTTTTCAAGCCCTTATCGGCATATTCAAGTGCCCAGCCATGTCGCATGATTGCAGCGAGAACAATCTCTTTATCTCTTTTCAAGCCCTTATCGGCACATTCGAGTGCCCAGCCATGTCGCATGATTGCAGTGAGAACAATCTCTTTATCTTTTTTCAAGCCCTTATCGGCATATTCAAGTGCCCAGCCATCTTGCGTGACGGCACGCAACATAAAATCTTTATCTTTTGAATGCGCTCTGCATGCGTCTTCCGAAAAATCCTCGCTGTGATCTGCATTTAAGATATTACATTTCTCCATCAGACTCTGTAACTCTTGCGGAACTGCCTCAACTTTTCTATCATTTTCATCCATCAAGCTGTTCGAATCTCGATGATACTGGTATTTTTGCGGGCTGTTTTTCGGCATAAAAATGATTAACGGATCGTCTTTATGATAGGCGAAGAAATTATTTCCGGCCTGCGTCGCGGATGTGCACCACTGAGTGCCCTTACCCCAAAACTGCGCGGCTTTCATTGATAAAGGCACGACCGCCATGCCCAGATCGCCTTTATATAAAACAATGGATTGATCGTAAATATCCTGCTTGGCTGCGCGCCGTCTTTATGGCTCTGCAGATAAGCTTGAATAATCCAGTTTAAATAACGGTGCGGCTTTTTCTTTTCCTGCGCGCTCGGGTCCATCGCGGCGAATTTATCAAATATATCACCCGCACTCATGCCATCCACAGCGCCCGATAACCACCCCGCAGCCGAGCGATCCCCCGCGCCAAGCGCCGCTTTGATCTTGGGCGCAAACTGCGTCTTTAAAAATTGATATTTCCCGCGCTGTGTATTATCCATGCCCTAAGCCCTGCTTTGCGCTCTGTTTCACGCCTAACTTTACAAACAAAGCACAATACCCAATAAAACGCCCAAGGTCAAGCTTTATGTAAATAAAGATACTGCCTAATAAATTAAACTGATGGAAAGTTTTTTAAAATATCACCGCAAGAATAACGGCAAAAATCAATGATGCGATTAGCAATCCGATCGTCACGAATGCGCCTATGCCATCGCCATATTTTCTGGCAAGATGCCCATCCACAAAGACGTAGAATATGCCTATTGCGGCCCCGATCAATCCGGATGTTACAATGCCGATCTCTGTGAAAAACCCGGAAACGACCCCCGCCACACCGCAGAAAAAAGCCCAATATATATAAAATAAGACATTCGCGAATGTTACGACCGCATTGCCGACTTTGTCGCCAGCAAGATTGTCTTTGCCAAAGAGCGCCTTTTCATCGTGCCTGCTGTTATCGTGCCTGTTATTATCGTGCTTTTTTTCGTCGCTTTTGTTGGTCATGTTCATCCTGATCCGGGCGGGGATTTATTCAAATAAAAGCCTAAGCACTTTCCTGCTGATCGGCGGTAAAATCTTGTTCTTCCTGTTTTGCCGCGCCCTCTAGGCTCTCGCCTTCCTCAGGCACTTTCACCAGCTCCAGGATATCGTCAATCAGCTCATCCGTGACAACATTATGCTCGCGCCCGCGGTCAGACAGGGCAATGCGGTGGCGCAAAACGCCCTTTATGACATTTTGGACATCATCCGTTGTTGCAACATCGCGCCCTGCAAGCCACGCCACAACACGGGCGCAGCGATCCATAGCCAGCGTGCCACGCGGCGAAGCGCCAAGGGAAATATAACTTTTCAGCTCATAGGTATAGCGCGCGGGATAACGCGTTGCGAAAATCAGATCAACAATATATTTTTCAACATGCGGCGGCACAGAAACGCGGTCAACATAGCTGCGGGCTTCAAAAATAGCCTCTTGTGAAATGCGCTTGTTTTCCTGTTTGGGCGATCCGTCTTCGGCTTTGTTTGCCTGACTTTGCTCTTCGCGCACAAGCCGTATAATGCGGCCTTCGGTGGCCTCGTCCGGATAATCAACGGTCAAATGCATAATGAAACGATCCATTTGCGCTTCGGGCAGCGGATATGTTCCCTCTTGCGTGGACGGGTTTTGCGTTGCCATCACCATAAACAGCTCTGGCATTTTATGCGGCACGGAAGCCACTGTCACCTGACGTTCTTCCATGGCCTCAAGCAAAGCATTTTGTGTTTTGGACGGCGCACGGTTAATTTCATCCGCCAGCACCACATTATTAAACACAGGCCCCGGCGCGAATTTAAACGCGGTTTCGCCCGTTTGTTCATTTTTTTGCAGTAATTCCTTACCCGTAATATCCGATGACACCAAATCGGGGGTAAACTGTATGCGTCCGTACGTACCCTCGATATTATTGACCATCGCCTTAATTGCGCGTGTTTTCGCAAGACCCGGCAAGCCCTCGACCAATAGATGCCCATTGCCAAGCAACCCGATAATCAGCTTTTCGACAATTTCCTCCTGCCCGAGAATTTCTTTGTTCATATTCTCGCGCAAACGCTGTATTTCTGCTCTGACATCCATAATGACCTCTTTTATTCGGTTGGGTTTATTCGATTGGATTTTCCCTTTTCTTGCGGATAAAGCCCGTGTAAGATAGGGACAAGATTATTTCATTGTTTTCAGGTTACCCTTATAACCTTTTCAAAACCTTAACAAAAATACATTTTCAAACACAGGATTCTTTCACCCATGGTCAAAAGATTAAATGTTTCCGACGAAGAGCTTGAGGAAAGCATCCACCAATATTGCCGCGACATCACAAAACTGGAGCGCCAGGGACGCTTTGACCCGATCACCGGCCGTGACAAGGAAATTGACGAAGTCATTTTGATTTTGCTGCAAAAAGGTCGTAAAAACGCTGCGCTACTCGCCCCTGCGGGCGTTGGTAAAACGGCCATGATTGTAGGACTGGCGCAGCGCATTGTCGCCGAAACCGTTCCTGATTACCTGAAAGGCGCGCGCGTTCTGGATGTTGATATGCCGCGCATGGCTGCGGGCACATCCAGCCCTGCCGATTTCCAGAATCGCTTTATGCCCCTCTGTAAAGGCATCGCAGAACGTTACCACGAACCCGAATATCCGAAATACATCATATTTATTGATGAAATGCACACCATCATGCCCACCTGCGAAGGCAGTGCCTATCGCGGCCTGTCCGAAGCCATGAAGCCGTATTTAACCGTCGGTGACCTTCATGTTATCGGCGCGACAACATTGGACGAGTTCCGTATGTACGTGGCCATTGATCCCGCTCTGGATCGCCGCTTCCAGCAGGTCTTTTTATCTGTTCCAAACGCCGAAGAGACTTATGCCATTCTGCAGGCACTACGTCCCGGCCTTGAAAAGCACCACAAGATTAAAATATCGGATGAATTGTTGAAATTTGTGATTGAAAAAACAAATCTGCATCTGCCGCGCCGTAACCAGCCGGACAAAGGCATCGTCATGCTGGACGGCGCCTGTGCGTACCACGTCATGTATAACGGCTATGACGGTGAGCTCACGGAACAAGATATCCGCCAGATCATCGCTATCGAAGCCAAACTCCACCCCGATGCGCTGTAAGCCCAGTACTTAAAAAACCGATTATTAAAACAGAGAAAAACCATGGATGACACAAACGACAAAAAAACTTGCTGCTTGAAAAAACAAAATTTCTTTACGCTTTTACTCAAAGTAAACGGCATAATTCTCCTCTTGCTCTCTATTCTGATTATCGGAGAAATCTGGCTGGAAAAATTTGATGATGATGATTTCTTTACCAAAATAATCATTAGCTACGGCATTATTTTTGTGAATTTCTGGGTGCTGAATACCATGGCCCGCCGCAGTTTTGCCGAAGAAAACGGACAAAGCACGAAATCTGACAAGACTTAAATCCTGATGGATATTAACAAGCTCACCAATGATTATTCACATGTGCCCGTTCCGGATGAACAAAAACGCTCTGTAACGCGCCTTCTGGCTGTGTTTATGGCATTCACAGTCAATGTGGCATCTCTGATATTAGGCGCGCAAATCGGCGCCGAAGCGACCTTGGTCGCGGCCATTGGCGGTAGTCTGATCGGCGGATTATTGCTATTTGTTATTGGCTCTATAACCGCAATGATCGGCGCGCAAACAGGTCTGGGCACCGGCATGATCGCTAAAATCACCTTTGGTCATCACGGCGCAAAATTGATTGCACTGATTTTTGCCTTTTCATTGTTTGGCTGGTTCGGCGTACAGACCGAGCTTTTCGCCGCAGGTCTTGGTGAATTACTGCGCTCCGTATTTGACATTAGCGCGCCGCGCCTTGTTCTTGTTATTATTGGCGGGCTTTTAATGAGCTCGACCGCGATTATCGGTTTCAAAGCGCTCGAAAAACTAAGCCTGCTTTCTCTGCCGCTATTGCTGCTTATAATAATACTGCCGCTGATCATGCAAATGATAAACGGCAATATGGCACAGATCCTTGATGCTTCCGCGCCCAAAACAATGTCTATGCAAATGGTCATATCTCTGGTGGCAGGCAGCTTTATGGCTGGCGCAGTGGTGATGCCCGATATTATGCGCTACGCCAAATCACGCCGCGACGCGGTGGTTACAACCTATCTCGGCTTTGCACTTTTTTATCCTGCTATGCTGATTATTGCCATCCTCCTCGCGATCCTGAGCGGCGCAGGCGATATTGTTCAAATCCTGATGATGATGGGAATGGGCTTACCTGCGCTAGCGATCATTATTCTGGCGACATGGACAACAAACGATTCAAACCTTTATTCCTCCTCGCTCAGCCTTGCGTCCATATTCATGAAAACACGCAAATGGAAGCTAGCCGCCCTTGCAGGCCTTATCGGTACGGCTTTTGCGGCCTTTGGTATCATGAATCACTTCATTGGCTGGTTGATGCTGCTCGGGCTTGTGATTGCGCCGATTGGCGGCGTGATTATCGCAGATTATCTTTGCCGTCCTCATGCCTATAACGCGCTTAAGATAAATGACACGCCCAAAACAAACTGGAAACACCTCGCTGCGCTGATAATCGGTATAATCGTCGGTTTTATGGCATCGGGCGGACATCGCGGCGGCCTGTTCACATTAACAACAATACCACCGCTGGACGGTTTATTAATTGCCGCGCTTACATGTTATGGTTTTCATAGATTAATGCCGAAAAATTCCGGGCTATGACGGTTTATTAGCTGATAAAAAGCTATTGGCTCTTATTGTATTACTTGTCTCAAAAGACGGCGCAATCATCCCGAGTTTCCCTGCTACATCTCTAACCGTATTCATGAAACGGTTTGTTCCACCGATACAATTATCATTTTTGTTGATTTGATTAAGCATCGCATCAACCGGCAACACAGCTGTCATTGCGCCATACACGAGTGGACGGGTCAAATTCTGCCAAACCGGAAGGCTCAGCCCTTGCGCAAATGCGGAAAAAATGCGTTTGTCCGGATCTTTTGCCAGACGCAGTGATATCTTATCGCACTGTTGCGTGCTGCCATCCAAGCCAGGACGAGAACAATAAAATCCCGAAACATGATTAAACTCTCTATTACGCCCCAACAATGCTACAGCATAAGCTGGAACAGTCACCAATAAACTTAAGCCGCCCGTCGCAAAAGCAAGTCCTGTTTGTGTTGCAAGCTCCGAAAATTTAGCAGATAATTGAAAAGCCGTCTTGTATCGCACTATCTTGCGTCTCTCTTCTCTATACTCTTTTTTAGACGCTGGAGAAACATATTTAGACGCTGGAGAAACATATTTAGACGCCGGAGAAACACATCGCGACATCGTTTCTTGCGGCACCAGCGGACACTCGCCCAGAAACTTATCCATACAAAAAACTGTTTCACGAAACATATTAATTTCCTTGTTAATTTATAATTTTCATAAGAAAAACTTTTTAGCGTATTATTCATAATGCTGTCAAACAGAATAGCGCGCGCAAATTATTCTTGTTACATAATGGATAATTTATGAAAATAGACTATTTTAAAGTGCTAAAGCGCTTGCTTTGCGGCCTCTACAATAAGCACAGAAGGGCCAAGCGGTAAATTCGGGTGCAGCTTACCAATGGGGCGGTCGGTGTGTTCATAGCGGTTAACACGCGGCTCTGGGTTTTTCATGCGCTGCTCTTCTTGCTCCTCGCTTGGAACATACATTGCCAGCGTATCTCGTATTGCAGTTTCGAATGTGCCCTCGGCGGCAATAGCGCGTGGCAATTTATAATCCGCGTTCACGCCCCAATATAATGTAACGCCAGCTTCGTCCGACCAACGCGCCAAGACATCGCGTAAATTATCACCACGCGCGGCTTGCCAAATACGGACATCATATGGATTTAATGTCTCCCCCGGCGAAGACGCATATACAGACGCGCCGGGAATTGGCTCTTGTAATCTTATATAAGATTGCGCGCGGATATTCTCACGGCTCATTTCATCCATTGTATGCCTTGCTGCGGCAACGGGCACCATGACATCGGGCACAATATCTTCCAAGCTCTCGTCAATACTAGCAGGCGGCAGAGGCTCTGAATATCTTGCTGCCTGCGCTAGTATAGCCGCCAAATCAACAGGCGCTGATCCTATGTTTTGTGGCTGCTGCGGCTGCGGAGGCTGCAGAAGCTCGGGTTGTGATTGTAGCCGCGGCGCAGGAGCTTGTCTTAAAATCATTGGAATAGGATTGGTTAATCCTGTTTCTGTTTTATCATTCATGAAGTGCGGATTACGCTTTGCGGGCGCATGCGGCGCAGGCAAAAGTTCGTTTTCTGCCCGGGCCATGGGCTGAGCTAACGGGTCATCTATTGCGCGTGGCATGATATTCGTCGCCGGGATATTCGCCGCCGGGTCATATGTGTGTTGTGGCACGCCCTGCGCATTTGCAAAAACCTCATGCTCAAAATCAGGGTCATTTTGCTTATTTATATATTGAGGGTCATACATTGCCATATATGGCATTTTCGGTGCACCCATATCAACAATACGCACCGTTTTGTTTTCAGTGATCTCTACGTCGTATCCGGCCTCATTTAAGGCGTTTTGCAGTATAATATCCCATGGCGCGCCGCCATCCCAATCGATTGCTGCTGCGACATCAACACCAGGGTCAAATGCATAAGCATACCCCGGTGGCACAATTTGCCTCAAAGCAAGCGCCAGCGGGATGTCACGACCGAAACCCTCTACCACTGCGAGATCGGAATTCGGCGCAGATGGTGCTGGCATATTCATACCGTGACCCGCCATGCTATCATGTGTTTTAGACATCTGCGGACCTTCTACAGATTCCACAGGCTCTATTGCCACAGGGTCCAAAGGATATCCCATAGCTTCGGGTGCATCAGTCGAAGATGGTCCACCATAAAGGTTCGCAGGTGCACGCATTTGCCCCTGCCCCTTCATCTCGTCAGTAGCGTCATCGTGCGTTTGCATCGGTGCAGGCAATGGCGTTACTTGTGAAGGAGGAACCCATTCAAACCCGGCATGAGCCGTTTTCGGCATGCCGGCTCCAGCCAATAAAAATGCAGACATAGAGAAACAGCCAAATGCCAATAAAGATGTCCGTAAAGATTTACCGGACAAAGAGGTGGTGCGTGAACACGAAACCGCGTTCACCTTGCCTGTTTTTATCTTACTCTCTTTATAATTTATGCCGCTGTGAATCATTGTAACAGTCTATGTTAAAAACAAACCTTTGAATATACGCTTTAAAGCTAAAGCAATGCTGATATTAGAACGCATTAAAGGTAAAATGCCAGATGCAAAATCACAAGTCTTGAGTGCGCATTTCTATGATTTATGCCCATTTATCCCCACCAAATGCAGTTTTTAACAACATAAAGGAACAACGCCTATCCGTAATCACGCATTTTGCGGTAACGAAACGAAGGAAGGGCGGGCCTGTTCTGTCCTATAAACCATACACGCAAACTGCGCATCGCAGCAGGAAACGTCAAACCGCGCTTTTCGACAAAGCGGAAAATCAGAGTTACAATAATCGTTAAAACCAGCGTATAAAGCCGTGCGTGAAAGACAAGAATAAAAAATGGAAGCGCGGCGCGGGCATCCATGTTGAAAAATCGTACCGGACGCATTGAATTGCGCCAGTGCCAGTGCTGTTTTTCGACAGCGATATCATCTGCTTGTGACATGAATGCTCCTTAAATATGCACCACAATGGTACACCAGTTCATTCATAAGTCTAAGACAAAAGTATGAATATTTTGAAAAGATAAGATTTCTATGTGATCCGCTTTGCTGTCTTGCATTCGTAGCCAAAACAAACGCTAACCGCCGCCGGTACTCGAAGCCAGCAATAAATAATGCCTGCGCTCGATAAAGCCGTCTTCAAAGGCTTTGCGGGCGCTATCGCCCATTGTTTGCCCGTAACTTGGAATCATACGCTGAATCTCGCTTTGCCAATCGGTGTAATCCATATCCAATAGCTTTTCGCGGATCGCATCAGGAAAGAGCATCCACTCGCGCACGCCCATACGGCCGCCGCCTTTTTTTGGCACAAGCGCCTGCGTTACAATCATGCGCACAGTTTCCATCAGAGAATAAGCGCGCTCTGATCGTTCATCCGCGCCAAAGCTTGAAATCATACGCTGTATTGTGGCCGATACGCCGACAGTATGCGTTGTGGTATAAACTGTGTGACCTGTCTGCGCGGCCTCGATTGACGCGGAAATCGTTTCACGGTCACGGGATTCACCCACCAGAATAATTTCAGGCTTACGCCGCAAAGCATTCCGAACGCCACGCTCAAAATTCGGCAAATGGCGCGGTATCTCGGTCTGGGACACAAGCGATTTCGGGCTTGATATCACATCATACACATATTCAATCGGTGATTCGTACGTCAAAAGCTTACCGCAGCCATGCGGGCGCTCCAGCAACATACGCATTCCGGCCGCAAGCAAAGTCGATTTACCCGAGCCTGTCGGCCCAGTGATAATCACCATACCTTGACGCGGACAAAAATTGTCTACGATCTGGTCTTCGATATTCAAATCTTTTAATGTGGGCGGCTCATTCGGCAAGACACGCATTGTAATCTGCGCCGCGTCTCGGCCTTTTGATAAAATAGCCGTAATATTAACACGAAAACGGATACGGTTATAACGATCCGGCCGCACCTCGTAAGACAAATCCAGATCATTACCGGACGCAAGACGTGCCTGTGCTTCGGGGCCATAGATTTTTTGCAAAGTAGCCGCCATATCGGCTGCGTCATAGGATCTGTATGTACCGGGATAAAGAGAGCCGTCGATTTCAAGATAAATCGGCCTGTCGGATTGAAATGTAACATCCGAAGCATTTTGCTTAACCGCCCAGAGCAAAAAACCGTCAATATGATCTGCGGTGAAACGATTTGGTTCCTCCGGCCATGTCTGACCTTTGACTTCGGTGCCTTTTAAAAGGCTTATCGGTTTGCGGGCTGCCATGTACGACCTCTTGATATTAACTGTGACTGTCCTGTTATCTTAATGGCACGGTCACCAACACGCATTCTTGTACCGCCGCCTGTTACGCCGCGATCCACCAGCATTGCATAGGGCGCTGAAATCATACCTTGGCGTAATAACATGCGATACCGCACCATCCCCTGATAGTGTGACAGCAATTGGTTAATATCTGCTTGAAATATTTCATCGGCCTGCGTAATGCCGCGCTCCCAGCCAGCATTAATCCATCGCACCCATTCTTTGCGTTCCTGACGATTTGAAGGGCGCAGAATATCCGGCGGCGGTGTAACCCCGCCCCATTCACGCTCCAGATAATTACGCCATGACTTGCCGATACTAACGATTTTTGCCTTGCGGTTAATATCATAAATACGATCTGAAATCGCAGCTTCCTGACCGCTTGCATTGATAATCATTGCATTAATTGATTCCGAGACGACAGGCGGCTCGATCAGCATACCCGACGGCGCTGTAATCAAAAGATGGTTGAAATCAAAAACCTTGTCCAGATACGCCGCATTCGCGTCCAGCTCGCGCCGGATATGGAATGTGCGCCACGCAAGACCGCCGCGCGCACCGAATGATAGCGCCGCATCCTTCATCGCATCGCGCCTTATATCCAGCGGCAAACCGCCCTCTTCTGGATTTTTAAAACTATTCTCTTTTGGTAAATTCTGCAGCGCCTCTAAAGGCTGCGGCCGATAGAGAGCATCCTCATCACTCCAGGATGCGTTAACCTCGCCCGTGCCAGAAACCAAAACGGCAAAGCCAAGCATAACAAAGAAAAGTGCCGCAATAATCTGTTTCATAACGATGCCCTTTCCTCTAATTTATGGTGTGATTGTGATGGCTGTGGGATCACCCGGCGGCGCATAATGAAGCTCGATCACGCCCCGGTCGGCATTCACCCGCAATGTTGCGCGGCCACCTAGCTGCAGCCCGATACTGCGCAAAACATCAATAACCGGTGCGTTTTCCGCATCTACATTCACCACAGATTGAATAGACGGCGCGTTCCCAAGGACGATAAAATCATAGCTTGCGCGATCCGCAAGCATTTTTGCAACCGGCTCGACCGGCCCTACCCAGCTCACGCTTACCGCGCGGCGCAGTTCTATCGGCGCGTCATGAATCGGCTCGACCGTCGCGGCCGGAGTGCGCGTTTGCTCGACAGCCGCAAGCGTTTCAAGCGCCACAGACGCACGGTCTGCCGCCTCTGCCAGCATCATTGACGCCTTATCAGGCGAGGCCACCAGCTGCGGGCGCTCGTTATACATTTTGTTCGGCGAGGCACACGCAGACAGAGTAAGCGCTACGGCAACGACCCCTAGAGCCTGAAGCAAGCGGGAAAATCTTGGTAATCTATGTGTAAAGACTGTGCGTTGAAACACGGTTAAACCCCGATATGAATAGGTTGAATGCATTCCCACCTAAAGTACAATGTGTTCAGTGCGCCTACAAGCGCCAGCGCATCACTATGCACAACATATCAACGATAATGTGGATAATTTGTCGAAAAAAAATTAAAGACACACGATAATGAAATTAAAAAACCCTAACGTGCCAAACCTGTGCGAATCATGGCCGTCATTACGCGTTTTTTGTAGGCTTCGGTCAAATGCGGCGTGCGGGAATGATAATAACCAACGGC
>Ga0136600_1000604_pt1 | contig 18961 bp, 19 predicted proteins | sample AntRauMFilla2698_FD_104634 | JGI IMG/M metagenome (GOLD analysis project Ga0136600, IMG submission 104634) | Saline lake microbial communities from Rauer Islands, Antarctica - Metagenome Filla 2 #698 | ecosystem: Environmental > Aquatic > Non-marine Saline and Alkaline > Saline | place...
CACCGTCAGCGCGCCCCAGACGATGAACTGCACCAGCACGAGCGGCAGCATGAAGGTGAGCGTATCGCCGGTCATGCGCTGCTGGATCTCAGCTGGATCCGCGCCACCAAAGGCGAGCACGCCGCCGTAAATCGCCGAGCCGGCGACAACCACCACGCCCGACAGGGCAAAGCCGCCGACGGTCAGGGCGAGCGCCGCCCAGCCCCACGTGCGCCGCGCGCCGTCTGGCCAGGCGGCGTAAAGCGCGCGTGTCATGGCGCTGGATCTTTCACCGCTTTGGCCATCCCTCAGCCCTGTTTGGGCGCGTCGCCGACCGAGCCGGCGGGCGCACCAGGCGTATCGTTATGGCTGAGCGGATCATTGGCATGGCGCACCGCGACATAGGCACCGGGACCGTGCCAGAACGCTTCAAACAGGATCTGGAACACGATCTGGATGAAGACCACCACGCCCAGCCCGATCAAGGTTCCAGGCCGGGTAAAAGTCTCCGCCAGGATCGAGAACACCACGTCAGGGTCGGAGCCCTGATCCAGAGCCGACATCGCGCCGATCAGATCGGCGGCGACCAGCAGTACGGTCACTTGCTGGGCGATGCTGACCACGATGGCACCCGCCACATAGATCGCACACGCCACAATATAGACGAGGAACAGCCAGGCCGTAATCGATTTGGTCGCAGAGAACGCGCCCAGGAAGGTGAAGCGGCGCTGCTGCACACTCATTGCCGGCGCCGGAGCGAGCTTGATCGCCAGGATGATCCAGATGACCAGGGCCGCGACCCCCACAAGGGCAGACACTGCCGCGGAGCCCAGCACTGCGCCGGTCTCCCCGCCGCCAGCATGGGCAATGACCGTTGGTGCAACCACGAGAGCGGTCACAACGCCCCAGAACACCATGTTCAGCACCAGAATAAGAATATTTACCCCGGCGAGCCGCAGCTCGTCAGCGCCAAGCCGGAACGGAATGCCTGCGGCAACCTCATCGCGCGTGAGAAGCCGCAGCCACGCGCCTTGCGCCAGCAGGAGCGCCAAGAGGCCGCCGATAACCGCGATCGTGACCCCGCCCATAATACTGGCGATATATCTCAGGATTGTCGCTTCATCGGGTTCACCGCCTTGAGCCAGTGTCCCGAAAATCTCGGCCCAGAACGGCCAGAGCAGAGCCAGCGCAGCGCCGTAGACCAGCCCATACAAAACGATCTGCCACAGCGCGATCCACGCCACCGACCCCGGCCGGCGCGCCAGCGTTTTGAAGAAGAAGAAGACTGCGGATGTAAAGCTGAACGCTGGTCTGTCCATGATCGGCCCCTGCGACGACACTTACCAGACTTCAGCCTAGCAAGGCCGGGCGCTCAGGTCTCGGGGTCAGGGGGCGATATCTCGTTTTCTGTGCGATATTTAATATACAGCGCGCACAGCGCGGCGGCACAGGGCGCAGCCACCAAAACCAGTTTTCCAGCCCCGTAGATCAGGGCGGCAAAGCCAAAGAGAACCGGATTGACGGACAGGGCGTCCGCGCCGGCGGCTACGGCGGTTTGCGCAGCTCCGGGCCAGGCCCCCAGCACAGCATCGCTGAGCAGGTTAAACATCACCAGAAGGGTCACACCCGGCGCGGCAGCGAGCACCAGCGTCAGTGCGATTTCCAGCGCGCGCCGCTTTCCCGAGAACGGCCAGGCGGTAAGAACCTGGACTTTGCGCTGGTCCACGGTGGCCGGATAGGCCATGGCCAGGCGGGCGAAAAACCAGAGACTGAAGCCGACAAACACAATCGCCGTCAGCCACACCGTGCTCCATTCGGCGGTGTTGAGCAGCGCGAACGTATCGACGGCGGTGGCAGGCGGCTCGCCATAACCCTGTCGGCTGATCGCCACCATGCTGGCACCCAGAACGATGCAGAACGCCAGAAACGCCGCCGTCATGACCACGATGCCCACTAGCAGCACGACCAGAAAGGCCACCCACAGCAAGCGCCGCTCATCGGGCCCAAAGCTTAGCCCGCCAGTCTGGTCATGAATGGCGGTTCGTCCCCATGACGAGAGCGCCACCACGAAAACCGCAAACCCCACCAGGATAAGCGCGAACGCCGTCGGCGCGCCCCATCCCGCACCCGCCGCCGCGTAGGCGGTGGCCAGCGTCTGGACAGCAAAGATCACGCCATAGATCAGCGCCCCGGCCAGAACCGGGCGGGCGGTGTCCATCGGGAAGCGAAAACCGGCGCGCACGGCGCCAAGATCAAGGATCGTCATGACGCCGGACATAGCGCCGAAACCAGTCCCGGCCAAGCCACGCGGCGCCAGGCCGCAGGGCTGGTCCTATTCGCGCTGGCAATGCCGGACCTGCATTTCGGCCATTGCAGTGTTTGAGCGTCACGCCCGCAACGCGTATATGGATGAGATGACCCAGACCCCAATCCATATTATCGGCGGCGGAATGGCCGGATCAGAAGCTGCCTGGCAGGCTGCCAACACCGGTGCAAAAGTCGTGCTGCATGAAATGCGCGGCGTTCGCGGGACCGAGGCCCACCAGACAGACGGCCTGGCGGAGCTGGTATGTTCCAACTCCTTCCGCTCCGACGATCACGAAACCAATGCCGTCGGGCTGCTCCATGAGGAGATGCGCCGGGCCGGCTCGATCATCATGGACAAGGCGAAGATCGCCCAGGTGCCCGCCGGCGGCGCTCTGGCGGTGGACCGCGATGTGTTCTCGCAGGCCGTGACTGCCGCCATCGAGGCGCACCCCAATATCAAGATCGTGCGCGAGGAAATCACCGGACTGCCGCCTGAAAGCTGGGACAGCGTGATCATTGCCACCGGCCCCCTTACCTCCACCGGTCTGGCCGAGGCGATCCACGGCCTCACAGGCGAAGGCGAGCTGGCCTTCTTCGACGCCATCGCGCCGATCCTCTATGCGGACTCCATCGACATGGGCGTCGCCTGGAAGCAGTCGCGCTATGACAAGGGCGACACCGAGGAAGACAAGGCCGCCTACATAAACTGCCCCCTGGACAAGGAGCAGTACGAGGCCTTCATCGATGCGCTGGTGTCCTCGGAAAAGACCGAGTTCAAGGATTGGGAGAAGGACACGCCGTATTTTGATGGCTGCCTGCCCATCGAAGTGATGGCCGAACGCGGGCGCGAAACCCTGCGCCACGGACCCATGAAGCCGCGCGGCCTGACCAACGCCCACAACCCGGACGAAAAACCCTACGCGGTGGTCCAGCTGCGCCAGGACAACGCGCTGGGCAGCCTGTTCAACATGGTCGGGTTCCAGACCAAAATGAAATACGGCGTCCAGGCCGACGTGTTCAAGATGATACCGGGGCTGGAAAACGCCCGCTTTGCACGGCTGGGCGGTATTCACCGCAACACCTTCCTGCATTCGCCCAAGCTGCTGGATGGCGTAATGCGCCTCAAGGCGCGTCCGTCCCTGCGCTTCGCCGGTCAGATAACCGGCGTGGAAGGTTATGTGGAAAGCGCGGCCATGGGGCTTCTGGCGGGCCGCTTTGCGGCGGCCGAGAAGCTGGGCCTGTCCATGGAGCCGCCCCCGCCCACCACGGCGCTGGGCGCGCTGCTCACCCACATCACCACCGGCCACGTGCCCGGCAAGAAAGGCGCGTTCCAGCCCATGAACGTGAATTTCGGCTTGTTTCCCGAGATGGAAGCGCCGCGCAAGGGTCCCGATGGCGAGCGCCTTCGCGGCGCGGCCAAGACCCGTGCGAAAAAGCGCCTGATGACCGCCCGCGCGCTCGCCGACCATGATGCCTGGCGCACTGGCACCGTGTCGCAAGCGGCTGAGTAGAGCGGACGCACCCTAGATCCGCCCGGTGAGCGAGCCCCAGGTGAGCTGCCATTGGCGCGCCGCCAGAGGCCGGTCGGCGGTCTCGCGGTAGGGATCCGTCAGCGCCTTGACCTGTTTGAGATAGCTGCGCGCAAGACCGGCATACCCCACCGCCGGGAACACCTCGGCGGGCAAAACTCCGCGCGTGCGCGACAGCATGGCGCGCGCCTCGTCGGCTTCGGCGATGAGACCTTTGAGGGCCGCCTTGGCGTCTTCCGGCTTGGTGCCCTGATGAAGGTCGGTTTCGTTCAGGGGCGCTCCGGCCAGCTCATCGGCGGCAAAGGGCGGACGCCCTGCCTGGCACAGCGCCGGAAAGGCCCGTAATAGTCCTGTGAAGCCCCAGAGACGGCCCGCCGCATGAATCGCCGCGCCCGCCTCACCGCCCAGATCGAGATCGGGTTTGCACAGGCGCGCGGCGGCGCGCATCAGCGCCACTGCGGTACGATCCACATAGTCGCGCCGGTCGTCGCGCGTGGGGAATGGCCCCTCGCCCAGATCGGCGGCGCGCGCCTCCACCAGGGTCTCCAGCGTTTCGCGGTCCGGGGCGCCCGGCGCGGCGCGCAGCTCAGAAAGCGCTTCATAGATGTCGTGGCGGCGCACTTTCGGCGGATCGGCGAACAAATCGGCGACCGCCTCCCGCGCCCAGGCCAGCCGCATCTCACCAATCATCGCATCGCTCACCGCCTCGGGCACCCGGGCGATCTCGTGATAAAACGCGTACAGCGAAAACAGGCGTCCGCGCATTTGCGGCGGCGCGAACAGGGCCGCCATGCGCCGGTCGGGATCTGAGGTCTGCAGAAGGGCATCGAAATTGGTCATGGATGACTTTCAGGCCGTTGGCGGCCGGGCGAGGCGTCTGGGGCGTTGAAGGTGGACAGCGTGGTGGTTGGAACCATATGAAGACTGCGAGACATTTCCAGAGACGCATGCATCCCGGCTGCATCCAAAGTTAGCCTTTCACCGGTTCGATGCGTTTTCTGGGCTACAGACCGATCACACCAAGGGAGACCCCTCATGGCCTTTACGCTTCCCGACCTTCCCTATTCCAAGGACGCCCTCGACCCGCACATCTCGGCGCAAACGCTCGAATTTCACCATGGCAAGCACCACAAGGCCTATGTGGACAAGGCCAATGCGGCGCTGGAAGGGTCCGACTATGACGGCTCCGACCTTGAAGCCACGATCAAGAAATCGTGGGCGGACAAAGATATGGGCATGTTCAACAACGCCGCCCAAATCTGGAACCATACATTCTACTGGCACTCCATGAGCCCGAATGGCGGCGGCGCGCCCACTGGCGAGATCGCCGAAGCGATCAACAAATCCTTCGGCTCGTATGAAAAATTCGCCGAGGAGTTCAAAAACGCCGGCGCGACCCAGTTCGGGTCCGGCTGGGCCTGGCTTGTGAAGAAGGGCGACAAGCTGGAAGTGCGCAAGTCGCTGAACGCGGAAAACCCCATCACAGACGGTGCCACCCCGCTGATCACCATGGATGTCTGGGAGCATGCCTATTATCTGGACTACCAGAACCGCCGCCCTGACTATATGGGCGCGTTTTTGGGTAATCTGATCAATTGGGACTTTGCCAACGCGAACCTGCGCGCCTAGGCAAAACCTTAGAAAATCTGAAAAAAAACGGCCGCGGAGCACACAGCTTCGCGGCCATTTTTGTGTGTGCTCCGCCGAGCCGGACAGAACCGCGCGCAATTCGCGGACTCGGTGTGGCTTTTAGAACCTTCCGTCGCAGGCCCCAGTCGTCGATAGTGGCCGGCATGATGACTTCATCCGGGGATTTCACGATGGATTTTTCGCCCGCCCTGCGCCGACGCCTGGCGCTGCTACTCGCCGCTGCAGGTGCCACCGTGCTCGCCGCGTGCGAACCGCCCACCCCGGATACGCCCGACGCCCCGGCGCCGGTCAGTACGCAAGTCACCGAGGCCGCGCCGCAGAACGCGGGCTTCACCCGCTCCGGGCTCGACGCTCTGGACGCGCGCCTGCAGGCGCTGGTGGACTCAGGCGACCGCTCCGGCGTGGTGGCCGTGCTCGCCCGTAATGGCGAGGTTGCCCATGTGTCAGAGGCTGGATTTGCTGATGTCGCCGCAGGCACGCCCATGACTGCTGATACGCTCGTGCGCATCGCCTCCATGAGCAAGCCGGTGACGGCGGTCGCGGCAATGATGCTGATCGAGGACGGCGTTCTCAGCCTCGACACCCCGGTGAGCACTTACATCCCCGCCTTTGCCACTGCGCGCGTGGCAACCTCCACCTCGGTGGATGAGAGTTACGAGATCCCCACGCAAGCGCTGACGCGTGAAATCACGATCGAGCACTTGCTCACCCATACATCGGGCATTGGCTATATCTTTGATTACCAGACCAATCTGGGCGCGCTCTACATCGGCAACGACATTTATGCCGGAGGCGGCGACACCTTCGCCGCGCGCATGGAGACGCTGGCCGGAATGCCGCTGTATTTCCAGCCGGGCGAGCGCTGGTTCTATTCCTACGCCAGCGACGTGCTGGGCTTTATCGTCGCCGAAGCGGCTGGAGAGAGCCTTGAAGCCTTCATGCAGGCGCGCATCTTCACACCGCTGGGGATGGAAAACACCACCTTCTTTCCCGGCGAGGCGCGGCAGTTCGATGTCGCCACGCTCTACACCCATGATGATCTCGGCGATCTGACACCGGTCTCACGCGCTGAGGATCTTGCAACAGACGCGCCTTTCGAAGCGGGCGGTGCCGGCCTGTTCTCCACGGCCAACGATTATGTGCGCTTCGCCCAGATGCTGGCTAATGGCGGTCAGCTGGACGGCGCACGCATCCTCTCCGCCGAGAGCGTCGCAGCCATGGCCACGGCCCATGTGCAGGCCGACCGGGCGCCTGGCGGGATGAACGATATGGACATGGGTTACGGCTATGGCGTCGGCGTCATCTATGACGGGCCGGGCGCGAATCCCCATCGCCGCATGGGCGATTTTGGCTGGGCTGGCTATTTCGACACCGAATTTGTCGTCAGTCCCTCGACCGGCATGGTGGCTGTGATCCTCGCTCAGGAACAGCCCGGCGCTACCACAGCAGAAACCACCGGTGCGCGCGAGATATTGAACGCACTCGCCTACGGCGCCCTGCCAACGGAGAGTTAGCCGCGCACCGCCTGCAAGCCGGTTCAGGGCGTCTCCTCGGGATCATCGGCGTCTAGAAAGTCCACATGGAACTGGGCGGCTTCCTCTTCGGAGAAGAGGTCCTCGTCCTCGGCCCCCAGGCTGAGACCCGGATTGGGCACCGAGAAGTCCGGCGGCAGGCGGCTGGACAGAAGGCCGGCCGCCTTCAGGTCCGAGACGCCGGGCAGGTCTGAAACATTTGGCAGACCGAAATAATCCAGGAAAGCGTCGGTGGCGCCGTAGGTCACTGGCCGGCCGGGCGTGCGCCGGCGCCCGCGCAGGCGGATCCACTTCATCTCCAGCAGCTGGTCCAGCGTCCCGCGCGAGACGGCCACGCCGCGAATCTCCTCGATCTCTGCGCGGGTAACCGGCTGGTGGTAAGCGATGATGGCCAGGGTCTCCAGCGCCGCCTGAGACAGCTTTCTGGGCTCCTCGCGCTCTTCACGCAGCAGGAAGGCGAGATCCGGCGCGGTCTGGAAGCGGAAGCGCCCGCCGACCTCGGCAAGGGTCACGCCGGCGCCCTGATACCGAGCCTGCAGGGCGCTGAGAACCGCGCGCACATCGGTGTCGTCGGGAAGGCGTGCCCGCAGGGTCTCGATATCCAGCGGCTCGCTCGCAGCGAACAATAGCGCTTCAGCCATGCGTACCAGCTCAGCGTCATTATCCACCGCAAGGCGCACGCCGGGCGGGCCGGAATCGCCGCCTGGCCGCTTGTCGGCCCCGTCCTGCAACGCCCTGATCGCCTCGGCGATCGGATCGCGATCATCCTCGCTCATTTAAGGGCGCTCCCCTTGATCGACACCGCGCATCCAGATCGGTGCGTATACCGCTTCCTGACGCAGCTCCGCATTGCCGTCCTTGGTAATCTCAAGCGCTGCCAGAAGCGAACTCGCCATGACGCTATCGCGCCCTGGCGCGTCCAGACCCAGCTCGTCGTCATCGGGCAAGAGCGTATCCAGCCGGCCCCAGCCGGTCAGGCGTTTTGTGATCCCGGTGAGGCGTTTTCGCGCCTGCTCCAGCGAGTATACGCGCGGCACGCTGGGTTGATAATTGCGCAAGGCCACCCGCTCGCGCCGCACCGCGTAGGCTTTGAGCAGATCATAGAGCTCGGCTTCATAGGCGGGCGTCTTCACGCTTCTGACGCCCTCGGGCATGCCACGCACGAACACATCACGTCCCAGAACATGGCGGGCGTAAAGCGCCTTGCCGGCGGCGCGCATGGCGTCCAGACGGCGCAGGCGAAACGCCAGCGCGGCGGCCAATATCTCCGGCTCCGGCTCATCATCGTCAGGGCGCGGCTTGGGCAGCAAAAGCCGGGATTTGAGGTAGGCGAGCCACGCCGCCATCACCAGGTATTCGGCCGCCAGATCGAGGCGCTTCTTGCGCGCCTGCTCCACGAAGACGAGATACTGATCGGCCAGCTCCAGCATGGAGATATGAGCCAGATCCACCTTGTTCTTGCGCGCCAGCGCCAGCAGCAGGTGGAGGGGCCCCTCCCATCCGCCAATGTCGAGAATCAGGGTCTCGCCCTCGGTGGCCCCATCGGCCGCCTCGAACGGATCTTCCTCGAACCCATCGAACAGATCGCTCATCTAGAGCTCCAGACCGGCCTCTTGGAACAGGGCGGAGAGACGCGCGCACCCCGCGTCGAAATCAAGGTCCTGCGGCGTGTGGCGCAGCGCCAGCGCCGTTTCGGCGCGCTCAAGGGCGCGGCCATCCAGGCGCGGTGAGGCGTGGGCGATCTCGACCATTTCAGCCCGCACGCCATTGCAGTGCATCAAAAGATCACAGCCAGCGGCCAGCGCCCGCTCGGCACGCTGCTGAAACGAGCCAGAGAGCGCCTTCATGGATAGATCATCGGTCATGAGAAGGCCGTCAAACCCCATATGCCCCCGAATGATCCGGCCGATCACTTCTGACGACAGGGTGGCCGGATCATCGCCATCAATGGCCGAATAGACCACGTGGGCGGTCATCGCCATGGACGCGTCCGACAGCGCCTTGAACGGCGCAAAATCAGTCTGCGCCAGCGTATCCTCGTCGGCATCCACCACCGGCAGCTCCAGATGGCTGTCCGAACCAGCCCGCCCATGGCCGGGCACATGCTTGATCACGCCGAGCACACCTTGGTCGAGCAGGCCTTCCAGCGCCGCGCGGCCCATGGCGGCGGCTGGTTCGGCCTTGGTGTGGAACGCACGGTCGCCGATGACATCATGGGCGCCGGGCACCGGCAGATCCAGGCACGGCGCGAAATCCACGTCCACGCCGGACGCGATCAGCTCGGCACCCAGCAGGCAATGGTTCACACGCACCGCCTCAAGCGCCAGGTCCGGGTCGCGATCCCACAAGTCGCCAAAGCGCGCCGCCGCCGGCGCGGCGCGCCAGGCCGGCGGCCGAAAGCGCTGCACGCGTCCGCCCTCCTGATCAATAAAGACCGGGACATTGCGCCCCATGAGGTCGCGCAGGCTCTCGGTGAGCCGCAGCACCTGCCCCGGACGGTCCACATTGCGGGCAAACAGGATGAAGCCCCAGGGATCGGCGTCGCGGAAAAACGCTTTCTCGTCGCGCGTCAGGCGCTCGCCTTCAAAGCCGTAGAGCGCCGCACTCGCCATCAGCGGCGCGCCACCATGCAGGCCTGACCGCGCGCCTGCAGGGTCTGACAATACGTGTTGGCACCATCGCGCGTCGCAAATCCATTTATGCGAAGCCGGTAATAAATCCCGCTATCGCCAAGGTCGGCGCGCTGAATGTCGGCATTTCGGCCACTGGCCAGGTCAGGAAAGCTGCGCGCAAAGCGGCGCCAGTCAGATCGGGCGTCGTCTTCAGAGCGAAACGCCGCGATCTGGGCCAGATAAGGCTGGGCGACACCAGGCTCAGACGTGGGCTGAGACGTCGGCTCAGACGTGGGCTCAGACGTCGGCTCAGACGTGGGCTCAGGCACTACCCGCGCCGGCGCTGCCTCGGCTTGCGCTTCGCTTCGCGCTCGCTCGCGCTCGGTGATCACATCCTCGATTGAAGGATCGCGTGCCGGCGGGTCAGAGTTTGGTGCCGTTTGCGCGGTGTCTGTTGCGGACCCGGAGGGCTGGGAGCGGGCGGGCTGAGATTGCGCAGCCGCGCCGTCATCGGGATCGCTCGCGACAGCGGTGGAGCCAGCGGTCATATCGTCGGCATCGGCGGTTTCGACGCGCGCTTCAGGCAGGTCCACCGGTTCCTCACTAACCGCCCGCGGTGGCGCGGCCTGGCCGTCATCGGAGCCGCGCTCACCCGACCGCAGGCCATGGACGCCCAGGTCTGGTTCGTCTGCATCCGCCCCCTGCGGTGTCACGCGGTAGGGCTCGGCATCGGCCGTGATCACCGGGCTGTCGGTGCGCTCGCGCACGCCCAGCTGGAAGGTGTTGTAGACCACCGCCACAAACAGCGCGAACACCACCGCCGCGGCGGCGAGAAACAGCCAGCCACGCCGATCCTGCTCGGCGTCACGCGCGTCGAAGGTCTCGTAGTCGTCAGGTGGCGGGGCATACGCCCCCAGTCGGCGGTCGTCGTCGCTCATGGCTCACTCGTGAACGCGGTCAGCCGATTCGGCCAGACTTGGATGACGACACCATAGCAAGCCCCGGCCACAAACGCCTCCCCGGTTCACAGGCGCTTTCCACAGGCTTTTCGATTAAACCGCGATCAGGGCCGCGCAGACCCGGCGGGCCTCACCGGCGAGCAGGTTATAGGTGCGGCACGCGGTAGCCGTGTCGAGCACTTCCAGCCCCACGCCAGCCTCGCGAAACGCCTTGCGCACCTCGGCGGGCGGATGCTTCAAGGTGGTGCCGACGCCCAGAACCACCATGTCCGGCTTGTCCGCACGATCCAGAAATACCGCGAAATCCTGGCGGCTGAGGGCGAAAGGGTCAGCGGCCCAGGGCCGGGCAGCGCCGTCGACAATCAGCTGCGAGCCGTCCTTGCGTGCACCAGCAATGCGAAACCCGCCCTCGCCGAACGCATCAATGGGCGGCACCGCATAGGACGGGGTCTCTCTACGGCGCATTGTCGACCAGGGCGCCCTCGCCCTCTTCACCGCTCTCACGGCGCACACCGGTGAGGGTAAGCAGCGGCGCAGCGACGAAGATCGACGAATACGTGCCGATCGCCACGCCCCAGATCAGCGCCAGTGCAAAGCCCTGCAAAGCCGGGCCGCCAATGAAGGCCATGGCGATAATGGCGATCAGGGTGGTTCCCGAGGTCAGGATGGTGCGCGACAGCGTCTTGTTGATCGCCAGATTGAGGACATCGGCTGTGGGTTTGGTCTTGTATTTCCTGAACTTTTCGCGGATCCGGTCATAGACCACCACGGTGTCATTCATGGAATAGCCCACGATCGTCAGGATCGCGGCGATGGTGGAGAGGTTAAATTCCAGCTGTGTGACCGCGAAGAACCCGATCGTGGCGATCACGTCGTGGGCCAGCGCCAATACGGCCCCCACCGAGTACTGCCACTCAAACCGGAACCAGATGTAAACGAGCATCAGGAACAACGCGATGAGCACCGCCATGGTCCCCGCCACAACAAGCTCGCCGGAGACTTGCGGTCCGACCACTTCAACGCGGCGATAGTCGATATCGGAGAACGCGCTGTTCAGCGCCGCCTGGATCGCCTCGCGGGTCACCTGCTGGGCGGCTTCGTCATCCTCCACCCCGTCGCGAATGCGCTGATCAGGAAGGGTCAGGCCAAGCGCCTGAGCGCGCTCGAATACGGCCTGACCGCCGGACTGATCGAGCGTCTCCACCCGGATCAGCACGGCGTCGACGGACCCAAACTCCTGTACCTGCACATCGCCGATCTGCAAGGAGTCCAGCTCGGTGCGGATCGCAGACAGATCGGCTGGACCGTCCGTGCCAATTTCGATCAGCGTGCCGCCGCGAAAATCGATGCCGAAATTGAGACCCATCCCCAGGAACGCCCCGGCGCTGGCGACCATGAGCAGTAATGACAGGACAAATGCGGCGACCCGGCCCTTGATGAAGGGAAAGTCGGTATCGACGGGGAGGAAGCGGACAAGGGCAAGTTTCATGGCGTCTAGGTCCCCTTACATAGCCAGCGTTTTGGGTCGGCTCATGCGCAGCCAGACCGCGATCAGCAGGCGTGAGAAGACGAAGGCGGTGAACACAGAGGTGAGGATGCCGATGCCCAGCGTCACGGCAAACCCGCGCACCGGTCCGGCGCCGATCATGTAAAGCACGGCCGCCGCGATGAAGGTGGTGATGTTGGCGTCAAGAATCGCTGAAAGCGCCCGGCTATACCCGGTCTCCAGCGCATTCGCGACCGTTCGACCGAGCCGGTATTCCTCCCTGACCCGTTCAAAGATCAGCACGTTGGCATCCACCGCCATGCCGATGGTCAGGATGATGCCGGCGATACCGGGCAAGGTGAGCGTTGCTTGCAAGCCAGACAGAGCGCCGAGCAGCAGAGCGACGTTCACCACAAGCGCCGCCGTCGAAACAATCCCGAAGAAGCCATAAGCGAGGAGCATGAAGACGATCACCAGCGAGAAACCGATGATGATGGCGTTCTGACCCCGGTCAATGGAATCCTGCCCGAGGCCCGGACCCACCGTGCGCTGTTCGATGGGAGAAAGTTTGGCGGGCAGAGCGCCGGCATTCAGCATGTTGGCCAGATCGCTTGCCGACTGAACGGTGAAGCCGCCCTCGATAATGCCTGAACCACCCAGAATGGGAGAGCGGATATTCGGCGCAGAGATGATCGACTCGTCCAGCACAATGGCAAAGCGCCGGCCCACATTCTGGGCGGTCGCGTCACCGAAGGCGAGCGACCCGGACTGGTTGAACCGAAAGCTCACCGCCGGCTGGCCGCCCTGGTCAAAGCTCTGGCTGGCACTAACCAGCTGCTCGCCGGTGATCAGAGGCCGCGTCTGCACGGCCAGAAAAGGCTCGCCGGGGCGCTCGGTGGAGAAAATCGTCACGCCCGGCGGGGTCCGCGCCTGGCCGTCAGGGCCCGGATCGACATTGGCTTCCACCATGTGAAACGTCATGCGCGCCGTGGTGCCGACAAGCTCGATAATGCGCTGAGGATCGCTCTCGCCGGGGACCTGGACCAGCACGCGGTCCTCACCCTGGCGGGCGATGGTGGGTTCGGTGGTGCCGGTGGAGTCAATGCGCCGGCGGATCACCTCAATGGACTGGGTGACGGTGCGCTGGCGAATGCTGTCAAACGCCGCATCGGTGATCGACAGGCGCAAGGTGCGCCCGTCTTCGCCGCGCGTAATGATCAGCGTGTCCTGCAGGGTCTGCTGGCCGGCGGCATTGGTCACCGGCTCATTGATCTCATCAAGGCGCTCCAGGGCGCGCTCCAGATCTTCGGGACGCGACAGCCGCGCCACGACCTGGCCGTTCACTACCGCAGGCGGGGCAGACAGGATGGGCGGATCCTGGCGGAAGGACGCGCGCACGTCCTCGGACAGATTGCTCAGACGTTCTTCCCTGACCCCCTCCATGTCCACTTCGAACACGAGATGGGACCCGCCGCGCAGATCAAGGCCAAGATTGATCGAGTTATGCGGCAGAACCTGCCAGATCCCCACCGGCTCGCCAGCAGCGTCCAGACGCTCCGAAGCCGGCACGAAATTCGGCAGGATGAACAGGAAGCCAGTCAGGCAGACAAAGGCGATAAGCCCCATCTTCCAAGGTGAGAAATACAGCATTGAGCGGTCCGCCCGAATTCAAAAAACGGCGCGGCGCCGGGGTCCCCGGCGCCGCTGAAAGCTTATTGGCCGTCTTTAGTCTGACTTGTCCGAAGCAGAGTCATTGGCCGGCTCAGTGCGATTACGCACCTCGGTGATGGTGTGCTTGATCACTTTCACCCGAACGCCCTCAGAGATTTCCACCATGGCATCGCCGTCGGAGATCTTGGTGATCTTGCCGATCAGGCCACCCTGGGTGACGACTTCATCGCCCCGGCGCAGATTGTCGATCATCTCGCGGTGCTTCTTCGCGCGCTGTTGTTGCGGACGGATCAGCAGGAAGTAAAACACCACGAAGATAAGCAGGAAGGGCGCAAGCTGCAGCAGCATGGCGCTCATCCCCCCACCAGCGGCGGCGATGGTCGCGGTTTCGATCCCAGAAAGCATAATGACTCCGTCTGTCCCGGTCGGTTAAGGGTGCGCGACTATATCGGGGCGAAAGCGCGTTGCAACAAGGGGCAACGTTCAGGAATCCACTCCGGCGCGCGCGGGCAGCACAGTTTCAGGATCGATCGGGCTCACCCCGCGGCGCACTTCAAAGTGCAGGAGCGGCTGTGTCACCGGTCCTGACTGGCCTGCGTCGGCGATATGATCGCCTGCCCGCACACGCTGGCCCACCTGCACCTGCAGCCGTGAATTCATGGCGTAGGCAGTGGTGATGTCGCCGCCATGGCGCACCAGCACAAGCTGGCCGTAATTGGGAATTTCGTCAGAGGCGTAGATCACCTCGCCATCGGCGGCGGCGAAAACCGGCTCACCAAATTGCGCACCAATGCGCAGCCCGTCCAGCTTGTCAGGACCGGAGCGCGAGAACCGCGCGATGACGGGACCGTTGAGCGGCCAGACAAATTCGCCCGGCGCAGCGAGCTCCACCTGGGCGCCCGGGGGAACCGAAGGCTGGGTGCGGTCGACCCCGTCCCGGCTGGTCGGCGGCGGGTCCAGAACGGGGCCGCGTGTGGATGCTGGCGGTCGCGGCTGCGTGCGTGACCCGCCCGTGGGGGCTTCGGCGATAATGCGCGGCCGGCCGGTCACGCGCAGTTCCTCGCCGGGATGGATCGTGTAGGGCGGACGCATATTGTTCAGGCTGGCGAGCGCTTGCGTGCTCATGCCGTGATTGAGCGCGATGCGATAAAGATTATCGCCGCGCCGAACCGTATAGGTCGGCGGCCGCGGCATGGTCAGGCGCTGTCCCGCAGTAATGGCGTCTGGCGACCTTAGCCCGTTGGCGTCGGCGAGCGCGTTCATGTCCACGTCGCAGCGACGCGCAATAGCAGAAAGGGTGTCGCCGCGGCCCACAGTGACCCCGCCAGCGCAATTTGCGCTCGACATATGCCCACGCTGGATCGGCGCAGCCTCGCGGACGCCTCCGGCACAGGCCGAAACCGCCAGGGCGGAGACACAGATCAGACTGGCGAACCGGCAGCGCATCGCGGCAAAACCTTGATCATGGAGCGCGAAAGAAGCCCCAGTATCGCGCCGCGAGCGTTAACCGGACGTTGACTTTGACGGACTCATTCGATTGGGCTGAGTCGCTCATACTCGCCGAGACCGCACGAGCCCTGAACCATGTTCGACCCGTTATCGATCACGCGGATGATTTCTCCGCGGCACAGCCGGCCCGTGGGTATCTCGTACTGCAGATAGGTGAAGGACCGGTCCGCGCCGCTGCAACCACGGCTGACACGATTGAGATACATGTCGCCATTGACCGTCTCGACCAGCCAGTGGCGTTCATCAAGGGGTTTGATCTCATCAATGCGGATCGTGGAGAGGCAAGATTGGGTCTCACCGGTCAGCGCGTAGGCGGCCAGCGTCTGCGCGGCCTCCGCCGACATGTCCGGCTCCATCATTTCGCCGGGCGCGCAGGCCTGAAGCGTGAGGGCGGCCAGACCGGCACCCGCCGCGGGAAAAAGAAAACGTAGCATCACAGGTTCCTTGAGGGTTGCTCTGTCAGAGTGGTCGAGACGATCCCGCCCCTGAACACGCCCCCAAAAACGCTCCGGGGCAGACCGTCAAACCAGCCCTCAGTCTGCAGCTTGAATTAAGGCGAAACCTTGTCACGGCGAGGCCGACCCGGTGGGCGACCTATAAAGCGCGCGCCGCGCCGGGCACCAGCGGAACAAATCGCACATCAAACAGTGCGGCCTCTTCAAGGGTGCCGTCTTCGCCGCGGGTATAGCGCATGAGCGTCTGCACGGCGTCGTTTTGTACCGGTGCCACCGCGATCCCACCCACTTTCAACTGGTCGAGCAGCGCGTCCGGGCGTTCAGCGGCGGCCGCGGTCACAATGATGCGATCAAACGGTGCCTGCTCGGGCCAGCCTTTCGAGCCGTCGCCGATCCGTGTGACGATATTGCTCAGGCGCAGCTCGGCAAAGCGCGCCTCGGCCTCGCGCGCCAGGGTGCGATAGCGCTCCACGGTATAGACCCGGCGCGCCAGACGGCTCAGGACAGCCGCCTGATAGCCCGAGCCGGTGCCGATCTCCAGCACCTTGCAGCGATCATCCACTTTGAGCGCTTCGGTCATCGCCGCCACGACAAAGGGCTGGGAGATGGTCTGGCCGCAATCAATGGGCAGTGGGCGGTTCTGGAACGCCTGATCCTGAAAGCCATCAGGCACAAAGATATTGCGCGGCGTGCGCTCAATGGCGCCCAGCACGCGCTTGTCGGACACTCCGGCATTGCGCAGCGCCATCAGGAGCTGAATGACGCGGGTATCGGGCCCCTGGCTCATGGCTTGAAATCTTTAAACGCGTCCGCAAGGCGTTCGCGGGCCTCAAAGTGAGTGAGATCCAGATGCAGCGGCGTGATGGAAATGCGGCCCTCATAGACGGCGCGCAGATCAGTGCCGACGGCCGGATCGGACTTCTTGCCGGTGAAGCCCAGCCAGTAATAGTCCCGGCCGCGTAGATCGGTGCGCTTGTCGGCGTAGAGCACGCTCTGGTCGCGCACACCCTGCACCGTGGCCTCAAGGCCGGCCACGTCGTCCGGCGCGCGGTCGGGGAAGTTCACATTCATCAGCACGTTCTCGCTCCAGCGATGCTGCAGCAGGCGTTTGAGTACCGCCGGGCCATGATGGCGCGCAGTCTCCCAGCGGATCGCGCTGCGTCCCTCAAAGCCATAGGCCTGCGACCAGGCGATGGAGGGAATGCCCAGCTGGGTGCCCTGCATGGCACCTGCCACGGTTCCTGAGAACGTCACATCCTCGGCAATGTTCTGGCCTGAATTCACCCCGGAGAGCAGCAGATCCGGCGCCGCGCCCTCGATCAGGCCGTGAACGGCCATGTGCACGCAGTCAGTGGGCGTGCCGGTGACCGAAAAGCGCCTGTCGCCCAGCTGCTGCACGCGCAGCGGCGCGTTGAGCGTCAGCGCCCGGCTCATCCCCGACTGTTCCTCGGCGGGCGCCACCACCCACACATCATCGCTCACTGAAGACGCAATGTGCTCCAGCACCTCAAGACCGGGTGCGTGAATCCCGTCATCATTGGTGATCAGAATGCGGGGGTTGGTGTCGAGCATTGAGGCGTCCTTGGTGTTGGCGCTGCCGTGCGTCCTTCGAGGCTTTTCGCTTGTGCGAAAAGACTCCTCAGGATGAGGAAAAAAGAGGTCTCATTCATCCTCATCTGCGTCGTGCGAGCCCTTCAGGGCGAGCCTCGAACGACCCGCAGGTTAATCCTCACCCGATCTTTTCAAGTCCGCCCATATAGGACCGCAGCGCCTGAGGGATCGTCACCGAGCCGTCGGCGTTCTGGTGGTTTTCAAGGATCGCCACCAGCGCCCGGCCCACCGCCAGGCCCGAGCCGTTGAGCGTGTGGAGGTATTCAGGTTTTTTCTCGCCTTCGCGGCGATAGCGGGCGTTCATTCGGCGTGCCTGGAAATCGCCGCAGGTGGAACACGAGCTGATCTCGCGGTAGGTGTCCTGACTGGGCATCCAGACTTCCAGATCATAGGTCTTGCGCGCGGCGAACCCCATATCGCCGGTGCACAGCATCATCACCCGGTAAGGCAGATCGAGCCGGCGCAGGATTTCCTCCGCGCACCCGGTCATTCGCTCAAGCTCGGCGTCGGACTGCTCGGGCGTGGTGACCGAGACCAGCTCCACCTTGTGAAACTGGTGCATGCGGATGAGGCCGCGCGTGTCTCGGCCTGCAGAGCCCGCTTCAGAGCGGAAGCACGGGGTCAGCGCGGTGAGCCGCAAGGGAAAGTCGGCCTCAGCGTGGATCGCGTCGCGCACCAGATTGGTGAGGGGGACTTCGGCGGTGGGGATGAGCCAGCGCGAATTGTCCCTTATTCCTCCAACGACAAAATCGATCGGATCAAAATCTTGACCCCCTCCATCTGCATGCACCGCGTGGTTGCGGGCTTCAGCGCTTAGGCCTGCGAGATCAACGTCCGCGATGCGAAACAAATCTTCAGAAAACTTCGGCAGCTGCCCCGTGCCGAACAATGCCTCGTCGCGCACAAGATAGGGCACGCTGGTTTCGCGGTAGCCGTGCTCTTCGGTTTGCACATCCAGCATGAACTGGCCCAGAGCGCGCTCAAGCTTCGCCAGCGGGCCCTGCAGCACCGCAAAGCGGGCGCCGGACATGGCGGCGGCGCGTTCAAAATCCAGGCCCAGGCGCTCGCCAACGGCCACATGGTCTTTGGGCGTGAACGCAAAGCTGCGCGGCTCGCCCCAGCGTCGCTTCTCTTCGTTCCCGCTCTCGTCTTTGCCTTTGGGCACGTCGTCCAGCGGGCGGTTGGGCAGCGCGGCCAGATGCTGGTTGAGCACATCCTCGGCGGTGCGCGCCTCCTCGGTGAGCCGCTCCATCTCGGCTTTGAGGTTTTCCACTGTGCTACGGAGCTCGGTGAACAGGGCTTCATCGCCCTGGGCCTTGGCTTTGCCGATCTCCTTGGACTTGGCGTTGCGCTCGGTCTCCAGCTCCTGCAGGCGCGCCAGAGCTTCGCGGCGCCTTGCGTCCAGATCGATCAGGCGTTCGGCCTGCGGCTCCAGATTACGCTGCTTCATGGCCGCATCAAAGGCGGCCGGCTCGTCGCGAATCAGTCGGATATCGTGCATGGGGCGAGGCTCTGGTCACAGGGGCGGAACACGCTCCGGTGATACGCGCGCCGCGTCGCGGCGGCAACCGGGGCGATGTGGCTTATCCTGCCGCTTGGTCGCCTGAAGATGAAGCCGGGTGCTGCCTTACGCGCTCAGCATACGGCTCACGACTGAGAAC